>Ga0079224_100013447_pt1 | contig 11393 bp, 9 predicted proteins | sample Stecom2015_FD_80414 | JGI IMG/M metagenome (GOLD analysis project Ga0079224, IMG submission 80414) | Agricultural soil microbial communities from Utah to study Nitrogen management - Steer compost 2015 | ecosystem: Environmental > Terrestrial > Soil > Agricultural land | place: USA: Utah...
CGCTCGAGGATGTCCAGGCTCAGCAGGCCCATGAGGAAGCCGCGGAGCATGTGCTCGGGCTTTCCGCAGAGCGCCTGCAGCTCGGCCACGGTGCGCGTGCCGTCCACGCGGGGAAGGAGCTCCGCCTCCCAGCGCTCGAGCTCCACCTCATGCAACTGGAAGACCCCTCCCACCGAAGGGATGAGCCGGTCTTCCGGGCGGATGAGCCGGGCAAGGCGGTCGGGCTTGTAGAGCTTCTTGATGCCGCGCATGACCAGGTTGGCCGGATGCAGATCCAGCTTGATGGTCTCGCTGCGCGCCCGCTGGCGGAAGGACATCACATAGGTGCCCTCCTCCCACGCGAAGAGGCTGTAGAGGATCGATTTGACCTGCTGGCCCACGTAATAGAGCCGCTCGGTCTCCTTGAGCACGCCGCGCTCCACCAGCACGTCGCCGGTGCGCTTGCCGCTCTCCCCCACCAGGTCCTGCACCTGTTCCGGGGTGACCTTGCCCACCCGCACCAGGAACTGGCCGAAGCGGTCGGAGAGCAGGTTGCTCATGGCGAAGACGGGCATCCCCTCCTCGAAGAAGACGACCTTCTTCACCTTGCCCCGCTGCACGCCGAGCTCACCCGTCTCGCGGGCGACGTAGAAGGCGCTGATGAGGCTCGGGAGGTTGTCGCGCAGCTCGCCGCGACGCGAACTCCGTGCAGCTGCCCCCGGAGCCGCCGGAGGGGGCGTGGGACGGGGTGGGGGTGTGGGACGCGAGGGGGGAACGGCGCGGATGAGCGGGCCCTGAGACGCCGGAAGGGGACCGGCCAGCAGGTTCGCGCCGCGCATCTCGGCGGTCAGGTTGTCGCCGCCGCTCACCTTGATGCGGCCGGTGAGCTCCATCGCATCCTGGGGACCCTCATCGATGTCGATGTCGAGTTCGACCTCGAACTCGTCCTGGGCGTCGCTCGCGGCCTGGCCGGCGTTGACGTCCGGGGGAACCACCTTGCCGACGGTCTCCAGCAGCTTCTGGAAGTCGAAGGGCTTCTCGAAGTACTCCAGCGCCCGGTGCCGGTTGCGCGCCTCGAGGGCGTGCCGTCCTCCGCGGAAGACGCCGGTGATGAAGATGAGGGGCAGCTCCGGCTGCTCCTTGCGAAGCTGTTCCGCAAGCTGGTACCCCATCATGTCCGGGAGCAGGACATCGAGGACGGCGAGGCGGATCTCGGCACCCCGTGCGAACTCGAGCGCCTGACGTCCACGGGAAGCCGCCACGACCGCGTAGCCCGCCTCTTCAAACAGCTGCGTGAGCAGTCCGAGCAGCTCCTGATTGTCATCGACGACAAGAATCTTGGGCGGCATCTCCCGCAGACCTTACCGGAAGCCCCCGCCCTTTCCACCCTTTGACCGTGAACGCTCTCTCTCCTGCCCTCCTCCGCTGGCCGCTCCTGCTGCTGCTGGCCTCCTTCCTCTCGAGCACCCCCGCCTTCGCCCAGTCCGGCGACGGGGGAACGGATGCAGGCGAGGAGCTGCCTGACGCCTCGGTCGGCGAGGGAGGAAGCGAACGCGACAACCCGGAAGGCGAGGACAATACCGGGCGGGTCCAGACCGATTGCCGGGTCACGGACCGGTGCGCGGCCGGCTTCCAGTGCGTGAAGGGCGAGTGCGTCTACATCGGGATCCGTGACGCCGAGGGGCCCTCCTGTGCGCTCGGCAGCCTGTTCTCGAGCCTGGTCCTCGGCGCCTGGCTGGTGGCCCGGAGACTGGGGTGAGCGGAGTCCGGGACACGCGCGATGTCGGTTGAGGGCGCCCTGTGTCAGCCGGGCGGGGGCGCCTCCTGTGGTGCTTGCTGCGGCCTGTACAACTTCGCCCAGCACGATCGGGCAGCGGTGACCGAAACGCTTGCCCGGGCGCGCCGGGTCCTCACCGCCACCGAGAAAACGCCGGAGGCCTTCCGGGAGAGCGCGCAGCGATTGCGTGCGCAGGGAGCCACGCCCCTCTTCCCCATGGTGCGCGTCTGTCCCCTGCTCGGCTTCCTGGACGACGGCCACCAGCGGGTGGGCTGCCTCGCGCATCCCCTGGTGACCGGTGGTCGGGATCTCCGCGACTGCGGGGCCTACACCGCCGACATCTGCGAAACCTTCCTCTGCCCCTCCCACAGCTGGCTCACCGAAGCCCAGGCGCTGCTGGTCCGCCGGGCGTGTCCCGACTGGTACCTCTACGGGCTGGTCATCACCGACGTGGAGTGGGTGAAGACGACGCTGGGACTGGTGGAGGCTGAGCGGGCCGCACCGCTCGACCCGGGGGCGATCCTGCGCCATCCCCGGGCGCTCCGGGCCTGCCACGATCTCTTCGCCCTCAAGGAGACGGCGCCGGATCGGCCGCGGGATGGACAGGTCTTCGGCGCGTTCGGACCGGACCCCGCTGGGGGCGAGGAGCCGGTCATGCGGGTGCTCGACTACGCCGGCTTGGATGTCGGCGCGGCACCGGAGGACCACGCGGTCCTCTGTCTGGGCTATGCGCCAGAGACGCGGGAGGCGCTCCAAGCGGCGCGGCGCCTGATCCGGGAGAAGGTCCAGGCACTGGTGGCGGCGCTCGGAGAGTGAGGCGGCGCGACCTTCAGGGTTGCTGGGTCATCTCCCCGATCGGACGGCGGGCGATGGGATTCCCGGGGCGCTGCTGCCAGAAGAGCATCTCAATCTGCGGCGCCTCGACCGCGAGATACTCCTCCATCGGCAGCTCCAGGGCATCGACGTGGCTGCCGGCGCGGAAGACGATGGTCTCCTGCTCGGCGAGGGTGGAGTCCAGCACCACGGGCATCCCGTACAGCTTTCCGAAGGGAGGCTCGGCGCCGAGCTCCGCGTCGCCGAAGCGATCCGCGAACTCCTCCTCATCGGCGAGGCGCACGGAGTCCGCGTCCAGCGCCCGGCCCAGGAGCCTCAGGTCAAGGGTCCGGTTCGCCGGGAGGACGCAGATGACGAACTCGCCATCGGCCACGGCGATGACCGGCTTGGCGAGCTCCTGTCCGCGCAGGTTCAGGGAGCGGGCGAGGTTCAATGCCGAGACCGCGCGATCATGCTCGATCCACTCGGCCTCCAGTTCGTTCTCTTCCAGGTAGTCGAGGATCTTCTGCGGCACCATTCAGGAGGCCTCCGGTGGTCACGGGGGTGTGCCTGCAAGCTGGAATCGATCCCGGACAACTGCAGCGTGCGGGCCTTCGAGCGCCCGGCCTGCCGCATGAAGGCTCAGGCGGCCGTGGCGGGACCGGGCCGTCTGGACCCGGCGGGTTGGTTGCACCCGCAACCACGCCCCATCGCGCCGGACAGTTGGCTCCGGTGAGAACCGCCGGAGGTAGACTCAGACGTCGCCGGAGACCGCGATGGCTCGAGCCCCGCGGCGTTCGCGCGGCCCCGGTTGCAGCCGCTCGCGAAGCTGACCGCAGCCCGCATCGATGTCGATCCCGCGGCGCTGTCGGACGGTGCTCGGCACGCCGTAGCGCATGAGAATCGCCTGGAAGGCCTTCACCGCGTCCTCGCCGCTCGGCGCCTCCTCGTAGCCCCGCGTCGGATTGAGCGGGATGAGGTTGAGGTGCGACGGCAGCGTCTGCAGGAGGTGTCCCAGCGTGTGGGCGATCTCGGGCGTGTCGTTCTTCCCGGCGATGAGCGCCCACTCGAAGAAGATCTTCTCGCCGCGCAGCTCGGTGTACTCGCGGCACGCATCCATGAGCTCATCGAGCGGCCACTTCGCGGCGATGGGGACCAGGGCCCGCCGTTCCGCATCGGTGGCGCCGTGGAGGCTCACCGCGAGGCGGATGGGACGCGCTTCCCGCGCGAGCCGGCGGATCCCCGGGACCACCCCCACCGTACTCAGGGTGATGAACCGGGGCCCCAGCGCCACCCCGCGCGGGTCCTGCAGGATGTCCAACGCGCTCATCACCGCGTCGTAGTTGTGCAGCGGCTCGCCCATCCCCATCAGCACGATGTTGCGCAGGCGCTCGCCCCGCGCATCCAGCAGCCGGCAGACGTGGAGGACCTGGGCCACGATCTCCCCGGGCGTCAGGTGACGGAAGAAGCCCATCTGCCCGGTCGCGCAGAAGACGCACCCCATGGCGCAGCCGGCCTGACTGGAAACGCACGCGGTGTAGCGCCCCTTGAACCGCATGAGGACGGTCTCGATGGTCTGACCGTCGTCGAGCCGCAGGAGAACCTTGTGGGTGTGCCCATCGCGGCTGTCCGATGAGGCGTGCAGCGCGGGCAGGGACAACCGCGTCTCCTCCCGCAGCCGCGCCACCAGCGCGGGTCGCAGCCGCCCGTCCAACGCCTCGAGCGTGGTGATCCGCTCGCGGTGGAGCGCCTCGAACAGGGCGTCGCGATGAAAGGCCCCGTGGCCCCAACCGGAAAGCAGCGCGCCCAGAGCGGGGCGGGTGAGGTCGAGCAGGGAGATCATGGCGGGCGGCAGAAGGCGGAGGTCCGGGATGGAGGTGGCGCTTCCGTATGGCAGCAGCCACCCCCGGTTTTCAAGGCGTGCAGCCGGCGGGGACAGCGGTCAGCTTCACGCCATGAACGCGCGCCGGACGATCACCCACCTCTACTACTGGCCAACCATCCAGGGCCGCGGCGAGTTCATCCGCTTGGCGCTCGAGGAAGCAGGGGCCCCCTATCGGGACGTCGCGCGCGAACCCGGCGGCATGGAGGCGCTCACCTCGCTGCTCGAGGTGACCGCGGGGCTTCCCCCTTTTGCGCCCCCGTTCGTGCGTCACCGTGGACGGGTGATCGCCCAGACCGCCCACATCCTCCAGGTCCTGGCGCCCGAACTGGGAGTGGTTCCGACCTCCGAGGTCGCGCGCCAGCAGGCCCACCAGCTCCAGCTCACCGTCACCGACTTCGTGGCCGAGGTGCACGACCTCCACCATCCGATCTCCGTGGCGCGCTACTACCGGGAGCAGCGACGGGAAGCGGCGCGCCGCGCGGTGGACTTCCGCGAGCTGCGGATGCCCAGGTTCCTCGGCTACTTCGAACGCGTCCTGGAAGGGAACCGCACCTCCCGCGGCAGGGCGCTGGTGGGGCGGGGCTTCACCTACGTGGATCTCTCGCTGTTCCAGGTGGTCGAAGGGCTGCGCTACGCCCTGCCCCACGCCATGGCCGCGCTCGAACCGGAGCTTCCCCGCGTCGTGGCGTTGGCGGAGCGGGTGCGCGAGCGGCCGCGGGTGAAGGCCTACCTGACCTCGGAGCGCCGCATCCCCTTCAACACCGACGGGATCTTCCGGCACTACCCGGCGCTGGATGCCCGGGCCCCGGGCTCCCGACGGCGCGCCGGGCGCTGAACCCGGCGCTGAACGCCCGGCCCCACCAGACACCGCCCTTCCTCCTGGAGGCGGCCCGGTTCGGCCCTCACTGCCGGAACCCGACGTCGCCTCAGTTCCGCTTGGAAGAGGCGACGGCCAGCGCCTCGACCACGATCCGCTCGGTGAGCATCTCGGGGAGGATCTGCGGGGTGTCGACCCCCGGCTGATAGAGCAGGTAGAGCGGAACGCCCGCGCGCCCGTGTGCCTGCAGCATCTGCAGCACGGCGTCGTCGCGGCGGGTGAAGTCGACCTTCAGCATCAGGGTGTCCGCCGCCCGGAAGGCGTCGCGCACACTGTCCCGCGAGAGCACCGTGTTCTCGTTGAACTTGCAGGTGATGCACCAGTCCGCGGTGAAGTCGACGAACACCGGACGCCCCGCATCCAGCGCCCGCTGGAGCGCCTCGTCGGAGTAGGGGGTCCAGCCCGTTTCGGCGGCGGTGAGTTCCGTGCCCGGGCTTTCGGTGCCGGCAGCCATGGCGCGCTCGGGAAAGCGCAGGAACAGCGTGCCCACGGCGGTGACCAGAATGAGCGCGGTGAGCTGCCACACGCGGGCGCGGCCATCGGAGAGCTGGCCCTTGCCCCACATCCAGGCCGCCATGCCGACCGCCACCAGGAACACCAGCAGGCGCCCGATGCCGTTCACGCCGGCGAGCTGCCCCAGCACCCAGATGAGCCACACGGCGGTGCCCAGGAGCGCGAAACCGAGGAACTGCTTGCCGGTGTCCATCCAGGCGCCCGGTCGCGGCAGCAGCTTCACGGTTCCCGGAACCATCACCAGCACCACGAACGGTGCGGCCAGGCCGAGCCCCAGGGAGACGAAGAGGAGCAGGACCACCGGCGCCGGCGCCGACAGCCCGAAGCCCATGGCGGTGCCGAGGAAGGGCGCGGTGCAGGGGGTCGCGAGGACCACCGCCAGCAGGCCCTCGCCGGCGCTGCGCCACAGACCGTCCGCCTTCTCGACGCCGGACACCAGGCGGTTGGCATCCGAACCGATGTTGAAGACGCCGAAGAGGTTGAGGGCGAAGACCACCAGCAGGGCGGCGATCACCGCCACGAACATGGGCTCCTGGAACTGGAAGCCCCACCCCACCTGGGCGCCCGCCGCCCGGATCCCCAGCACCACCAACGCCAGCACCGTCAGCGAGGCGACGATGCCGAAGGTGTAGGCACCCGCGTGCTTCGCGGCCTGGCCCTTCTTCTCGCCCGCGAGCTTGAGGAGGCTGAAGACCTTGAGCGCCAGCACCGGGAACACACAGGGCATCAGGTTGAGGATCATCCCGCCGACGAACGCGAAGACCACCATCAGCAGGATCGAGGGAGCACCCGCGCTGTCCGTCCGGGTCCCGGTTGCATCCGCAACGATGGGCGCCGCGACCTCTGCCGGAGCAGGGGCGATGCTGCCGAAGGGCGCGGACCACTCGATGGGGTGCGCGTTTCCGGCCGGATCGACGAAGAGGGCGACGCCGGTGAGGGTCGCCTCCCCCTCCGCGGCGGCAAACAGCTTGCCGGCGATGCGGACGGTCAGATCACCCACGCGCTCGGTGCGCGAGCTTTCGAAGCCTTCGGGCGCGTCGGCCACCACCGGATCGGTGTTCGCGAGGGCCCAGTCCGCGCACGCGGCGCCGTCCTCGCAGGTGAAGGAGAGCTCGGCGAGGAAGGGGCGCTTCGCAGTGGGCTGCGAGCCCTGGGGATGGATGATCGTGGCGCTCAGGCCCGGCGCCTCGCGGGGGATGCGGCGCGCGGTGGCATCGAAGCTGGCCGCCTCACTGCCGGGCCGGGTGACCGCTCCAATGGGCAGGCGGCGGGAGAGATTCAGCTCCCCCGGAATACAGATGTTCTGGCAGGCGAGCAGCCCCACCTTGGCTTCCACCACGACCTCTCCGGAAGCGTCCGGAGGGAGCGTCACCTCCTGGAAGAGCAGGACCTCCCCGCCCCAGCCGAAGCTCTGGATGGTGTCGTTGAAGTCGAGGAAGGTCACCGGGAAGGGCTGCTGGAGCGGCCCCACGTCCCCGCCCTCCACCGACACGTCCACCCGGGTCGCGAGGCCGGCCTCACCGGGATTGCGCCAGTAGACGTGCCACCCGTCCTTGAGCGCGAAACGGACCCCGGCCCGGACCGTGGCCCCGGGAGCGGCCTCCTCGACATCCAACACCAGGGACGCCGCGACCTTGGGATCCCCGTCGTGGACTGCGGTCTCACCGTGCGCGTTGGAGTCGAGCGCCGGCTGCGCCAGGGCGAGCGACGGGAGGAGGGCCAACAGGAAAAGAAGCCGGGAGACGGGCATGGGCGGGATGTATGTCCGGGGGGATGGTGAGAGGCAAGCCGGCAACGGGTCAGGTCCGGCAAGATTCCCCTTGAGGGAACCGATGGGTTCCGGGGCGCTCCCGAAAGGATTCGCGACGCGCCGGGAAGTCTCGCAGGTCGCTCCTCCCGCATGCCCGGACGGCTGGCCGGCGAAAGAGCGGGCTTCCGATCGGCCGGCGCCTGCCGACCTGGTAGGGGATCGGCGCATCGCGGCAGGCGGGTGGACGGATGAAAGGGTTCCGGCGCGCGGAAACCTCGAAGACCCGGCCGTTGAGCGTGTGGGGCCGGGAGGCGCAGCTCGACCGGCGCGCCTTTGCGGAGTTGCCGGGGCCTCCAACGCGGAGAGCACTCTTTTCGGCTCGATGCCACCCGCATGGCTCGCGGGCCCCTTCGCGGGATGCCGCGCGACCACGAACGCGGACGTTCACCGCCAGCGCTTGGGGCGCTCCGCCAGGCGGCCGGCACCTTCCGCGGCGCACCACGCCCCGAACGCGTCGCGGGGAACCCCCGTGAAGCGCAACCCCTCGAAATCCTCGGGGAGCGGCACGTCGGTCACCAGCGTCGCGAGGGTCTTATAGAGCGAGGCGTCCTCCCTCCGGGCCGCCAGGGTGGCCGCGAGCCGGGGGGCGCCCCGGACCTTCACCTCCCAGGCCAGGGGATCGTCGGGGATGTCCTCCAGGCGGCCGTAGTGCCCCAACAGGGTGGCCGCGCTCTTGGCCCCGAAACCGGGCAGCCCGGGGATGCCATCCGCGGTGTCGCCGGTGAGAGCCAGCAGATCCGGGATGCTCTCCGGTGCCACGCCGCGCGCCTCACGCAGTCCCTCCTCGTCGATCACCTTCTGCCGGATGCGATCCACCTGCACCACCTGCGTCCCCCGCACGCACTGACCCAGGTCCTTGTCCGGGGTCAGGATGCGCACCTGCGAGGTCTCTGCTGCGAAGCGCGTGGCCGCGGTGGCGAGCGCGTCATCCGCCTCCCAACGCTGCATGCTCCACACCGTGACACCCAGCGCGCGGCAGGCCGCCTCGGCGGCGTCGAACTGGGCGCGCAGCTCCGGCGGCACCCCGAGGTCCGACTTGTAGCCCTCGAAGAGCTCGTTGCGGAAGCTGGCGATGGGGTTGTCGAAGGCGACCGCCAGATGGGTCACCTCCTCGGCCGGGTCGTGCAACAGCCCGAGCAGCGAGGAGATGAGCCCCACCGTCGCCTTGTTGTCCCGCCCATCCGGGGCCGCATGGGAGGGGCGCGGCGAGAAGTGGGCGCGGTAGAGCTCGAAGGTGCCATCCACCAGGTGCAGGCGCGGGCGTTCCATGGGCGTCAGGCTTAGCACGGCCGCCCCCCTCCCTCGTTCAACGCGGGGCCGGGACGTCCACCACCTGTGCGGTGCGGGTGATCTCCCCCATGCGGCCGCTGCGGAAATCGTCCATCGCTTCGAGGAGCTCGTCGCGGGTGTTCATGACGAACGGGCCGTAGCGCGCAAGGGGCTCGTTCAGGGGCTTGCCCGCCAGCAGCAGGAATCGGGCGGTTCCTTCATCTCCCTGAAGCCGCAACAGGCCGCCATCTCCGAGCTGCGCCATCTGCCCTTCCGCGATCCGCATGCCCCCCGCGCCGACGCGCACGCTGCCTTCGAAGACGTAGACCAGGGCGTTGAGCCCCTCATCCACCTCCGCGGTCACGTCCGCGCCGGCCTGCAGGGTCCAGTCCTGGAAGGTGATGGGCAGGTGGGTGTCGATCACCGCCTCCGCCCCCAGCGCCCTCCCCGCGATGACCCGCACCGACGCCAGGCCGTCCGCGCTGCGCCCGGTGGGAATCCCGTCCGCCGACACCTCCTGGTAGCGCGGCTGGGTCATCTTGAGCGCGCGGGGGAGGTTCACCCAGATCTGGAAGCCGTGAATGCGCCCTCCTTCGCGCTTGATGCGGTCGGCAGGCTCCTCGGAGTGGATGAGGCCCGCGCCGGCCGTCATCCACTGCACGCCTCCCGCGGCGATCCGCCCCCGGTGCCCCGCCGAGTCCTCGTGCTCGAACGCACCTTCCAGAACGTAGGTGACCGTCTCGAAGCCGCGGTGGGGATGATCGGGCGCGCCGATGGCTTCCCCGGGCCGGTAGTCGGTCGGTCCCATCTCGTCGATCAGCAGGAAGGGATCCGCCTGCTCGATGGTGGCCGAGGGGAAGGGACGGCGAACGGTGAAGCCGGCACCTTCCCGCTGCCGGTGGGCGGTGACGACGCTCACCACCTCTCGCTGGACTCGCTCCTGGCTCATGAATGGGCTCCTGGTCTGGGTCTGGGGAATGCGCTGGCGGGCCTCGATGCTCGCCTTCCTTTCGTAGAGGTAATCCCCGCAGCGGTTCGCGGCCGTCTTCCGGGCAGGACGCTGCCTCCATCCACCGGGTCGGTGCCCTCCCCCGCCTGCGAAACCTCCACCCGCTCCGTGAAGACCGGATGCCCCACGACCGTAAGGTCCCGACGAGGAGCGGGGAAACCAGCCCGTTGCAGCCCGACAGGTCGGGTTGGAAGGCATTCGGCCGGAACGCGCTAACCTGCGGCGCCATGCGAACGACTGCCCTGCTGACGAGTGCGCTGCTGTGTCTGTGCGCCTGTGGTGACTCCACCCCCAACCCCGACGGGACGCCCGAGAATCGGGAAGCGGGCCTGGGCCCGGGAGACAAGGTCCTGTTGTGGGTGGAGAGCTCGTCCTACACCACCGACGCCTGCTCCAACCAGGCGGAGTGGACCGCAGGTCTGGAGGCCTTCAACAGCGCGCTGAGCAATGCCTACGTGGCGTTCGGCGGTAACGACGAGGGCTCGGTGGACCTGCTGCGCTGCGCGGTTGCGGGAGACCTCGAGTCCTGTACGCCGCGGAACCCGCCGGTCCGCTACGAGGTCAACGGGCTCGAGTATTCGCGGAGCTTCGAGGACGTCAGCCCGATCGAGGACGTGGACTGCACCCTCGTCATGAACTTCGACGTCGTCCTCACCGACGCCGGCGACACCATCGTCGAGCGCGCGACCCGGACGCACTCGCTCACCGGGAGCGATTGCGAGGCCTTCGAGGAGCTGGTCGTTTCCGAGAGTCCGAATGGCCGGGGCATTTCCGGGTGCGCGGTGACCTTCACCAGCCAGATGGCCGTCCGGAAGTGGTGACAGCGCCGAGGACCGGCGTTCGCGTCCCCTGATTGATGGCTCAGACGCCCTCCTCCTCGAGGAGGTTCTTGGACGCTTCGACGGTGAGCGTGCAGAGGGAGAAGGCCGCCTCGAACCGGTCCAGCAGCTCGGGATAGCGATCGAGCCGCCCCAGCACCCGCCGCTGACGGTGGATGCGGTTGAGGTAGGCGGCGGCGTATTCGAGGTCGAGCACCCGGCTCTCGAGCTCGGTGCGCTCCGGCTCCGGGTCGGCGGGTCGGGGCGCCAGGGACAGGGGACCGGTGGGCTTCTCGGCCACGATGAGTGGCTGCTGCGCCCGCCTGGGCTTCAACACGCCCCGTGCGACCGGGGTGACCGCCGGAGAGGGCGACGACGCGCGGGGCATCGGCGCACGCGCCGTCACGTAGGCCGCAGAGGGACTGCTCGACTCGGAGACCGCTGCTTCGGGCGCGCGTCCCTGCGTCGGCACGTGCTTCACCTCCGGAGGCGGCTGGCGGCTCCCCGGGGGTGACGCAGGTGGCTCCCGGCCCCCCGGTGCCAACGGGACCATCCCGACCTCCTCCGCCGGCGGCTGCGGGGACCTGCGATGCAGGCCGGTGAAGGTGGTGACCTCCCGCAGATCGGTCACCTCCTCCACCTC
>Ga0079224_100013448_pt1 | contig 11393 bp, 8 predicted proteins | sample Stecom2015_FD_80414 | JGI IMG/M metagenome (GOLD analysis project Ga0079224, IMG submission 80414) | Agricultural soil microbial communities from Utah to study Nitrogen management - Steer compost 2015 | ecosystem: Environmental > Terrestrial > Soil > Agricultural land | place: USA: Utah...
AGGGCGAACTGGGTCGACAGCTCGATCGTGGGCGACACCAGCTGCTGCGCGGAAACCCCCAGCAGCGGCATCAGGACCAGCAGTGCGATCGGGGGACCGAGAACCGTGCACGCCGCTACGACGAGCAGTCCGGAGATCGGGCCGGACGGTCTGCGGGCCTGGTCCGGGCCGCTCAGCAGAGCGGACCACTCCGTGCTGCGGTGGTCGGGCATTCCTGCATCCTCCACTCGGCGCGGAAAGCCCCAACAGTATCCGGCACGGCCTCGGTCGCAACGCACCCGGCCACCGCAGCACCGGCGATCACATGTCCAGCCCGATGTCCAGCGCGGGCGCGGAATGGGTCAATCCGCCGACCGCCAGGTAGTGCACCCCGGTGCTGGCGTACTCCCCGGCCACCTCGAGGGTCAACCCGCCGGACGCTTCCAGCTCGGTCTTCGGGGAGAGCTCCCGGGTCATCCGCACCGCTTCCGCGCACTGCGCGGGGGTGAAGTTGTCCAGCAGCACCAGCTCCACCCCTTCGGCCAGCACCTCGGCCAACTCCTCCAAAGTGGAGACTTCGACTTCCATGGGGAGCTGGGGAGCGCGCTGGCGGCACGCCCGCACCGCTGCGACCACCGAGCCGGCCGCGACGACGTGGTTGTCCTTGACCAGAACCGCATCGCCCAGCCCCATCCGGTGGTTGACCCCACCACCGCACCGGACCGCGTACTTCTGCAGTTCCCGCAGTCCGGGCAGCGTTTTGCGGGTGTCCCGGATGCGGCAGCCGGTGCCCGCCACCGCCCGCACCCACTCGGCCGTCGCGGTGGCGACGCCCGACAGGTGGCACAGCAGGTTCAACGCCGTCCGCTCGGCGGTCAACAGCCCCTGGACCGGGGCTTCGACCCGCAGCAGGCAGTCCCCGGGCGCCAGCCGGTCACCGTCGGAGCGGGTTTCCAGCACCGAGTAGCCGTCCGGGCCCAAGACCTCGTCCAGCACCAGCCGCACCACCGGCAGTCCGGCGACGACTCCGGCGCGGCGGGTGTTGAACGCCGCTTCGGCCACGGCGTCGGCGGGAACGGTCGCCGCCGTGGTGGCGTCCGGCCCGTAGCGCAGGTCTTCCTCCAGCGCGGTGCGCACCACCTGGCGGGCGCGGTCCAAATCCACTGTCATGCTGCTGTCCTCGCAATCCCGGTGCCGGACTGGATGAGCTGCCCGGAAACGTCCAAGCGCAGCGAGGTGCTGCGCCGCCAGGCCACGTCGTCGGTGGCGGGGAAGTCGGTGCGGCGGTGGCAGCCGCGGGAGTCGGTGCGGATCCGCGCCGCGGTCAGCAGCGCTCGGGCGGTCAGCAGCAGGGCGGCGTCTTCCACCAGCTGTCGGGTCCGCAGCGGACGGACGACCGAGGAGCGCTCCAGCGTCCGCTGGGCCTCGGCCAGTCCGCGGTCGTCGCGGCCGATGCCCGCCCAGCGGCTCATGGTGTCCTGCAGCAGTTCCCGGTTGACCACCGGCATGGCGGGGAGCACCGCCTCCACCGCCCGCCGGCGCGGTTCGCGGCGCAGGTCCTCGGCAGCGGCCTCCGCGGCGCGCACACCCACCACCAGGCCCTCCAGCAAGCTGTTGGAGGCCAACCGGTTGGCGCCGTGCAGGCCGGTGCAGGCGACTTCACCTGCGGCGTAGAGCCCGCTGACCGACGTCCTCCCGTCCGCAGTGGTCACCACCCCGCCGCACGCGTAGTGCGCCGCGCTGGCCACCGGGATCGGCTCCCGGGCCGGGTCCACCCCGATCTGCTGGCAGGCCGCGTGCACGGTGGGGAACCGGTCGGCGAACTTCGCCCCGATTCCGGTGGCGTCCAAGTACACGTGGCCCGCACCGGTCTCCGCGGCTCGACGCGTGATCGCGGCCGCCACCACGTCCCGGGGGGCGAGGTCTTCCAGCGGGTGCTCGCCCCGCATCACCCGCTCCCCGTTGACGTCGACCAGCACCGCGCCTTCTCCGCGCACGGCTTCGGTGACCAGCGGCCGCCGGCCCCGCGGACCACCGGGGGCGTACAGCACCGTGGGGTGGAACTGGACGAACTCCAGGTCGGCGACCACGGCTCCGGCCCGCAGGGCGAGCGCGATCCCGTCCGCGGTGGCCCCTTCCGGGTTGCTCGTCGCCGCGTAGAGGTGTCCCAGCCCGCCGGTGGCCAACAGCACCGCCGGCGCGTGCAGCACGCCCGGCCGCCCCTGGGCGTCGATGGCCAGCGCCCCGGCCACGCGACCGCCGTCGGCCCGCAGCAGCTCGGTGGCGCAGTGCTGCTCCAGCACCGGGATGCCGTCCTCCCGCACCGCCGCGGACAGGGCTCGCTGCACTTCCGCACCGGTGGCGTCACCGCCGGCGTGGATCACCCGGAACGCGCTGTGCCCGCCTTCCCGGGTGCGGGCCAGCGAACCGTCGGCGTCGGTGTCGAAGCGCGCGCCGAACCGCTGGAGCCGGGTGATCGCCCGGGGCCCGTCGGACAGGATCTGCTCCGCAGCGGTGCGGGAGCACAGCCCGGCCCCGGCCGCCAGGGTGTCCGCCACGTGCTGGGCGAGGCTGTCGTCGCCCGTTCCCCCCGGGCAGGACACGGCGATCCCGCCCTGCGCCCAGGCCGTGTTCCCGGCGGAAACGAAGTCCTTGCTCACCACCAGCACCCGCAGGCCCAGCTCCCGGGCGCGCAGGGCCGCGCTGAGCCCGGCCACCCCGGTGCCGATGACCAGCAGGTCGGCGGCGGCTTCCCAGCTCACTCGCCGCTCCCCGGGTTGCCGATGGCGATCATCCGCTCCACCGAGTCGCGCGCTCGTTTGGCGATCTCGGGGTCGACGTCCACTTCGTCGGCACCTTCTCGCAGGCAGCGCAGCAGGGCCGCCGGCGTGATCATCTTCATGTACCGGCAGGAGGCCCGGTCGTTGACGGGCTGGAAGTCGACCTCGGGGGCGGCTCGGCGCAGCTGGTGCAGCATGCCGACCTCGGTGGCCACCAGGACCGAGCTGGCCCCGGTGCGCCGGGCGGCGTCCAGCATGCCGCCGGTGGACAGGATCTTCACCCGCTCAGCGGGAACGGTGCCTTCGCCCGCCAAGTAGAGCGCCGAGGTGGCGCACCCGCACTCGGGATGGATGAACAGGTCCGCTTGCGGGTTCTGCTCGGCCCGCTCGGCCAGTTCGGGACCGTTGATGCCGGCGTGCACGTGGCACTCCCCGGCCCACACGTGCAGGTTCTCCCGCCCGGTTTCCCGCTTGACGTGGGCGCCGAGGAACTGGTCCGGGCAGAAGAGCACTTCCTGCTCCTCCGGGATGGACCGCACCACTTCGACCGCGTTGGAGGAGGTGCAGCAGATGTCGGTCTCCGCTTTGACGTCAGCAGTGGTGTTCACATAGGACACCACAACCGCGCCCGGGTGCTCCGCTTTCCAGGCGCGCAGCTGTTCCGCGGTGATCGAGTCGGCCAGCGAGCACCCGGCCCGCTCGTCCGGGATCAGGACGGTCTTCTCCGGACTGAGGATCTTCGCCGTCTCGGCCATGAAGTGGACACCGCAGAACACGATCGTGCTGGCGGTGCTCTTCGCCGCGATCCGGCTCAGCGCCAGCGAATCCCTCGTGTGGTCGGCGATGTCCTGGATCTCCGGCAGCTGGTAGTTGTGCGCCAGCAGCACGGCGTCCCGCTCGTCGAGTAATCGGCGCACCTCCCGGGCCCATTCCTCGGTGGGTTCCACCCCGGTGTAGCCGGTGTCGGTGCGCTGCCACGTCGCGACCATCTGAGCCTCCTCCCAGGGCTCTCCACCGGCGCGGGAGAGCCCTTGAACACCCGGTTCCCAGCCCCCAGGGTTTTCGACTTATAATCGAAAACGTGCCTAATCCTAACACCGCCACCCGCGGCGGAGATGGGGACGTTCGTCACGAAGTCGCCGGGGACCTTCGTCACGAAGTGCTCGCCGGAGTCCTGCAGGTGCGCGACGACCAGCTGCAAGTCCTGCTCTGGGAGCGCAACCAGGAACCGCACGCGCACCGGTGGTCCCTGCCCGGCGGTCTCCTCGGCGCCGGCGAAGACGTGGAGAGCTCGATCCGCCGCCAACTCGCCGAGAAAGTGGACGTGCGCAAGCTCAGCCACGTCGAGCAGCTCGCGGTCTTCAGCGACCCGCACCGTGTGCCCGGGACCCGCATCCTCGCCACCGCGTTCCTCGGCCTGGTCCCCTCCGACGCCGACCCGGAAGTGCCGGCCGACACCCGCTGGCACCCGGTCGACCAGCTGCCGAACACCGCGTTCGACCACGGCCGGATCATCAACGCCGCCCGGGAACGACTGCAGGCGAAGCTCTCCTACACCAACCTCGGCTTCGCCCTGGCCCCCGCCGAGTTCACCATCTCCGAGCTGCGCCGGCTCTACTCCGCGGCGCTCGGCTACGAGGTGTCCGCCACCAACCTGCAGCGGGTGCTGTCCCGGCGGGGTGTGCTGCAGCCCACCGGCCGCACCGCCTCCTCCGGACCCGCCGGCGGACGCCCCGCCTCCCTCTACCGGTTCACCAGCCGCGACCTGCAGATCACCGACCCGTTCGCGGTGTTCCGCCCACCGACCGCTGATCGATAGCCCGCAGCGGGCTCGGCACGTAGGTTTGGAGGCGTGACGGAAACGATCCCGCTGTTCCCGCTCGGCTCGGTCCTGCTGCCCGGCGGGCCGCTGTCCCTGCACATCTTCGAACCGCGCTACCGGGAGCTGACCACCGACCTGCTCAACGAAGTCGTGCCCGACCAGCGGTTCGGCGTGATCACCATCCGGCAGGGTTGGGAAGTGGGCGAGGACAACGTGGACTCGCTCCACGACGTCGGCTGCACCGCGGTCCTGTCCAGCGTGCGGCAGTTGGCCGGCGGCCGCTACGACATCACCGCCACCGGCGAACGGCGGTTCCGGCTGCTGCAGATCGACCGGCACGCCGCCCCCTACCTGATGGCCCTGGTGGAGTGGCTCCCGGACACCGAACCCGACAACGACACCCCCGACCGCCGGCAGCAGCTGCGCGCCGCCGCCCAAGCCGCGCACGCCCGCTACCGCGCCACCGGGATCCGCGGACAGCACCACCAGCCACCCGCGGAGGACACCGACGACGCCACCCTGGCCTACCGGCTCGCCGACGACTGCGTGCTACCGGTCGAAGACCGCCAAGCCCTGCTCGACGAGACGAACCCGCTGACCAGACTGCGCATGGTGCGGCGAATGATGCTGCGCGAAGCCGAATTCCTCCGCGAACTGCGCGCGATTCCCGCCCCGCTGACCGAATTCGCCGAACAACCCAGCGTCAACTGATCCTGCCCGACTAGGATCACCCGCATGTCAACTCCGGGTGGCAACTGGAACTCCGGACAATACGGCCAGCAGCCGTACCACGGCAGTCAACAAGGCATGCAGTACCAGGGATTCGGGGTCTTCTCCCAGCAGACCTCGACCCCACCGGACGGTCCGCAGAAGCCCAAGTCGAACTTGGGCGCCATCGCCCTGGTCTCCTTGGGCGTGGTGGCAGTGCTCGTCTTCGTCACCGTGGTGGTGCTGACCGCCAACGGCGGCAACGACGACAACAGCAACCACGTGGCCCAGTCGTCCACCTCGCCGGCCCCCACCTCTTCCGCCGCCGAACCGGTCTCGACGGCCTCCCCGGTCGTCCCCGACTGGCAGGTGATGGAGGTCCCCCGGCGCAACGCCCGCTACGACGTGCCGCGGACCTGGAGCCTGGAGAGCCCCGACAACATCGTCGGCTTCGGCGAGCCCGACGACGCCTTCACCCTCTCCGGGGTGGCCCTCTACCAGCGCGGCTTCTGCCCCGGCAGCCCGAACAGCTACCGCGCCATCGCCGGCGCCACCGCCCGCCGCGGCCCCGACGACACCACGGTCGCCAACGAGGCCCTGCGCAAGTTCGCCGAGACCGCGTACACCGTCAACGGCCAGCCGCCCGAGATCGTGCCGTCCCACCCGCAGAAGGTGTCCCTCTCCGGCGGCCGCGAAGGCGTGCTGATCAACGCGACGCTCGCCATCCCCAACCCCGGGGAGTGCGACTCGCCGAGCGTGGCGGTCAGCCTGCTGGCCGCGCAGAACGACGGCAACGCCTCGGTCGTCTTCGTCGTGGCCTCCGACCAGGGCATCCCCGACGCCGTCTCGCCCACCGACCAGCGCCAGATCGTTCAGTCGTTCCGCCCGGCGTCCTGACCGGTCGGGCCGGGGCGCTGCGGCCCACCGGTCGGGCGCCCCAGGTCGTCCAACCCGTTCCAGGAAGCCGCCAAGCCGTACCCCAGCGCTGTGCCCAACGGCTGGCCGAGCACGGCCAGTCCCGAGTCCAGGGCGGGCGCCAGTTGGAACAGCTGTCCGGCCGGCACCTCCTCCGGCCCCGGGTACGCCAGCTGGGCGAACTGCGGTCCGAGCCAGCTGCCCAACCACGCGGCCAGCAAGGAACCGGCCACCCCGGCCAGCAGCATCACCGGCCCGCGACGACTGCGCACCGCCCACAGCGCCGCTGCGGTGAGGATCCCGGTCGCGAACCCCAGCAGCAGGTAGATCGCCAGTGCGTCGAACTGGTGGTAGCTGGCCAGCGTCAGCGGCACCAGCTGCCCCTGTTCCCCGAGCAGGCTCTCCTGCGGCGGGGCCAGCCGCGACCACACCCAGCCCACCGGCGCGCCCAGCACCGCGATCACCACCGCGGCGAGCAGCGCCGGACGCAGGTCGGCCCGCACCACCACCCGCGGGCGCGGCCGGGCCAGGGCCTGTGGCAGGAAGGGGGAGTCCGGCACGACCGGGCCTTCCGGTGCCGGCGTGACCCGCGCCCGCCCCGGCTCAGTCGTTTCGTCGGACACCCCGGACCTCCTCACTCACGACAGCCGCCACACCCTACCGCTCCGCAGCGTGCCCACCACGTCACCCGATACGTGGTGGAGTGGTGCGCATCAATTATTCTTCGGCGAGCGCAAATGTCAGTCATCTTCGAAGGATGAGCCAAGTGGCGGGAATCTTCCCGAGCCCCTTGTTAACCGGACCGCAGCCGATCGACGAACCGCGACGCGGTTCAGTCGTCCGACTCTCCCTGCGCAGCACCATCGTCGAGCTGCTACTCGGCTCGGTCGTCGCGGCCGTGGTCAGCCTGCTGCTGCAGTTCGCGATAGCAAGGCTGAGCATCAGCGAACCCAGCTACGCACCGGAGGCGCTCGCCTCGGTGAGCACCGCCCTGGTGCTCACCGCCCTGTTCCTGCTGCTCGCCTTCGGCTTCCGCCACGGCCGGCAGTGGGTCAAACTGCTGGGCACTTGGATCTCGCTGAGCGCGTTCAGCACGCTGGCGCTGGCCATTCCGCTGCAAGCCACCCGGTACTACTACGGCGGATCCTCTGTGGACAACGGGTTCCGCATGCAGTACATGACCCGGATGGCGGCCACGCTCGGCCTCGCGGACATGAACTACCCCGACACCCCGCCCTACTACCCGGGCGGCTGGTTCTGGCTCGGCGGCCGGTTCGCCAACCTGATCGGCTGGGAAGGTTGGGCCGCCTACAAGCCCTACGCCTTGGCCTGGGTGGCGGTCACCAGCGTGCTCGCGTTCACCATGTGGAGCGTCGTGCTCCGCCGGCGCGTCGCCCTGCTGGCCGCCCTGATCACCACGATGTCGGGGATGATGCACGGCATCGAGGAGCCCTACGCCTGGCCGTCCGCGGCCCTGCTGGCGCCGGCCGCGGTGCTGTGCTGGTACGCGCTGCGCCACCCGGTCACCCCCCGGTGGACCTTGATCGGCATCGGCTGCTACGTGGGCTTCGCAGCGGTCACCTACACCCTGCACTTCGGGTTCGCCGTGCTGATGGTCCTCACCATGGCCGTCATCATCGGCGCCTTCCGCGTCCACCGCGGCAACCCGGTGGGCCAGACGGTCCGCCAGCTCTTCTTCCGGCTGCTGCCGATCGGCATCATCAGCCTGGTCCTCGCCCTGCTGGTGTGGCTGCCCTACCTGTGGCAGACCCAGTTCCTGCTGAACAACCCGCGCAGCGCGGCGCAGCACTACCTGCCGGCGGACGGCGCGTTCCTGCCGACCCCGATGACCGAGGGCACGGTCCTCGGCGCGGTGTGCCTGGCCGGTCTGGTGTGGCTGCTGCTGCGGTGCCGCCGCAACGAGACCGCCGCGGCGATGCTCACCATCGTCATCGCGGTCTACTGCTGGTTCGTCCTCTCCGCCTTCGCCCTCGTCGCCAAGACCACCCTGTTGGCGTTCCGGCTGAACGTCATCCTCGACGTGGTGCTGTTGACCGCCGGCGTCTTCGCCGCCCTGGAGCTGATCGGCCACCTGCGCGAGAAGCTCGACCCGAAGTACGCGCTGCAGATCAGCATGGTCTCGTTCGCCGTCGGTCTGCTCGGCGCGGTCACCCTGGTCCAGGGGGCGATCGGCAGCAGCCTGAAGGATTCCACCCAGAGCGCCTACGACGACTACTACCCCACCGGGGTCAACGCCCAAGGGCACCGGGACCCGATGCAACCGGGTTCGTGGCTGGACGACGAGATCCGAGCCATCGCCCAGCTCACCGGGCGGGAACCGGAGCAGAACGTCGTGCTCACCACCGACTACAAGCTCATGTCGTTCCAGCCCTACTGGGGCTTCCAGCAGGAAACCCCGCACTACGCCAACCCGCTGGGGCAGTACCAGCAACGGGCCGACGAGATCCACCGGTGGACCACGGCGGAAACCAGCGAGGAACTGCTGGAGATGCTGCGCAGCAGCCGGTTCCAGACGCCCAACGTCTTCGTGCTGCTCAACCCGTCCAGCCCGTACCTGTCCGACGAGGAGAAGGAGGGCATCGGCGAGGAGAACATGGACAAGCTGGCGCTGGAGCTGAAGGCCGACTCCTTCCCCCAGCAGCCGAACGTCCGGGACTACTACGTCTTCTTCAACCCCGAGGTGTTCGACTCGCCCGAGTTCGTCAAGCAGGACGTCGGCCCCTACACCATCGTCGTGCGGCGCTGAGGCACCGAGCAGCAGAAGAGGGGCGCGGGGATTTCCCGCGCCCCTCTTCTGCGTCCGCTGCTCAGAACGACTCGAAGCAACCGGCGCCGAGCAAGCCCTTGAGCTCGCCCTGCAAACCGTTGTCAGTGGACACGAAGAAGTCGCGGGAGAGCGCGAGCTTGGTGGTGCCGCGCGCCCCCTGCAGCTTCACGTGCACCGGTGTGGTGCCCGCGTGCGCCTGCAAAGTCCGCTTCAGTTCCGCCACCAAGGACTCGTTGACCTTGTTCACCGGGACCTTGATGACGAACGCCGGGCTGACCCCCGGATCGTGCTCGGCGGCGGAGATGTCGATCGTCATCGCATCGGAGGCGAACACGCTGATGGTGCCTTCCCGCTCGTTGATCCGCCCCTTGACCGCCAGCGCGGTGTCCTCCACCAAGCATTCCGAGTACATCTCGTAGGACTTGGGGAAGAACAGCACATCGACGCTGGCGTCCAAGTCCTCCAGCGTGACGATCGCCCACGGCTGGCCGTTCTTGTTGATGCGCCGCTGGATGCCGGAGATCATGCCCGCGATGCGCACCTGCTCCTTGCCGGGGCTGCGCTCCCCACCGACCAGGTCCGCGATGCTGGTGTCCTGGTACGGGGCCAGCAGTCGCTCAGCGCCGTCCAGCGGGTGCGCCGAAACGTACAGCCCCAGCATCTCCCGCTCGTAGGAGAGCAACTGCTTGCGCGGCCACTCCTCCGAACTGAACTGCAGGTGCGCCAGCGGGGAGGAGTCCTGACTGTCCGAAGTGGACGGATCCGCCCCGAACAAGTCGAACTGCCCCATGGCTTGCTGGCGCTTCAGCCCGGTGATCGCGTCCACCGCGGCCTCGTGGTGCTGGGCCAGCGACATGCGGGTGTGCCCCAGCGAGTCGAACGCGCCGGCCTTGATCAGCGACTCGATGACCCGCTTGTTGCACACCGCTATCTCGGACTTGTCCAGGAAGTCGGCGAACGAGGTGTAGCGGCCCTTCTCCTCGCGGACCTTGATGATCGAGGACACCACGTTCGAACCGACGTTGCGGATCGCGCTCAGCCCGAAGCGGATGTCCGAGCCGACGGCGGTGAAGGTGTCGTTGGAGTCGTTGACGTCCGGCGACAGCACCTTGATGCCCATCCGCCGGCACTCGGCGAGGTAGACCGCCATCTTGTCCTTGTTGTCGCCGTTGGCGGTCAGCAGCGCTGCCATGTACTCGGCGGGGTAGTTCGCCTTCAGGTAGGCCGTCCAGTAGGCCACCAGGGCGTAACCAGCGGCGTGGGACTTGTTGAACGCGTAGCCGGCGAACGGCAGCACCGTGGCCCACAGCTTCTCGATCGCCTCTTCGGAGAAGCCGTTCTCCAGCATGCCGTCCCGGAAGCCCTCGAACTCCTGGTCCAGGACCTCCTTCTTCTTCTTGCCCATCGCGCGGCGCAGGATGTCGGCTCGGCCGAGGCTGTAACCGGCCACCCGCTGGGCGATGGCCATGATCTGCTCCTGGTAGACGATCAGACCGTAGGTCTCGGCCAGGATGTCCTTCAGCGGCTCGTCCAGTTCCGGGTGGATCGGCTCGATCGGCTTCTTGCCGTTCTTGCGGTCCGCGTAGTCGAAGTGGGCGTTGACCTCCATCGGGCCCGGGCGGTACAGCGCGTTGCAGGCCACGATGTCGGCGAACTCGGTCGGCTGCATGCGCTTGAGCAGTTCCCGCATGCCGCCACCTTCGAGCTGGAACACGCCGAGGCTCTCGCCGCGGGCCAACAGCTCGTAGGTCTTCTCGTCGTCCAAGCCCAGAGTGGACAGATCGATCTCCACCCCGTGGTTCTGCTTCACCATCCGCAGCGCATCGCCGAGGATGGTGAGGTTGGACAACCCCAGGAAGTCCATCTTCAGCAGGCCGATGGCCTCGCACGAGGGGTAGTCCCAGCCGGTGATGATCGAGCCGTCGTCCCGCATCCACAGCGGCACCGTGCCCATCAACGGCTGCGAGGAGAGGATCACCGCGCACGCGTGCACACCCGCGTTGCGGATCAGGCCTTCCAAACCGCGCGCGGTCTCGAAGATCTGCGCCACGGTCGGGTCGTTCTCGATGAGGTTGCGGACCTCGGCGGCTTCCGGGTAGCGCTCGTGGTTCGGGTCGACGATGCCGGACAGCGGGATGTCCTTGGCCGCGATCGGCGGCGGCAGCGTCTTGGAGATCTTGTCCGCGACCGCGAAGCCCGGCTGCCCCAGGTGCACCCGCGCGGCGTCCTTGATGGCGGCCTTCGTCTTGATCTTGCCGAAGGTGATGACCTGCGCGACCTTGTCCCGGCCGTACTTGTTGATGGCGTACTGCAGCACCTCGTCCCGGCGGCGGTCGTCGAAGTCGAGGTCGATGTCCGGCGGGGAGTTCCGCTCCGGGTTCAGGAACCGCTCGAAGATCAG
>Ga0079224_100013451_pt1 | contig 11392 bp, 9 predicted proteins | sample Stecom2015_FD_80414 | JGI IMG/M metagenome (GOLD analysis project Ga0079224, IMG submission 80414) | Agricultural soil microbial communities from Utah to study Nitrogen management - Steer compost 2015 | ecosystem: Environmental > Terrestrial > Soil > Agricultural land | place: USA: Utah...
CTCGTTCCCTCGCGTATCAGCCCGGTCTCGGGAGGACTAGAACTCTATGGCAGCCAAACTGATCGCGTTTGACGAGGAAGCCCGGCGCGGCCTCGAGCGCGGTATGAACCAGCTCGCGGACGCCGTCAAGGTGACGCTCGGCCCCAAGGGCCGCAACGTCGTCCTTGAGAAGAAGTGGGGCGCGCCGACCATCACCAACGACGGTGTCTCCATCGCCAAGGAGATCGAGCTCGAGGACCCCTACGAGAAGATCGGCGCCGAGCTGGTCAAGGAGGTCGCGAAGAAGACCGACGACGTCGCCGGTGACGGCACCACCACCGCCACGGTGCTGGCGCAGGCCCTGGTACGCGAGGGTCTGCGCAACGTGGCCGCCGGCGCCAACCCGGTCGGTCTGAAGCGCGGCATCGACGCCGCCGTGGCCCGCATCAGCGAGGAGCTGGCGAACCTCTCCAAGGAGATCGAGACCAAGGAGCAGATCGCCTCGACCGCCTCCATCTCCGCGGGCGACCCCCAGATCGGCGAGTACATCGCCGAGGCGATGGACAAGGTCGGCAAGGAAGGCGTCATCACCGTCGAGGAGGGCCAGACCTTCGGGCTGGAGCTGGAGCTCGCCGAGGGCATGCGCTTCGACAAGGGCTACATCTCGCCCTACTTCGCCACCGACCTGGAGCGCATGGAGACGGTCCTGGAGGACCCGTACATCCTCATCGCCAACCAGAAGATCTCCAACAACAACGAGTTCCTTCCGGTCATCGAGAAGGTCCTGCAGTCCGGCCGCCCGCTGGTCGTCATCGCCGAGGACATCGAGGGCACCGCGCTGCAGACCCTGGTGGTCAACAAGATCCGCGGCACCTTCAAGTCCGTCGCGGTCAAGGCCCCCGGCTTCGGCGACCGCCGCAAGGCCCAGCTCGGCGACATCGCCGTGCTGACCGGCGGCCAGGTCATCACCGAGGAGGTCGGCCTCAAGCTGGAGAACACCGAGCTGGAGATGCTCGGTCGGGCCCGCAAGGTCGTCGTCACCAAGGACGAGACCACCATCGTCGACGGTGCCGGTGACGCCGCCGCGATCGCCGGCCGGGTCAACGAGATCCGCGCCGAGATCGAGCGCACCGACTCCGACTACGACCGCGAGAAGCTGCAGGAGCGTCTCGCCCGCCTGGCCGGCGGTGTGGCCGTCATCAAGGCCGGCGCCGCCACCGAGGTGGAGCTCAAGGAGCGCAAGCACCGCATCGAGGACGCCGTCCGCAACGCCAAGGCCGCGGTCGAGGAGGGCATCCTGCCCGGTGGTGGTGTCGCGCTGCTGCAGGCCAGCGTCACCGCCTTCGAGAAGCTGGAGCTGGAGGGCGACGAGGCCATCGGCGCCAACATCGTCCGCCGCGCCGTCGAGGAGCCGCTGAAGCAGATCGCGATCAACGCCGGTCTCGAGGGCGGCGTCGTCGTGGAGAAGGTGAAGAGCCTGGAGCCCGGCGTCGGCCTGAACGCCGCCACCGGCGAGTACACCGACCTGTTCAAGGACGGCGTCATCGACCCGACCAAGGTCACCCGCTCCGCGCTGCAGAACGCCGCCTCCATCGCCGGTCTGTTCCTGACCACCGAGGCCGTCATCGCCGAGAAGCCGGAGAAGCCCGCTCCGGCCGCTCCGGGCGGTGACATGGGCGGCATGGACTTCTAGTCCGGTCGACCTCGTCTGCGTCCTTGAGGGGACGGTCCCGCCGGGGCCGTCCCCTTCCGCTGTCCCTGCCGGACGCGGGGCTCAGCCCGGCACCAGCCCCCGCCGGGCCAGCTCCGTCAGCACCCGCATGCCCGCCGGGGCGCACCGGTCGGCGTCGGCCCGGGTGAACCAGGCCAGTTCCGCGATCTCGGAACGGGGGGCGAGGCTCCCCGTGAACTCGGCGGTGTAGCAGGCCAACCGGACCCGGGTGCCCTCCGGATAGCCGTGCGCCGCCTCGTCGACCACGGTGAACAGCCGCAGCGTCGCCGGATCGAGCCGCACCGACACCTCCTCGGCGACCTCGCGGACCAGTGCCTCGGCGTCGCTCTCCCCCGGTTCGCGTTTGCCGCCCGGGAAGTAGAAGACCTCCTTGCCCCTGGGGCGCACCTTGAGCACCCTCCCGTCGCGGACGTACACCCAGGCCAGCGCGTCCACGACGGCGGGCGCGGCGGAGTCGGAGAAGCCCATGCCCCCACCCTAGGCCCCTCCGCGGTCCATCCGGTTTGCCGGGAACTGGGCGCGCGAGTCGGACTTTCCGGGGTACCGTCGAGGAGTGTCGTCCTTGACAGCCCGGACCGGGACCGCGTCCGCGGCGGTCGCGGCACTGGCGGCACTGGCGGCCGCGGACGGCGTGATGGCGGCCGCGTACCCGCTGTTGGCCTTCACGGAATCGGGAGACAAGGTGTTCTGCGGTGACCCGCTGGAGCAGGGCTACCAGAAGTGCGTCGACCAGATGGAGCTGTTCGCCGGGGCCTCGCTGATCCCCGCGGTGCTCGCCCTGGTCCTCATGGTGGCCGCCTTCACCGCCCCCGTTCTCAGAGCCAAACCGGCCCTGCGCGCCCAGACCCTCGGGTACTCGCTGGTGGCTTGGGTGATCGCGGGGGGCACCGTGCTGATGGGCTGGCTGCCCGCGATCTAGGCGCGTCGACGGTCTTGACGAAAACGGTCCCCGGTCTGCGGTTTCGTGCCCTACGGCGTCCCGGACCGGCTCCTGACCATGTCCCCAGTGCCATCGGCGCAGCCGATTCTGGCCCTGGGGGCATGGTCGCCGGGTTTTCCGGGGGTGGGCGGTGAACCGTCCGGCCTCCCGGCCGCCCCGGGCTACTCCGTGAGGCGTTCGAGGTGGGCCTGGGCGCCTGGGTGGCCCGCCTCGGCGGCGCGGCGCAGCCAGGACTCCGCCTCCTCCCGCTCACCCTCCCCGTGCAGCAGCAGCCCCAGGTTGGTCATGCTGTTGGGGTCGCCCGCCTCGGCGGCGCGGCGGTACCAGGCCTCGGCGTCCCGGGGCCGTTCCGTCCGCTCCAGCAGCACGCCCAGGTTGACCGCGGCCTCGCCGTGGCCGGTCTCGGCGGCGCGACGCAGCCAGGACTCCGCCTCCTCCCGCTCACCCTCCCCGTGCAGCAGCAGCCCCAGGTTGGTCATGGCGTCGGGGTCGCCGTCCTCCGCGGCCCGCCGCAGCCAGCCCCGCGCCTCGTCGCCCCTCCCGGTCTCCTGGAGGAGCGAGCCGAGGTTGGCCGCGGCCCTGGCGTGTCCCGCCTCCGCAGCCTGCCGCCACCACGTCTCGGCCTCGGCGGCGTCTCCCGTCCGGTAGTGGAGGAGCGCCAGGTGGTCCATGGCGAACGGGTCACCGGTCCCGGCGGCGCGCCCCAGCCAGTACAGCGCCTCGGTGGCGTCGCCGCTGCGGGCGAGCAGCAGCCCCAGGTTGGTCATGGCCATGCCGTGGCCCGCCTCCGCCGCCCGGTACCACCAGGCGCGCGCCTCCTCCGCCGCCCCCGCCCCGGCGTACCGCACACCGAGGCTGGTCATGGCCTCCACGTGGCCCGCCTCGGCGGCGCGGCGCCACCGCAGTTCCGCCTCACCGGCCTCGCCGCGCCGGTCGTGGAGGGCGCCGAGGGTGAACATGGCGCCGCTGTTGCCTGTCCCGGCGGCCCTGCGCCACCACTCTTCGGCCTCCGCAGGGCTCCCGGCCCGGTGCAGGAGGACGCCGAGGCTGACCATGGCGTCGGGGTGGCCCGCCTCGGCGGCCTGCCGCAGCCGGGGTTCGGCCTGCGCGCCCTCCTCGGCCAGGCGCAGCGCGTGGCCGAGCACGTACCGCCCCTCCGTCCGCAGCGGGTGGCCGTCGTCCAGACGGGCGTCGACCTCGGCGGCCGCCTGGCGGGCCAGTTCCACCGCCAGCCCGTGCTCCCCCAGCTCGCCGAGGGCGCGGGCCAGCAGCAGCCGGGCCGCCAGGACGTGCTCGTGGTGCTCGCCGAACTCCGCGACCAGGCTCGGCAGCGGTTCCTGGACCGCTCCGGCCGCTTCGGAGTACCTGGCGGCGGCGCACAACTCCCGCGCCCGAGACAGTTGTTCCGGCAGCCCCATGTCGCCTCTCTTCCCGGGTTCGTTCCGACCACTGGGGCCTCAACCTAGGGTTCTGCCGTCCCCGCCTCAATCCTCGAAGTCACCGGTTGTGCGGCTCAGTGGTCCGCTCCGTCGGGAAAGCGGTCAGGCCAGGGACACCCGGGCGGGGGCGGGGGAGGCGGTCGCGCGCGGGCGCACTCCGAGGACCCGGTCGAGCTCCTCGGCGGTGAGCGGGGCGTCGGCTTCGCTCACCGCTGCCAGGACGTCGGTGTACAGGTCGATCTCGGCCAGGGCCACGGCGTCGTGGAGAGGCACGCAGGGATTGGTGTCCACCCGTGTCACCTCCGTTCCGAGTCCTGTCGCAGGCGTGTCCGGGACCGCGCCCCCATCACCGTCCCACCCAACATTACGCGGCAGTAGCCAGCGGGACATGGCCCATAGGGACCATTTTCCGGCTGCCCGGCGGCCTAGTTATCCAATGTCACGGATTCAACGTTTCCAGTGACCGAACGGACTAGCTCATTCCCTCTTCCGCCCCGTTCCCCTTCCTCTCCGAAAGAAATGGAGAAACCCCGAATAACAGTGGTGACCTGCGTCGACAACGGTAAGGGAAGAAGATCGTTCCGGTTTTCTCCCGCCGACGTCCACCGCTTCGCGGGATGGGGCGGCACCTGCTCCCAGCAGGGGATTCACCGGCCTCCGCCGCACCCCGCGGGGCACCGGGCGAACTCCCGGGCCGACACCCGGGAGCCCCGGCCTCCGGGCGTCGGCCACGATCCGCCGCTCCGGCACGGGGTCTGCCGCGCACCACCGCCCACACATTAACGGACATGGGGAATTTTTTTACCGACTGCTCCCCGTCCGGAAGGTAGGCTGTCTAAGAATAGAAGAGGTAAATTCCACCCGCAACGCTCTTCGAGTCAGCCCCGACTCGACGGGGGTGGTCCGCACGGGAGGCCAGGAAAAAGCCGTCGAAACTTCCGTTGGCCGCGTGGACGAAGCACTTGCGGAGTCCGGCGTGACGCGGTCGCGGAGAAAGAGGAGAACGAAATATGGCGATCACCATACCTGTCGTCGCTCCTGAGTTCAAAATCCACAAACTCAGGATTCCTGTTCCCCGCGTACCGAAGGTGAACAAGGAGGAGGTCTCCTCGGCCGGGCGTACCGCAGCGGGCTACCTGCCTCCGAAGGACCAGTTCGCCTACTACGCGGGACTGGGCGCGCTGGCCGCGTTCGGCGTCATCGAGTGGCCGGTGGCCGCCGCGATCGGCGTCGGTACCGCGATCGCCCGGCGTCCCCGGCAGAGCGGGGAGCACAAGCCCTTCTTCGACCGCCGGCTCGACCAGAAAGCCGAGGGCGGGGCGGAGGACGAGAAGAACGAGTCCGCGAAGTCCTCCGGCGTCCGAAAGGCCAAGACCGAGGCGACCCCGGAAACCGTGGCCGAGGCAACCGAAAAGAAGAGCCGGGGCAAGAAGTCCTGAGATTCGCGGACTGGCTGCGGCTGGCGTGTTTCGGCCGCAGCCTTTTCGTGGCCAATTACCGTCACACTGCGGAATGGATATGTCACTGAAAGAGTTGCTCGGCGGCGTCGCCCGGCTCGCCAGGTCGCTTCCCGGCGCCGCGGACTCCCGTCAGACCCGCCGCGGCCCCGACCACACCGAGTTGCGGGTCAGGGGCGTCCACCGGCCCGGGAGCGAGCGCATGGCGCGCGCCCTGGAGAACCGGTTGGCCCGGATCGGCGGGGTGCACCGCGCGGAGGTCAACGCGGTGCTCGGCCGGGTCAGGGTCTTCCACGAGGACAAGGTACCGGTCGACGACCTCGCCGCCGCCGTCGCCGAGGTGGAGCAGCGGTACGGCTGCGAGACGGCGGAGTTCGCCCCCGTCTCGCACCCCGGCGACGAGCGGACCGTGCTGCGCGAGGCCGCGCTCGTGGGCGCCGACGTCGCGGGCTTCGCGGGCGCCCTCCTCGGCAGAGCGCTGCGCGCCGCCCCGCTCCCCTCCGCGGTGACCCCCTCCCTGGTACTGGCCGGGATGACCCCGCGCATCCGCGGCGAACTGGAACGGAGGATCGGTCCGCGCGCCACCGACCTGGTCTTCTCGACGGGGGTCACCCTCTCCCACACCCTCGCCCAAGAACCCACCGGGCTGGCGATCGACGCACTGCACCGGCTGGGCCGCCTGGTGGAGAGCCTGGCGCACCAGCAGGCATGGCACCGCGGGGACGCCCTCGTCTCCGCCCCCGGCGCCTTCCGCACGGACCCGGTCGCCGCCGGGGAACGCCCGGTCCCGCTGCCGCAGGGGCCCATCGAGAAGGCCATCCGCACGGCGCCGTTCACCTTCGCGGCCTTCGGAGCGACCTACGCGATCACTCGGGACCTGCACCGGGCCGAGGGCGTGCTGGTCTCCGGCGTTCCCCGGGCGGGAACGCTGGGGCGCGACGCGTTCGCCATCCAGTTCGGCCGCGCCCTGGCGTCCCGGGGCGTCCTCGTCCGCGACGTCGAGGCCCTGCGCCGTCTGGACCGCGTCAACCTGGTCGTTCTCGACGCCTCCGTGCTGACCACCGGCGATCTGGCGCTCGACGAGGTGGTTCCGCTGACGGAGGAGGTCACCGCCGAGGAGGCGCTCCACCGGGCCCACGGACTGATCGACCTGACCCGGATCGAGCGGCGCCACGAACGCGACGGCTGGTCCGCGGTCAAGGCGTCCCCGGCGCAGATCCCCCGGGAGTTCAGGGAGTGGGCGCGCACCTGCCGCGACCGGGGCGCCCGTCTGCTCGTCCTCTCCCGCGGCGACGAGGCCGTCGCCCTGGTCTCGGTGCTGCCCGAACTCGACCCGCTGGCCGAAGCCGTCGTCGAGTCCGCCCGGAAGGTCGGCCCGGTGGTGGTCGCCGGGGTGCGCAGCCGCCTCGGTGTACGGCTGCGCGCCGACCGGACCGTCCCGGGCGGCACCTCCCTGGCGGAGTCGGTGCGCTCCCTCCAGGAGGAGGGGTACGGGGTGATGCTCGTCAGCGCCCGTGAGCAGGCCGCGCTGGCCGCCTCCGACGCGGGCATCGGGATCACCGGACGCTCGGCCGCCCCCGCCTGGGCGGCCCACCTGCTGTGCGGTCCCGACCTCTCCGGGGCCTGCCTGGTCATCGACGCGGTGCGGACCGCGCGTCGGATGAGCGAGATCGGCGTGCGTATCGCCGCCCTGGGCGCGACGACCGCTTTGCTGCTCACCGCGGCGGGCCCCGCGGCGACCGCCGACCGGAGAGCGTCCACGGCGGTCAACACGGCGATCCTGTTCGCGATAGCCCGGGGCGCCTGGGCCGGCGTCGAGGCGGCACGGCGTCCCGACCCGGTACCGCAGGAGCGTGTCCCCTGGCACGCCTGGTCCGCCGAGGCGGTGCTCTCCAGACTCAGGTCCTCGACGACGGGGCTGAGCGAGGAGGAGGCGACCCGGCGTCGCCCTGCCGAGGCCGACGGCGACCGGGACCGCGCCCCCGGCTTCGGCCAACTCATGATCGAGGAGTTGGACAACCCCCTGACGCCCGCGCTCGCGGTGGGGGCCGGGCTCTCAGCCGCGGTGGGCTCGGCCGTCGACGCGCTGCTCATCGTCGCGGTGCTCGGGGTGAACGCGGTCGCCTCCGGCGTCCAGCGGATCGGCGCGGACCGGGCGCTGCGCAGACTCGTCGACCTGAGCGCGGTCCGGACCGCGGTCCGGCGTCCGGGGAGTCCGGAGCCGGTCGCGGAGACCGCCGACCGGCTGGTGCCGGGGGACGTGATCGCGCTCACCGCCGGGGACGCCGTCCCGGCCGACTGCCGCCTGCTGGCCGCCGAGGGCCTGGAGGTCGACGAGTCCAGCCTGACCGGCGAGTCGCAGCCGGTCGCCAAGAGCGCCCGGCCGAGCGCCGCGCGGGCCGTCGCCGACCGGCACTCCATGCTGTACGAGGGGACGGTCGTCGCGGCGGGCGACGCCGTCGCGGTCGTCGTCGCCACCGGGGAGCGCACCGAGGTCGGCCGCACCATGCGCGCGCGGGCGGAGGAAGGCCCCCGGGGAGGGGTGGAGGCCCGGCTCCGGGAGCTCACCGCCGTCACCCTGCCCCTCTCCCTGGGGGCGGGAGCCGTGCTCATGGTGGGGCAGCTGCTGCGCGGGCGGAGCCTGGCCCAGGCGCTGGGCCCGGCGGTGGCGCTCACCGTGGGCGCGGTACCGGAAGGGCTGCCCTTCCTCGCCACGGCCGCCCAGCTCGCCACCGCTCGGCGGCTCTCCCACCACGGCGCGCTCGTCCGGGATCCGACGACCATCGAACCGCTGGGCCGGGTCGACGTCCTCTGCTTCGACAAGACCGGGACGCTGACCGAGGGGCGGCTGCGGCTGCGACTGGTCTCCGACGGCGTCGAGTCCGCTCCCGTGGGCAAGCGCACGAAGCCCCCGGAGCGGATGCGTCCCGTCATCGCCGGGGCGCTGCGGGCCAACCCCGAACGCAACGGGAGCGCCAAGCTGGCGCACCCCACGGACCGGGCGGTCGCGCGCGGCGCGAAGTGGCTGGGCATGACCCCCGACGAGGGGGTGGGGTCCTGGGAGCGCGTCGACGAACTGCCCTTCGAACCCGGACGCGGCTACCACGCCGTGCTCGGCCGGACCCCCGAGGGGCAGCTGATCGCGGTGAAGGGCGCGCCGGAGGTCGTTCTGGAGCGCTGCGACACCTGGACGGAGCAGGGGCGGACGGCATCCTTCGACGCACGCGCCCGGGCCCGGGTTGCCCACGAGGTGGAGCGGCTGGCCAGGCAGGGCTACCGGGTGCTGGCCGTGGCCGAGCGGGCCGCCTCCGACCGGAGCGACCTGGAGGACGGACGCATCCGGGGCCTGCGTCTGCTCGGCCTGGTCGGGATCTCCGACCCGATCCGCTCCACCGCGGCCAAGGCGGTGGAGCGGCTGGCGTCGGCGGGGGTCAAGGTGGTCATGGTCACCGGCGACCACCCCAGTACCGCGGAGGCCGTCGCGGCCGAACTGGGCCTGCTGGACGGCAAGACCATGACGGGGGCGGAGCTGGCGGAGCTCTCCGACGAGGCGCTGACCGGGGTGGTCTCCGAGGTGTCCGTGTTCGCCCGGGTCAGCCCGGAGCAGAAGGCCCGGATCGTCCGGGCGCTGCACGAGGACGGGCACGTGGTGGCCGTCACCGGCGACGGCGCGAACGACGCCCCCGCGATCCGGCTGGCCGACGTGGGGATCGCGTTGGGCAAGCGCGCCACACCCGCGGCGCGTGCGGCGGCGTCGGTGGTGGTCACCGACAACCGGATCGAGACCATCGCGCACGCCATCGCCGACAGCCGGGCGATGTGGCGGTCCACACGCAACGCCCTGGCGGTGCTGCTCGGCGGCAACCTGGGCGAGGTCGCCTTCACCGTTGGCGCGGGGCTGCTCAGCGGCACGAGCCCGCTCAACGTGCGGCAACTGCTGCTGGTGAACCTGCTCACCGACATGCTGCCGTCCATCGCCCTGGCCATGCGGCGGCCGCACGGGGTGCACGAGGAGGAGCTGCTCAACGAGGGGCCGGAGCAGTCCCTGGGGTCGGCGCTCAACCGCGACATCGTGATCCGCTCGGTCGCCACCGCCTCGGCCGCGCTGACCGCCTGGCTGCTCGGCGGCGCCGGCGGGCAGGCGAACACGGCGGCGCTGGTCGCCCTGGTGGGCACCCAGTTGGCCCAGACCGTCGCCGCGGGCGGTCGGGATCCGGTGGTGCTCGCCTCGGGGGCGGCGTCCTTCGCCGTCCTGGGCGCCGTCGTGCAGTTGCCGGGCATCAGCCGCTTCTTCGGCTGCCGACCGCTGACGCCGTACGGCTGGCTGGTCGGACTCGCCGCGTCGGCGGGGTTCGCCGTCGCCGCGTCGCTGCTCGGCCGGTGGCTGCGCGACCGGGAGGAGCGGCGGGAGGCACAGGCCGAGGGGAAACCTGCTGGTCAGGGATGATTCACTCGTTGGATAGCGGTCGGTTGACGCACCGGTCTTCGCCATCGGTTATAAAAGGTGCGTACTTACCCAAACCGTCAAAGGATCGTCCGTGTCCGACTTCCTCTCGACACTGCTCGCCAAGACCCTGGCCATGCTCGTCGAAGCGCTTGTCGCCCACATCGCCACCCTGGTGGTGCGCTACGTGCGGCACCGGTGGTTCCCGGCGCCGGGGCTGGTCGCCGCGGCCTGATCCCGACGGCCACTGACGTCGTCCCGCTGGCGGGTCCGCGGACGCGGTCCCGCCGACGGGCTCGTCCGTGCGGGGTCAGCGCCACTCGACGCCGCGGTGCTGCGCGGCGTATCCCATGTACCGTTCGGAGGTTCCCACCAGGTTCTCCCGCTCGGCGTCGGTCAACTCCCGGACGACCCTGCCCGGCACGCCCGCCCACAGCGTCCCCGCGGGGACCCGTTTGCCCGGGGGCACCAGCGCGCCCGCGGCCACGAGCGCTCCGGCCTCCACCGTCGCCCGGCCCAGCACGACGGCGTTGATCCCGATCAGCGCACCGTCCTCGACCACCGCACCGTGCACCATCGCCTTGTGGCCGAGGCTCACCCCGTCGCCCAGGACCGCGGGCTCCCCCGGATCCGCGTGCAGGCAGCACAGGTCCTGGATGTTGCAGCGCTCCCCCACGACGATGTCCTCGGTGTCGGCGCGCAGCACCGACCCGTACCAGACACTGCTGCGGGCGCCGATCCGGACCCGTCCCACCACCACGGCTCCCGGCGCGATCCATGCCTCGGGGTGGATCGCCGGCTCGCCGAAGTCAGCCGATCCGATACGCGGACCCGCTCCGCCGCCGGACATGTGACCTCCTCCTGAACAGGACCACGTGCGGACAGCGAAGATGACCGATACCGTCCACGCACGGGCGCGATCGCCCATACTTTAGTGGGGTGGCCCCCGGTCGATCTCGACGGGGCTGCGCGCACGCCGCCGCCGAGCGGTCCGGACACGCCGCCGCCGGGACGCCCCCGCCGCCCCGCGGCCACGCCCGCACCCCGTCCGAATCCCCGCTCGCGTATCGCACTCCCCCGTTGAGAACTAGGATTCCCCCACCTCGTACCGGAGGCGTTATGGGAACGATAGGCAGAGAGTAAAAGCCCATCCCCCGATCCGACCACTGTCGACCTGGTGATCAAGGACATGAACGAACACAGCCCAGAGATACTCCCGAACCTGCTGCGCGAAGACGCCTTCCCGACGGTCCGCAAGGGCGGATACGACAAGCGTCAGGTCGACGACTTCGTCGTCCGCAACCACAACCAGCTCCGTGACCTGCAGGAGCGGCTGGCCCGCGCCCACGACGAACTGGAGCAGCTGCGTCGTGAGCTCGCCGAGGCCAAGGCCAAGGCCGC
>Ga0079224_100013452_pt1 | contig 11392 bp, 7 predicted proteins | sample Stecom2015_FD_80414 | JGI IMG/M metagenome (GOLD analysis project Ga0079224, IMG submission 80414) | Agricultural soil microbial communities from Utah to study Nitrogen management - Steer compost 2015 | ecosystem: Environmental > Terrestrial > Soil > Agricultural land | place: USA: Utah...
GGAAGAGCGTAGGTGCCTTCCATCTCGATCGGGTTCTGGGTGGCGATCACCATGAACGGCGCTGCCAGCTCGTAGGTCCGGCCGTCCACGGTGACCTGGTTCTCCTCCATGCACTCCAGCAGCGCGGACTGGGTCTTCGGGGAGGCCCGGTTGATCTCGTCGCCGACGACGATGTTGGCGAACACCGGTCCGGGGCGGAATTCGAAGTTCTCGGTCTGCCGGTTGTAGATGGACACCCCGGTGAGATCGCTGGGCAGCAGGTCCGGGGTGAACTGGACGCGGCTGACCGTGCAGTCGATGGAGCGCGCCAAGGCCTTGGCCAGCGAGGTCTTGCCGACCCCGGGCACGTCTTCGACCAGCAGGTGGCCTTCGGCGAGCAGGGTGACGAGGGCGATGCGCACCACGTCCGGTTTGCCGACCAGCACCTGGCCGACGTTGTCGGCGATCCGCTGGACGGTGCTGTACACCTCGTCGAGCTCTATCGGTTCCTCGGTGGCCGAGCTGGTGGTAGACGTGCCGGACAGTTGAGCTTTGGGCGTCACGCCACCTCCTGCGACTTGCGGGACCGCGTCCGCGCAGCGGACGAGCCGCGATGAACCGATCCCGCCCTCTACACCAGAGCGCCCATGCAGTGTGCCAAACCGGCGTGCGCTGTGGGGCACCCTTGCCCGACCTCCGGGGGGTGTCCGGGTGGCTGTGCTGGTCGACCACCGCCGATGCGGTGGGGGGCGGGACCGCGGGCCGGCGAAAGCATAACCGCGCGCTCCGGATGTTGATCAACTGTTGCCCCCAGGCGTGGTCCCCCACTTCGCCCCACGCGTGCTCACCAGTGCAAACGGTGGGTGTACGGCCGAGGGAACCGGCTCGTGTCGTGTTGACGTTGGTGCGGAGTGGGGTAGGGTGGGGCGCCGTGGGGCAAATGGTTGTCCCACTGCTTCCGCGGTCGCTGCGTCGTCGGCCTCGGAGGCACCGGCTTGGGGCAGCGGCCGGCCCGGTGGTGACCGCGTCCGCGGGGTGGCCCGGGACATCGGTGGTGTTCGGTCAGGGGAGGTGTGCCGGGTGTTCCTCGGTACCCACCATCCCAAGCTGGACGACAAGGGGCGACTGACACTCCCGGCGAAGTACCGGGAAGCACTGGCAGGGGGGCTGATGGTCACCAAGGGACAGGACCACTGCCTCTACGTCTTCCCGCGCGAGGAGTTCGAGCAGATCGCCCGCAAGGTCGCCCAGGCGCCGTTCGCCAACAAGGCGGTGCGGGCCTGGCAGCGCTACTTGTTCGCCGGCACCGACGAGCAGCAGCCCGACGGCCAGGGGCGGATCTCGATCACCTCGGAGCTGCGCCAGTACGCCGGGTTGTCCAAGGAGTGCGTGGTCATCGGCGCGATCAACCGGTTGGAGATCTGGGACGCCCAGCGCTGGCAGGACTACCTCGACGAGCACGAGGAGGAGTACTCCGCAGCGCAGGAGGAGGTGCTGCCGGGGGTGTTCTGACGCCCCGTTGTCCGGACGCGGATTTCGTGAGGCCTCGGTCCGCTCGGCCACTGCTCGCCTGGTGCATCTTCCCCGGCGCCAGGAGGCAGCGAGCGGGCGGGGACCTGACGGGATCCGCGGCGGCGGGTGTTCGGGCACCGCACGCCGGTGGGGCGCGCTGGCCGTGATGTCATGTGTGGCCGGAGGGGGGGAGGCCGCGATGATCGACAGCAATCGCCGTCGACCCCATGACGACCGGCAAGCTCAGGAGGAGGAAATGCACGCCGGCACCGCCGCGGAGCGGCACATCCCGGTTCTGCTGGAGCGCACCGCTGAACTGCTGGAGCCGGCGTTGGCCGGGAAACCAGCGGTGCTGGTGGACGCCACCTTGGGCATGGGCGGGCACACCGAGGCGCTGCTGCGCCGCTTGCCCGAGCTCACCGTGATCGGCCTGGACCGGGACACCGAGGCGCTGCGCCTGGCCGGGGAACGGCTGGAGCCCTTCTCCGACCGGCTCCACCTGGTGCACGCCGTCTACGACGAGTGGAGCGACGTGCTCTCCCGCCTGGGCGTGTCCGAAGTCGACGGTGCCCTGTTCGACCTGGGGGTCTCCTCGCTGCAGCTGGACGAAGCCGACCGGGGGTTCGCCTACGCCCAGGACGCGCCGCTGGACATGCGGATGGACCCGACCGCGGAGCGCACCGCCGCGGACGTGATGAACACCTACTCGGCCGAGGACCTCACCAGGATCCTGCGGACCTACGGCGAGGAGCGGTTCGCCGGCAAGATCGCCGCGGCGATCGTGCGGGAACGGCGCAAGGAGCCGTTCACCTCCAGCGCGCGCCTGGTCCAGCTGCTCTACGACACCATTCCGGCGGCGAGCCGGCGCAGCGGCGGCCACCCGGCCAAGCGCACCTTCCAGGCGCTGCGCATCGAGGTCAACTCCGAACTGGACGTCTTGCGCCGAGCACTGCCGGCGGCGCTGGATTCGCTGGCGGTGGGCGGCCGCATCGTCGTGATGTCCTACCACTCCTTGGAGGACCGCATCGTCAAACGGGCGCTCGTCGAGCGCACCAGATCGCGGACCCCGGTGGACCTTCCGGTGGAACTGCCCGGGCACGGGCCCGACTTCCGCATGCTCACCCGCGGGGCGGAACTCGCCGACGAGGACGAGGTGGCGGCCAACCCGCGGGCCGCTTCGGTGCGGTTGCGCGCTGCGGAGCGGATCGGGGAGGTCCGATGAGCCGCGGACAGCAGCAGGGCGGTGCCGGGTTCCAGGCAGCAACTGATCCCCGCACATTCCGGGAGACGGCATGACAGCACCGACACGCGGGAAGAAGCCCGCGCCGCGCACCGGTGAGCGGCGGCGAACGCGTTCCGCGGCCGGGGAACGCGCGTACGCGCGCCGGGAGGAGCGGCGGGAGCGGTCGTTGCGGGAGCTCTCCCGTCGGCCCAGCAAGCGCCAGGCGGGCGGTGGTCGGAAGCCGACCGTGGCGGCCACCCGCAAGGCCAGGCAGCTGCAGGAGAAGGTCACCCACTCCCGGGTGTCCATGGTCGTCGTGGTGATGTCGGTGCTGGGCGTGGGACTGGCCGCCATCCTCTGGCTGTCCATCGCCGCGGTCAGCGGCAGCTACCAGCTGCAGCAGGCCGAGGCCCGGGTCAACGAGCTGAGCGAGCGCAAGGAAGAGCTGATCCGCGAGGTCAGCCAGCTCAACTCGCCCGCGGTGCTGCAGCGGCGGGCGGAGGAGCTCGGCATGCGACCGGGCCCGCCGGCCATCCACCTGGTGGTGCAACCGGACGGCACGGTGCTGCCGGTCGGGGAGTCGGCCGACTCCGGCCCGGTGGTGCCGGCGCCACCCGCGCCGCAGCCCTCGCACCCGGAGCCGGCGGAGGCGCCCTGATGGGCAAGCGCACGACGCGGCTGGTCCGGGGGCGGCGCACCGCGCGCACCGATGTCGCCGGCAGTGCGCGGCGGCTGCGGGTCGCCCGGATCATCATGGTGGTGCTGCTGCTGGCGACCGGCGGCAAGCTGATCCAGATCCAGGGCTTCCAAGCCAGCGCTCTCTCCGAGCGTTCGGAGAAGCAGCGGGTCACCAAGGAGCCGATCCCCGCCGAGCGCGGGTCCATCATGGACCGCAACGGCAACCTGCTGGCGTTCAGCGGGGAAGCCCGCCAGCTGTACGCCAATCCGCGCATGCTCACCGAGGACTTGGCGGAAGCCCACGCCAACGATCCCAGTCGGCCCAGCCCGCAGGAGTACAAGGCCGAGATGGCCCGCTACATCGACCAGGTGCTGGGCGACCAGATCACCGAGCAGGAAGTCCTGGAGGCGCTGAACTCCGACGTGCCGTTCACCTACTTCGGACCGAAGGTGGATCCCGGCAAGGCGCGGCAGATCATCGAGAAGTACCCGCAGATCGGCGCCGAGTACCGGGCCACTCGCGAGTACCCGGCCGGTGAGGTCGCGGCGAACATCATCGGCGCGGCGAACTGGCGCATGGACGAGCAGAAGGTCCGCGGCCAGATGGGGTTGGAGTACTCCTTGGACTCGCTGCTGGCCGGCAAGGACGGGGTCAAGGTCTCCGACACCGCCATGGGCAGTTCGAACCTGGTGATCCCGGGGACGGAGGAGCTCGAGCCGGCCACCCCCGGGTCCAGTGTGGAGCTGACCATCGACTCCGACCTGCAGTACGTGCTGCAGACCAAGCTCGCCGACTACGCCCAGCGGGCGGGTGCCCGCAGCGCCAGCGGGGTCGTGCTGGACGCCAAGACCGGCGAGATCTACGCGCTGGCCAACGACAAGACGTTCGACCCCAACGGCCCCTGGAACGAGCACACCGGCAACCCGGCGGTGACCACGCCGTACGAGCCCGGCTCGGTCAACAAGGTCATCACCGCCGCCGGGGCGATCGAGGACGGCATCGTCCAGCCCGACACGGTGCTGCAGGTGCCGGGGTCGATCAAGGTCGCCGACCGGGTGATCGGGGACGCGTGGGAGCACGGCACGGTGCCGATGACCTTCACCGGAGTGCTGGCCAAATCGTCCAACGTCGGCACCTTGATGGTGGCCGAGAAGCTCGGCGAGCAGCGGTTCTACGAGCTGGCGCGCAAGTTCGGGCTCGGGGAGAAGACCGGTTCCGGGCTTCCCGGGGAGAGCGGTGGCTACCTGCCGGCGCCGGAGGACTGGTCCGGGACCACCTTCGCGAACTTGCCGATCGGCCAGGGGCTCTCGATGACCGTGTTGCAGATGGCCGGCATGTACCAGGCCATCGCCAACGACGGGGTGCGGATCCCGCCCCGGGTGATCGCCGCCGAGATCAAACCGGACGGCACCCGGGTGGAGCGGCCGCGACCGGAGGGGATCCGGGTGGTCAGCCCGGAAACCGCCCGCACGGTGCGGCACATGCTGCAGGCGGTGGTGCAGGACGAGCCGGGGCAGCAGGGGACCGCGCCGCAGGCCGGCGTGGAGGGGTACCAGATCGCCGGCAAGACCGGCACGGCCCAGCAGATCGATCCGGAGTGCCGCTGCTACAGCCACTCTGACTACTGGATCACCTTCGCCGGGATCGTCCCGGACGACAACCCCCGGTTCGTGGTGGGGTTGATGCTGGACGCCCCCTCCGCGGGCACACCGGAGGCGAGGTCCGCGGGGCCGCTGTTCCACGACCTGGCGGTGTACCTGACCCAGCGGTACGAGATCCCGCTCTCCCGGCAGGAGTCGCCGGTGCAGACGCTGCAGCTGCCCTGACGCTCGCGGCCGGGTGTGGCTGTTCTCACTTTCGCCGCGCCCACCCGGGCAGGTGATTGTGCGGAGCCGGTGCCCGGGTGTGGGTCGGCCGCGCCGCGGGGCCGCTCCGGTGCGCGGTCCGGGCGGTGGTCGGTATTGCTCGGCGGGAATGACCGGAAAGCGGGGCGGAAACGGTGTTGATGCGCCGGGCCACCGGGAAAACCGGGAAAGTTTGCGTGGTGAACCGGTGGTTCGGCGAAATCTTTTTCGCATGAATTCGCGCGGTGCTGGCGCCGTTACCGGAGGCTCGGTGTGCAGGGCTTTTCCGGTGTTCGCGAGCGCTGGGCAGCGGGTGTGCGCCGAAGGCGAGGCCCGCTCGGGCGGTTTTGCGCAATGGTCGGTTGCGGTTTCCGGGAATCGGTGGGGAAATTCCACCGCTGGCTTCCCGGCATCTGGTTAACGAACATTTACCTGTTTTGCCGGTCCAACCCGCCGCCGCGCCGACGCGGCCCGGGGATCGCACCAACGGTCGATGAAGACGGTGACTTCCGGCGCGGCGGACCGACCATGGGAATGCGGCGAGCGGTGCTCCGGGTAGCCTGCGCCACGTGCCTTCAGCTGTCGCGACAGTCCCGCCCCGCCCGGCTCGAGTGGAGCCGGTGCGGGTCGACGTGCTCGCCGGACACATCGGCGCGCAAGTGTTCCGAAGCCCAGGTCAGGGCGAGGCCACCCCGGTGACCGGGGCGACCCTGCGGGCCCAGCACGTGCGCCCCGGCGACCTGTTCGCCGCTCTGCCGGGAACCCGGTTCCACGGCGCGGACTTCGCTTCGGAAGCGATCGCCGCCGGGGCCGTTGCGGTCCTCACCGACCAGGCCGGTGTCGAGCGGACCAAGCTCACCGAGCACCCGGCCGTTCGCTCCGGGAAGGTCTCGCTGCTGCTGCACCCCGATCCGCGCGGAGTGCTCGGGGCCGCTTCCGCCCTCGTCTACGGCAACCCGTCGCAGCGGTTGAACGTGCTCGGGGTCACCGGCACGTCCGGCAAGACCACCACCACCTACCTGCTGGAGTCGGCGCTGCGCGCCGCCGGGTTCACCACCGGCCTGGTCGGCACGGTGGAGACCCGCATCGCCGGAGAACGGTTGGACAGCGCCTTCACCACCCCGGAAGCGCCGGACCTGCAGGCGCTGCTGGCGGTCATGGTGGAGAACGGGGTGACCTACGTGCCCATGGAGGTGTCCAGCCACGCGCTGGCCCTGCACCGGGTGGCCGGCACCCAGTTCGCCGTCGGCGCCTTCACCAACCTGTCCCAGGACCACCTGGACTTCCACCGGGACATGGAGGACTACTTCCAGGCCAAGGCGATGCTCTTCGACGGCCGCTCCAAGCGGGAAGTCGTCTGCGTGGACACCGAGTGGGGCGCGCGGCTGGCCGGGCCCTCCACCGTCACCGTCGCCACCTCCACCGATGCCGCCTGGACGGTTTCCGACGTGCAGGCGCTGCCGACCGGGGAGCAGACCTTCACCGCGCACGGCCCGGACGGCGCGAAGCTGGACGTCCGGCTGCGCCTGCCCGGACCGTTCAACGTGGCCAACGCCCTGGTGGCGATCGGCGTGCTGCACTCCGCGGGAGTGCCGGCGTGGGCCATCGAGCGAGGCTTGGCCGAAGTCGACGTGCCCGGCCGGATGGAGCGGGTCGCGATGGGGCAGGACTTCACCGCGGTGGTGGACTACTCGCACAAGCCCGGGGCGGTGGCCGCGGTCCTGGATGCGGCCCGCGCGCAGGTCGATGGCAGAGTGATCGTTGTCCTTGGTTGCGGTGGCGACCGGGACGTGGCGAAACGTCCGCTGATGGGCGAAGCCGCGGCTCGTCGCAGCGAACTGCTGATCGTCACCGACGACAACCCGCGCAGCGAGGACCCGGCGAAGATCCGGGCGGCGATGCTGGCGGGGGCCCAGGCGGTACCCGAGGAGGAACGCGGCGAGATCATCGAGATCGGTGACCGGCGCGCGGCCATCGCCGAGGCAGTGCGGCAGGCCCGGGCCGGTGACATCGTGGTCGTCGCAGGAAAGGGCCACGAGACAGGACAGGAGGTCGCGGGCGTGGTGCACCCCTTCTCCGACCGGGAAGAGCTGGCCGCCGCGCTCCGCGAACGGTTCGGAGATCCACAGGAGAACGATGTTCGTCGGGGGCAGGGCGACGAGGAGGCAAGGTGATCCGGCTCAGCCTCGCTGACATCGCGAACGCGGTGGGCGGCAGGCTTCATCGTGCACAAGGCTCGGAGGTTGTGACCGCGGGAGTGGAGTTCGACTCCCGCAAGATCCAGCCCGGCGGACTTTTCGTGGCCGTGCCGGGTGAACGGGTCGATGGGCACGACTTCGCCGCACCGGCGGTGCGCGCCGGCGCGGTGGGTGTACTTGCTGCTAAGGAAGTGGACGCACCGGCGGTGGTCGTTCCGCCCGTGCCGGTGGCCGAGCGGTCGAGCGTGATGGCGTTGGCCGGCGACACCGACGGCTCGGGAGCCGCGGTGCTGGCAGCGCTGGCGAAGCTGGCCCGCCACGTGGTGGACCGGTTGCCGCAGCTGACCGTGGTGGGGGTCACCGGCTCGTCCGGCAAGACCTCCACAAAGGACTTGATCAAGCAGTTGCTGGAACCGGTGGGGCCGACCGTCGCGCCACCGGGCTCGTTCAACAACGAACTCGGCCACCCGTGGACCGTGCTGCGCGCGGACACCGGAACCCGGCACCTGGTGCTGGAGCTGTCCGCCCGCGGGACCGGGCACATCGCCAACCTGTGCCAGGCGGCCCCGCCGCGCATCGGCGCGGTGCTCAACGTCGGCCACGCGCACCTGGGCGAGTTCGGCTCCCAGGAGGCCGTGGCCGAGGCCAAGGGCGAACTGGTCGAGGCGCTGCCGGAAGACGGGGTGGCGATCCTCAACGCCGACGACCCGCTGGTCGCCGCCATGGCGGAGCGCACCAGGGCTCGCGTGGTGTTCGTCGGGGAGAACCCGAAGGCCCACGTGCGGGCGGAGAACATCGAGGTCGACGAGCAGGCCCGGCCGCGGTTCACCCTGGTCACCGAGCAGGGCGAGGCCCCGGTCGCGCTTCCGCTGCACGGCGAGCACCAGGTCGGCAACGCGCTGGTCGCCGCGGCGGTGGCGCTGCAGCTGGGAGTCCCGCTGGAGCAGGTCGCCGAGCGGTTGAACGCCGTGCAGCGGCTTTCCGCCCGTCGCATGGAGGTCGCCCGGACCCCCGACGGGATCACGGTCGTCAACGACGCCTACAACGCCAACCCGGAGTCGGTGCGGGCCGCCCTGAAGACGCTGGCGGCCATGACCCGCGGCCGCCCCGGTCGGGCGTGGGCGGTGCTCGGTCCGATGGCCGAACTGGGGCAGGCAGAAGCGGAGGCGTACGACGAGATCGGTCGCCTCGCGGTGCGGTTGAACATCGAGCGGTTGGTGGTCGTCGGCGAACAAGCCCGGGTGATGCACCAGGCCGCTTCGTTAGAAGGATCGTGGGGAGAGGAGTCGACCCTGGTGCCAGACGTCGATGCAGCTGTCGCGTTGCTGCGCGCCGAGCTGCGTCCCGGTGACGTGGTGCTGGCCAAGGCATCGAACTCGGCAGGGCTGTGGCGAGTCGCCGAGGCGCTGCTGGGCGAAGGCGGTGGTGCGGCGTGAAGCCGATCCTCGTCGCCGCCGCGGTGTCGCTGGTGGTGTCGATCCTCTTCACCCCCTACCTGATCCGCGTCTTCTCCCGGCACGGCTTCGGCCAGGAGATCCGGGAAGAGGTGCAGGGGCAGCACGGCTCGAAGCGCGGTACCCCCACCATGGGCGGAATGGCGATCTTGATCGCCATGTGGGTCGGTTACCTGGTCACGCACCTGACGGTGACCGAGGAGCCGCCCAGCGTGTCCGCACTGCTGGTGCTCGGGTTGACCACCGCGCTGGGGCTGGTCGGTTTCATCGACGACTTCATCAAGATCCGCAAGCAGCGCAACCTGGGTCTGAACAAGACCGCGAAGCTGATCGGCCAGCTGATCGCTTCCGTGCTGTTCGCCGTCCTGGCCATCCAGTTCGCCGACGAGAACGGGATCACCCCCGCGTCGCAGCACCTGTCGTTCATCCGCGACATCACGGTGATCTCCTTCGGCGCGATCGGGTTCGTGATCTTCGCCTACGTGGCGATCAGCGGCTGGTCGAACGCGGTGAACTTCACCGACGGGATGGACGGCCTGGCCGGTGGCACCGCGGCCATGGTGCTGGCGGTCTACGTGCTGATCTCGTTCTGGCAGTTGCGCAACACGTGCGCCTCGCCGGTGGGGCCGGCTCCCGGCTGCTACACCGTCCGCGACCCGCTGGACATCGCGATCGTGGCGGCCGCGGCGATGGCCGCGTGCGTCGGCTTCCTGTGGTGGAACGCCGCGCCGGCGAAGATCTTCATGGGTGACACCGGTTCGCTGGCCCTGGGCGGTCTGATCGCCGGGCTGTCGATGGTGACCCGCACCGAGCTGCTGATGATCGTCATCGGTGGTCTGTTCGTGGTGGAAGCGCTGTCGGTGGTGCTGCAGATCGTGGTGTTCCGAACCACCCGCCGCCGGCTGTTCCGCATGGCACCGTTCCACCACCACTTCGAGCTCGCCGGCTGGGCCGAGACCACGGTGATCATCCGCTTCTGGATCCTGTCGGCGATGTGCTGCATGTTCGGGGTCGGCTTGTTCTACGCGGACTGGTTGACCGAAGTCGAAGGCCTCTTCTGAGGCCCAGCTGTTCGGGGACGGGTCTTCGGCCCGTCCCCGGGAGATTCAGGGAGGAGCCGCGGTGGCTAGTCGTTTCGATGGCCGCAACGTGCTGGTGGCGGGGGCCGGGGTGTCCGGCCGGTCGGCCGCGCAGGCACTGCTGGGTGCAGGAGCGGCCGTCACCGTGACAGACGCCTCCGCCGACCGCCTGGCAGCACTGGCGTCCTTGCAGGCGCACGGGGCCGAACTGGTCCCCGGGTTGGACGAGCCCCCGGCGGGCACCGACCTGGTGGTGACCAGCCCGGGGTGGAAACCGGAGGCCCCGCTGCTGGCGGCGGCCACCGAAGCCGGTCTGGAAGTGGTCGGCGAAGTCGAGCTCGCCTGGCGGCTGAACCAGGAGCAGGACACGCCGGCCGACTGGATCGCGGTCACCGGCACCAACGGCAAGACCACCACCGTCGGAATGCTCGAAGCCATCTTGCAGGCCGCCGAGCTGGACGCGGTGGCCTGCGGCAACGTCGGCCTGCCGGCGGTGGACGCGGTCCGGGCCGGGCACCGGGTGCTGGCGGTGGAGCTGTCCAGCTTCCAGCTGCACTGGTCCTCCTCGCTGGCGCCGGTCTCCGGGGCGGTGCTCAACCTCGCCGCCGACCACCTGGACTGGCACGGCTCGATGGAGGCGTACGGGGCCGCCAAGGCGAAGATCTTCACCGGCAACCGGGTGGCGGTCAGCAACGCCGACGACTCCTGGTCCTCCCGCCTGGCAGCCGGTTCCGGGGCCGCGGAACAGGTCTCGTTCACCCTGTCCGAACCGGAGCGGGGACAGCTGGGCGTCCGCGATGGACACCTGGTGGACCGGGCCTTCGCGGATGACGCGGTGCTCCTCCCGGTCTCCGAGGTGCACCCGCCGGGGCCGCACAACCTGGCCAACGCGTTGGCCGCCGCAGCGCTGGCCCGGGGGTACGGGGTGGCTCCGGAAGCGGTCGCCGCGGGCCTGCGGGCGTTCCAACCCGGGGCGCACCGCTCGGTGCAGGTCGCCGAAGCCGGCGGCGTGTCCTACGTGGATGACTCGAAGGCGACCAACCCGCACGCGGCCGACGCGGCCCTGCGCGCCCACCAGAAGGTGGTGTGGATCGCCGGCGGGCTGCTCAAAGGCGCCGATGTGGACGATCTGGTGGCCCGCAACGCCCAACGGCTGCAGGCCGTGGTGCTGATCGGCCGCGACCGCGCGCAGTTCTCCGCCGCACTGTCCCGACACGCGCCGGAAGTGCCGGTGCACGAGGTCGATTCGGGGGACGATGCGGGCATGCTCGAAGCCGTTCGGCTGGCCCAGCGCCACGCCCAGCCCGGGTCGGTCGTGCTGCTGGCGCCGGCAGCCGCCTCGATGGACATGTTCCGCGACTACGCCCACCGCGGGCAGGCGTTCGCCGAGGCGGTGCGCACCGTGCTGACCGGCCCGGTTCCGGA
>Ga0079224_100013453_pt1 | contig 11390 bp, 9 predicted proteins | sample Stecom2015_FD_80414 | JGI IMG/M metagenome (GOLD analysis project Ga0079224, IMG submission 80414) | Agricultural soil microbial communities from Utah to study Nitrogen management - Steer compost 2015 | ecosystem: Environmental > Terrestrial > Soil > Agricultural land | place: USA: Utah...
CCGCGGTCGACGAATGGGTGGATGCCCTTCTGCTGGCCACGCCACGGGCGATCCGGTTGCAGAAGGCGCTGATCCGCAAGTGGGAAGACTTGCCGGTTTCCGATGCGGTGCGCGCCGGCATCGATGCCTTCGGCAGTGCCTACGAGACCGACGAGCCGGCCCGCGCAATGGCGGAGTTTCGCGCCGAACGCAAGCGCGCGAAAGGTGGCTGATGCGGGTGTTTCGGATGTGGAGGTCCCCGGCCATGCCCCGTCCCTGCCCACGTCCCGGATCGACGCATATCTTGCCTCCGCACATTGGGCGCGGATATTGCAATGCGCGCCCATGGCTCCTCGCAATGATTCGGACTGGAAGTTGAGTCCGGAAACGGTGGTGTTCGGCATTGTGTCCGATGGATACCGGCCTGAAGCGGTGTCCGAACTCGCGGGCCTGCTCGCTCCCTTCATCGTCCATGTCCATCACGATTTCACGCGCTATCCCGGGCATCGACCGGCAGCGCCGAATATCCGGCTGGTTTCCGAGCCGGTACCGACCGGCCGCGGAACCTGGGGATTCGCGCGCGCCGTCGCCATGCTCATGCGATCGGCGCTCGAGGCTGGTCGGTTCGACTACTTCCAGTTGCTCAGCCCGACCTGCCTGCCATTACGGCCGATCAGGGAGTTCGCCGAGTTCGTCGCGGCCGATCCCTGCGCCGCGCACCTGTCGCTGGTCGATCTGCTTGCGGACGACGATGCGGCCATCGAGTACGGCTTCCGGGTCTTCGCGCCCGGTGGCTCGATGCGCAAGCGGCTGCTTCGCCATGCCCGCCACGGCGCGCTCGGGCCCGACCGAACGATCGAACATCGAGCCGGCCTCGCCATCTCGCATCCGACGCCGGCGCAGCGGCAGCGACTGCTCGCCCGCCTTGCCCGCGGCGCCGTTCGCGCGGCCATTCCCGGTCGCTTCGGCGAGCACCCCTTCGATGCGGAGTTCCGCCCCTACATGGGCTCGACCTGGTTTGGCGCGCGTCGGCATGTCGTCGCCTATATGGTCGAGGAGATCGAAGGTTCCGCGCACATGGACTACTTCAGGCGCCTCGACCAGCCCGACGAATTGCTGTTCGCCACGCTGCTCGGCAACGCCGGCCTGCGGATCGGCCCGCTCAACCACCTGGTCAACCGCTTCGATCCGACCGGCCGCCCGCACGTCTTCAGCCGCTCGGATCTTCCGTTGTTGCGCGCGAGCGACCGATGGTTCGCGCGCAAGTTCTCCGACGATCCCGCCGATCCGGTACGACGGATCCAGATCGATCGCGTGCGGGCGGCCGATTCGGGCGAACATACGAACCCTCCCTACGCCACCATAATGCGATGAACAAAAACGAAACTGCCTCGAGCGCGATGCTTGCCGGCCGGCGCCGGGTGCTCGGTGCGATTGTCGTGGCCAGTGCGCCGGGCGTCGTGGCGGGCGCCGCTTCGGCCGCCACGACGCCCGGGCCGCCCGGGCCCGGCAAGGCTGCCAGTCCGCTCCCGGGCGGATTGCTGCTGCACCGCGAGGGCTGGCTGCTCGCCCACAGCGATCGCTGATGCTGCTCGATTCCCTCGGCGCGCTCGACGCGCGCAGCCGGCGGCACGACGTCTGCGTCATTGGCACCGGACCCGCGGGGGCTACGATCGCGCGCGCCCTCGGCGAAGCCGGGCTGTCCGTATTGCTGCTCGAGGCCGGCGAGGAGTCCTGGAACGAAGCCTCGCAGGCCGTCTACGAAGGCGATTTCTACGGCAGTCCGGCCTTGCTGCCGCTGTCGGTCAGCCGGCTGCGGCAGTTCGGCGGCGCGTCGAACCACTGGGGCGGCTGGTGCCGGCCGCTGGAGGCGGTCGACTTCGAGAACAAGATCGGCGGGCTCGACGGCGCCTGGCCGATCGGTCGCGGGGATCTCGAGCCCTGGCTCGCGCCAGCCATGCGCATCCTCCAGTTGCCGGAGTTCGCGCCCGACGTCGCGTTCGGTGACTCGCTGCGCCACGTCACGTTCGCCTATTCGCCGCCGGTGAATTTCGCCAGCCTGTACGGTGACGATTTCCGGCGCAGCAAGCGAGTCGACCTCGCGCTCGGCAGCTACGTCACCGGTTTCGACGTCGCCGCGGGCCGCGTCGTCCATGCGCGGGTGCGCGACCGCGACGGTGCCGAGCGCCTGGTCGCGGCGCGCCGCTTCGTCGTCTGCACCGGCGGCGTCGAGAACAGCCGGCTGCTGCTGTGGGCCAACCAGCAGTCGGGTGGCAAGCTCGTGCCCGAGCCCGCGGCTCTCGGTCGCTACTGGATGGAGCATCCGCATTTCACGCTCGGCCACATCCTGCTCGAGAGCGATTTTCCCTTCGAGTTCGACTCGAACGGCACCGTGTTCATCGCGCCGACGCCGGCCGTGATCCGCGACCGAGGCATCCTCGGTTTCGGCCTGCGCATCCATCCCGCCAAGGAGGGGGTCGCGCGCAAGCTGATTACGGAGCTCGCCTGCGTCGCCCCCGGTCTCAGCGAGAAGGTGTTCCAGCGCTTCAACAAGCGCCTCGTCTGCGGCCTGTTGCTGCGCGCCTCGTGGGAACAGCCGCCGCGCGCCTACAACCGCATCGTGCTGTCGGATCGCATGGACGCATTCGGCATTCCACGCGCCGACCTGCACTGGTATCTGGACGACTTCGATCGCCGCACCCCGCAGGCTGCCGTCGAACTGCTCGGCGCCGAGCTGGCGGCCCGCGGCATCGGTCGTATCCGGCTCGATCGCTGGGTCGAGGGCCTCGAGGACTTCCCGCCCGACGACGAGATCGGCGGGAACCACCACATGGGGGGTACGCGCATGAGCAGCGACCCGCGGCACGGTGTCGTCGACTCCGATTGCCGGGTCCACGGCATCGGTAATCTCTATGTCGGCGGTTCGTCGGTGTTCCCGAGCGCCGGTTTCTCGAATCCGACGCTGACGATCGTCCAGCTCGCCCTGCGCCTGTCCGACCATCTCGTCCGCAGCCTCGCGCGTGACGGCGAGCTGCATGGATCGTTGCGCGTCGATACCCGGGGTGCCGCATGAGCCTGCGTCGCTGGCTGCTCGGCCTGGTCGCGCTTGGCGTCGTCGGGCTCGTCGTGCTGGCCGTCGGTGCCGGGCTCTTCCTGCGCAAGAAGAACGAGGTGGAGGGGTTCAGGCTGCGGGCCGAGCCGATCGCCATGACGGCGCAGCCGGTGGCCGACGTCCGCCGGACCTTCGCCGCGGAGGCGTCGGCCGTCGCCGGCCTCGGGCGCGAGCCTTACGACCTCGTCGCCGCCCACCTGCTCGAGGGCTTCCTCGCGTATCGCGGCGACGAGCGCGCCAAGGCCTACTATCCGGGCGCACCCAGCCGCCATGGCCGGGAGGTCGATGCGGTCGAGGGCTTCACTCGTGTCTTCCCCTTCGCGGCCGCCTGGCTCGGCGAATCGAACGACCTCGTGGAGACGGCCGAAGGCCCTGCATCGGTGGCCCAGGCGCTGCTCGACGGCCTGGTGGCCGGTACCGATCCCGGGCACCCGGAGTACTGGGGCGAGCCCGAAGGTTTCGACCAGCGGATCGTCGAGGCGAGCGACATCGCGCTCGGGCTGTGGATCGCCCGCGACCGGCTCTGGCCGATGCTCGACGAGGCGCAGCGCGAACGCGTGCTCGACTGGCTGCGCGCCGCTGCGCGCCAGCAGGTCTTCCAGGGTGTCTGGCAGCTGTATCCGGTGCTCGTCGAGCGCGTCGTCGATGCGCTCGACGGGTCGACGGCGCAGACGACGATGCGGGCGCGTACCGCGTACGAGCGCTTCGAGATGCAGTATCGCGGTGGCGGCTGGTATGCCGACGTTCCCAAGGGCTTCGACTACTACAACGCCTGGGGCATGCACTACGCGTTGTTCTGGATCGACCAGGTCGACCCCGGTTGGGACCGGGAGCGGATACGTTCCCGCCTCGCGGAGTTCGCCGGCTTCTACAAGCACCTGTTCAGTCCGCATGGGGTGCCGCTGATGGGCCACAGCCTGTGCTACCGGCTCGCGGCCCCGGCGCCATTGGTGGCCGCATCGCTGGTCGTCCCGTCGGCCGTATCGCCGGGCGAGGCGATGCGCGCGCTCGACGCGACCTGGTCGTATTACGTTGCGCGCGGCGCGATCGACCAGGGCCGGGTGACGCAGGGCGTATGCGCCGACGATCCTGCGCTGCTCGATGGCTACGCCGGCGCGGCGAGCTGCCTCTGGTCGCTGCGATCGCTGGTACTCGCCTATTACGCCGACCGGCACCAGCCGATGTTCGAGCGAGAGCGCGAGCCCTTGCCCGTCGAGCGGGGCGATTTCTCGGTCCATGCCGAAGCGCCGGGATGGCGGGCCGAGGCTAGCCAGGCGGATGGCCATGTGCGCCTGCTCATCGATGCCAACCAGGGGAACACGCCGGCCCCGGTGCGCCGCTACGGCTGGCGCGAATCGCTCAAGGAATGGCTGGTCCGGGCGCCGCGCCGGCCAGACAACGCCGAGGCGCTCTACCACCGTCCGATGTATTCCACCGCCGAGCCGTTGTCGGCCTGCGAAGTGGTTCACTGACCCGGCCGCTTGCGCCGGCGCCGCCGGTTCGCCTGGTCACTGCTTCGAATCATGCCCAGTCCCAGCCAGCTGGTCGACCATACCGCGTGGAATGCCGCGGGCAAGCTCGCGCAGTTCGCGATCAACCTCGTCGCGCTCGCGCTGATCGCGCGCATCGTCGGCCCACAGGCCTACGGCGTCATCGCGCTGTCGTGGGTCTTCATCGGGCTGACTGACATTTTCCTGGTGGCGAGCCCCACCGAGACGCTGGTGCAGCGCGGTACCGTTCGCGATGGCCACCTGAACGCGAGCTTCGTGCTGCCGGTGGTCGTGGCGCTGCTCGCCTGGGGCGCGCTGGCCGTCGGTGCCGGGCCGGCGGCGAGCCTCCTCAACGGTGGCGCGCAGCTCGAGGAAATCCTGCCATGGCGGGGCGCGAGCATTCCGTTGGCGGCGCTGCTCGTCGTGCCGACGGCGCGATTGATGCGCGAGGGCGGGTTCCGGGCGCTGGCGGCGGCCGAGTCCATCGCCGCGGTAGTGGCGAGCGTGGTCGGGATCGCACTGGCGCTGGCCGGCGCCGGCGTCTGGAGCCTGGTCCTGATGGAGATGGTGCGCGGCATCGCGCATGCAGCGCTCGCACTCGCCGCGGCGCGATGGCGGCCGGGGTGGCGGTTCCGGGCTCGCGACGTTCGCGAACTTGCCGGCTACAACCTCAACACCTGGGGCAGCTACGGCCTGGGCTACCTCGAGCAGCAGTTGCCGCGGATCATCATCGGTCGCGTGCTCGGCGCCGAGGCGGTCGGCCTGTTCGCGCTGGCGCAGCGCTTGTTCACCGAGGCCACGCGGGTACTGACCCTGCCGGTCTACCAGGTCCTCGTGGCCGGCGTGGCGCGGCTCCGCGACGACCGCGATGCGATGCGACGCATTACCGCCGGAGCGCTGCGCGCCACCACGCTCGTTGGTGCGCCATTGTTCATCGGCCTGGCCGCCTGCGCCCAGGTCCTGATTCCCCTGTTCTTCGGCGCGGAGTGGATCGCGGCGGTCCCGGTGGCCGAGGCGCTGCTGCTGCTCGGCCTGCGCCATGCGACCAGCACGCTGCAGGCCGCTGTGCTGCGGGGTGCCGGCCACGCCAATCGCCATCTGCTGCTCGCCGCGATCGGCGTCGTGCTGACGCTCGGGCTCGTTGGTTCGGCGGCTCCGTTCGGCGTCGGCCTGGTGGGCCTGGCGATGCTCGCGCGTGGCTATCTCGTCTGGCCGATCGCGGCTCCGATGGTGCGGGCGACCAGCGGGCTGTCGTTGCGCGCCCAGGCGCTGGTCGGCATGGCGCCAACGCTCGCCGCCCTGGCGATGGGCGCAGCGGTCTGGTTGCTGCTTCGCTATACCGCCCAGGCATGGCCGCTGACGATCGCGCTCGCGGCGGCAGTCGCCCTCGGCGCGGCGATCTACTTCGCGATGTTGCGCTTGCTCTCGCCGGCGCTGTTCGCGCAACTTGTCGGCCTGGCTTTCGCGCTCGCCCGTCGCGACCGCGATGCATTGCGGCGCGCGCTCGACGACGGCTGAGCGCCGTTCGCCCGCAGGCGGAGCGCTCGTCGCTCAGGCCTTGCCCGTCGCGCCCGGCTCCATCGGCAAGTCGATCCGCACCGACAGGCCACCGCCTTCGCGCTCGCCGGCTTCGATCCGCCCGCCGTGGGCCTCGATCGCGCGCCGGGCGATCGCGAGCCCCAACCCGAAACCGTTGCCGTCGCCTGCACTGGCAGGCCCGCGGGTGAAGGGCTCGAATATCCGCTCGCGTTCATCGGCGGGCAGGCCGGGGCCGCGGTCGTCGATGCTGATGCGGATCCGGTCGCCCCGGTATTGCGAGCTGATTTCGACCGCGGTGCCTTCGGCGGTATGGCGCAAGGCATTGCGCACCACGTTGTCGAAGGCCCGATGCAGCAACTCAGCATGTCCGATGATCGTCGCGCCCGGCGCCGCGCCGGTGAAGTTCACCGAGCGGCCGAGCGGCTGCGCCTCGAAGCGGGCATCGTCGGCCACGTCGGCCAGCAGTTCGTCGATTTCGACCGGCATGCGCGCGCCTGCCTCGCGGCCCGATTCCGCGCGGGCCAGCGCAAGCACTTCGCCGACGAGTTCGTCGAGCCGAAGGGTTTCGCGCTCGACGCGCTCGAGCATCGCGCCGGCGCGCGTCGGATCCTGCTGCGCCAGCCCCACTGCCGCTTGCAGTCGGGCGAGCGGTGAACGCAATTCGTGCGATACATCGTGGAGCAGACGTTGCTGGGCGCCGATCAGCGCCTGCAACTGGGCCGTCATGGCATCGAAGTCGTGTCCGAGTTCGACGAGTTCGTCACGCCGGCTCCCGAGGCTCGCGCCGATCCGGGTTTCGAGGTCGCCGCCGGCGACCCGCCGTACCGCGGCGCGCATCAGCCGGATCGGCCGGGCCATGTACCAGGCCAGTCCGGCGGAAAACGCGAGGCTGGCCACGAGACCGGCTCCCACCAGCAACCAGGGTGACCAGGGGCCCGGGCCGCGAGGCCGCGGGTTTCCCCGGCTGGGGCCGGCAAAGACGACATACTCGCTGCCGTCGGCCAGGCGCAGGCGGTGCGCGGCGCTGCGGACATCGTTCGGATCGACTGGCAAGGCCGTGGCGGTATTGTCCTGGTCCGCCTCGGCCGAGCGGTCGCCGGCCTGGTCGTCGATCGCTTCGGCGCGGGCCTGGGCGAGCAGTTGCGGCGGCACCTCGCGCCCGAGGAGGTCGTGGCCGGCGGCGTCGACGACCAGCACCGGGCGGCGCGCGGCGCGCGGGCCGCGTTCGGACAATACCCGCATGGTGGTCTGGGGTCCGGCGTGGCGCATGAGCGCGGCAGTTTCGGCAATCCGCGCCCGGGTGTACGGGCCGGCTGCAAGTGGCGAGATTTCGTACTGGGCGAGGCGCTCATCGAAGCGGGCCTGCTGCTCGAGCGCCACGCCGATGCCTACGCCGATCGCCGCCGCGATCAGGGCCAGCCAGAAGCCGGCGAGGATCTTCCAGAAGAGCTTGCCCATTTCAATGGAGCCAGTGAATGGATCGGATGGGCGGGGATAGTGCGTTCACGCGCTCGCTCAGTCGATGACCAGCTGGTAGCCACGGCCGCGCACCGTCTGGATCCAGGAACTGCCGTCGCTGCGGCTGCCTAGCTTCTGGCGGATGCCGCTGACGTGCATGTCGATGCTGCGGTCGAACCGGCCCGGTTCGCGACCCAACGCCTCGCGCGACAGGACCTGCTTGCTGACGACGGTCCCGGCATGGCGGGCGAGCACCGTGAGGACCTCGAACTCGGCCCCGGTCAGGTCGATGGGCTTGCCGTCCCAGTTCGCCCGGCGCTGCGAGGTATGCAGGCTCAGCGCGCCGACGTTCACGACATCGCGTCCCGTCGTGTCGCTGCGCCGCAGGATCGCGCGGATCCGGGCGGCGAGTTCGCGCGGCGTGCAGGGCTTGGGCACGTAGTCGTCGGCGCCCAGCTCGAGCCCGACGATCCGGTCGATGTCGTCGCCTCGGGCGGTCAGCATGATCACCGGGACCTGGCTTGTCGCGCGGATGCGGCGCAGCGCCTCGATGCCGTCGGTGCCCGGCATCATGACGTCGAGCACGACCAGGTCGGCACCGGGCGCCAGCGCCAGCTCCGCGCCGCGGGCGCCATCGGCGGCGGTCTCGGTCTCGAAGCCGTCGCGGGCAAGATACTCGGCGAGCATCTCGCGCAGTTCATCGTCGTCATCGACCAGCAGGATCTTCGGCATGGGGCGATTATCGCCGAGGGGCCCGCATCATGGCGCGACCGGCTCGCGCATCGCCCTGGATCGTGTAGTCTGGCGAAGACCCCGAGAGAGGAGACTGGCGATGCTGCGTCCCTTTTCCCGCACGGCCGCTGCCCTCGCGGCCGGTGCGTTTGCGACACAGCTGGCGGCCGCGGAACCGAAACTGCCCGAGACGATGGCCTGGAGCGCGTACGACGTCGGTTCCGGCGGCTATAGCCAGGTGGTCGGTATCGCGAGTGCGTTCAAGACCAGGTATGGCGTCAATCTGCGGATCATCCCCGGCAAGAACGATGTCTCGCGGATCCTGCCGCTGAAGACCGGGCAGCTCGATTTCGTCGCCAATGGCAGCGCCACCTACATGCAGCAGGAGGGTGTCTTCGAATTCGGCGCCCCGGACTGGGGACCGATGCCGGTCCGAATCCTGTTGACCAATATCGGCAACTTTGCGCTCCCCCTGATCGTCGCGGCGGACACCGGAGTCAAGACGGTGGCCGACCTCAAGGGCAAGCGGGTCTCCTGGGTGATCGGTTCGCCGGCCCTGCAAAAGAATACAGCTGCATTGCTCGCATTCGGCGGACTGACATGGGATGACGTCGTGAAGGTGGAGTTCGGCGGGTATGGCGCCGGGCTGAAGGGAATCATCAACGACCAATGCGATGCGGCCTTTGCGAACTCGCTTGCCGGACTTACGTACGAGTTGGAGAAGTCGCCGCGCGGGCTGGTCTATCCGCCCATGCCCGCCTCGGATACGGAGGGATGGCAACGCATTCTGGCGTTGGCGCCCTTTTTCGTGCCCGTGAGGGCGGCCGATGGCGCCGGGCTTTCGAAGGACGATCCGATCGAGCTGCCAATGATCCCCTATCCGATCCTGACGACGCTGGTGGATCGCAAGGCGGCCGATGTCCATGCGGTGATGCGCGCCATGGACGAAACCTATCCCCTCTACAAGGATGCCGCACCGGGCAATGACGGGTGGGCGCTCGAGCGGCAGAATCTCGAGTGGGTGGTCCCCTACCATGACGGCGCGATCCAGTACTTCAAGGAGAAGGGCCTGTGGACCGAGGCGCATCAATCGCATAACGATGGCCTGATCAGGCGCCAACAGATCCTCGCCGAGGCCTGGGCCAAGGTGTTGGCACGCAAGCTCGAAGGCAAGGACCACATTGCAGCCTGGCAGGAGGCGCGCGCGAGCGCGCTGCGCGGGGCCGGCATGGAGGTTGGAATCGAAGACTGGTAGTTCGCCGGCCCGGCGGCCGGTGATACCATGATCCCGCCCGGCAAGGCGAGGACGGCTGTCAGCCCGCCCTTGCAGGCCAATAACGGGCAGCGGTTTCCACAACGGAGACCGCACACCAAGGAGACAGCTCATGAGCGTTCGAGTCGCCGCGCTTGCCGCGGTACACGTCACTGTTGCGGCCCTGCTCGCCCAGCCGGCGCTCGCTGCCGATTCCAAGCTGCCCGAGACTCTGGCCTGGAGTGCCTACGACGTGGGCTCCGCCGGCTACAACCAGGCGGTCGGCATCGGCGCCGCGCTCAAGAACAAGTACGGTACCAACCTGCGGATCATCCCCGGCAAGAACGACGTATCCCGTATGTTGCCGCTCAAGACGAATCGGCTCGACTTCGTCGCCAACGGCGCCGGTACCTACATGGCCCAGGAAGGCATGTACGAGTTCGGCGGCAAGGAGTGGGGGCCGCTGCCGGTGCGCATCCTGGTCGCCAATATCGCGCCGCAGTCGATGTCCGTGATCGTCGCCAAGGATACCGGCGCGAAGACGGTGGCAGATCTCAAGGGCAAGCGGGTTTCGTGGGTGATCGGCGCTCCCGCGATCAACCAGAACATCACCGCGGTGCTCGCCTTTGCCGGCCTGACCTGGGACGATGTGGAGAAGGTCGAGTTCGGCGGTTACCGGGCCTCGCTCGAAGCGATCATCAACAACCAGTCCGACGTCGGCTTCTCGGCTTCGGTCTCGGGCGGGTCCTATGCCCTCGAGCAGTCCCCACGCGGTCTTGCCTACGTGACCATGCCGGCGGCCGATACCGAGGGCTGGAAACGGGTCCAGGCCGTCGCCCCGTTCATGCTGCCCGTGAAGGCAACCAATGGCGCCGGGCTGTCGAAGGAACATCCGGTCGAGTCGGCCGTCTATCCGTACCCGATCCTGCATACCTTCGTCGATCGCAAGGACGATGCGGTGTATGCCATGACTCGCGCGATGGACGAGACCTACCCGATGTACAAGGATTCGGCGCCGGGCAATGATGGTTGGGCGCTCGATCGCCAGAATCTCGACTGGGTGATCCCCTACCACGACGGCGCGATCAAGTACTACAAGGAAAAGGGCATGTGGACCGATGCCCACCAGAAGCAAAACGACGTGCTGATCAAGCGTCAACAGGTGTTAGCCGAAGCCTGGAAGAAAGTCCTGGCGCAGAACCTCGACGGCGACGCGCACATGAAGGCTTGGCAGAAGGCACGCGCCGAGGCGCTGCGCGGCGCGAACATGGCCGTCATCCTCGATGACTGGTGAGCCAGGCTCCGATACCCGACCCCACATGCAAGGAAGGAAGATCTGATGGATATGCGTTTCCGCGCGATCGGCGTTGCCCTGGCGGCGACTGCCCTCGTTGCCCAGCCGGCGCTCGCCGCCGATCCCAAACTGTCCGAGACCATGGCGTGGAGCGCCTACGACGTCGGCTCGGGCGGATACAACCAGGCGGTCGCCATCGGTAGTGCCCTGAAGAACAAGTACGGGATCAACCTGCGGGTGATTCCCGGCAAGAATGATGTCTCGCGACTGTTGCCGCTCAAGACCGGCCGGCTCGACTTCGTGGCCAATGGCGCCGGGTCCTACATGGCCCAGGAAGGCGTGTACGAATTCGGTGCGAAGACCTGGGGTCCGCTGCCGCTACGGGTCCTCCTGACCAATATCGGCAACCAGGCCGCGGCCATGATCATCGCGGGCGACGCCGGGATCAAGACGCCGGCCGACCTCAAGGGCAAGCGCGTCTCGTGGGTCGTCGGCGGACCGGCGCTCAACCAGAACGTCACGGCGGTGCTCGCC
>Ga0079224_100013455_pt1 | contig 11388 bp, 9 predicted proteins | sample Stecom2015_FD_80414 | JGI IMG/M metagenome (GOLD analysis project Ga0079224, IMG submission 80414) | Agricultural soil microbial communities from Utah to study Nitrogen management - Steer compost 2015 | ecosystem: Environmental > Terrestrial > Soil > Agricultural land | place: USA: Utah...
CCCACCCGCCCCGCCGCCCCCGGTCGCGACTCGTCAGTTTTGTGCCGACTTGTCGATCATGTGCTGACTTGTCGTATCGCGTCGAGAGGTGGCAGCTCGGCACAAGGTTGACCAATGGGCACATCAGTGACGAGTCGCGGGCCCCGGGTGGGTGCGCTCCCACGGTGCCGAGCCACGGTGCGTAAGTGTTGTCGGATCGTTACCGGTTTGCCGCGGGATCCGGTTGATTTCCTGCCTCCGGGGGGCTTCAGTAAGGCTGACCAGAGCAGGCCGCCCGTGCCCACATCCGAGTCGTGGTGCGTGCCCGCCCACGTGACAAGGGAGACGCGATGAGTAGGACGATCAGGCGCCGGACGACCGCGGGGATCGCGGGCGTCGCGGCCCTCACCCTGACCCTGGCCGCCTGTGGCGGTGCCGGCGACCTCAACGGTGGCGGCGGTGGCGGCGGGGGCGACGACGCCGGCGGCGGCGACGCGGACTGCTCCGAGTTCGAGGAGTACGGCACCTTCGAAGGGGAGACGGTCACCCTCTTCACCTCGATCCGAGAGGTCGAGGCCGACCAGCTCCAGGACTCCTTCGCCCAGTTCGAGGAGTGCACGGGCATCACCGTCGAGCACAACGGCTCCGGTGAGTTCGAGCAGCAGGTCGTCGTGCAGGCCGAATCGGGCAACGCTCCCGACCTTGCCGCCTTCCCCCAACCCGGCCTGCTGCAGCGTATGGCCAATGACGGACACCTCGTCGAAGCGCCGGCGGAGGTCGAGACCAACGTCGACGAGGGCTGGACCGAGGACTGGAAGAGCTACGGCACCGTCGACGGCACGTTCTACGCGGCACCGTTGATGTCGAACGTGAAGTCGTTCGTCTGGTACTCGCCGTCGGACTTCGAGGAGAACGGCTACGAGGTCCCGGAGACATGGGACGAGCTGATGGACCTCACCCAGCAGATCGCGGACGACCACGGCTCGGACAGCGTCAAGCCGTGGTGCGCCGGCATCGAGTCCGGTGGCGCCACCGGCTGGCCGGCCACGGACTGGATCGAGGACATGGTCCTGCGCACCGGCGGCGGCGACGTCTATGACCAGTGGGTCAGCCACGAGATCCCGTTCAACGATCCGCAGGTCGTCGAGGCCGTCGACATGGCCGGCGACATCCTCAAGAACGAGGATTACGTCAACGGCGGCATCGGCGACTCGCGCTCCATCGCCACCACCTCGTTCAACGACGGCGGCCTGCCGATCCTCGACGGCAACTGCTTCCTGCACCGGCAGGCGAGCTTCTACGAGGCGCAGTGGCCCGAAGGCACCGACGTCGGGCCGGACGGTGAGGTCTACGCCTTCTACCTGCCGAGCGTGAACGCGGACGAGACCCCCGTCCTGGTGGCCGGTGAGTTCGTCGGCGCGTTCAACGACAACGAGGCCACCCAGGCGGTGCAGCGCTTCCTCTCCTCCGACACCTGGGCGAACACGCGCGTCGAGATCGGCGGCGTCATCAGCGCGAACCTCGGGGTGGACCCCGAGCTCGCCTCCTCCGACGTGCTGCGGCAGTCGATCGAGATCCTCCAGGACCCGAACGCGGTCGCCCGCTTCGACGGCTCGGACATGATGCCGTCCGAGGTCGGCGCCGGGTCCTTCTGGTCCGGCATGGTCGACTGGATCAACGGCTCGGACACCGAGAGCGTGCTCGACGGTATCGAGAACTCCTGGCCGAACTGACGCCTGGGCGGGCGCGCGGCAGCACGCCGTGCGCCCGCCCGAGCCTCGGGTGAGGTAGGCGTGCCGGGCAGCCGGCGCAGGACGGTGCCGGGCGGCCGGCACGGGGAGGTGGAGCGTGGACTTCTTCCTGTACACCAAGTGGGGCCAGATGGTGCTGGCCGTCGGCCTGTTCGCCTTGGTGATCGCGGCGATCTTCGGCATCGCCAAGCTCGGTGACCGGGTCCGTGGCGGCTCGCGCACCGCGATCATGGTCCTGTGTTTCGGCGGGCCGGCCGCGTTCCTGTTGGTGCTGGGTCTGTTCTACCCGGCGCTGCGGACCACGGTGATGTCCTTCATGGACGCGCGCAGCGATTCCTTCGTCGGCCTGGCGAACTACGAGTGGGTCTTCACCAACCCGGACTCGCTGCGGGCGTTCATCAACACGTTCTGGTGGGTGGTCCTGGTCCCGCTCGTCTCGACCGGCGTCGGGCTCGCCTACGCGATCCTCGTCGACCGGACCCGCTTCGAGCGCATCGCCAAGACGCTGCTGTTCATGCCGATGGCGATCTCGTTCGTCGGCGCCGGCATCATCTGGCGGTTCGTCTACGAGTACCGCGGCGCCGCCCAGGAGCAGATCGGCCTGCTCAACGCCATGCTCGTGGGCCTGGGCCTCGAACCGCTGCGGTTCCTGCAGGATTCGCCGTGGAACACCTTCTTTCTCATCCTGGTGATGATCTGGATCCAGGCCGGGTTCGCGATGGTGCTGCTCTCCGCGGCGATCAAGGCCATCCCGGACGACATCGTCGAGGCGGCCCGGCTCGACGGCGTCAACGCCTGGCAGATGTTCCGCTCCATCACCGTCCCGAGCATCCGCCCGACCCTCGTGGTCGTGATGACCACGATCATCATCGCCACGCTGAAGATCTTCGACATCCCCCGCACGATGACCGGCGCCCGCTTCGACACCCAGGTGCTGGCGAACATGATGTACGACCAGTCGTTCACGTTCGGCAACAACGGCACCGGCTCGGCGCTCGCCGTCGTCATCTTCGTCCTCGTCATCCCGATCGTCGTGTTCAACGTCCGGCAGATGATCAAGAACCGAGAGGTCCGTGGAGCATGAGCACGACTCCGGCGGCGGTCGCCGTCGAGCAGCGTCCCGGCGGCGCCGACCCGCTGGGCGCCGGCCCGAGCACCTCCGTCTCCGCCCGGGCGAAGACGATGCTCTCCTCCCGCGTCGGGTCCGCCGTCGCCGTCGTCATCGCGGTGCTCTGGACGGTCCCGGTGGTCGGGCTGCTCGTCAGCTCCATCCGGCCGGCGGCGGACATTCGTACCAGCGGGTGGTGGACGTTCTTCACCGAGCCCACGTTCACGCTGGAGAACTACCAGGAGGTCCTCTTCGGCCGAGCCTCCTCCGGCGAGCTGGCGAACTTCTTCGTCAACTCCGTGGTGATCACCGTCCCGGCGACGATCGTCCCGCTCGTGGTCGCCACCATGGCCGCCTACGCCTTCTCGGTGCTGCAGTGGCGCGGCCGGGACACGCTCTTCGTCGTCGTCTTCGCGCTGCAGATCGTGCCGCTGCAGATGTCCCTGATCCCGCTGCTGCGGATCTTCGCGAACAGCTGGGCGCTGGAGACGTTCCCGTACCTCGCGGTCTGGGTGGCGCACTCCTGCTTCGCCATGCCGCTGGCGGTGTTCCTGCTGCACAACTTCATGTCCGAGGTGCCTCGTGAGCTCATCGAGGCGGCGCGGGTCGACGGCGCCGGCCACGTGACCGTCTTCCTGCGGGTGATGCTGCCGCTGCTGGTCCCCGCCATCGCGTCCTTCGCGATCTTCCAGTTCCTCTGGGTGTGGAACGACCTGCTCGTCGGCCTGACGTTCACCGGCGGCAACAACGAGGTCCAGCCGTTGACGGCGCGCCTGGCCGAGATGGCCGGATCACGCGGGCAGGACTGGCACCTGCTCACCGCCGGTGCGTTCGTCTCCATCGTCATCCCGCTGATCGTCTTCCTCGCCCTGCAGCGCTACTTCGTGCGCGGTCTGCTCGCCGGTTCGGTCAAGGGCTGACGGGCGGGCCGGTCACGGCAGGCGGCGGCTGCGCGCTCAGCGGGTCAGCACCACTGTGCCGAAGACCTGACCGGACTCCAGCAGCTCGTGCGCCGTCTCAGCGTCCGCGAGCGGGACGCGCCGGTCCACGACAGGTCGTACGCGCCCGTCGTGCAGCATCGGCCAGACCGCCTCGCGGACCTCGGCCACGAGGGCGGCCTTCTCCGCGGGCGGCCGTGAACGCAGGGTCGTCGCGTGCAGGCTCGCCCGCTTGGCGAGCATCCGGCCGAGGTCGATCTCCCCCCTGCGGCCCTGCTGCAGGCCGATGACGACGAGGCGGCCGTCGGCGGCGAGGCACCGGACGTTGTCCTCCAGCGCGCCGGCGCCGAGCACGTCGAGCAGGACATCGACCCCGCGCCGGTCGGTGGCGGAGTGGACCGCGTCGACCACATCTTCGGCCCGGTGGTCGATCGCCACCTCCACGCCGAGGTCACGGCACCGTTCCGCCCGTTCCGCGCCGCCGGCGGTGGCCAGCACCCGGGCGCCCAATGCGGTGGCGAGCTGGACCGCCACGGACCCGACGCCGCCCGAACCACCGTGGATGAGCACGGTGTCCCCGGTCCGCATCCCGGCGACGTCGACCAGGTTCGACCACGCCGTGCACACCGCCTCCGGCAGGCCGGCCGCCTCGACCAGGCCGACGCCCTCCGGCACCGGCAGCACCTGCCCGGCGGGGACCGCGACCCGCTCGGCGTAGCCCCCGCCGGTCAGCAGGGCGCACACCTCCTGCCCCACCTGCCATCCGCTCACCCCATCGCCGAGCCCGGCCACCGTGCCGGAGACCTCGAGCCCGAGGATGTCGCTCGCCCCGGGCGGCGGGGGATAGTGACCCGCCCGCTGCAGCAGGTCCGCCCGGTTGACGCCGGCCGCGGCGACGTCGATGAGCAGCTCTCCCGGCCCGGGTTGCGGGTCGGGGACCTCGGTCAGGGCGAGGCGCTGGTCCGGGCCGACGGCGATCGCGCGCATGGCACCTATCGTGCCAACTCCTCGGCGATCCCGGCATCGATCGCGGCGGGGGAGAGGACGTGCTGGGCGGCCATGGCGGCGGCGCCGAGCACACCGGAGCGACCGCCGGTGCGGGAGGCGACCAGCCGGAGGTGTTGGGTGGCCAGCGGGAGCGACCGGCGGTAGACGACCTCGCGGATCCCCGCCAGCAAGTGCTCACCCGCCTCGGCGACCAGCCCGCCGATGACGATCACCGAAGGGTTGAGGAGGTTCACGCACGCGGCGAGCACCGCGCCGATCTCGCGGCCTGCCTCGCGCACCGCGTGCGTGGCCTCGAGGTTGCCGCTGCGCACCAGCGCCACGAGCTCGCGCCCGTCCGCCACGTCGACCCCGTGCTCGCGGAGCCGGTCGGCCACGGCGCGGCCGCTGGCGACGGCCTCGAGGCACCCGACGTTGCCGCACCGGCAGGCGATCTCCGCGCCGTGCGGGACGGCGATGTGGCCGAGGTCGCCGGCGCCGCCCTGAGCGCCCCGGCGCAGTTCGCCGTCGCTGATCACTCCGGCACCGATGCCGGTGGCCACCTTGACGAAGAGCAGGTCCTGGACGTCCGGCCAGACGGCGGCGTGCTCGCCCAGGGCCATGAGATTGACGTCGTTGTCGACCAGGACCGGCGCGCCCAGCGCGCGTTCCAGGTGGGCCGGGACGTCGTAGCCGTCCCAGCCGGGCATGATCGGCGGGCTGACCGGTCGCCCGGTGGAGTGCTCCACCGGCCCGGGAAGTCCGACGCCGACGGCGACGAGGTCCGCGCCGCGGCCGCTCTCCTCGAGCAGGCGCCGACCGACCGTGACCACGCGGGCCAGCACGGCCTCCGGTCCGTCGGCGATGGCGAGCACGTCCTCCGTCTCCGTCAGGACGGAGCCGGAGAGGTCGGTCACCGCGAGCCGGGCGTGCACGGCACCCAGGTCGACGGCGAGCACGATCCGGGCAGCGGGGTTGAACGCGAACGTCGCCGGTGGACGTCCGCCCGTGGACGTGGCCTCCCCGGTGGGAGTGACCAGGCCCGTGGCCATCAGGGTGTCGAGCCGGGAGGCGATCGTCGAGCGTGACTGGCCGGTGTGCGCGGCGATCTCGGCCCGCGTGCGTGCCTGCCCGTCGAGCAGGAGTTGGAGCAATTCGCCAGCGCCGCTCGGGCGCGCCGCGGCCGGCGCGATCTCGCTCATGGCCACAGTCAAACACTCTCCTTCTGAGGCGCCAGTGTCCATAACATGTCGATAACTGTGCACCTTTTGCTTGACTCTACGCAAAAGTACCCCTAGCTTTCTCGACATGGCCGATGACGCCACGGCAACGCCGCTGCTCCGTATGACCGGGATCGTCAAGACGTTCCCGGGCGCCCGTGCGCTGGATGGCGTCGACCTCGAGATCCGGCCCGGTGAGGTGCACTGCCTCCTCGGCCAGAACGGCGCCGGCAAGTCCACGCTCATCAAGGTCCTCGCCGGGGCGCACCAGCCGGACGAGGGTGAGATCCGGTGGGAGGGCGAGCCGGTCACGATCGGCTCGACCATGGCGGCCCTGGACCTGGGAATCGCCACGATGTACCAGGAGCTCGACGTCGTCGACGGACTGAGCGTGGCCGAGAACATCTTCCTCGGCCACGAGCTGGCGGCCGGCGGCGTTCTGCGCCGCCGCGTCTCGCACAGCCGTGCCCGTGAACTCCTCGCGCAGCTCGGTCATTCGGAGATCCGGCCGGGCCGCGAGGTCGGCACGCTGTCCGCGGCCGGCAAGCAGGTCGTCTCCATGGCACGCGCCCTCTCCCGCGACACCCGCCTCATCGTCATGGACGAGCCGTCCGCCGTTTTGGACCCGGAGGAGGTGGAGAACCTCTTCCGGGTGGTGCGCACGCTGTCCGCCCAGGGCGTCGCCGTCGTCTACATCTCCCACCGCATGGACGAGATCCGGCAGATCGGTGACCGCATCACCGTCCTCAAGGACGGACGCACCGTCGCCACCGGACTGGACGTCGCCGAGACCCCGACGCCGGAACTGATCTCGTTGATGACCGGCCGGGACGTCGCGACTGACTTCGGGGGCGCCTCGTCCGGGCCCGGGACGGAGGAGCCAGCTCTCGAGGTCACCGACCTCGCCGTCGAGGGGGTGTTCGACGGGGTCTCGCTCACGGTGCGTCCTGGAGAGGTGGTCGGGCTGGCCGGTCTCGTCGGCGCCGGTCGCTCGGAGATCCTGGAGACGATCTACGGGGCCCGCCGTGCGACGTCGGGGACGGTGCGCGTCCACGGCCGCACACTGCGCCGCGGCTCTGTCAGCGACGCGGTCGCCGCCGGGATCGGCTTCGCGCCCGAGGAGCGCAAGAGCCAGGGCCTGCTGCTCGACGAACCGGTGTACCGCAACATCACGCTGTCGACGTTCGCCCGGTTCGCCCGCGGCGGCCTGCTCGCCGAATCGGCCGAGCGCCGCGCCGCGAGTGAGCAGGCCGAGGCGCTTGATCTGCAGCCGCCGGACGTCGGCCGGGCGGTCCGCACGCTCTCCGGCGGCAACCAGCAGAAAGCCATGCTCGCCCGCTGGCTCGTGCACGGCTGCGACGTGCTGCTGCTGGACGAGCCCACCCGTGGGGTCGACGTCGGGGCACGCGCCGAGATCTACCGGCTGATCCGCCGGCTCACCGAGTCCGGCGCCGCGCTGCTGCTGGTCTCCAGCGAGATCGACGAAGTGCTCGGCCTGGCCGATCGCGTCCTGGTCATCGCCGACGGGCACGTCGTCCACACCGGTACCACCGCAGACATTGACGAGCACCGGGTCCTCGACCTCGTCATGGAAGGAGCACGTGCGTGAGCGAGTCACCGTCCACCGCGGCCGAGGCACCCGCCACGACCGGCCAGCAGACCGTGTCCGGAAGCGGCGAGCCGAAGTTCCGCCTCGGACTGGGGCACAGCCTCGGCCTTGTCCTCGCCCTCGTGGCGCTGCTGGTCGTCGGCGTGGCCACCTCCGGCGAGCGGTTCGTCGGCCTCGACAACATCATGGTGATCCTGCGGCAGGCGGCCGTGATCGGCGTCGTCAGCATCGGCGTCACGTTTGTCATCACCGCCGGCGGCATCGACCTCTCGGTCGGTTCCGTCCTCGGGTTGTCCACGGTGTGGGCGAGCACGGTCGCCACCCAGACCATGGCCGAGGACGTGCACTGGATCGTCCTCGTCGCCTGCGCGCTCGCCGTGGGCACCGTCTGCGGCCTGGTCAACGGCTTCCTCGTCGCCTATGGCGGCGTCGTCTCGTTCATCGCGACCCTGGCGATGCTCGTCGCGGCGCGCGGGCTCGCCGAGATCATCTCCGACCGGCAGACTCAGATCGTCTCCGTCCAGGGCTTCCTCGACGTCTTCCGCGGCAATCTGCTCGGTGTCCCGGTGCTCGTCTGGGTCTTCGTCATCGTGGCCGTCGCCGGCTGGTTCCTGCTCGCCCGCACCACGTTCGGGCGCCGCACCATCGCCGTCGGCGGCAACCCCGAGGCGGCGCGACTGGCCGGCATCAAGGTTCGCCGCCACACCGTGTGGGTCTTCGGCATCTCGGGGCTGTGCGCCGGGATCGGCGCCGTACTCATGCTCGCCCGGACCACTGCCGGCACCTCGACACACGGCTACCTGCTGGAACTCGACGCCATCGCCGCCGTCGTCATCGGCGGCACGCTACTGGCCGGCGGACGCGGCTCCATCGTCGGCACGGTGCTCGGCGTCCTCATCTTCGCCGTGCTGCAGAACCTCTTCACGCAGAACAACCTGGACTCCTCGGTCCAGGCGGTCACGCGCGGCGCCATCATCGTGCTCGCTGTGATCCTGCAGCGCCGGTTCTCCAGCGCCCGCCGGACCTAGCACGGCCCGCCTGCGCGACCGCCGTGCAGTCCCGCACCACCCATCCGTCACGTACCGTCCCACCCGTTCAAGGAGGAACCATGTCCCGTATCCCGCGCCGGTGGCTGAGCGTCACCGCACTGACCTCGGCGGCCCTGCTCGTCGCCGGCTGCACCTCGAACGAGCCGCAGACCGAGGACGACGGCGGTGACGACGCCGCCCAGGCCGCACCCGCCGGCGCCAACGACGAACCCGGCGAGACCGTCACGATCGGCTTCTCCGCGCCTGCCGCGGACCACGGCTGGATGGGTGCCATCACCACCGCCGCCCAGGAGGAGGCCGACCGGTTCGAGGACATCGACCTCCAGGTGGCCGAGGGCACGAACGACGTCAACGTCCAGATCAGCCAGGTCGAGCAGTTCATCAACGACGGCGTCGACGCGATCGTCGTCCTGCCCTTCGACGGCGCCGCGCTGACTGAGGTCGCCACCCAGGCCATGCAGGAAGGAATCCCGGTAGTCAACGTCGACCGCGAGTTCTCCACGCCGGAGGCTGCCCGGGTGACTGTCCTCGGCGACAACTACGGCATGGGCCGCAGCGCCGGCGAGTACATCTGCGAGCGGCTCGGCGACCAGGGCGACGCGGTCATCGCCGAGATCGCCGGCATCGACTCCCTCCCGCTCACCCAGGACCGCAGCCAGGGCTTCTCGGACGCGCTCGCCGAGTGCGATCTCGAGGTGTCCAACCGCGTCGACGCCGACTTCACCGTCCAGGGCGGTGAGGAGGCCGCGTCGAACCTGTTGCAGGCCGCGCCGGAGATCGACGCCATCTGGAACCACGACGACGACCAGGGAGTCGGAGTCCTCTCCGCCATCGAGAACGCCGGACGCGACGAGTTCTTCCTGGTCGGCGGCGCCGGTTCGGCGAACATGATGCGCGAGATCGAGTCCGGTGACAGCGTCGTCGAGGCCACGGTCATCTACCCCGCGACCCAGGCAGCGGACGGTATCCGGCTCGCCAGGCTGCTGGCTCAGGAGAAGGCGATGAGCGACCTGGTGGAGGTCGAGGTGCCGCGCATGGTCCAGCTGTACGCGCCGGTGGTCACCGCCGATAACGTCGACCAGTACCTTCCGACGGCGTTCGAATCCTGAGAGGTGACTGTGACGGAGACGGCTAAGCCGCGCCTGGGCGTGGCGATGATCGGGTACGCGTTCATGGGTCGTGCCCATTCGCATGCGTGGCGGACCGCCCCGCGGTTCTTCGACCTGCCGATGGCGCCGGAGATGGCGGTGCTGGTGGGGCGTAGTGCGGCGGCTGCCGCGGCGGCGGCCGACCAGCTCGGCTGGCGCGAGGTGGAGACGGACTGGCGCCGGGTCCTCGAGCGGGACGACGTCGATCTCGTCGACATCTGCACGCCGGGCGACTCGCACGCCGAGATCGCCGAGGCGGCGCTGGAGGCGGGCAAGCACGTGCTCGGCGAGAAGCCGATGGCCAACACGGTCGCGCAGGCCGAGACCATGGTGGCGGCGGCCGTCGAGGCACGACGGCGTGGGGTGCGGTCGATGGTCGGGTTCACCTACCGTCGCGTGCCGGCGATCCAGCTGGCGCGCCAGCTCATCGCCGACGGGCGGATCGGTGAGGTCAGACAGGTGCGTGCGCAGTACCTGCAGGACTGGCTGGCCGATGCTGAGGCGCCGTTGTCCTGGCGGCTGGACAAGGACAAGGCCGGCTCGGGAGCGCTGGGGGACATCGGCGCGCACATCGTCGATCTCACGCAGTTCCTCACCGGGCAGCGGTTCGCCGGGGTCTCGGGCATGCTCGAGACGTTCGTGACCGAGCGCCCGGTGGCCGAGTCGTTCAGCGGGTTGCACGGCACGGGCGGGTCCGAGCGCGGCCCGGTCACGGTCGACGACGCTGCGCTGTTCACGGCGCGTCTGACCTCCGGTGCGCCGGCGGTGCTCGAGGCCACCCGGTACGCCTGGGGCCGGAAGAACGCGATGCGGATCGAGATCTCGGGGACGTCCGGATCGCTGGCGTTCGACTTCGAGGAGATGAACGTCCTGCAGTTCTTCGACGGCACGGAGGAGGCGAGGACCGGCGGCTTCCGGCGGATCCTGGTCACCGAGCCGGACCATCCCTACACCGGGCACTGGTGGCCGGCGGGCCACGGGCTGGGCTACGAGCACGGGTTCACCCACCAGGTCGTCGACCTGGTCGAGGCGCTCGCCGCCGATCAGGACCCGGCGCCGTCCTTCGAGGACGGCCTGCACGTGCAGCGGGTGCTCGATGCCGTCGAACGATCGAACGCCGAGACCCACCGCTGGGTCCAGATCTGAGGACGTACGAGGAGAGAGGCACGACATGGCACGCAACGTCACGCTGTTCACCGGGCAGTGGGCCGATCTACCCTTCGAGGAGGTCGCCCGCCTGGCCGGCCAGTGGGGGTACGACGGCCTGGAGATCGCCTGCTGGGGCGACCATCTCGACCCCTGGCGCTGGGACGACGACGCCTACGTCCAGGGCAAGCTCGAGGTTCTCGAGCGCAACGGCCTGCAGGTCTGGACGATCTCGAACCACCTCAAGGGCCAGGCCGTCTGTGACGACCCGATCGACGAGCGGCACCGCGAGATCCTCTCCGACGAGCTCTGGGGTGACGGCGACCCCGAGGGGGTACGTCAGCGGGCTGCGGAGGAGCTGAAGAACACGGCCCGGCTGGCGGCCAAGCTCGGCGTGAAGACCGTGACCGGTTTCACCGGCTCATCGATCTGGAAGTACGTGGCGATGTTCCCGCC
>Ga0079224_100013456_pt1 | contig 11387 bp, 12 predicted proteins | sample Stecom2015_FD_80414 | JGI IMG/M metagenome (GOLD analysis project Ga0079224, IMG submission 80414) | Agricultural soil microbial communities from Utah to study Nitrogen management - Steer compost 2015 | ecosystem: Environmental > Terrestrial > Soil > Agricultural land | place: USA: Utah...
CAGGCTGGCCACGCTTTCCTTCAGGGTGACCCTGTGCCCCATCCCCACCATCTTGGTAAAGAGAATGGCATCGAAGTCCCGCTCGATCAGGAGTTCCATCGCATCCTCCAGTTCCTCCTCGGAACGTTTGCCCGCCGTGAAGGCCACGTCAAAGACATCGATGCTGGGAACGGCTTGTATCCCTTCCCTTTTGAAGCGTTCCACAAAGCGGCTCTCGAACTCCATGCGCATCCCCGGGTCCGGGGCCATGCCCACCACCAGGACCTGTTGGGCCTTGAAGGTGACATAGTCCGGGTTCTTCCAAGTGCCCACCAGCTTGGTCGTGGCGCAGCCGGTGAGCAACAACAGGGCGAGGAGGGTCGATTTCGTCTTCAATGCAGGGCGGTTAGGGAATTCAGTGCAACAAATATCACACTTTCAGGTCATTCTAGCCAAAATTGGCCTGTCTTTTTTCCAATTGCCGTTTAAGGTCCGATATGGTTTCAGCCATGGATTTCTCAAAATCGTCCGAATTGGATTTGGCAAAAAGATTGGGACCGGGCACATGGAGTTCGATCTCACAGACACGGTCCTCCCCCTTGGAATCGTTCTCGATCTTGAAGAGCACGTCGGCGCGGATCAGCCAGTCATATTTCTGTTGGAGGGATTCCAGTTTTTTGGTCAAGAGTTCGGTCATGGCCTCACTGGTCTGCATTTTCTGGTACTGGACAATAATTTCCATACTATATATATTTATAGGTTCGACAAAGGAATGGATGTATATCGGAATCGGGGGTCAGCGCCCGGCCCCGCCCATGGCCAGCACCGGGATCTCCGCGTGCAGGGTCAGCAATTTGGTCAAGCGGCCCTGGGAGGGGGCACTGCCCGGGGCATGGTTTTCCGGGACGATGGCCAAAAGGTCGATACCGGCCTGGTTGATGTAGTCCAGGACTTCCTCCTCCATGTCCCTTTCCCGTGAAAAGGGGGCTACCTCGTAAAAGGGCTCCGGGTTGTTGGGCAATAATTTTTGGGGCCTGCCCACGTCCCCATATTCGGATTCCCTGGCCTTGGTGAGCAGGTGCAGTTTGGAGCCAAAGGTCCTGGCCAGGGCCAAGAGGATGTCCGGCATCTGTTTCATCTCCTTGGATTTTCCCACCAGGACCAAAGCCGCATTGACGGGATCCTTGATCGGGCAGCCGTAGGGCACAGATAGCACCGGGCAATGGGCATCCAGGACCAGGTTGGAGGTATTGGTTATGGCCTCATCGGTCACCTTGTCGCCCATGGTCCCCATCAGGATCAAGGAGGCCCCAATGGCCTTCTGTTCCTCCAATATACTGTCCTTCACCTTCCCTGTGGCCATCCTGAACTGGGGGAGGTTCCCTTTTGGAAAGGGAATGGATCCCAACACATTGTCAAAATCCCTTTGCAGTTTTTCCCGGTCCACCTGGGCGATCTCCATGGCACTGACGTATAGGGCCAGGATCTCCACCGAGGGGTCCCTGTCCGCAAACAGCCGTACATACTCCAAGGCGTTCAAGGAGGCTTCCGAAAAATCAAAGGGCACCAATATTCTGTCTATGGTTTCCATACGCTACTGCTTTAGGTTAATGCAATCTTCTGGTCCAAAAATAGTCCCCTCCCGGTAATGGGCGGATGACAAAAGTCATGTTTTTGTTTTTGGACCTCCCGGAAAAAATCCGTTGCCCACAAAAGGGGGGGAAGGTTGTGCCGGTTGGTCCTAAATTCCATATCTTTAAGGTACAAAAAATTATCGGTATATGACGGATCTGGTGATCGGGGTGGACATAGGGGGTACCAAGACCAAACTCGGTCTGGTAGACAGTAAGGGGGAATGTTTTGAAAAGACCACTTTCAGGACGCGGGAATACCCCGACCTGGAAGATTTCCTGGACAAGATCAAGGACACGGCCGACAAAATGGTCAAAGGGTTCGGCCGCCCGGTGAACCTCCTGGGCTGCGGCGTCGGGGCCCCCAATGCCTCCAGCAAGATGGGGACCATTGAAAATGCCAGCAACCTCCTATGGAAGGGCAGCGTCCCCCTGGTCAAAAAATTGGGGGAGCGTATGGACATGCCCATACAGGTCATGAACGACGCCAATGCGGCGGCCTTGGGGGAAATGCTCTTTGGCGGGGCCAAGGGCATGACCGATTTTATGGTCCTGACCCTGGGCACCGGTTTCGGGGCCGGCATCGTGGCCAACGGCCAATTGATTGACGGTTTCGATGGCTTCGCCGGGGAACTCGGCCATGTGGACATGACCATGGGCGATGGGCGGTTGACCGGCTTGGGGGTCCGGGGTGGCCTGGAGGCCTATGTTTCGGCCACGGGCCTAAAACGTACCGTGACCCAACTGCAGAGCAAATACATGATGGAGAGCCGATTTCGGGACATTCCCTATAACAACCTACACGGGGAGGACATAACCCGGGCCGCCGAGGAAGGCGATCCGATCGCCCTGAAGGCTTTTGACTACACCGCCAAGATCATGGCCCAGGCCATGGCCAACTTTACGGCCTTCACCCAGCCGGAGGCCTTTATCCTGATGGGTGGCCTGGTCAATAGTGGCAAATGGATCTTGGACCCCTTGAAGCAATATTTTGAAAGCTTTCTTTTGGAGGTCTACCGGGGAAAGGTCAAGATCCTGCTCTCCACCACAGAGGAAAAAACGGCCGCCATCAGTGGTGCCGCGGCCCAGATCTGGGTGAAGGACAACAAGATACTCGCCTAGGCATCCTGGGGTAGAACTGACCAAAGTCATGTTTTTTGGCCTGGGGGGAAAGTACCTTTAGGGGAATAAAATTCCTGAACCCATGAAACCCAAGAAATATCCCCATGCAGAGATAGGACGCTTTGGCAGCGTTTACTTTTCCATGGGACTCAGCGCCGTGCTGGGCCTATGTTGGCAGGCCCTGGAACTAGAGGTTCCCCGCCGGGTGGCTCCCAGTGTGCAGCTCACCCAATGGGTGGACGAGCTCAAAGAGGAAGCCCCCTTGACCGAAAACCTGAAGTCCCCGCCCCCGCCCCCGCCGCCCACGGCCCCCAATGTGATCCAGGTCGTGGAGGATATGGCCGAGGTCAAGGAATCGGTGATCGTCAGCAGTGAGAGCAGCCAGGACACCTATGTGGAGGATGCCATCATTAAGGTGGAGGAGGTCGTGGTGGAGGAGGCCGAGGAAGAAGTGGTGATCCCCTTTGCCGTGATCGAGAGCATCCCCCAATTCCCGGGATGTGAGAACATCAAGGGCAAGGAGAAACAAAAGGAATGCTTCAACCAAAAAATGCAGGAGCACATCCGAGAGCATTTCAAATACCCGCCCCCTGCCCTGGAGATGAACATCAGTGGCCGGGTCTATGTGCAGTTTGTGATCGACGCCCAAGGCCAGGTGTCCGGCATCCAAAAGCGGGGACCGGACCGGCTATTGGAACAGGAGGCCGAGCGTATCATCGCCCTGTTGCCCAAAATGAGACCGGGGGAGCAAAGGGGCAGGCCGGTGAGCGTGCGCTATGGCATCCCGATCAATTTCGTGATGGCCCAATAGGGCGGGAACGCGAACACAATAAGCGTCCCGGGGGAGCGTTCATGACTTTTGTCATGTTGCGATCACGGGCCCAAAAGTACTTTTACCCATATATAATCTATGAGCGGAAGATGTCCAGACTAGTCCAAAAATACAACGTTCCCGGCCCGAGGTACACCAGTTATCCCACCGTTCCCTATTGGGAGCCCGACCATTTCGACAGGGAGTCCTGGATACGATCGGTACAGCGGACCTTTGGACAGGACCCGGGGCAGGGCCTGGGCATCTACATCCATTTGCCCTATTGTGAGAGCCTCTGCACCTTCTGTGGTTGCCACAAGCGCATCACCAAAAGGCACGAGGTGGAGGCTCCCTATATCGCACAGCTTTTACAGGAATGGAAGCTCTATTCCGAAATATTGGGCAGGCGTCCCCTGATCCAGGAACTCCATTTGGGTGGGGGGACGCCTACCTTTTTCTCCCCGGACAACCTGAAACGCCTCATGGGGGGCATCCTGGAACTTGCAGACAGGGCCGATGGTGCGGATTTCAGCTTTGAGGGACATCCCAACAATACCACCAGGGAACATTTGCAGGCCCTCTTTGAGATGGGCTTCAACCGGGTGAGCTATGGGGTACAGGACTACAATCCCGCCGTACAACAGGCCATCCACAGGATCCAGCCTTTTGAAAACGTGAGGCGGGTGACGGATTGGTCCCGGGAGATCGGCTATGGCTCCGTGGGCCACGACCTTATCTATGGCCTACCCTTTCAAGGGCAGGGGGACATCGCACTGAACATGGCACGGACCCAGCAGCTCAGACCGGACCGCATCGCCTTTTACAGCTATGCCCATGTACCCTGGATCAAGGGCAACGGACAACGGGGCTTCAAGGAATCCGATCTTCCGGATTCCCAGGAAAAGGGCCTGATGTTCGAACTCGGCAAAAAACTCTTGCAAGAGGCCGGGTACAGGGATGTGGGCATGGACCATTTTGCCCTGGAGGACGATGGCCTTTTCCAAGCCCTTGAAAACGGCAGCCTGCACAGGAACTTTATGGGCTATACCACCTCCACCACCAAATTGCTCCTGGGCCTGGGGATCTCCTCGATCAGCGATAGCTGGGGCGGCTTCGCCCAGAATGTGAAGCAAGAAAGGGAATACGGGGAACTGCTTTCCCAAGGCGTACTCCCCGTGGCCAAAGGACACATCCTGGATGGGGAGGACCTGATCATCCGCCGCCAGATCTTGGACATCATGTGCCAGTTCAGTACCCAATGGGGAGCGGAGGAGGCCGCCCTTGTCGATTTCCACGGAATCCTTAAAAATCTGGAGGAGATGCGCGAGGATGGCCTGGTGGAACTGGGGGAGCGGGAGATCCGCGTCACCCCCCTGGGAAGGCCCTTTGTGCGCAACATCTGTATGGCCTTTGACCTTAAATTGCACCGGAACAAACCGGAAACAAGAATATTTTCCATGACCGTTTAACCTTTAAACCCACATACAATGAAAAATATAATAGTACCCGTAGATTTCTCGGAGCCTTCAGAAAGGGCCCTGAAAGTGGCCGCCTCCCTGGCCAGGGAACACCAGGCCGAACTCTTGGTGCTCCACATGCTCGAGCTCACCCCCGCCCTGATCGGGGAAGGGGGCCATATGACCCAGGAACATGTGGTCCACCTTATCAAGGCCGGTGAAAGGCGCTTTGTCGATTTTCTGGAAAAGCCCTATTTGAAGGGTATCAAACTCACCCCCATCATCAAGCATTACAAAGTGTTCAACGAGGTCAGCGAGGTGGCCAAGGAACACCAGGCGGATCTGATCGTCATGGGCTCCCGGGGATCCGATGGCCTGGAGGAGATCTTTATCGGGTCCAATACCGAGAGGGTGGTCCGCAGTTCCGAGGTGCCCGTTTTGGTGATCAAGGGGGCCGTGGAGGATTTCAAGCCCCGGAACTTTGTCTTCGCCTGCGATTTTGAGGAGGAGAACATACCCGCCCTGGTCCGGGCCAAGGAATTGGCCGAACTCCTGGACGCCAAATTGCATTTGGTGTACATCAACACCCCTGGGGACGAATTCCTGAGCACGGATGACGCCTATGAAAAGATCTCCGGCTTTTTGCAAAGCGCCAAGCTCGGCATGGGGGTGGATATCCACAATGACTATACCGTGGAGAAAGGGGTGCTCAACTATAGCACCAAGGTCCCCGCCGATTTGATCGGCATCCCGACCCACGGCCGCAAAGGCCTCTCCCACTTCTTTATGGGAAGCATCGGGGAAGATGTCGCGAACCATTCCGACATCCCGGTAATCACCTTTAAGATATAGGCCAGAAAGCAGCCGGAACAAAAAAGGGGCGATTTGAAGATCGCCCCTTTTTTTATGCTTGGCATGCGCCTATTGGCGGAACCTTTCATGGGCCGCCCGTTCCAAGGCCTCCCTATGGTCGGGATGGGCGATGGATATCAAGGCCTTGGCCCGTTGTTCCAGGTTCTTGCCGTACAGGTCCACCACCCCCTGCTCGGTGGCCACATAGTGGATGTGCGCCCGGGTGGTGGTGACCCCGGCCCCTGTTTTCAAAAAGGGGGTGATCTTGGAAATTCCCTTGGTGGTCACCGAGGGCATGGCAAAGATCGGCTTTCCACCCTCGGAGAGGGAGGCCCCCCGGATAAAGTCCATCTGTCCCCCTACCCCGGAATATTGCATGGGCCCGATGGTATCCGCACAGACCTGTCCGGTAATATCGATTTCGATGGCCGAGTTGATGGCCGTCACTTTGGGATTGCGCCGGATCACGGCCGTATCGTTGGTATAGGCCGTTTCCTTGAAGTCGCACAGGGGATTGTCGTCGATAAAATCATAGAGTTCGCGGGAGCCCACGGCAAAGCAACTGACAATCTTGCCGCGCCGTACCTTTTTTTCCTCCCCGGTGATCACCCCCGCCCGGATCAGGGGCAATACCCCATCGGAGAACATTTCGGTATGTATGCCCAGGCGCTTGTGGTTCCCCAGGTTGGCCAGCACCGCATTGGGGATGTTGCCGATGCCCATTTGCAGGGTGGCCCCATCCTCGATCAGCGAGGCCACATGGGTGCCGATCTTCGCCTCCAAGGGGGATATTGCACTGATCTGGTGCTCATGGATGGGCATGTCCACCTCCACGGCATAGTGGATTTGGTCCATATGGATGATCCCATCCCCCAAGCTACGGGGGACCTGTGGATTGACCAGGGCCACCACCGTTTTGGCCATCTCTATGGCCGGCAGGGCCACATCCACCGACACACCAAGGGAACAGTATCCATGCCTGTCCGGGGGGGATACCTGTATCAGGGCCACCTCCAGGGGGAGGATCCGTCTTCTGAACAAGAGGTGGATCTCACTGAGGAAAATGGGAATGTAGTCCCCGCGGAAGCCATTGACGAACTGGCGGACGTTGTCCCCCACGAACATGGAGTTCAAGGTGAAGCTGTCCCGGTAGGGTTCCCGGGTGTAGGGCGCGTCGCCTTCGGTATGGATGGATATGATCTCCACATCCCGGAGTTCCCCATGGCGCGCACAGAGGGAATCGATCAATAAGTTGGGGGTCATGGCCGCCCCTTGTATAAAAACCCGATCTCCGGATTTTACGACGTTTACCGCCTCTTGGGCCGTTGTTATTTTCAAAATGTCCGAATTTAAGGGTTATGGCATTCCATGTTGGAGCCCACCGTATGGGGCTGCACCGCTTTGGGGGAGACATAGGGTATGCCCAGTCCCATGCCCCGCAAAATGAACAAAATCCCGATCAATACCACAAATATGGGAATCATTTTTTTGATTTTCACGGTCCAAGGGGCCTTTATCATCCCTTTGGAAATGGCCACCAGGGACATCATGGGCACGGTGCCCAGGCCAAAGAGCAGCATATAGCCCGCCCCTTGGATGGGGCCCGCCATGGCCAAGGCCCCCAAAAGTGCCATATAGACCATGCCACAGGGCAACAGGCCGTTGAGCAGGCCAATGGTCAAGAAGGCATCGGGGGTCCGCTTTTTCAGGGTATCCCCCAATAGGGCGCGCAGCTTTCCCAATAGGCGATGGATGGGGGCAAAGAGCCGTGGCCCCGCTAAAAACCTTCCCGGCAGCAGCACCAGGACGATCATCAAAATGCCGATCCCCATGGAAAGCTTCTGTTGAAACCCGAAGAGCGACACCCCCCTGCCCAAAAGGCCGAAGGCCAGGCCAATGGTCCCATAGGCGATCAACCGGCCCAGGTGGTAGAGGGAAAGCTGGAGGGACCGCTTGACCCCGTTCCCCCGCTCCAAGGGCAACATAAAGGCGATGGGGCCGCACATGCCCAGGCAATGGAGGCTTCCCAAGAGTCCGAGGACCAAAGCAGAGCTCCACATGGCCTCAGTAGGTCAGTTTCTGTTTGTGCAGCAGTTCATGGCCCCCATACCACCACCGAATGGTCAGGTCCCAACGTCCCGTCACCAGGGCACTATCGGGGATCAATAGGGTGGGTGTGGAAAGTTCCAGGGGAAATTCCCGGTCCAATTGCCGGTTCGATGGCCGATAGAGGGAAACCGTCCCCGCGATCCTTGCCGGTTCAAAATCCATTGGAAAATGGACCAACAGGCCCTCTGGGGCCTTCTCCACCCGGAGGCCGGCCTTCATTTCCAGGGCCAGGTTGGCCGCATCGAGGTCCCCTTGCAGGTCCAGCTCCTTTTTATAGTAATCCGCGGTGACCAGATCGTGCTGTGCCCGATCCTCTGTGCTCATGCGCACCACAAAGTACATGATAAAGCTGATAAAGCCCACAAAGGCCAATACAATCCCGGTTCCCCAATTAATCTTCATGCTTTCCAATTTTTTAGTTGTAACTCCTGGGGCCCATGAACTGCACGGTGGCCGTTTCAATGAGTTTTTCCCCACTGTAGATCCCGATCTTCAGGATATTTTCGTCCTTTTCCAGGGCGGAGGCGTTAATCTCCACAAAGAAGGTGCCGCCCAACTGATTTTCGGCCGCCACCGTGAATCGGCTGCGGGACACCGTATTGATCTCCCCTGGATGTGAGAGCAGCTTAAAGTTGACATTCTCGATGTCCTGGGTGGTCTTGTTCAACATCTTGTAGGTGTACACATTGGAGATCATATTGTTTTCCTTGCGTTCGTACAGTTGGCCGGGTAGGCGTAGGATGCTGGCCTCGAGTTCGCTGCGCAAAAAGAGCATGCCCACCAAGATGCCCACCAAGATGAACAGCACGGCCGAATAGCCCTTCATCCTGGGGGTGAACCTGAACTTGGCCTTTTTGGTGATCTCCTCCTCACTGGCATAGCGAATCAGTCCCCGGGGCCTGTCAATACTGTCCATGATATGGTCGCACTCGTCGATACAGGCCGTACAGTTCACACATTCCAACTGGGTCCCGTTTCTAATATCGATCCCCGTGGGGCAGACGTTGACGCATTGGAAACAATCAATACAGTCCCCGTGGCCCAGGGCATCCCGGTCCTCGTTCTTGCGGAACTTCTTCCGGCCGCTCTCCCCTTCCCCCCGTTTATGGTCATAGGCCACCACGATGGACTTGTCGTCGAGCAGCACCCCCTGTAACCGGCCATAGGGACAGGCAATGATACAGACCTGTTCCCGGAACCAGGCAAATATAAAGTAAAAGACCCCGGTAAAGATCAATAGGGGGACCATGGTCCCCATGTGTTGCCAGGGACCATCCCCAATATGGGCGATCAAGGTATCGCTCCCGATCAAATAGGCCAAAAAGACATTGGCTATCAAAAAGGAAATTAGGAAGAAGATGGCCCATTTCAAAAGCCTTTTACGGATCTTCTCCCCATTCCAAGGGGACCGGGCCAGGCGCATCTGGGCCCCACGGTCCCCGTCGATCCAATACTCGATCCGGCGGAAGACCATTTCCATAAAGATGGTCTGTGGGCAGATCCAGCCGCAGAAGATCCGGCCAAAGGCCACCGTAAAGAGGGACAGCAGCACAATGGCGATGACCAGGGAGATCGCCATCAAGTAAAAGTCCTGGGGCCAAAAGGCCAACCCGAAGATATTGAAGCGTCGCTCCAGTACGTTGAACATCATGAACTGGTGCCCATTGACCTTGATAAAGGGCGAAAGGAACAAAATGGCCAAAAGGGTATAACTGACGTACTTCCGATATTTGTACAAGCGCCCACTGGGCTTCTTGGGGAATACCCAGGCCCGCTTCCCATCCTCGGAAATGGTCCCTATACTGTCCCTAAAACTATCTTCCGTCCTTTCCATACTGCTGTGCTATATATAGGTTGCCCTCCATGGGGGGGCGATTGGCGGCCCATGGGGCCTTGGCTACTCCCCTTGGGGAGTGGCGGGTTGCTCGTATAGGTCCCCTTCGGGAGCCTTGGGATTGGCGGGCTCCGTGCCCACCAGGGTCATGATATAACTGGCCACCTGGGCGATTTCCACCGGTTTGAGGCTCTGCTTCCAGGGCACCATCCCCTTACCGTCCCTTCCCCCTTCGGAAATGGTGTTGAAAACATCCTTGATGTCCCCGCCCAGGATCCAATGGTCATCGGTGAGGTTGGGGCCGATCCCCCCACCACCGTCGGCCATATGGCAGATCACACAGTTGTTGGTGAACACGACCTTGCCCGCGGCCAGGTCAGAGGCCTCGGAGAGAAATTCCACCGTACTGGCATCCACCAGGTCCTTGGCCGTTTTCTTGTACTCGGCCACGGCCAGGCGGGCCTCCTCCATTTTTCGTTCATATTCCTCCACTTGGTTGTAGTCCCCCACGATGTGGAAACGCACCAGGTAGACCACGGCAAAGACGATACAGCCATAGAAAAGGTAGACCCACCAAGGGGGAAGGACATTGTCCAGTTCCTGTATCCCATCGTAGTTGTGGTCGATGATGATCTCCTTCTCCTCTTCCATGGAACGGGTCTTGGTGAGCTTGGCCATTAGGGCCTTGGCCCAGGTCCATTCCCATTTCCGCTCCTTCTGGGCCAGGTAACGGGCCTTGCCCTCCTCACTCAGGGTGTGGAACATAATGTTCTCGATGGACCCCAGGATGAGTTCCATCGATATCAGGATCAACAGCACCAGCAACATAAAGAATTGGGCACCCCGGTTTTCCAGGATGGCCAGGCGGCCATCGGTGTCCATAAATTTTTCCATCAGTCCCCAAATGGCAAAGAATAGCAGGGGAAGGCGTATCCACCATGGTGTTCCTGTTCTCATAATGTTGAATTTTTTGGTTGGTCATTTTCATCCAGCGGCAGTTCTTCCATTTCGCGTACATGGTCCTTGGAAGCGGTGGCTACCCACCAGGACAAAAGGACAAAGAAGACGAAGAAGATCAAGAGGGAGACCATGGGGTAGTTCGCTACCCCTTCGATGGTCTCCATATGTTGTTTTACAAATTTCAGCATGGCCTTTATATTTCTTTTTTACCTCCAGTGTTTTCAGTGGGTTGTCGGTTCCACGATCTTGATGTCGGTGCCCAAACGCTGTAGGTAGGCGATCAGGGCCACGATCTCCCGATCACGCATGTCCACGAAATCCAGGCCGTTGTCCCGGGCATATTTCTTGTCGGCCTCATAGGTCCTTTCGAACTCGGGATCGCCATAGAGGTTCTTTTCGATACCGGTGGCCTGTTCGTCCATGAGCTGCTGGGCATTGGCGATCTCCTCCTCACTGTAGGGTACCCCCAGTTTTACCATGGCCCGCATCTTGGTCTGGATGTTGCCCCGGTCGTGCCGGTCCTTGATCAGCCAGGGGTAGGAGGGCATGATCGAACCCGTAGAGGTACTCTGTGGGTCGAACATGTGGTTCAGGTGCCAGTTATCCGAATACTTTCCACCGACCCGGAGCAA
>Ga0079224_100013459_pt1 | contig 11386 bp, 5 predicted proteins | sample Stecom2015_FD_80414 | JGI IMG/M metagenome (GOLD analysis project Ga0079224, IMG submission 80414) | Agricultural soil microbial communities from Utah to study Nitrogen management - Steer compost 2015 | ecosystem: Environmental > Terrestrial > Soil > Agricultural land | place: USA: Utah...
CGGCCTCGAACGCGAGCTGGCCGAGCTGCGCGCGCGCGTGCTCGCGGCGACGCCGCCCGGCGAGCAGCCGCCCGCGGACCTTTCGCTCTACCACCTGGTCGAGACCTCCGGACCCGACGACGCGCGCGCCGCGCTCGCGGCGCTCAACGCGTGCGCCGAGGTCGAGCTGGCCGCGCCGCGGCCGAAGCCGTGCCCGCCGCCCGGCGACGTCCCGCCGGTCACGCCCGACTTCGTGCCCTACCAGGCCTACCGCGACCCGGCACCCGACGGCATCGACGCGTTCGCGATCCAGCAGCTCACCGGCGCGATGGGCACCGGGGTGACCGTGCTGGAGATCGAGTGGGGCTGGTGGTTCGACCACGAGGACCTGTCCAAGCTGCGCCCCGGGTCGCTCGTCGGCCCGCCCGGAGTCGTCGAGGCCTACAACTGGCACGGGCTCGGGGTCATCGGGATCCTCGCCGCCGACGCGGACCGATGGGGCGTCAGCGGGCTCGTACCCGACATCGACGTGCTGGTCGCGTCGAGTTATCCGGCGACGGGCTACAACGTCGCCGCCGCGGTCGTCCTCGGACTGACGCGCCTGCGCGCGGGCGACGTGATCCTGATCGCCGCGCAGATCGAGAGTCCGCTCGGGCTCGTGCCGATCGAGTGGAACCAGCCCGACTTCGACGCCATCCAGAACGCGACCCGGCTCGGGGTGGCGGTGCTGGAGACCGGCGCCAACGGCGCGGTCGACCTCGACGACCGCCGCCTGCGCCGCGCGTTCGACCTGTCGTTCCGCGACTCCGGCGCGATCATCGTCGGCGCGAGCGCCGGACGCCTGCGCGAGCGCGCGTGGTTCAGCTCGTTCGGCAGCCGGATCGACGCCAACGGCTGGGGGCTCGACGTCATCACCACCGGCTACGGCGACCTGTTCGGACCGAACCAGGACCGGCGCCAGACCTACACGATGGCGTTCTCCGGGACGTCGTCCGCCACGCCGATGGTGACCGCCGCGGTGGTCGCGCTGCGCGGCGCGGCGAACGCCCAGCTCGCGCCGGCCGACGCGAACAGCCTCGACTGGCGCGCGATCCGCGCGCTGCTGCGCGCCCACGGCACGCCGATGCAAGGCGACGCGCGCATCGGGCTGCGGCCGGACATGCGCCGGCTGTTCCGCGCCGCCGGCCTCGAGCGCGGCCTGCGCCTGCGCAGCCGCGCGCGCCTCGGCCAGATGGTCGAGATCGAGATCTCCCCCGAACACGCCCGCACCGGCGAGGGGTGGCTGCTGCTCGCGGCACGCGCGCCGGCGAACCTGCCGTTGTCGGCGCCGTTCCTCGGCAACGGCTGCGACCGCCTGCTCCTCGACCCGGCGACCACGCAGGCGCTCGCCGAGGGCGTGTTCACCGCGCACACCACGGTGCTGCCCCTGCCCGTACCGACCGAGCCCGCGCTGCACGACCAGCGCTTCTACCTCCAGGCGGTCCGGGTGCGCGCCGACGGCACCGCGTGCGCGACCAACAGCGTGCTGCTCCTGATCGAGCCGTGACCTTTCCGGTTCTGCTCGCGCCGGACGGTCGCGGCGCGTAGACAGCGCGCCTCGTGGAGTCCGCGCCGCACCGATCGCTCGTCCGCACCGCCCTCGCCGCGGCGCTGCTCGCGGCCCTGTTCGCGAGCTACGGGATCCTGAAGCCGCTGCGCGACAACGTCGGTCAGGCGTTCGGACGCTGGCGCTTGCCCGACGTGTGGCTCGGCACCGCGGTGGTCACCGTGCTCTCGACCGCGGTGCTCGGCTGGCTCGTGTCGCGCTGGCCGCGGCGCCTCATCGCGCCGCTCGCCTTCGCGCTGTGCGCCGCGGTCACCGCCGGGGCCTGGTTCGCGTTCGACGCGCACGGCGGCGGGAAGGTGCAGGTCGACGACCCGCTCGGCTTCTGGCTCGCGGCCGGCTTCTACTGGTGGGTCAGCAGCTACCTGCCGGTCGGCCTCGCCCTGTTCTGGGGCCTCATGGCCGAGCTGCACGACGACCGCCAGGGCCGGCGCACCTTCGGCGTCATCGCGTTCGCCGGGACCCTCGGCCAGCTGGGGGGCGCGCAGTTCACCCACCTCTTCGCGCGCGACCTCGGCCTCCTGGCGCTGCTGTCCGTCGCCGTCGGCCTTCTGGCGCTCGCGACCGTCCTCAGCGTCGCCGTCCGCGCCGTAAGCCCGCCGCGCGCCGGCGCGTCGCAGGCCGGAACCAGGATCGGCGGGCGCTGGTGGGAAGGCTTCGCCGCCGCCTTCCGCTCGCCCCTCCTCGGCGGCGTCCTACTCTACGTCGGCGCGCAGACGCTGCTCTCGGCCATGCTCGCGCTGGAGATCGTCGACATCGTGCGCGGCCACTTCGGCGACGACCAGCCGGGCCGCACCTCGTTCAACGCCGGCGTCGACTTCTGGAGTCAGGCCGTGACCCTCGCGCTGCAGGCCCTCGTCGTCGGCCCCCTCCTCGTGCGCGCCGGCCCGGGCCTCGCCCTCGCCGCCCAGCCCCTCGCGTTCGCCCTCGGCTTCCTCGCGCTCGGCCTCCACGCCGACTGGCACGAAGCCGCCGCACCCATCCTGCTCGTCGCCGCCATCGACGTGGCGCGCCGCTCGATGAACTACGGCCTGGCCAAGCCCGGCCGCGACCTGCTCTTCACCACCTGCACCGACGCCGAGAAGTACAAGGCCAAAAGCGCCATCGACGCCGCCGCCTTCCGCGTGTTCGACTGGGGCTTCGCCGTGCTCACCAACCAGTGGCACGCGCGCATGATCCAGGCCCTCGGCCCCGCCGCCACCGCGGGCACCGCCGCACTCGCGGTGCCGATCGCACTCGGCTGGGTGTGGCTGGCGCATCGCCTCGGCCGCATCCACCGCAAGCGCACCGGGCACGGAGGGGCCCTCGCGTAGGCGCAGTACGCAGAAGATGCTCCGCCCGCGGCGCCGCCGGCCGACGCCGCGGCGGTCACGCCCACGGCTCTCCGACCGCCACCCGGGCGCGCGTCGTCGTGGCAGTTCGTCGTCCGCGCAGCGAGGTCCGACGGATGGTGCGGCATCGAGCCGGCGCCGATGCCGTGCCCTCCTCCGCCGCGTGCCATCCGTGTGTCGGCGCGCGCGCCTCGGGTCCCGCGGGTCTGTCGAACAGGATGATGGGACGCCCGCGGCGACTCTGACTGCGTGGCGATGCGGATGCGGGCGACGCTGCGTGCACCCGCGTCGCCGCGACGCGCGGTCCGGAGCGTCCGCGTCGTCCACGGGCAGTTCCCTTGCGCACCTCGGGTCCGCGGCGCGGCCGCCCGGCGGGCCGGTTACCATCCCCCGCCGCGCCATGGCTCAACTCCCCCTCGGCTCCGAGTCCCGCCCGCTGCGTGTCGCCGTCATCGGCTCGGGGCCGTCGTCGTTCTACGCGGTCCAAGCGCTCTTCAAGACGCAGAACCTGCACGTCCGCGTCGACCTGTTCGACCGCTTGCCGACTCCCTTCGGCCTCGTCCGCGGCGGCGTCGCCCCCGACCACCAGAAGATCAAGTCCGTCATCCGCATCTACGAGGAGCTGGCGCGCGACCCACGCTGCCGCTTCTTCGGCAACGTCGCCCTGGGGCGCGACGTGCAAGTCGAGGACCTCGTCGCGCACTACGACCAGATCGTCTACGGGGTGGGCAACGAGAGCGACCGCAAGCTCGGCGTGCCCGGCGAAGACCTCGCCGGCGTGCATTCGGCGACCGAATTCGTCGGCTGGTACAACGGCCACCCCGACTTCCGCGACCGCCGCTTCGACCTCGCCGCGGCGCACACCGTGGCGGTCGTCGGCAACGGCAACGTGGCGATGGACGTCACCCGGATCCTCCTCAAGAACCCGGCCGCGCTCGCCGACACCGACATCGCCGACTACGCGCTCGCCGAGCTGCAGAAGAGCCGGGTGCGCGAGGTGTACCTGCTCGGCCGGCGCGGCCCGGCGCAGGCGGCGTTCTCGCCCAAGGAGATGGAAGAGATCGCCGAGCTGCCCGACGTCGACGTGGTCATCTCTCCCGAGGAGGCGGCGATCGATCCCCTCAGCGCGCAGTGGGCGGCCAACGAACCGCGCTCGACGCAGCGCAACATCAAGCTGATCGCCGAGCTGGCCGCGCGCGGTCCCGGCGACAAGCCGAAGAAGGTGCGCTGCCGCTTCCTCGTCGCTCCGGTCGAGCTGCTAGGCGAAGGCGGCCGGGTTCGCGCCGTGCGCGTCGAGCACGGCGAGCTCGTCCCCGACGCCCAGGGCGTGCCGCGGCCGAAGGGCACCGGCCGGTTCAGCGAGATCCCGGCGCAGCTCGTGCTCAAGGCGGTCGGCTACCGCGGCGTGCCGATCCGGGGCGTGCCGTTCGACGAGCGCTCCGGCACGATCCCGAACGCGGCCGGGCGCGTGCTGGACCGCCCCGGCGGCGCGGTCGTCGCCAACCAGTACGTCGTCGGCTGGGCGAAGCGCGGACCGACCGGGCTGATCGGGACGAACAGTCCCGACTCGGTGGAGACCGTGCAGGCCATGGTCGCCGACCTGACCGGCCGCACCGCTCCCGCCCTGCCGGCGGACGAGCGCGACGCGATGCCCCGCCTGCTGCGGGAGCGCGGCGTCGAGTTCGTGACCTGGGAGGACTGGCAGGCGCTCGACAGCTACGAGCAGGAACTGGGCAAGGCGCGCGGCAAGGTGCGTTGCAAGGTCTGCGACGTCGCCGAGATGCTGCGCGTCATCAAGAGCCGGCAGGCGAAGGCCGAGGAGCGCGCATGAGGATCGCGTGCGTCGGCGGCGGCCCGGCGTCGCTCTACTTCGCGATCCTGATCCGCAAGGCGAACCCGTCGGTCGCCGTCGACGTGTACGAGCGCAACCGGCACGACGACACGTTCGGCTGGGGCGTCGTGTTCTCCGACGAGACGCTGGGTAACTTCGAAGCCGCCGACCCCGAGACCTACGCCGCGATCCGCGCCTCGTTCCGCTACTGGAACGACATCGAGACCTACTACGGCGGCACCTGCACGCGTTCGACCGGACACGGCTTCTGCGGGCTCGCGCGCCGCCAGCTCCTGCTCATCCTGCAGGAGCGCGCGCGCGCGCTGGGCGTGCGCATGCACTTCGAGCACGAGGTACATTCGCTCGCCGAGCTGGGCGACGCGCAGCTCGTCGTCGCCGGCGACGGAATCAACAGCATGGTGCGCACCGCGCACCAGGACGTGTTCCAGCCGCGGTTCGACTGGCGCAAGTGCAAGTTCGCCTGGTTCGGCACCGACAAGGATCTGCGCGCCTTCACCTTCGTGTTCCAGAACACGCAGTGGGGCCTGTTCCAGGTGCACGCCTACCCGTTCGCCGACGGCCTGTCGACCTGGATCGTCGAGTGCCGCGAGGAGACCTGGCGCGCCGCCGGGCTCGACCGCGCCGACGAGGCGCAGAGCGCGCGGTTCTGCGAGGAGCTGTTCGACGACCATCTGCGCGGCCACCGCCTCCTGCTCAACAAGTCGGTGTGGCGCACGTTCCCGACGATCACCTGCAAGACCTGGCACCACGACAACATCGTCCTGCTCGGCGACGCGGCGCACACCGCGCACTTCTCGATCGGTTCGGGCACCAAGCTCGCCATGGAGGACGCGATCGCGCTCGCCCAGGCGTTCGCGCAGCACGGGCTGGACGACGTGCCGCGCGCGCTCGCCGCGTATGAGGCGGCGCGCTACGTCGAGGTCCTCAAGACGCAGCGCGCGGCGCAGACCAGCCTGGAGTGGTTCGAGAACTCCGCGCGCTACCTGCGCCAGGATCCACTGACGTTCACCTTCAACCTGATGACGCGCAGCAAGCGGATCACCTGGGACAACCTGGGCAAGCGCGACCCGGCGCTGGTCGACGCGGTGCGCGAGTCGTTCGCCGAGCGCGCCGGTGCGCCGCGCCAGTCGGACGGCAGGGCGCCGGTGCCGGTGTTCACCCCGTTCAAGCTGCGCGACCTGACCCTGGCCAACCGGATCGTCGTCAGCCCGATGTGCCAGTACTCGGCGGTCGACGGCACGCCGAACGACTGGCACCTCGTGCACCTCGGCAGCCGCGCGGTGGGCGGGGCGGGGCTGGTGATCGCGGAGATGACCAACGTCGCCCCGGAGGGCCGGATCACGCCCGGCTGCGCCGGCATGTACCGCGACGAGCACGTCGCCGCGTGGCGGCGCATCGTCGACTTCGTGCACCGCCACACCAGGGCGCGGATCGGCATCCAGCTCGCGCACGCCGGACGCAAGGGCGCGGTGGCGCACCCCTGGGAAGGCGACGACCAGCCGCTGCCCGAGGGCGAGGCCTGGACCACGCTCGCGCCGTCGGCGATCCCGTTCCGCCCGCACTGGCGCGCGCCGCGCGCGATGACCCGGCGCGATATGGACGAGGTGCGCGAGGCGTTCGTGCGCGCGACCGCGATGGCCGACGCCGCCGGGTTCGACTTCCTCGAGCTGCACATGGCGCACGGCTACCTGCTGTCGTCGTTCCTGTCGCCGCTCAGCAACCGCCGCACCGACGAGTACGGCGGCGACCTCGCCGGGCGCATGCGCTACCCCCTGGAGGTGTTCGCCGCGGTGCGCAAGGCGTGGCCGGCGCACAAGCCGATCAGCGTACGGGTGTCGGCGACCGACTGGATGGGACCGGAGGGCACGACGCCCGAGGACACGGTCGTCCTCGCGCGCGCGCTGAGCGACGCCGGCTGCGACCTGATCGACGTGTCGAGCGGCGGCAACGTCGCCGACGCCCGGCCGGACTACGGTCGCATGTACCAGGTGCCGTTCGCCGAGCAGATCCGCCACGAGGTCGGCATCCCGGTGATGGCGGTCGGCGCGATCCTGGGCTCCGACCACTGCAACACGATCCTCGCCGCCGGTCGCGCCGACCTGTGCTGCATGGCGCGGCCGCACCTCGGCAACCCGTACCTCACGCTGCACGCCGCGGCCAAGTACGGCTTCGTCGACCAGCCGTGGCCCGGCCAGTACCTGCCGGGCCGCGCGCTGCCCGACCTGCGCTGACTGCCCGTCAGACTGGCGCCGCGACGGTGGGGTTCACGGTGCAGGCTGCCCGTCACACGCCGCAGCCGGGTGCCCCGCCAATCGCGCCGACAGCCGCACCGCCTGGCAACGGGCGGCTAGCCGCGCCGCGCGTCAACGCGGATCGATCGGCGTCGGGTGCCAGCCGAAGACCGCATACAGCGCGAGGAACCCTGCGGTGTAGCCGATCGCGATCGGCCAGCCTGCGACGATGTAGCGCCCCGTGTGCCGCACGCGCGGGTGCGCGGCGGCGATCGCGACGCCGGCGCTCGAGCCGAACCACATCATCGAGCCGCCGAAACCGACGGCGAACGACAGCAGGCCCCAGTCGTAACCGCTCTGCTCGATCGCCAGCTTGGTGAGCGGGATGTTGTCGAACACCGACGACACCATGCCGAGGAAAAACGTGGTCGCCGTCGACGGCTCGGGCAGCGCCTTCACCGGCATGAGCGAGGCGCACCACACCAGCGACAGGAGGAACAGCGCGCCCTTGGCCGCGGGCACGAGGCTGCGCCAGTGCGGCGCCCGCCACAGGCTGCCCAGCAGTAGCATCGCCCACACGCCGACGAACGGCTTGTCGAGCAGGATGTTGGTGGTCACCGCGCCGGCGAGCACGAGGAACACGTTGAGCAGGCGCAGCCAGTCGACCGGCGGCGGCAGCTCGGCATGGTCGCGCACCATCGGCTGCTCGCGCACCTGGCGGCGCGCCGCGGGCAGGCCGAAGCACACCAGCGCGACCGCCGCGGCGAGCATGCAATGCACCAGCTGCAGCGGCGACACGCCCTCGATCCACATCATCGTCGTCGTCGTGTCGCCGAGCACGCTCCACGCGCCGCCCGCGTTGCTCGCCGCGACGATCGCCGCGAGGTAGGCGACCGTCACCCGCGCCTGGAACAGGCGGGTCGCGAGCACGCCGCCGATCATCGCCGCGGCGATGTTGTCGAGGAACGACGACATCGTCCACAGCAGCACGAGCAGGGTGAAGGCCGCCGCGGTCTGCCCGCGCGGCAGGAAGCGCGCGAGGTTCTCCGCCGCCGACGAGCGCTCGAAGTGGTCGGCGAGCAGCGCGAACCCGAGGAGCAGGCCGCCCAGGTTGAGGAGGGTGTGCTCCGCCTCGTGCACGAGGTGCGCCGCCAGACTCGGCGCGTCGGGATGCCACTCGAAGCCGGGACACGCGAGCGCGGTGTAGAGCGTCACGGCGGTCGCGCCGGCCGTGGCGACGTGCAGCGTGTGCTCGTGGAACATGCCGATCCCGAGCAGGATCAGCACGAAGAGCACGAAGGAATACGGCACGCTCCCGACCATGATCCCCTGCGGCGTCCACTCGCCGACCAGACCGAGGACGAGGCCGACGACCATCAACCCGGCGTACGCGAACAGCCAGCGCCGGCGGATGATCTCTGCGGAGCTCATCGCTCGGCACTCCCCCGCGGCGATCCGGCGGCCCGCACGCGGATCCCGAGGGCAAGACGAGTGACCGAGAGGGACGCGTCCGCAAGAGGCGCGGGCGCGCGACGGAGCGAAGGGTTCATCGAGAGCGCGACGACATGGCCCGCTTGCGCCGGAGGCTGCGCAGAGCGCTGCGCGGCGAGTGAAGCAAGCAGGCAGCCGCGGTGCAAACGCGCCGAGGAACCCCGTGGCGGCAACGGACGCGGCGGCTCGTCCACGCCCGATCCACGCACGGCACGACGACCGGCCGCAGCGGGCCCGCCTGTCAACTTCTTTCCACACCAGGCCCTCCCAACCATCGCCGCCGGGTGCAGACACGCCACAGCCACGCCTCACGGACACGGCGGCTGCACCCTGCGCCCACACCCTGCGCCCCGGTCGGTACGCGGGAAGGGCGGACACCGACGCCTCGGGCCGCAGGTAGCGAAGACGGAAGGCTCCGTGCTCTTCCCGGTGGCGGCGCCGGGCGGGAAGCAGCCTTGGCGACGTCGCGCCATCGGACGTCCGTGCTCGTGCCGCGCGTCGGCCCCCGCACCACCGTCTGCACGGTCCGCAGGATTGACGACGCAGGGGCGCCAGTTAGCGTGCGACGGCCCCATGCACCCGTCCGGCGTGCCGCAGGCGCGCGCCGGCTCTGCCCCGCGGCGCCTGCTCCCACACCTCGGTGGCCCCCTTCTCCAGGATCGGCGTCGTGTTCGCCCTGGTGCTGCTGCCCGCGGCGGCGCAGACGGGGCGCTCGGTCGTGCTCACTTCCGCGGCCCGGCTCGGCGGCACGCTCGGCATCGGCGTCCTCGCGCCCGCGTCGGCCGCCGGGAACTACTACGAGGCGTGGTTCTCGGCGCCGACATCGGGCGCAGTCCCGCTGCCCGTCCCCAACGTGCACGGCACGCTGCAGCTCTCGCCCGTGGTGCTCGCGAAGCTCTACCACGGCGTGCTCGCGGCCGGGATCACCGTCCAGCACCTGCCGGTTCCCGGCGCCGCCGCGCTCCTCGGCGCGGCGATCGAGGTCCAGACCGTCGACTACGCGCCGAGCACCGGCACCGCGTGGTTCGCGGACAACGACGTGACGGTGTGGTTCGTCGCGGGCGTGGGCACGGTCGACGTCGCGCACGGCACGGGCGGGTCGGCGACGACCGGCGACTTCGAGGTGCAGTCGGTGGACGACGCGACCGCCGGCGCCCCGGTCGCGCGCGGGCTGCCGCGCGTCGCGTTCCAGCCGATCCGGCACCGCGGCCAGGAAGGCTACGTCGAAGGCCATGCCGGTTCGTTCAACGCGACGCCGCACAACTCGGACATCGAGTCGCTCACGGCGCACCGACCGGCCCGGCGCCTGGCCAACGCCGCCTACCAGGTGATCCCGCTGCCGAACGGCTGGGAAGTCGCGATCGTCCGCCACGCCGCCAACCCCAGGCAGTTCAGCCTGCTCAGCTACCACCGAGCGACCGGCACCATCCGGCTCGTGCCCGGTACTACCGTCACCGACACCGGCGGCGCGCCGACACCGCCCAGCGTGCTGCAGCCGTACGTGGCATTCACCGATGACGGCCACCTGGGCGCGGTGATCGTGCACGACAGCAATCCCGCGGTTCCCGACCGCGTGCTGGTGTTCCACACCGATGGCAGCGTCCCCGCGGTCGACGTCAGCGCACAGCCCGCGGTCGCGGCCATTTCGACGGCAGCATGTTCTTCACCGCCGACTTCCTGGTGGTCGCCGGCACGGGCGGCTGGTTCTGGACGTCGGCGCACGCGCCGGGGCCGCTGCAGCCGCTCGCCGTGCCCAACACGGCGGCCAACAACCTGCCGCCGGCTTGGGCCTTCCCCCTGAGCTGGCGCGTCACCCTCGACCGCAGCACCGCGTACTTCCCCGTCGGCGGCGACCCGCTCGCGGCGCGCGGCGAGATGGACGTCTACCGCTTGACCAACGCCGGGGGCGTCCCGCGGGTGGACAACTTCAGCTCGTTCCCGTCGCCCACGGGGATCGCGGAGTTCGGCGCGAGCGCGATCACGCCCTCGCTCGCGACCGACTCGTCGTACGGCATCAAGTGCGCCGTCTCACCCGACGGCGCGAAGCTCGCCGCACTCGGCGCGAGCAGCCAACCGAACGTGTATCCCGGCGTCTGGCTGTGCCGGGAAGGCGTTCCGCCGCGCCTGATCACGGTCGGCGGTGCCACCTACTACGCCGAGCTGACGTTCCTGAACGACGACGTGCTCGCATTCTTCGCCGGGGTGCCCGGGGCCCAGGACCTCTACGCGTACCACCTGCTCACCGGCGGCCTGCTCCGCGTCACGCACGCCGGCGACATCCGCACGCGCGGCCAGTTCTGGTCGCGCAACCGGCAATGGTGGTACTTCGTGCGCTCGGACGACGCGGGCACGGTGAACAACCTGGTCGGCGTGCACGCCTCCACGGTCGCGCTGCGCGACATCACCGGCAGCGAGTTCTCCCACGGCGGCGCCCCGGCCCTGCGCACCGGCGCGCTCGACACGACCACCGATCCGTGGTTCGCACGGGAGATGCAACTCCGGTTCGCGGACGACGGCTGGGCGTACTTCACGGCGCGCCGGACGACCGACGCCGCGAACGTGTGGGAGGACGCCAACGTGTTCCGCTTCGACGTCGAGCGCGGCGGCGAGGCACAAATGCTGACCGCGTTCACCGGGCGCGGTCCGGCGCACGACGTCGTGCACATGGACAGCTTGACGATCTCACGGGACGGCAAGCTGCTCGCGTGGGCGCAGCGGCACGGGACCGGGCCGACCGCGCACGAGGAAGTGTTCATGATCCCGGCGGCCGGCGGGCCGGCGAGCAAGATGTCGCGCGCGTCCGGCAACCGGCAGGAGATCACCGACGGCTCGATCTGCTTCACGCGCAGTCCCGCGTCCGGCCTCGTGTGGTCGGCCGGCAGCGGCGCCGTCTCGGTGC
>Ga0079224_100013460_pt1 | contig 11385 bp, 13 predicted proteins | sample Stecom2015_FD_80414 | JGI IMG/M metagenome (GOLD analysis project Ga0079224, IMG submission 80414) | Agricultural soil microbial communities from Utah to study Nitrogen management - Steer compost 2015 | ecosystem: Environmental > Terrestrial > Soil > Agricultural land | place: USA: Utah...
AATGGTGAATTAGTTTCAAGAGAAGAAGTAAGAAATTTAGACCCAAATGATATTGAATCAGTTCAAATCATAAAAAATGTAGATAATGTTTATAGTCATCAAAATTTGAATGGAACTATTTTAATTAAAACCAAAGATTCAAATTATGAGTTAACAGAATACGACCTTGCCGTTTTAGATTTAGGTTATGATAGTTTTTTGGCGATGCAGCCTTCGGCGGAAACTTATTCGTTGGGTTATCTGCAAAATAAAAACAAACAATATGTTTCGGTTTGGAACAGCCGTGTCTATACGGGAAATCCAGAAATCTATGAAATGCCGATTGATTACGATTCCCAAACTTTTTATGGTTTGGATTTTGAATATAAATTGTTCCAGTTTTTCAAATTTATGGAAGACAAATACAAAATTTCAATGATGTAAAATCTTTCGACAAGCTGAGCTTGTCGAAGCTTTAGTATAAAAAAATGCAAAGACGCGACTTTATCAAAAAATCTTCATTGGCAGGTGGATTGCTGTTCGTGAATCCCATTGTAGAACTGAATTTATTTCAAGAATTTTCCTTAGAAGAATTAATCGGAAAAGGAAATCCGGCATTGTATGGCGAAGATTTCAAATTGCGTGAAGAAGCACGTTTGCAATTCAATCTGATGAAAAAATCTGCCAGAGAAAGCGGTTTCAACATCCATGTGATTTCAAGTTACAGAAGTTATTCGCACCAAAACGGAATTTGGGAACGCAAATACAAATCTTACAGAAACCAAGGTTTATCGCACCAAAAAACGATTGAAAAAATCATCGAATACAGCACGATTCCCGGAACCTCGCGCCACCATTGGGGAACGGATTTAGATATTATCGACAGCACAAAAGGAATTCCGAATAATCCATTAAGCGAAACACATTTCAACGAAGGCGGACGTATGCACAAATTCAAATTATGGTTAGATGAAAATGCGGAAAAATTCGGATTTTATTTGGTTTATACAAACAAGCCGGGCAGGAAAGGTTTTGCTTATGAACCCTGGCATTTTTCCTATAAACCTTTGGCCTTGAAAATGTTGAAAGAATACAAAGAATTGGACATCAAGAAAGTTTTGCAAACTGACAAATTGATGGGAAGCGAAAATTTCACGGATGAATTTATTGAAAAATACACCCGTGAAAATATTTTGGACATAAATCCGGATTTGTTGAGCTAAAAATTATTTACCGCCCAAAAATGCTTTGAGCATCCAAGCTGTTTTTTCCTGAAACGAAATGAAATCACTCATCATGGAGTTGGTTCCTTCATCGTTAAGTTCATCCGATTTATCTAAAATTTCACGCTCGATTTTGAGCAGTTCCTGAATGGAATCCAAAACCAACTGAACGGCTTTACCAGCTTCCGAAACATTTTTCCCGGCCTTTACTGATGAGTTTTTGACATAATCTTCAAATGTGTGAAGCGGCGTAGCGCCCAAAGTTAAAATTCTTTCTGCAACCAAATCGACTTTTTCCTGCGCATCTAAATACAATTCTTCGAATTTAGGGTGCAATTGAAAAAATTGTTCTCCCTTGATGTTCCAGTGTACACCCCGTAAATTTTGGTAATATACTTGAAGGTTTGCCAATAATACATTTAAATCTTCTGAAAGTTCTTTGGTAGTAGATTTTTCCAATCCTATAGTTGATAATTTCATATAAATAAATTTTTAAATTATTATTTGATAAAAAAAAGCTTTTTGCAGAGCGTTTTTGGATTTAATACTAACTAAAATCATACCATCGTCCATAAGTAAATTCGATTAATTTAATACCTTTATTGAAAATATTTATAAGATGACACTTGTACAATTGGAATATGTTTTAGCGGTTGCAGAATATAAAAATTTTACGCTTGCTGCGGATAAATCTTTTGTTACGCAACCTACACTCAGTATGCAAATTCAGAAATTAGAAAAAGAGTTGGGAATTGAAATATTTGACCGAAGCGTGCACCCCATCAGGCTTACGCAGATTGGTGAAAAAGTCGTAGGCCAAGCCAAAATCATTTTGAAAGAATCCCATAAAATGAGCCAATTGGTATTTGAAGAAAAGGGGCAGATAGAAGGCGATTTTCATATAGGTGTCATTCCTACCATTCTTCCCACGCTGGTTCCCATGTTTTATAAAACTTTCCAAAAAACCCATCCCAAATCAAATTTGATTATAAGAGAACTGCAAACTGATGAAATCATCGCGCACCTGCAAGACGGAACTTTGGATTTTGGAATTGTTGTGACACCATTACAGGAAGAACAAATCATAGAAAAGGTTTTGTATTATGAGCCTTTGGTGGCATACGTTCCTGCTTCACATACTTATCATTCCAAAAAATTTCTTCAAACCTCTGATCTCGATATTGAAGATTTACTTTTACTAAAAGAAGGTCATTGTTTCCGAAATAATGTTCTCAATCTTTGTGAACATGCTAAACTCAAAAAACAGCCTGTAAAACTAGATAGTGGAAGTCTTGACACGCTCGTAAAACTTGCGAATGAAGGTTATGGAATGACTTTACTTCCCTCGCTTCACGCAGAAGATTTACCCAAAGAATACCAAAAAAACATACGTTATTTTGAAGAACCGGCACCTTCCAGACAAGTCAGTCTGGTTTACCATCAATCCAATTTGAGAAAATCATTTGAAGAAAATTTTTCCAAAACGATTCAAAGCGTTCTCAGAGGCAAAATATTTTTTGACAAATATGAAAATATTACTTCACCGTTGATTAGTTTACCGAATTAAAAAAGCCGGGAATCCCGGCTTAAAAATTTGTTTAAATTTTATTAAATCGGTTCGATTCCTACCGTTAAATGAACTTTTGATGCACCATCTCTGAACTCAAATGTTTTAATAGATTCACCCTCTAATAACATATTCCGGATTGTCATATTGAATTTATTATTGGTTTTGAAATCGTCATCCGTAAAGTCATCTTCTTCTTTCATAGACGGCATGATAGTTAATTTATAATCCAAATTTTTAATGTTCAAAGTCAGATATTTATCTTTCAAAACCGGATCCTTTTCAGTGAGAGGCTTTCCTTTGGTCAAATAAATTGGGGAGCTCTCTTTTGCATACACAATGGAAGCTACCGGAAACGGCTTTCCACTAATTTTTCCGATCATTTTTGGAACACCTTTTTCATCGCTCAGCATAATACCAACGTTGCCGTATATTTGCTCGTTGGTTCCGCCGTCATCTGCAACCAAACAATTTAATTCTTTGATACGGATACGTATTTTTTTGGACTTCAAACAATTATTCCCATCCAAAAAAGCTTCAGTAACCAAAGAAATAGGTTCACCATTTAAATTTGTCAACCGGAATTCCAGTGGAACTATATCTATTTCGTTATAAGACTTTTTAAAATATTTATTTATTTCATTTTGAACTTTTTTGGGATCGGAGATCGCAATGGGTTGTCCACCTTGACTGACAGCGCGTATATTGGTAAAGCTTGTAAAAGATTTACCAGAGGTTTTTTGGGTCAATTCCGCACCCACTACGCCCCAATTCCAGGAGCCTTTAAAATCATTGGAATAGGATTCCAATGAAAATTCGCTTTCCAAAATGATGTACAATCTACGTCCATAGGTGACTTCATTGATATAATACCAGTTTTGTTGGGCTTTCTCAGGCTGGAACAAAACATCATCAGGACTCGAAATTTGATTGGCATTTACGCTCAAACATTTTTGTTCAAATTTAAACACATACATATAATTGTATTTTTCAGAAGAAAACTTAAACTGGTCAGCCGCTGCAAATCCCATAAAGTAACCGGAAGCTCCCACTTGCACAGAAATGGAATCATACATAGTCGAAATATTTACTTCACTGTTGGATTCCACATTGGGCATTCCGCTCAAATTGGAAGGCATGGTCAAAGCATGAACCGCTTGGGCGATTTTGGGTGTGATGTCTACTCCTGCTGAAGATTTTGCTTCAGATATTTTATTTTTCACCAAATTTGAAGATGCGGTAAATGTTACGTTCTTACGGTTTTTAATTTCCTGAAAAACCAGATTTCCTCCGTTTAAAAATTTATCACCATCAATGATGTTTCCCGGAATCAGATTAGACATATTTTCGGGATTGGAAACCACTATATTGGATTCTACATCCATTCCGCTTACTTGCTCCCTTGTCAAACACATCGGATACTCCTTACCCAGTTTGTAAATTTTATTTACAATGCCCTTATTCGGATTTTTACCCCTTGCGAAATGTAATTTAACCAAACCTGTGTTCAATTTTGCTGTCCGCAATTTTATGATGTTGACCTTTAACCTGTCGGCGGGGATTTTTGGATTCTCTTTTTTAATTATGGGATTTTTCTTAACTATTGTATTTATGTCTTTTACAATTACCGCATCTTTTGTTGCTTTTTTGAAATCGGGTTTTGAAATCTCGTCCGTTTTCTTTTTCTGAAGTTTAATTAATTTTGCCATTTGAAATTTATATTTGATTAATTCTTCATAACTCTTTCATGAAGTTAAACAAATATACTCCTGATAATGAATACTTTAAACAGGATTTTCCCTTTATGATTCAAGGATTTTTCCTCCCATAAATACCTTGAAAATTCGGTTATGAATTCATATATTAAAGAAACTCACTTTATTCCAACTATTCAAATCTCATCTGATGGACGCAATGATTTAAAATCCGCCAAAACCATTGCTGCCAAAGCTTCCACAATCGGTACGGCTCTCGGAACCACACAAGGATCATGTCTTCCTTTTCCTTGCATTTTAACGATTTCTCCTTTTGAATTAATCGTTTCCTGTTCTTGCATAATGGTTGCAACAGGTTTAAAGGCCACACGGAAATAAATGTCCATTCCGTTGGAAATTCCGCCCTGAATTCCACCTGAAAGATTTGATATTGTGGTTCCGTCCGAATTAAACAGATCATTGTGTTCGGAACCTTTCATTTTTGCACCGCAAAATCCGCTGCCATATTCAAAACCTTTAACCGCATTGATGCTCAACATCGCTTGTCCCAATCTGGCGTGTAATTTATCAAAAACCGGTTCGCCCAAACCTATCGGAACATTTTTCAACACACAAGTAATGGTTCCGCCAATCGTATCACCTGCCTTGCGGATTTTTTCAATTTTTTCAATCATTTGCGCTGCAACTTCTTCATCCGGACAACGAACCATATTCGATTCTGTTTTACTGAAATCCAACGCCTGATAAGGTTTCTCCAAAAATAAATTACCGACCGATGAAACAAAAGCATTGATTTCAATATCTTTCAATAATTGTTTTGCAATCGCTCCGGCCACCACCCAATTGGCTGTTTCGCGGGCTGAACTTCTTCCACCACCTCTGTAGTCGCGGATTCCGTATTTTTTTTGATATGTAAAATCTGCATGTGAAGGACGAAATGCTTCTTCTATATGCGCATAATCCTTTGATTTCTGATTTTCATTTGGAATTACAAATCCGATGGGCGTTCCGGTTGTTTTTCCTTCGAAAATTCCTGAGAGAAACTGGACTTTATCGGATTCTTTTCTTTGAGTCACGATTTTGGATTGTCCGGGTTTTCTTCTGTCCAATTCATATTGAATTTGTTCGAAATCCAGTTCAATTCCTGCCGGACATCCGTCGATGATACCGCCGATGGCTTCGCCGTGGCTTTCGCCAAAGGTGGTCAATCTGTAAATTCTTCCAAATGTGTTCATAAGATAAAATGGATTTTTTGGGATTAAAATTCTAAATCTTCAGGATTTCTACGGTTATCCCGAATGAGAAGAATCGTAATATTTTGTTGTTCAATCTATAATACAATGAAAAATTCGATAGGAAAATAATTTTACGAACTGCCATAAAATCTGTCAAAACTCCCGCAAGAGGATATTTGAGCAATTGATTTTCAATTTTGGTGATTTCTTCCAGTATTTTTCTTGAGTAAGAATCCGATTGATTGTGTGCTATCCAATATTCCAAAATAGACAAAAGCTCATCTGAGGCTTGTTTTTCCCATTTTATTTGAAACATTTGTTCAATTTTTGATGAACTTCTTGGCTTGATAAAAGATTTCCTTTGTTCGAACTTTCAATTCTTTGTTCCAAAACATTTTTTCCCAATCTTCCAATTCAATCATCGAACCTTTTACTATGGGATTCAAACCTATAGCCGATAAAACACCCACAGCCATTTTTAATTGCTCTTGGGTTAAATTTCCCTGAAGTTCTATGTAAGTGGATTCCATTTGTGCCGAGTTTGATTCACAAAGATAGCGATTTTTGAAATCTTGGATCAAAATACAATTTCTAAATTCTGACTTCTGATTTCTAATCTTTAAATTTGCAGGAAGATGAAGAATTATTTAGACGAACTGAACGAACCCCAGCGAAAAGCGGTAGAACAAACAGAAGGACCTGTAATGGTCATTGCCGGTGCCGGTTCCGGAAAAACCCGGGTTTTAACCTATAGAATTGCACATTTAATCGAAAAAGGAGTGGATCCTTTTAACATTCTTGCTTTGACCTTTACCAATAAAGCAGCACGAGAAATGAAAGACCGGATTTCCAAGGTTGTAGGGGCAACAGAAGCCAAAAATCTCTGGATGGGAACTTTTCACTCGGTTTTTGCAAGAATCCTGAGAGTGGAAGCTACTCGTTTGGGTTATCCGTCCGATTTTACGATTTATGATACGCAAGACACCCAAAGCGTGATGAAAAAGGTTTTGGAAGAATTGCAATTGGACAAAGATATTTACAAAGTCAAACAAGTTCTTCACCGGATTTCTCAGTTTAAAAATAACCTGATTACAGTTCGGGCTTACCATAATACACCTGAATTGATAGAAGCCGATGCGGCGGCTATGCGGCCAAAAATGGGCGAAGTTTACCGTGCTTATGTGGACAGATGTTTCAAATCGGGAGCGATGGATTTTGACGATTTATTGCTTCGGACCAATGAAGTATTAACCCGTTTTCCTGAAGTTTTGGCAAAATATCAAGAGCGCTTCAAATACATTTTGGTGGATGAGTACCAGGATACCAATCATTCGCAGTATTTAATTGTAAAAGCATTGGCTTCCCGTTATGAAAACCTGTGTGTAGTAGGCGATGATGCTCAGAGTATTTATGCATTTCGCGGAGCAAATATTCGGAATATTTTGTCATTTCAGCAAGATTATCCGGACGCGAAAGTGATTCCATTGGAACAAAATTACCGTTCGACCAAAACGATTGTCGGAGCAGCCAATCAAATCATCGCACAAAACCGTGACCAATTAGAAAAAAATGTTTGGACGGCCAATGACCAGGGACAAACCATTCCGGTTTACCGGGCGCTAACCGATGCTGACGAAGCGCGTTATGTGGCTTCACAAATTTGGGAATTACAAGTGAGCGAACACCTCAGACACAAAGATATAGCGGTACTTTATAGAACCAATGCACAATCGAGAGCGATTGAAGAAGCTTTGCGCAAAAGAAATCTTCCTTATCGGGTTTATGGGGGAACTTCCTTTTTCCAACGAAAAGAAATCAAGGATTTGATTGCTTATTTGAGGTTGTTAATCAATCAAAATGATGAAGAAGCTTTGTTGAGAATCATCAATTATCCGGCGCGTGGAATCGGTCAAACTACTTTGAATAAATTAACGGTTGCTTCCGGAGAATTGGGTAAAACCATTTATGAAATTCTGGAAAATATAGGTCAGTACAATTCAAAAATCGGATTGAATAACCCAACTGCGCAGAAATTGAACGATTTCATCACGATGATCAAAAGTTTCAAAGTGATGTTGCAGAATCATGATGTTTATGAAGTTGCTTCTCACGTCGCCAAAACCACCGGACTTATCAAAACTTTAAAGGAAGATGATACGCCGGAAGGAATTTCCCGTTTGGAAAATATTCAGGAATTATTGAACAGTATTCAGGGTTATGTGGAAGAACAAAAGCAATTGGACGAAGGTGATCCTTCATTGAGCGGATTTCTGGAAAATGTTGCGCTGGCAACCGATGCTGATAGCGATGAAGATGATGAAAATAAAGTTTCGCTGATGACGGTTCATTTGGCGAAAGGATTGGAATTTCCGGCGGTTTTCATCGTGGGATTGGAAGAAAATTTATTTCCTTCGATGATGAATTTGAATACGCGTCAAGAATTGGAAGAAGAAAGACGATTGTTTTATGTGGCACTTACACGCGCCGAAAAATTCGCGCAGCTTACTTATTCGGTTTCAAGATTCCGATGGGGAAAAATCGTGGACAGCGAACCGAGTCGGTTTTTGGAAGAAATTGACGATAAATATTTGGAATGGAAAAATCTGAACGCGGGTTTACCAATCAATAAAAGCGGATTAAATGCCAATTTGTTTGAGGATGATTATTCTCAGATTCCAAAATTCGAACGAAAAAAACCGGAAGTCAGAAAATCGGAACCGCTGAAACCCAAAGCGAATTTCAAACCTTTGGAACAAGCCAAAATCGTGAATCAATCCAATGGAGAAAATGTAGCATTAAGCGCTGGGAAAATTGTGATGCACGACCGGTTCGGAAGAGGAAGAGTCATTTCTTTGGAAGGTGAAACAGGAAATGCAAAAGCGACGATTTTGTTTGACAATGCGGGTGAAAAGAAATTATTGTTAAACTTTGCCAAATTGAAAGTGATTGGCTAATTTCGAAAAATAATTTTTGGAATCATTATTGAATAAATGCGCCAGAAAACAAAATCATTATATTAAAATTAATTAAAAATGAAAAAATTTATCTTATCAGCCGCCATACTCATCGCCGGATTTCAAACACAAGCCCAAACTTTAGGTGAAATTTTGGGTGGAATTGAAAAAGCAACCGGAGGAGGCAAAATAGGAACGAAATCAGAAGGTTCAAATTCAAATATCGATTTGTCGGGATTGAGTTCAGGAGAAATTTCCACTGCTCTGAAACAGGCTTTGAATATAGGTGTGGAAGAAGGAATCGAAAAATTGTCAAAAGAAGATGGATTTTATAAAAATGAATTGGTAAAAATCTTGATGCCGGAAGAATTGCGAAAAGTAGAAAATGTTTTGAGAAGTTTCGGGTTGAGCAGTTTGGCTGATGAAGGTGTGAAATTATTTAACCGTGCGGCGGAAGATGCGGTGACAGAAGCGGCTCCGATTTTTGCCAACGCCATTACTTCTATGAGTTTTGATGACGCCAAAAATATTTTGCTCAGCGGAGACAATGCCGCTACGGATTATTTGGAAGGAAAAACTTCAGGCCAACTCTACAATGCTTTTCAACCCAAAGTTCAGGCTTCTCTCGGAAAAGTGGGTGCAGACAAGGTTTGGAACAAATTGATTACGAGTTATAATATGTTTACCGGAAAAAATATAACAACCGATTTGAATCAGTATGTAACCGTAGAAGCGCTAAACGGAGTTTTTAAAATGGTTGCCGACAAAGAAGCGGGAATCCGAAACAATAAGGTTTTCAGAACGACTTCTGTATTGCAGGATGTTTTTGGGGCTTTGGATAAATAATGAATTTTGTGAGTTCTGCGGATCCTGCACGAAGTTATCCGGGCTCATAAAGCCTTTCAGAACCGGTTCTAGATACGCACGTTCATGTGGATGATACCTACGCGGAAAACTGCAACATATTTTAATGAACGTCTCTTATTTCTCAAACTTCAACGGGACTTTATTGCTATAAATTGTTCCGTGGAAGATTTTGATGTTGTTTTTTCTTAATGAATCCAATAGTTCATTTGAAATATTTTGTTTTACAAAAGTGCTGTCGGATGTGTAAGAAAGTTGGAGCTGATAACTTTCTGTATTATCTAACAACATTCTATATTCATCATGTGTTATCTCATCTATTTCATAATTTCTGAAAACTGTTTTTATCTTCAATGATTCATTAGGCATTAAAATTCTCTGTGAAGTTGTTTTCCTAAAGATTTCTTGCTTCAAACTATCGACATAAGCATTGTATTCTTTCTCGTCTTCGTCCTCTAAAAAAAAGGGAGGTGTTGAAGTCAATATCTGGTTCACATGCAAACTATCTTTTCCTTTATAGATATGACTAACAATTCTATTGGTCATTGCTTCACGATAGTTTTTAGTTCCATAAATCGGTTTATAAGAAAATTTATCCATCCGTAAAACAAGATAAAAATAAGAATTGCCAGACATATTTCTTATTTTATATGGTAATGTATCATGAACTTTTATTGATTCACTTCCGATAATCAATTCATTTTTTTGTGCAATTTTTATATCTTCTTTTTGAGTACAAGAAGCTATGAAGAATAAAAATGCTAAAATAATTATCTGTTTCATTTTGCGTAGTAATTAAAATGTTTAATCATCTCGTTATTTAGTTGGTTAAACCAAAACATATTAGTAGGATCCAATTCCCAATTAAAATACAATGCTTGGGCTTCCATTAATGGTTTCGCATAATTGATTCCATATTTTTGTACAGCTGCCCCATATACGCCAGAAACAATTTGGATACCATGAAATAGCTCATGAGCTATTGTTTGATAAAGAGAATAGTAATTCTTGAAAGCCTTTAGTCCTAAATTCATAGATTTAATAGAGTTATTACTGTAATCCCCTTTTGTTAACCCCGCATCTTTCAAATTTTTATCTATTCCAATCTCGGGCTTACCCGCATTTTCATGCATTGAATTTAATGATGGGTCATAGTCTGTAAGATAGTCTATTTCCATAGTAGAAACTGTAGGTTTATCTCCCCTCTTAATCCGATGTTTTTAAGTCTTTCGTTTACAAGATTTCGCTGCTCAATTTTATGCGCCACGTGATTTAGTCCGGACACCACCAACCCCGTAGCAGCCCCCTGCCAGAAGTTACCACCTGTAAGCTCTGCACTTAGACCACCGCTTACCGTGCCGAAGAACATAGTCGATACATCACCTTTCTGTATAAAATCAAATTACAAAACTAAAAATTGGGTATTTTTTCTTTAATTTCTTGCCTATTAATAATAATTTCCCAAATTTCACCCCATAGCTCAATAAATTCTTCATTGCTTTTATTTGGATTATTATACTTTACCATATTATCTAAAATAACTTGTTTAGAAAACTTTGCATAATTCACTCTCAAAAAGAAACTGTAATCGGGTCCTGAAACTATTGTGACTGTTTTTGTTGTTCGTCGATTATCTACTTCCAAATTAGTGAAGTCATATCTGCATACTATTTCTTTAATTTGCTGTACTTCTTTGTAGGCTCCCCCGAAACCAGTACAATTTAAAAGTATAAAACATTAACTTTAAATTGTAAAATAAATTATGAAAAAGAGCAGATTTAGTCCGGAACAAATTTCACGGATATTAAAAGATTACGATCAGGGAAAAAGTTCAGAAGAATTATGTAG
>Ga0079224_100013461_pt1 | contig 11385 bp, 7 predicted proteins | sample Stecom2015_FD_80414 | JGI IMG/M metagenome (GOLD analysis project Ga0079224, IMG submission 80414) | Agricultural soil microbial communities from Utah to study Nitrogen management - Steer compost 2015 | ecosystem: Environmental > Terrestrial > Soil > Agricultural land | place: USA: Utah...
AGCAGGTCTTCGCCAATCGTGCTGGGGGGTGGCGACGACATCACCATCCGCAACAGCGTCGCGCCAGGCTCACGGGGGACCAAGATCTCACATGGATTCGACTGGCCCTCCAAGGCGGACAACAAGGGCCAGGCGGTGTGGGACTTCTCCGAGGGGAACGTAGCGCACAACAACCAAGGCTCGGGAATCCGCTTCTGGTTCAACAACGCGGATAACCACGTCGTCGAGAACGCCAACACCTACCGCAACGGCGCGGCCGGTGTCGAGAACGGCGCATACCGCAACGCCCATCGCTACATCAACGTGTTGATGTTCGACGACAAGTTGGTCGAGCATGCCTCCTCCATGCCGCACCGACTGGACGGAAAGGGAGCCCGCTTCGAGAAGATGACCGTCGTCAGCCCGAAGGGGCCGGCGCTCAGCATCGGCCGGTTGCGGCTTCCGCCGATGGTGCCGACCGAGTTCGTCGACTGCGACTTCGAGACGCTCGACGGCTCGCCCAAGGTTTCGCTGGACGCCCGGCAGGCGGAGAACCCGTTCATCGCGGTCTTCCGCAACTGCGACTTGACGCCGGATGATTTCAGGATCTCCGCGCCCTTCGCGAAGGGGTTGAAGGGCACGAACATCCGGATCGAGAACGCGGATGGCACCGGCTGGGAGATCACCCTCGACATGGCGGGCGGCCAGAAGGTGGTGCGGGAGCTGAACTGAAGCGGGGAAGGGTCGGAGCGAGCAGAGAGGGTGGGCGGCGAAGGCGCCGTCCACCCTCTCTGCGTCCGAGGGTCGAAGGTCACGTGGCGCGGCATGCTTTTTCCCAAACGGGTCCGCTCAGCCGACGTGCTCTCCCCGGGACTTTGAGCCGATCCCCTCGACTGGAAGTCCGAGCGCTCCTGACCCTGCTCACCGCATCCTCCATGAATACCCGCCGAAATGACCCGAGGATCATCTTCGTAGTCGGCATGGCCAGATCGGGGACCAGCTGGATCGCGAAGGTCCTCTCGTTCGACTCCACCTTCAACTACTTCTGCGAGCCGGACAACCACGTGCATGTAGCGGGCGCCCAGCGCTACTTCCACTCACTGTACCTGACCCGGGATCGGGGTGACGAGGCCTTTGATCAGCTTATCGACCGGGCAGTGCGCGGTGAGGTCTCGACGGCCTTCACCAGGAAGGAGGACGTCAGGGTCCTGGTGGAACGCATGCCGTGGCTGGGAATCCTCCGTCCATACCTGCACCGGCTGCTTCCGAGACGCCGCAGCGTCCTGCTGAAGCTGATCGCCTCCAACCTCGCCTTGGACCGTCTAGCGGCGCGGTACCCGGATGCCAGGCAGGTGTACATCGTCCGACATCCCTGCGGCGTGTTTGCCAGTCGCAAGAGACTCGGCTGGACGCCCCAACCGCAGCGACTGCTCGAGGATGCCGTACTGGTGCGCGACCACCTGGAACCCTACCAGGAGTTGATCGCGTCCGCCGGTACCTACTGGGAAAAGGCGGGGGCGTACTGGGGCGCCATCAACTACGTGGTCATGCGGCAGACACCACCCAATGGGCCACGAACTATCCTGCATTATGAGTGGCTCTGCGCGGACCCCGTACCGCACTTCCAAGCGCTCTACCGACATCTCGGTCTCGAGTGGAACAAACGAGCCGAGGCGTTCCTCTCGAACAGAGAAAGGCTCGACCATCGCCCGTATTCCCTGCGACGGTACCCCCCGAACCAGATTGCAGCGTGGCAGAAGGAGGTGACGCCGGAGGACCAGGCAGCGTGCCGCCAATTCGTCGAGCCCTTCGGGTTACCCTACTACCGCGATTTCCAGCCTGATGTAGACCAACCTGCGTGGTTCACATCAGAAGCCGAGTCGCTGACATCGAAGGGAGTTGCGGTCGATCAAGCAGAAGTGCACCAGACCACGATTTGAAATCGTTTGGTCGGTGAGGGTGTATTCAGGTTCGGCTGGAAGGGGAAAGCATACAACTTCGTCATGCAATCCTTCGGTACCGATCCGACGTAGCACGACTTTCATGACTTTATAGATCTACGCCCTTCTCACGGAACGGTACGCGGGAGCATCACTGCGGTTCCTGAGGACGCTCTGCAAGCCTGGCTTCGGTGCCCCCGGGGATGCGTGCGGAGAGCTCGAGCGGGGAGTGAATCGATCTCTCTATCGCCCGAAGGCTCAAGTGTCTGGCGCCTTGCCCGCAACACCGTGAAAGAGTGCGGGTACACCCAGGGACTACCCGACTGGTTCGGAGCGAGGAACGTGCACTGGTAGAGATCAGCGCGGACGAGATTAGCCGAAGCGCGCAGAGTGGGGCAGCACGCCAGGTGTGCCACTCGACCGCTCCTGCCTGGCATGCCGGATGGAGGAGTGATGCAGGAGAACAATCCATCCCGAAGCAAGGCGAGACATCGCTGGATCCCAGCGACGCTGTGCTTCGTGCTGCCGATCGCGTCGGGGGCTTTCCTCCTGGCCGCATCGCCGCACCCCGTGACCTCGTCTGGCATTCGCCTTCGACCGTCACACGCATCGAAGCCTTCCGTTCTCCGGCAACAGGTCGAGTGGGACAGCGTTCTTGCGAACGTGGAGATCCGTGGAGACGTCGTCGTACCCGCCGGAGAGACCTGGTTGATCGGGTCAAACGTCCGCATCGCGGGCAACCTGCGTACGGATTCCGGCACCATCGCCATGCGACCCGGATCCAGTCTCCATTTCGTTGGCGCAGAGCCCGACCGCTACGTGGGCGGAGGAATGGGGTACGAGCCGCGCTTTGCCGACGACATCGGCCTGTGGGTAGGCACGATGGGCGTTCTCGACATTCGAGGAACGCCCAAGACCGGCTGGAACCGCACGGGAACGGATCCGACCTGGAAGTCGGACGACGAATACTGGATTGCTCCCACCGAGCCCGGAGATTATCAGCCCCGGCGCTGGCACCCAGGCGAGCCCATCCCCCGCGTGGACCCCCGAGCTCCTCCGGCTGAAGTCATTAACGTCACCCGGGACGTTCTCATCGAAGGCCCAGGTCACATTCACATACATTCGCGTCGCCCGCAGCGGATCGAATACGTGACGCTCCGCGGGATGGGCATCGGGAATCGGGCCTCCAAAGGACCGGTGAAGGGGCGATACGCCTTGCACATCCACCACGGCGGCAACGGAACGCGTGGAACGATCGTTCGCGGAGTTGCGGCGATCGAAAGCGGAGGGCGCGTGTTTGTACCGCACGAGTCGCACGGCATCAGCTTCGAGGACGTCGTGAGCGTCAACAGCTACGGCGAGGGGTTCTGGTGGGACGTGGGAGACCGAAGTGACGACATCGTCATCGACCGGCTCGCCGTGATCGGAGTGCACATGCCGCGTGGACAGAGCGGACGAACAAGCATGCACTCGGCGATCGTCCTCGGGGGAGGTACCGGCATCGCGATCCGCAACAGCGTGGCGGCAGGTGCCCGGGGGAGCAAGATCTCGCACGGCTTTGAATGGCCTTCGCGAGCCGACAATCACGGGCCGGCGGTGTGGGAGTTCAACCGGGGGAATGTGGCCCACAACAACGAGGGTTCAGGGATTCGGCTCTGGTTCAACAACTCGGAGAGCCACGTCATCGCGAATGCCGTTACCTACCGCAATGGCTTCGCCGGGGTCGAGAACGGGGCCTATCGAAATGCGCACCGATACGAGAACCTGCTGCTGTTCGAAGATCGCCTGGTACAACACGCGTCATCTCGACCACAGTCTATGGATGGCCGCGGCGCGCGATTCGACAACGTGACAGTAATTGCGGATCGCGGACCAGCTCTGAATATCGGGCGGCTCCGCCTCCCCCCGATGGTTCCCACCGAGTTTTTCGATTGCACGCTGGTGCCCGGTGACGGCGCTCCGAAGGTGTCGCTCGATGCCAGGCGGGCAGCCAATCCCTTTACTGCGATCTTCCGGAATTGTGACCTCTCACCGGAAGACATTCACGTCGCCCCGCCGTTTGCCCCTGGCCTGGCGGGTACACGCATCGTGCTGGAGGACGGCGATGGGACCGTCTGGGAGATCACGCTGGACATGAAGGCCGGCAAGAAGGCGGTGCGGATGATTCCTGCAGCAGACTCGGCAGCAAGTCTTACTACTCTGCGCTGATCGGAAGCCCGGGCGACGCAGGGTCAAAGTGGGCTCACGTTAGATCTTGCTTCGCCTGGATGCAGGTTCGATCGATGCCTCTCGCCTCAAAGCCCGGCTGAGAGGACCCGAGGCCACGATGCCGACGCTGAGCATTCGCGAGTTCAGGTCCCGGCTCGTCCTTCCGTGGTGGAGCCCAGCCGAGAACTGGGATACGACCTGACGCCGCGGCTCAAGAGGTTGATGTGGCATGCCTTGCGCGGAAGCCTGCTGGGCGGAAAACGCCTCATTGCGCAGGACTCGAGTCTGGGTGCCGGACCGCCGACGAGGGGTCGATTGGGAGCCGCTCGCACTCGTCCTATACAGCGGATCTGGTCCAGAGTCGAGAGTCCGTCCGCGCCCTGGGAAGGTGTGGTATCGGGCCAACGCCCTGTGGCGTCGCTCCGGCGCTCAGTGATTCCTACACCGCGATGCTGGCGGAAAGCATTGAGGTGCAGAGGTGACGGAACGCGTCTCTGGGCAGATCCTGCGTCGACGACCACAGTCACACCATTTGTCGGAGGCAGGAGCGCGTGCTGCAAACCATTAGGAAGATCCTCGACCTGTTCGATGGGGCCGGGAAATGGAGGCTTGCATGGCTGTTCGGGGTGTCCGTCGTTGCCGGCCTCGTGCAGATGCTGGGTGTCGCCTCCATCCTCCCCTTCCTCGCGCTAGCGGCGAACCCGAGCGCGGTTCATAGCAACTCCGCCCTGAACCTGGTTTACACGAAGCTGAATTTCTCCAGTGAAACGGCCTTCCTGGTCGCTGCCGGGACGGCCGTCTTCGTCATGATGGCGCTAACGAATGGGGTGGCGGCACTCACCACTTGGTTGATTCACCGCTTCACCTATGAGAACTATCGTTCGCTCTCCATCCGCCTGATAGCCAAGTATATCGAGCAGCCCTACACCTTCTATCTGAGTCGGAGCACAACGGGTCTGACGAAGAACATCCTGGCAGAAGTGAACGCCGTCGTCACGGGTGTTCTGGTTCCGGCTCTCAGGATGATGGCCAAGCTCGTCGTCACCCTGCTGATTACGGCGCTACTGGTAGCAATCGACCCCATCCTCGCTCTCGTTTCTGCAGGCGTGCTCGGGGGGCTGTATGGCGCCGTCTACACGGTCATTCGTAGACGGCAACTTCAACTGGGTGTCGATCGAGTGGAGGCGAGCAGCCTTCGCTTCAAATCTGCGCAGGAGGCGCTGATCGGTATCAAAGAGGTCAAGGTCCTGGGACGCGAAGCCGAGTTCGTGCGGCGCTTCTCCGAAGCCTCGCGGACCTACGCCTCCACGCAGGCATCGAACGCGGCAATCAGCGAGCTTCCTACGTTCGCGTTGGAAACGGTTGCGTTCGGCGGCATCCTCCTGGTCGTCCTCTATGCCTTTACACGCGGAGGAGAAACGGCGACGGTTCTGCCCACGATCGGCCTCTATGCCTTTGCAGCCTACAAGCTGAAGCCCGCCCTGCAAACGATCTTCTCCTCGCTTGCGAAGATCCGTTTCAACAATCCATCGCTTGACATCCTCCACGCCGACCTGCTTGGCGCCGGCACCAGTGCCGGGGTTCAGGCCGAGGATCCAAAGCCTATCTCGCTCAACCGTGCCATCGAAATCCGAGGCGTGTACTTCCGGTACCCCACCTCGCCGGATTGGGTGCTGCGGGATGTGAACCTCGTGATCCCGAAGAACAGCATCGTCGGATTCGCCGGCAGTACTGGCGCCGGCAAGACCACGTTGGTCGATGTCCTGCTCGGGCTCCTCGAGCCACAGGTTGGCCGGGTCCTGGTCGATGACGTGGAGATCACCAGTCAGAATGTTCGCGCCTGGCGTCGCAACATCGGCTACGTGCCTCAGCACATTTTTCTGATGGATAAGTCGGTGACCGAGAATATCGCCTTCGGTATTCCGAAATCAGAGATCGACCAAGCAGCAGTGGAAGCCGCGGCTGCTGCCGCGAATATCCACGAGTTCATACGCTCGCTACCAGACGGCTATGACACATCGGCCGCCGACCGCGGGCTACGGCTGAGTGGTGGTCAACGTCAGAGAATCGGGATCGCGCGAGCACTCTATCACGATCCGGAAATTCTCATTTTCGACGAAGCGACGAGCGCGCTCGACAGCGTGACGGAAGACGCGGTGATGCAGGCGATCAACAACCTCGCCCATCGCAAGACGATCCTGTTGATCGCCCACCGGCTCACCACTCTGCGCGAATGTGACACAATCTTCTTTTTCGAGAATGGGCGGATCGTCGATCAGGGAACATTCGCCGAGCTCACGATGCGCAACCGCACCTTCCAGGAAATGGCACGACTCTCGGTTTCGATCATCGAGCCGGACCCGCAACTGCCTGAAGAATCGCCGAGCAGGGCCTTCGTACAATGAGATGCTGTTCGTTCTGCCCCGCGCTCGACGCGGCAACGCGGTAAACTTCGAACCACAGGTATCTCCAGTCACTGCCGGAACCTGCTAGCTCCACCACCCCGATGCTCTCCCTGCTGATCTGCACCCGAAATCGCGCGCGTCAGCTGGAGCGCACGCTTCTGCACGTCGGTCAGCTCGTCTTCGACGGGGAGTGGGAGGTGATCGTGGTGGACAATGGCTCTACTGACGATACGCAAGCGGTGGTGGAGGCTTTCGCCCGCGCGACGAACGTCCCCGTCCAGTACGCGGCCGCAGCCCAGCCTGGCCTGTCCCTCGCCCGTAACGTCGGAGTCGCTCGCGCCCGCGGAGAGATCGTCTGCTTCACCGACGACGACTGCTACCCCGCGCCCGACTACCTACAGCGCATAGACGACATCTTCTCGCGACAGCCCGAGGTGGCTTACGTCGGCGGGAGGGTGCTGCTCTACGACCCCGAGGATGCCCGCATCACACTACAGGAATCGATGGAGCACCGGACCTTTCCGCCCGGTGCCCTGCTGGAGGCAGGGACGATCCATGGCGCTAATATGGCCGTCCGGCGCAGCGCCATGGACGCGATCGGGGTCTTCGACCCGCTGCTCGGCGCCGGCGGGCCGCTCCTGAGCGGGGAGGACATCGACTTCCTGGCCAGGCTCGCCGCGGCCGGCTTCACCGGTCGCTACGACCCCGCCCCGGTCGTATACCACCACCACATGCGTCGGCGCGGACCGGAGTTGACCGCGCAGAAGCGCGGACACGATCTCGGTCGAGGAGCAGTGTACTTCAAGGCTTTGCTGCGCCCCACGACCCGCCGAACCTACGCCGCCTACTGGCTGCGCCGTCTCTGGCGTCTCCCTCCCGGCAAGGCCCTCCGCGAGCTCCACGGCGCCGCGCTATACTGCCTCTACTTCGCGCGGGCCCGGATGACCCGGAGTGCCACGGCATCCTCCGCGACCGCAGCCTCGCTGCCCCCTGCCTGATCGCCGCAGATGAGGATCCTCCTCGCGGCTCGCCCCAGAGGAAACCCGGTCATCGCCGAGATGGCGTCGGCCCTGGAGCAATCCCCGGAAGTGCGCTCGGTCGAGATCGGTCCCGAAGCCTTCTGGTCCGCCCGACCCGGTGAGTTCGACGTCCTGCACCTCCACTGGCCGGAGGCGCTCTTCTCCTGGCGCGAGCCCTCGTCGGCGCAGCTGAATGAGCTACGCCAGCGGCTCGCCTGGTGGCGCGAGGCGGGCCCCATCGTCGCCACCGTCCACAACCTCCGCCCCAACGATCCTGGGCGGCGCAACGTCTTCGGCCCTGCCTATGAGGCCCTGCTCGCAGCGTGCGACGGGCTGATCCACACGGGCCGCGCCTCTCTCCGTGCGCTCCTGGCGACCATCCCTGCACTGTCCGAGAAGGCACACACGATCGTACCGCTGCCCGTCTTCACCACCTTCGCCGACGGCATGCCGCGCGAAGAGGCGCGCCGTTCCTTCGGTTTGAAGCCGCAAGCCAGCGTCGCTCTCTCATTCGGCACGATCCGGCGGCTGGGAGAGGTATGGACGCTTCTGCAGGGCTTCCGCCGCGCGCGACTGCCGTATAAGCGCCTGCTGGTGGCCGGCAACCTGTCCTCGCAGCTCGACGGCTCCGCCCGAGTCACCACGAAAGCCATGCTGCACACCTCTCCGAGGACGATCGCCCAGGTCGGCAGGATTCCCGACGACGAGGTGCAGCGATTCTTCAAGGCCGCAGATCTGCTTGTCATTTCCCGCCTGGAGACGCTGAACTCCGGCAACGTGCAGCTCGGCTTTGGCTTCGGGAAGGTGGTAGTGGGACCCGATACGGGGGTCACCGGGGAGATCCTCCGGGCCACCGGAAATCCTGTTTACCGCCCGGGTGACGCGGACGACCTTGCCGGAGCAATGGAGCGCGCGCTGGAAGCGAGCCGCGCGGGCAAGGGAGAGGACAACCGCGCATTCGCCCACCGGGAGTGGGCCCCTGGGCGAATTGCCACGATGCATGTGCAGTTCTATCGCGACCTGCTGGGAAAGCGGGTACGCAGGACCGACTTCGCCACCGGGGCATCATCATGAGCTCGAGCGACATGAGTCCCAGCGACATGAGCCCCAGCGAGGTGAACCCGAGCGATGTGAGGCCCAGCAACCCGGACCCGAGCGATCCGTTTCGCGCGGCGGCCCCGCTCTTCAGCGTGGTGATCCCGAGTCACAACCGGGCCTCGCTCCTGCCGCGCTCGATTGGGAGCGTCCTGACGCAGACGATGCCCGATTTCGAGCTCTTGGTGGTCGACGACGGCTCCACCGACGACACCCGGGAGGTGGTGCGCCGGATCAACGATCCGCGCCTCCGCTACGTGTGGCGCGAACAGGCAGGAGCAGCGGCTGCCCGCAACTTCGGAGCGCACCTGGCCGCCGGTCGCTTTCTCACCTTCCTCGACAGCGACGACGAGGCGCTCCCTCACTGGCTGCAGTCGTTCCAGCAGGGCTTCGCGGAGAGCGGCGCCGCCGTGGTCTGCTGCGGTTGCGAAAAGGTCGGGAACGGGCCCGAGCTGCGGAAGAAGAGCGGAGTTCTCCTGCCGCAGGATCTCGGGCCGATGTTCGGCCGGACGGTGGGAAAGTTCACGAACGGCGGCGTCTTCGCCATGCGCCGCGAGGTCTTCGAGGCAGTGGGGGGCTACGCGGAGAACCTGCGCTCGGGGCAGCACACCGAGCTCGCCATGCGGCTGGTCCCGATGGCCCGCAAGCGGGGGTGGATCATCCACAACGTCATGGAGCCCCTCGTGAGGGTCCACGTTCACCCCGGCCCACGCATCCGCGGCGATCCCGAGGCGCTTTACGAGGGGACGGCGTACATCCTGGACGCCCATCGGGCGCTCTATCGATCCGCTCCTCGGGAATACGCCAAAACGCAGGCGATCGCGGGGGTGAGCGCGCTGCGGATCGGACGGAACGGTGCCGCTCGCCGGCACTTCCTGCGCGCGATCACCGCCGACCCGACCCGCGCTGAACACTGGGCTCGGTTGATGCTCTCGCTGCTTCCTCCCCTCGCGCACCGGCGGTGGGAGCGCGCCCGCGCCACTGCCCCGGAGCTCTGAAGCCCGGCCACCCCAAGGTGCGCGCGCACGCGCGAAAACGGGATGAAGCTGCTGTACCTGATCAACAGCCTGGGTGCGGGCGGCGCCGAGCGGTCCCTCGTGGAGTTGCTGCCACACTACCAGTCCTCGGGAATCGACATCTCGCTCGTCTGCCTCGAGCCACGCCGCGTCGGGGTGGAAGCGGATGCGCGCCTCCTCGGTACGGACCTCGTCTACCTATCCGGCGCGCTTCCCGGTTGGATCGCCAGCTTCCGACGCCTGATCTCGCGTCGCCATCCCGACCTGATCCACACCACCCTCTTCGACGCCCACCTGGTCGGCCGCCTCGGCGCGATGGGAACCGAAGTACCCGTGCTGAGCAGCCTGGTGAGCACGCCGTACGTCCCCTCGCGCAAAAAGGACCGGAACCTGAACCAGACCGCCTTTCGCCTGGTGAAAGCGCTCGACGGGTGGACCGCGCGTCATCTCACCTCCCGCTTCCACGCCATCAGCCACACTGTGCGCGACGCGTACGTGGCCTCGCTCGGGCTTCCCCCGGAGCGGATTACCGTCATCGAGCGCGGCCGCGATCCGCAGCGTCTCGGGCAGCCCGACGAAACGCGGCGTCAGCGCGTGCGGCGGGCGCTCGGGATCGATCCCGCAATTCCCCTACTCATCAACGTCGGGCGGCACGAGTACCCGAAAGGGCAACCCGTGCTGCTTCGCGCCATGGCAATCCTGCGGGAGCGGCATGCGGATGCCGTCCTGCTGATTGCGGGACGAGACGGACACATGACCCGCGAGCTCGAGCGCCTGCACCAGGAGCTTCGCCTTGGAGGCCGGGTCCGCTTCCTCGGCCACCGGACGGACGTCCCTGACCTGCTTGCCGCGAGCGACCTGTTCGTCTTCCCGTCGCTCTACGAGGGGCTCGGCGGCGCTGTACTCGAAGCCATGGCGCTCGAGCTCCCCATCGTCGCCTCGGACATTCCAGCCATGCGAGAAGTGGTGGGGTCCGCCGGCTGCGGCCTGCTGGTGGAGCCGGAGGACCCGGCCGCCCTCGCGACGGCGATCGAGCGGCTGATCACGTACGCCGAGCTGCGCAGGATTCTCGGAGTGCGCGGCGGACACCGGTTCCGTGAGCGTTACGCAATCGATCGTTGTGCCCGCCGCATGGTCGATCTCTATGGCGAGGTCGTGGAGGAGCACGACGCCCGACAGCGAAGCTGGAGACGACGGAAAGCGGCAACTGCCGGCGCGGATACCTCCCCGATTCGACCCGCGTGACCGAAGGCCGCCGCGATCATGCGCTTCTCCGCTCGCCCCTCCGTCCGGTCGGATTCGCCACGGGCCGCGCCCAGCCACCCAGCGCTCGTCGAGCTGGTGGGCCCCCCAGGGGTCGGCAAGAGCGCCGTCGCGCGGGCGCTCCGGCAATCGGGGGATGAGGGGGATGAAGTCCTGTCGACTACGCGCCCACGCCACGCAATCGGATGGGGAGGGCTGCTGCGATGCGCGGTCACCGGTGCGGTGCGCTTCGCGCCGCAGTTCGTGCGACGGCCGACGCGCCCCGGCTACCGTCTTTCCGTGCTCGTCCAGCTACTCGCCCACGCCGAGCTGGTGCGGGGCTGGCGAGGCCGCGGAGGGATCGCGGTCCTCGACCAGGGGCCGGTCTATCTCCTGTCGATTCTCCAGCGGGCGCTACGCCACGACGGACGGAACAGCCGGCTTTACCTCCGCTACTGGAACGGGACGCTGCAATTCTGGG
>Ga0079224_100013462_pt1 | contig 11385 bp, 9 predicted proteins | sample Stecom2015_FD_80414 | JGI IMG/M metagenome (GOLD analysis project Ga0079224, IMG submission 80414) | Agricultural soil microbial communities from Utah to study Nitrogen management - Steer compost 2015 | ecosystem: Environmental > Terrestrial > Soil > Agricultural land | place: USA: Utah...
CCCAGAGCGTGCTGGCACACCTGTCCCGACCTGAGAACCTCCGTCGGCTGAACCGGTACGACCACCCCAACTGCGCCTCCGCGGCGGTGAGCTCGACGGTCGCCAGCGACCTGGCCAACTGCCTGGGCCGCAGTGAGGCTACTTTCCGCGGCGTTGAGCACTCAGGCATCCGGGTCAGCCAGCAGGTCTTCACCTTCCCCGACCCTGACGCGGCGACGGCGTTCGCCAATCGGTTCGACGGCGTGTGGGCCTTGGAGCTGGTCAGCTTCACCGACCCTGGGGACTATCACAGCTACTACTCCGAGAGCAGGTCCCAGTCGGTCGGCCCGTACGCGGTGTTGACCCTGATGGTCAGCGCCGGTAACGACGACGACTCGATCCAGTTGGCCCGGGATCACGCCCACGCCTTGCACGCGGAGACGGTCAACATCTTCATCTGGGGTGGGCCCTGATCCACTCATCCCCCGCGAGGAGGTGGGCGTATCCCCTCGGCGCTCGCGTGGCCGTAGGCGACTGCCGGGCACGTGGATCAGCCAGTTCGGCACCGGACGGCTGGTTGATCGCCTACTGTCGGAACCAGCCATACCGCAACCTGAGGGGGCAGGATGCGAAGTCGGTTCGGATGGTCGTGGGCGACGCTGGTGCTGGGGGTTACCGCCGTGCTCGCGGCGCAATCAGGCACCACCGCGCCGGATCCGGTGGCGCGCACCGTCCCGGTGGGCGCACCCTCCGGGCCTGGGGAAGTCTCCGGGTCCGGAGAGGTCGCCGTGTCGGTACGCGTGCTACCGCCGGGTGACGGTGGGCTACCGGTGACCGGGACCGGGTTGGCTCCGGAGTGGCTCACCCTGCTAGGAGCGACGGTACTGCTCCTGGGGGTGCTGCTGGTGCTCGGCGCGCGGCGGGACATTCGACGTAACGCAGACTGAGCCACAGTGGATCCGGGAGCGACCACCGCCTGAGGCGGGGAACCCGGCGGGCTGGTGCCGGCCCGCGGAGTCACCCGGCCTGCAGCACGGGCCGCTCCCCTCGCGTCAGGGTCAGCCGACGGCGGCGCCTTCGGATCACCTGATAGCCGCCTGCGGCGGCCAGGATCACCAGGCCTGCACCGATGAGGTGCAGCGGAATGATCGTCACCTCGACCGTCCGCTGCTGCACGTGGCCGTCCGGCCCCGGTACCGCCAGGGTGGCCCGACAGATGCACCACAGTGGTGGATCCGGCCAGTCGACCACCACCTCCCGGGTGGCTTCCCGCAGCAGTGTGAGTTCCGGTACGGGTACCGACCGGTCGCCCACCTTGATCTGCAGCTGGTCGGGGCCGCGGAAGTCGCGGTGCACGGTGCCGGTGTGGCGTAGCCGGGCCTGGAACTGGATCGGTCCGAACACCGCGAACCGGGGGCCCTGGAAGTCTTCCAGCACCACCGTACGATCCACCACTCCCGGCGCCTGTACGTATACCGGGACGCCGATGCCACGGTTGACCCGCACCGTGCCTGGCTGTTCCGGCGCGGGCACCATCACCACCAACGCAGCGTGGTGGTCTCCGGGTTCAAAGTCCTCCGGCAACTGGACCGAGACCGACAGCAGCTGCTCCTGTCCGGGTGGGATGACCGCACGTTCCGGGGTGGCGGTGATCCAATCTTTGGCGGAGTAGGGGGCGTGTTCGGGGAATCGGGCGCTGCCGTCCGGGGCGGCGGCCAGATCGGTGCGCTGCACCACCACTTCCACCGGTTTGCTGCCGCGGTTGCGGACCCGTAGTTGGGTCCGGTCTCCGAGCTGTCCGGTGGGGACCACGATCCGGGCGGGGCTGACCGACAGGGAGAACTCGGGTACTTCCTCGGATGGGTCAGCGGTCGCCGGCCCGCCCGGGAGTGCTCCGGTGAGCAGGCCGGCGACCACCACGACCATGGCTATCCGCCGTAGCAACCGCGTGAAGGTCAGGGTCATCAGAGGTTCGCTGTGGCCACGTACGTGACGGTGCCGGTGTAGTTGTCGGCGTCCACGGACGGGATGGTGATCTGGTAGTCGTGGCTGATGGTGTCGCCGCCCTCGTCGGACGGGGTAGCCTGGGTGTGCACGGTGACCGGCGTGGTCGGGTCGAGTGACTCGAACCCGCCGGTGGCGTTCTCCACCTCCACCGCGCTGAACGGGATGGTGTCGGTGTTGCCGGCGCTCTCCGCCGTCAGCTCCGCCGCGTTGGGCACCACCGTGACGGTGTAGCCACTCAGGTTGTTGGTGGAGACGGTCATGCTGACCGCGTCTGTCACCAGCACGGTCTCTCCGGGTTCGCCGCTGAGCGTGACCGCGGCGGTGAGGTCGGTCAGGGTGAGCACCTGGGCTACCGCCACGGTCACGGTGGTGGTGCCGTCGGTCTGCGCCTGGGCCGGGGTGGCCGGCGCCGCGACCGCGGCCAGTACGGCCGCGCTTGCTAGTCCGCCGATGATTGTGCGGTTCCTTGGCAATCGCATGGGATGACTCCGTTTCGCTTATAGGGCGTTACCGGGAGTCACCGTAACAGACTCGACATTGCGTGTAGACCACTTCATTTTAAGAAAAATCCGGAATAGCAGGCAAAACGACCACGGTAGGCGACTCTCGGCATCGACGGTTTGGGCTGCGGAAGGCCGGGTAGCGGCAGAGTCGAATGTCCGCCCGCGCACAGGAGGCGACCGGCGTGACCAAAGAGCTTGCGGACCAGGTAGTGGTGGTGACGGGAGCGTCGTCCGGCATTGGCCGCCAGACCGCGTGGGAATTCGCCCGGCACGGCAGCCGGTTGGCGCTGGCCGCCCGCGACCGGGAAGGGCTGGAAACGCTCGCCGCCGAGGTGACCCGGCTAGGCGGCACCGTCCTGGTGGTGCCGACCGATGTGTCCGACCCCGACCAGATGCAGACGCTGGCGGAGCAGACCGTCGCCCAGTTCGGCCGGATCGACACCTGGGTCAACAACGCCGGGGTAGCCCTGTACGCCACGGTCGAGGACACCGACCCCGCCGAACTGCGGCGGGTGGTGGAGGTGAACCTGCTCGGCGCCATGTACGGGCGAAAGCCGCCCTCCCCCACCTCCGGCGCAGCGGCGGCACCCTCATCAACGTCTCGTCCGCGCTGGGGCGACGAGCGGTACCGATGCAGGCGGCCTACTGCGCCTCCAAGTCCGGGATCCTCGGCTTCAGTGAGGCGCTGCGGCTGGAACTCCGCGACGGTGCCCCGGTGCAGGTGGTGGACGTACTACCGTCCTCGATCAACACCCCGCTGTTCACGCACGCCCGCTCCCGGCTCGGGGTGCTGCCCCGGCCGATCCCGCCGGTGTACGAGCCGCCGGTGGTCGCCCAGGCGATCGTGACCGCCGCCCGACACCCGGTCCGACAGGTCACGGTCGGGGGCGCCGGGCGGATGCTGGAGTATCTGCAACGACTCAGCCCCGCCTTGACCGACCGGCTGTTGGCCGGCCCGGGCCGGGCGATCGGCCGCCAGCGGACCGACCTGCCCGACGACGGGCAGGACAACCTGGACACCCCCGCGCCCGGTCCCCGGGACACCACCGGCCAGTTCGGCCGCTGGTCATTCGGTACCAGCCTGTACACCACCGGGTTCGGCCTCCACCCGGAACGGGGCCGACTGGGGTGGGGACTGGCGGCCGCCCTGCTGCTCGCCCGCCTCCGTCGGGGAGGTCGACGACGGTGACCACCGTCACCGGCATCCGGGTCCGGCCGGACCTGCACTACCTGACCAGCGGCTGGAGCATGCTGGTCACCGACGTGCACGGCCGGGTACCCGACGGCGGCTGGCCCGGGTTCTATGTGGCCAACACCCGGGTCCTCAGCCGTGAAGACATCACCGTCGACGGTCGGGCACCGACGCCGTTCTCCACCGGCACCGTCGGCACCCACGCGCAGCTGTCCTACGCCGAGGTGACCGACGGCGAACCGCTGCCCTCCCGAGGCACGTACCTGCTCACCCGCCGGTTCGTCGGCCCCGGGCTGCGGACCCGCTTGACCCTGGCCCGCTACTCCGATCAGCCTCTGGCCGCCCGGGTGGAGATCGCGCTGGCCGCCGACTTCGCCGACGCCACCGAGGTGGAGCGGAACACCTGGCGGCGATCACCGTCGGTGGAGACCCGCTGGGACGAGACCGCCGGGGAGTTACGGCTGGTGGACCAGGAATCCGGTCTGGACCGCCAGGTGGTGATCCGGGTGGACACCGCCCCGGCCGCGGGGCGCGCCACCGCCTCGTACGTCGACCACCGACTGGTGGTGACGGTGAGCGTCCCCGCCCACGGGGAGACTAGCGTGGACCTGCTGGTGGAGCCGGTGGTGGACGGGCAGCGCCTGCCGGCGCCCCCGCCCCACTACACCGAACCGGACGATCCGGCCGGGCGGGCCCGCGCCACCCTGACCATGGAGCTGACCCGGCTGCGCAGCCGCAACCCCGACCTGACCGCCGCCTGGCGCACCGCGATCACCGACCTGGCCGGCCTACCGCTGGGGCAGCCCCCCGGCCCGGCCGCCCCCATCGCCGGGCTGCCGGTCTACCAGCATCTGTTCGGCCGCGACACCCTCACCGTGTCGTGGCAGGCGCTGCTGGCCGGCCCCACCATGCTGCGGGACAGCCTGCGGCTCAACGCCGCCCACCTCGGTCAGCGCATCGACGACTGGCGAGACGAGGAGCCGGGCAAACTGCTGCATCAGCATCGGCGCGGACCACTGTCGGAGCTGGGACACGATCCGCTGGACCACTACTTCGGCGACTTCGCCACCCCACCGGACTTCCTGGTGTTCCTGGGGCAGTATCTGGCCTGGACCGGGGACCTGGACACGGTTCGCCAACTCCTGCCCGCCGCTCGGAAAGTGCTCGCCTGGCTGGACCGGTACGGCGCGACCGACGGTTTCCAGACCTACCGCACCCGGTCGGCCGTCGGGGTGAAGAACCAGGGCTGGAAAGACTCCGAGACCGCCATCGTGGACGAACACGGCCGGTCGGTACCCAACCCCATCGCCCCCAGCGAACTACAGGGCTACTGGTACGCGGCGCTGCGGCACAGCGCCTGGGCGTTCGCCGCCTGCGGGGACCGGGGATACGCCGCCACCCTGCTGGCGCAGGCGGCGAAGCTGCGGCGCCGATTCCACCGCCGATTCTGGCTACCGGAGTACGGCTGCTACGCGATGGCGCTCGACCCGCACGGCCGACCGGTCCGCTCGGTCAACTCCAACGACGGGCACCTGCTGGCGACCGGGATCGTGCCCCACCCGGTGGCGCGGCGGGTCGCCGACCGGTTGTTCGCGCCCGACATGTTCAGCGGCTGGGGCATCCGCACCCTGTCCGACCAGCACCCGGCGTACAACCCGTTCAGCTACCACCGGGGCAGCGTGTGGCCGGTGGAGGCGGGCACGATCGGCATCGGACTGGCCCGGTACGGTCTCTGGTCCCACCTGCACCGGTTGGTGAAGGCGACCCTGGAGACCGCCCGGCTGTTCGAGGGGCACCGGCTCCCCGAGGCGCTGGGCGGACTGCCGCGGGACTCGGCCCACCCCCACCCGGGGGTGTACCCGCGCTCCTGCTCCCCGCAGGCGTGGTCGGCCAGCACCATCATCGCGCTGGTGCAGGCGCTGTTGGCGTTCCGGCCGGTAGCCGCGCTGCGCACCGTACTGGTGGATCCACACCTGCCGGAGTGGCTGCCCGACCTGGAACTGGAAGGGGTGCAGGTCGGCCACGCCACGTTCGACCTGCAGGTACGCCGCCGGGCCCGGGGGCGGGCGGCGGTCCGCACCCGCGGCGACCGGGTGGCCGTGGTCCGGATGCCGACGCTCCAGACCCTGTGGAGCAGCTCCCCCATACTGTCGGCGTGAGTGGCGCGATCACCCGCGGACCGGTGTCGGAGTTCCTGCGCGGAATTGGACTGTTAGGACAAGGGCTCCGGCTGTACCTGCAGGCGCCGCGGGTGCTGCTGCTGGGGCTGATCCCGGTGGCGATCACCGCGGCGCTGTTCGTGGCCGCGTTCGTCGTGCTGGGTGTCTTCCTGTCCGACCTGGCCGCGCTGGTGACCTGGTTCGCGGACGACTGGGCCACCGACTACCGCACCCTGGTCCGTGTGACGGCGGCGATCGCCATCCTCGGGGTGGCGCTTCTGCTGGCCGTGCTGACGTTCACCGCGGTGGCGTTGGCGATCGGGGAACCGTTCTACGAACGCATCTCCGACCTGGTGGAGCGGGGCTGCGGCGACGACGTGACGGACGCGGAGACCGGGTTCTGGCGGTCGTTCTGGTCCGGCGTCGCCGACTCGGCCCGGGTGGTGGCGCTGTCGATGGTGATCGGGCTCGGGCTGTTCCTCGCCGGATTCGTGCCGGTACTCGGCCAAACCGTGGTGCCGGTGATCGGTGCGCTGGTGGGTGGCTGGTTCCTGGCGGTGGAGCTGGTGGGCATCCCCTTCTCCCGGCGCGGGCTGCGGGTCCGCGACCGGTGGCGGGCGCTCCGGGTCCACCGACCCCGCGCGCTCGGGTTCGGCCTGGCGGTGTTCCTCTGCTTCCTCCTCCCGGGTGGGGCGGTGCTGATGATGCCGGCGGCGGTGGCCGGCGGCACCCTGCTCGCCCGCCACAGCCTCGGTCTGCCCGCCCAGTACCAGCCGCCGCCGGCCCCGCCGGGCGGTGTCAATCCACCTCGAACGACCGCTTAGACAGTCCGAACGCGTACCCCTCGATCGTGGTACGGGCCGCGGCCTGCGGGTCGGTGGCCGCCCCGAGAGTGATGAACAGCGGAATGTAGTGGTCCACCGTCGGGTGCGCGTACGGCATCCCGGGCGCCTTCGCCTGGTAGGCGCACAACTCCTCGACGTCGCCGCGGGCCAGCGCCTCGGCCGCCCAGGCGTCGAAGTCCGCCGACCAGCGCGGTACGACGTTGTGGTGGAGCATCTCCCGGGTCAGGAACGGCAACCCGTGGGTCATGAACCCCGACCCGATGATCAGCACCCCTTGCTCCCGCAGCGTCCGCAGCCGGGCACCGAGCGCCAGCAGCCGGTCCGGGTCGTGTGTGGGCAGGCTCAACTGCAACACCGGCACGTCGGCGTTGGGGTACATCACCTTCAGCGGCACCCATGCGCCGTGATCCAAGCCGCGGTTGCGGTGCTCGTGCAGCGTCTCGGTGTCCGGCAGCACCGACCGCACCAGCCGGGCCAGGTCCCTGGCGTCCGGGGTGTCGTACCGCATGGTGTAGTAGCGGCGGGCGAACCCCCCGAAGTCGTACACCGGGGTGGTGTGGGCCTCGGTGGACGACAGTGCCAGCGGCGCCGACTCCCAGTGCGCGGAGACGACCAGGATCGCCTTCGGCTTCGGCATCTGCTGGGCCCAGTCGAACAGCTGCCGCATCCACTCCGGGTCGTCCAGCAGCGGTGGGGCGCCGTGGCTGAGGTAGAGGGCCGGCAGGGGCCCGTCCTCGGGCGTCCACGGCCGTTGGGCGGCGCTGGCCGGGGCCGCGGTGACCAGGAACTCGTCGTACGCCGCCGCCGGCGTCGGAGAGTGGAAGATCGACATGACCGCCCCCTAATTGTTGAACGCTCAATAATTAGCGTAGCACCATTTTTCCGCGCCCGCCCCGCCGGACCGGCGGGGCGCCGGTCCGGCCGTCGAATCGGCGCCCCCACCGGGTTGCAGCCGCCGGCTAGGGTGATCGACACCATCGTCCCGGCGGGGCGCACCCACCCTGTCCGGGCCGGCCGCGCCCGCCCTGCCGAGGAGGAAACCATGGGGCTCCCCCTGCGGATCATCGCCGTCCTGAGCGTGACCAGCCTGCTGGCCATGGCGGCTGCCGGGTGCGGGTCCCGCGCCGACGGGAGTGGCGACCAGCCACCGACGCATCCACCCACCCCCATCGTCGAGGCGACGGTCGCCCCCGCCGGCGGCGGGGACGCCGCCTCGGGCACCGCATGCGCCGCCGGCGAATTCCGGCTAGGCACCTGGGAGCAGCCCGGAGCAGCTTCTCCCGGCCGGGTGACCGGGCTCGCCGCTTCCGGGGACGCCGCCTGCGCCCAGCTGCGGATCAGCTTCGACGGCCCTGCTCCCGGCGTGAAGGTGTGGCGCCCGTCGGAAGGCAACCACACGTACGTGACGCTGCTGGCGGACTTTGTGGACATCGAGCCGGTCGGACCGGTGGAGTCCGATCTGCTGCTACCGGAGCTGGCGCTGCTGTCCACCGCGATCCTCACCTCGGACCAGGGCGGACTCACCGTGGTGGCGATCCACGATGATCACACCGATGTGGCCGCACAGGCCCAGGTCACCGGAGCGCACGTGGACGTGTACTTCCGCACTGCCCAGGCGGGCGATGCGCGGGTGGACGACACCTGGCCCGGCGGGCCCCACCACCTGGAGCTGCTCGGCGAAACCGACCAGGGGCTCCTCATCACCTACACCTCGCACGACGGGGAATGGGTGATCACCCAGGGGTACGCCAAAGCCCCGGAGTCGCATGTGGTGGTGCGGGTCCAGGTGAGCGGCCTGGGGGTGGCCTGCGATCAAACGCCGACCACCGCTGGGCCGCCATACCTGTACTCCTGGTTCCACGACGCCTGCCGGGTGCCGATGCCGCACGACTACCTGATCCAGGTCGGTTGGCACAGCCCCGCCGGACCACTGGACGACGTGTGGCAGTGGTACGACGTCTCGGACAGCTGAGCGGGCGTTGCGATCGCAGGCGGTGATGCTTGGCGGAGAACAGCCTGCTGATACGGCGTCAGCAGTTCACCGCCTGGCACCGGACCGTTGTCACGCGTGCGGGAGGAACGGGCTCGGCTCGCCGGTGTAGGAGACGTAGAGCCAATCCCGGGCCCGCGTGCAGGCGACGAACAACAGGCAGCGTTCTCGTTGCAGGTCGTGGGCGTGCGCGACCGGATCCTCGGCCGCGTCCGTGACCGCTGCGGCGGCGGGGACAGTGTCGGCGTCCACCCCGACAGCGGCCAGGCACCGGAACTCCAGCCCTTTCATGGCGTGCATGGTGCCGACCCGGACCGCGTTGGTCTTGGTGGCGGTGGGGGTGCTGGCGGGAATGTCCGCACCCTGAAGCACCTCCCGGACGGTGCGGGCGAGCTGCCCGGTCCGGACGGCGACTCCGACGGCGTGTGGCTCGACCCCGGCATCCAACCAGCTCCGAATGTACACAGCGAGCTGAGCGAGCTCGGTGTCCCGATCCGGATAACCGACGACGACAGGGTGTCGGTCGTGCCGTGGTGAGCGATACCAGGCCAGGTGGTCAGGCTGGTCGTCGAGGCCGGTGGGGGTGACGCCGGTGAGCAACCGCACCGACCACTCGAGGATCTCGGCGGTGGTCCGGTAGTTGACGGTGAGTCGGCGGGTGCGGCCACGGACCTGAATACCCAGGCTCGCCAGCGAAACCCGGTTGTCGTAGATCCGCTGGTGCGGGTCGGCGACGATGAACAGGTCGTCCGGGCCAGGAGCGACCGCGGCCCGCAGCAGCCGCCACTGCACCGGATGCAGATCCTGCCCCTCGTCCACGATCACGTGGCGGTACGGCCGCCGGGTCCGCCTGGCCAGCTCCCGGGCGGCCTCGTCGGCCAGTTGCAGGTGGGTGTACTGGTCCCCCTGCCGCAACGCGTCGATGACCTGCTGGATCGCCTCCCACACCCGGCTGCGCTGCGCGGCCTGCAACCCGCTGCTGCGCCCATGCCGCCGGGCGGTCAGGTATTCGTCGACGGTCTGGATCCCCTGGGCGAGGATCACCTGCTCCCATTCCCGCTGCAGAAACACCGGGCTCAGGCCGCACTGCTCGGCCGCCTGCCGCCACAGCTGCTGCGAGGTCTGCTGGTCCACGATGTCCGGCTGCCGGCCACGCACCTGGGACACCACCCGGTAAGCCAGCCGATCGACATTGAGTACCTCGATCCGCGCCAATACTCGTGGATCATCGGTGAGCAGTCGCAGCTGCCGTTCAAGCGCGTCCGCAAGATTACGGGTGAAAGTGGTCAGCAGGATCGACGGCGCATCATCATCCGTGGACAGATCGTCTCGGCGGGCGAGCGCCACCGCCCGATGCAACGCGGTGACGGTCTTGCCGGTGCCGGCGCCGCCGGTGACCAGCGCTGGCCCGGTGTAGGAGGGCCGGTAGGCAATCGACCGCTGCGCGGGGTGGAGGAACACCCGCCAGGCGTCGAACGGGTGGGACAGGATCTGCCGTAGCTCGTCCGGCCCGGAGACCACCTTGAACCGATCGGGGGTACGGGCGGCGGCGGCGACCACATCCTCCGGGTCGACCTGCGCCGGCGGGGCACCGTCGACCAGGTACTGGCTCATCTCCGCCCATACCTGCTCGGGGGTCATCCCGGCCGCCAGCCCCACCAGCACGTCGTACTGAGTGGTCGGCAGCAGGTGCGCTAGTGCCTGCAGGTGTGCCTCGGTGGCCAGCAGTCGCACCACCGGCAGTAGATCCGGGTCAATGCCCAGCCGGATCAGGTCAGCATCCTTGACCCCGTCGAACAGTAGTCTGGGGCTACGCTCAGCGGCCTGCCGCAGCGTCGGTTCGATGTCTTCGAGCCCGTGCTGGTTGCGGACCTCCAGCACGCCCAGAGTCTGGTTCACGGTGAAGCGTCGACTGGTGGCGTACGCGATCGCGTCGTCGTGCGGCAGCACCGTGAACAGGACGTACTCGTCGCCCTTCTCCGGCGCCACCACTACCCCTCGGTAGAACTTGGTGATCCGGATGGTCCGTACCCGTGGATCTTTGGCGTTGGTCAGTTTCTCCAGGTGGAGGCCGGTGTGGGTCGCCTCGGTGAACTTACTCAGCGCCTCGTCGACCGCTTTGCGCACCGGCGGCTGCAGCTTCGCGTACTCAGGGAGGAAGTCCTTGGCGAGCACCAGCCGCGACATGTGATCTCCTGTTTCACAGAAGTGGCACTACCCCACTATTTCCGACACCGTGCTACGACAATGCTATTACCAGACATTGCCCGATCCCCGCCGGGATGGATAGACCACGCCAGCCAGCAGAGTAATAGACAAAACGGACAAGTTTCCGGCAAGCTGGTGAACATGCCACCGCGGCACCGGCCAACTCGGAGGCCCACTCCCCCACCGTTTCGTCGCCCCAACGCACCCGACCCACCGGCCAGCACGACCTTCATCGCCCCACCCTTCCGCTAGTCCTGTCAGGACCATGGCGAGGAACCACCGTGACCCAAAGCAGATGTGGGCGCCCTCCTCTGATCGACAGCCAGGGATGTCCACAGCACCTGCAGCGAGCCTTTGCGAATTACCTCCAGTAAGCGCCACGTCACCAATGCGTTGGCGGTCACTCCCGGCTACTTCGGCGCGGTAGCCGGCAGCCGACACGACCTGACCGGACCCCACCAACAACGCCGAACACGCCACCTGCTACCAACCGCCGCCATCG
>Ga0079224_100013463_pt1 | contig 11384 bp, 9 predicted proteins | sample Stecom2015_FD_80414 | JGI IMG/M metagenome (GOLD analysis project Ga0079224, IMG submission 80414) | Agricultural soil microbial communities from Utah to study Nitrogen management - Steer compost 2015 | ecosystem: Environmental > Terrestrial > Soil > Agricultural land | place: USA: Utah...
AAAAAAAAGCCATTATAAGTGGGAAGAACTTGTGAAATGGCGCACTAATTGTCTCCAGATATCCTATAGTTCTGAGACTCATCACCTCCCATGTCGGGGAATCCCGGATGTCAATGGATTTGATCTTTGATATATTGGATAAAATCGGGTTCGAGTTTGGGTCGGTCCAACTTGTTTTTGATGACCGATCGAAATTGTTTTTCCTTTTCTACAGCATGGTTGAGGTGAGGATTCACCTGGATCTGATGGAGAAATTCTTCCCTCTGGATCGGATCCAAAGCGTTGTCCAAATAGAGTGAAATTTTTTCATGAACACTACTTTTGTTCAATTTACCATTATCCATTATATATTATTTTATAACACCAGTTAAACCATAATACTATTCTTCCTCTCTATGACCCTGACTGGCCCCGGGTGGCAAATCCGCTTCCAATTTTTTCCCTCGTTTGTCTTCATACCCCATTTTACGTGCGTAGTTGGCCAACTTTTCTTTGAGCATATTACGCGCTCTATAGAGCCGTGAACGCACCGTACCGATAGGGATATCAATGATTTTAGCTATCTCTTCATAGGTAAAATCTTCCACATCGCAAAGTAAGATTACAGCTCTAAAATCAACCGGCAGGGAATTGACTGCCGAAGTAACCTCGTCCCCGATTAGATTATCGAAAAGTTCCTCTCTCAAATCCACAAAATCGATGGAGGCCTGATCCTCCTTATCCTGATATCCGATATAATCTTCGTAATCAACCTGTGTGGGACGTCGGACTTTTTTCCGATATTGATTGATGTAGGCGTTCTTCAAAATCTTGAACAACCAAGCCTTTGCATTAGTTCCAGGTTTGTAAGAATCTAAAGCCCGATATGCCTTTAAAAAAGTTTCCTGGACAAGATCCTTCGCATCATCCTCATGAAAGGTAAGGTGGTACGCAAATGTGTGGAGCGAGTCGATATTGGGTAAAAGTTCCCGCTCGAATATTTCATCTTTTTCTGGATTGGTCAATTCGGACATCAAATTCGATTGATTTTAGATCGTGAATATAAAAAAGATAACTGGGAATTGATGGACCTATGTGGTATCAATTCCTGTTTTCCCTTTAACCCCTGCGAAAGAAAGTTGTTGAGAAATCAAAGTACCCCCACTTCAACGGCATGGCGGCATCCTGGGATCCAGGTTAAGCTTTGCGTGCAAGTTGCATCGAAGAACAAAAAGTAAGAGCTAATGCGTCGGGAAGGTTTGCGGGCTCATAAATTTGACGAAAAGGGTCTTCCGCGACTTAGGTAGCAGCATTAAATAACTGGTCTGTTAAATAGAAAGAACCTTGGAAACCGTCAAATTTCAAAAAAACTCATAGTTGTATAGCTAAAAAAAGGAGCCGGATATTTTAGTTAAATACCCGGCTGACCTATCTTTTTGTTAATTGGTAGTGTAAATATAGAAAAGCCTTTATATTTCTATGCAGCTTCCCCCAATTTTTTGATTTTTGATTTATCAAATTCCCGTTGCGCGTACGCCTTATCGATTACAAGCCGATCCACATCGTTTTGAGAAGGCAACTCATACATGGCATCCGTAATGATCGCTTCGCAAATGCTCCGCAATCCCCGTGCACCCAATTTATATTCCAGCGCTTTCTCGGCTATGAATTGCACAGCCCCATCGGTTACATGCAGTTCCACGCCTTCCAGGTCAAACAGCTTTTTATATTGTTTGATCAGTGCATTCTTTGGCTTCGTAAGAATTTCCACCAGGGCATCTTTATCCAAAGGATCAAGGTAGGTCAATACCGGGATTCTTCCCAGAAGTTCTGGTATCAATCCGTATTGTTTGAGGTCATGGTGATTCACATATTCCAGGATATTCTCCTCATCCTCTACCTTGTTATGTTCCTTCTGTTTGTATCCAATAACCGAAGTGTTGAGTCGTCGGGATATGATTTTTTCAATACCATCGAAAGCACCTCCACAAATGAACAAAATCTTTTCGGTGTTGATGGTGATCATCCGTTGTTCGGGATGCTTGCGTCCGCCATAGGGAGGCACATTGACTTCCGAACCTTCCAGGAGTTTGAGCAATCCCTGCTGGACCCCTTCACCGGATACATCCCGGGTGATGGAAGGGTTGTCGTTTTTCCGAGCTATTTTGTCGAGCTCATCAATGTACACAATCCCTTTTTCGGCAGCGTCCACATCGTAATCACATACCTGTAAGAGCCGGGATAAAATGCTTTCAACATCCTCTCCCACATAACCCGATTCCGTAAATACTGTGGCATCCACAATGGTAAAAGGCACGTTCAGCAACTTCGCTATCGTTTTGGCCATCAAGGTTTTACCCGTACCGGTACGCCCTACAAAAAGGATGTTGCTTTTTTCAATTTCGATATCATCCTTGCTGATCATCTGCTGTGAAATCCTTTTGTAATGATTGTACACAGCAACAGACAGATATTTCTTTGCGCTATCCTGCCCTATTACATAATCATCCAAAAATGCCTTGATGGACTTTGGTGTCATGCCTTTGGGCAACTGACCATAAGTCTTGGAATCCGAATCTGAATTTTTCCTATCCAGCTCAGAATGTATAATATCGTGAGCCTGCTCCACGCAAAGTTCACAAATATGTCCGTTGATACCCGCAATCAATACAAGGGCATCCTTTTTGGTACGTCCACAAAATGAACACTTTACATGATCTTCCATTCTTCCAAATTGTCATTTAACAAATCTACGGTTATACGTTACCCGTTTTTATGCGGGTTTTGACCGCTCCAGCACCTCATCCACCAAGCCGTATTCTTTGGCTTCATAGGCCGTCATCCAATTGTCCCTGTCGCTGTCCCTTTCGATTTCGTCAAATGTTTTTTCCGTGTGGTTGGCCAGAATAGTATACAGCTCTTCACGTAGTTGTTTGATCAACTTATAGGAAATCTCCATATCGGAAAACTGACCTTGCATCCCCCCGGAAGGTTGGTGAATCATCACGCGGCTGTGAGGCAAACAGGTACGTTTTCCTTTGTTCCCCGCTGCAAGCAACACAGCACTCATGGAAGCAGCCAGACCCGTACAAATCGTGGCGATATCGGGGCTTACGTATTGCATGGTGTCGTATATACCCATTCCATCAATTACAGACCCTCCGGGGCTGTTGATAAACATTTGGATATCACGCTTGGCATCGGTACTTTCCAGGAACAGCAGCTGGGCTTGTACCACATTGGACACATAATCGTTCACCGGTACTCCAAGAAAAATAATACGATCCATCATCAAGCGGGAAAATACATCCATCCCCACGATGTTCATTTTTCGTTCTTCGATAACCTGGGGGGTAAACCCGTGAATGTTGGGGACCATGACGCCAAGTGCCTTGTCCAGGTGGGCTGAATTGATCCCCTGGTCTTTGATAGCAAATTTCTTAAATTCTTCTCCGTAATTCATCGGTATGATTTTATTGGGTAAACATCGAATTGCTAAATTGTTTATTCCTTCAATCCGATTTCCTGTTTTTAAGGCCAACCTGCCATACATTCCACCTTCGACTTGACCCTGGAAAGCTATCCGTTTTGATTACTCTTCTTCGAGTATAGGATAATCCTCATCATCATCATCATCATAATCCGTGCCATAACGGTCTTTGCTCAATTCACGCAGAATATCATTGAAAGCATCCGGGGAAATGGCTTCCTTCTCCAACGGAATATCATTTTTTATATGCCGGATAATTTTGCGCGCCCTGATCTGACCCACAACAGAATTTACCTGATTACGATCCTGAGCCATATTTTCAATGATTCTATTCATCACACTCTGATCCAGCTGCTGGCCTGGAAGATAACTTTGAACTCTTCTATACAACTCGTCGATGATTTCCTGCTCTTCGATCTTTATTTCATATTTGCGGGCCAGCTTTTGCATAATTAATTCCCCTCTAAAACCGCTCCTCACTTCTTCGGTATAGGAATCTTCTGCATCCTCGTCTGTTATTTCAGAACCATCCTCTTTCTTCTCTGCATTGAATTTATAAAATCGTTTCAGGAAATCATCCGGAAGATCAATTTCTGTTTCCGCAAGAAGCTTCTCGTACACTTCATCAAACAATATAGTGTCTGCCTGCTCATCGAAACTACGTTTCATCTCATCACGGATCGCATTACGCGCTTCTTCTTCTGTAGTAACATCCTCCCCAAAAAACGTCGTCAAAAATTCCTCATCAATTTCTGCGGGCACCTGACGTGTAGCCTCTACAATCTCCAACCTGAATTCTGCATTCACCTCCCGGTCCATTTCCTCATCATCCAGCTCCATTAAATACTTCCTGACAGCCTTTTCTGACAATTCCTTTTCCACCTCATATATATTGTGGTCAAACGCATCTCCTAACACCCTTTCCAGAACTTTGGATCGGAATTCATCCTTCATTTGATCCACACTCATCTGGAATGTCACTTCCAGACCGTCTTGTTTTAATTCACCTTCCTCCAGCTCCCAGCCATTGAATGAAATAATATCTTTATCTTCAAAATCATATTCCACGGTTTCCTGATGACCTACCCGAAGGCGGTAGAACTCCATTTGCTCATCGATTTTCTCCTCTTCGATCTCAGTGTCGTAATAATGAAAAGGTTCTGAGAACTCGGGTAACTCAAAATCCGGAACTAAACCCAACTCAAATGCAAAGGTATACTCTTCGTCTTTCCCCGGTTCAAACTGCAACGGCTGCTCTCTTTCGATGGGCAAAGGGTCACCCAGCGTTTCAATTTTTTCCTTTTTCAAATATTCACTAAATGACTCCTGCACCTTATTGGTCACCAGATCTGCCAGGATGGCCTTTCCATACATTTTGAGAATCATAGATCGTGGTGTTTTCCCTTTTCGGAACCCCCTGAAATTGGCACTTTTTTGCTGTTTTTTTATTTCTTCCTCAAACGCTGCCTTGTAATCCTCAGGCCCCACAGTCAGTGTAATAACAGCTGTATTGTTACTTTTTTTGCTATAATCGATATTCATGAATGGATGATTTGTATAAGATGGTTAAAATTGCTTTCTGTCCGGAAAATTGACAGAGAAATGAATGGATAATCTGAATGACCTTTATCTAACTTCATAAATTCTTTCTTCCTACGCCCCACCTCCGGTACAACTTCCAATTTTAATTCGGCAATTTTTATTATACCCCGAATGAAGATTTCCGTATAATGGGATGTACCCCGCTTTTATTTCTTCCGGGGTTTATAAAACTGGGGCTGGGCAATATTCCCAATGCTCCATATTCCCTATCCCCAGGTCAATTATATGTGCACTTTGAGGGGTGCTTAGTCCGGGTACCCTCAGGCCCGGACAAATCCCATTAGGTTTTTTCTTTGTATGCTCTCTGAGGCTCTTCTTTCCAGTTCATGTGAAGATTCCAGGCCTGCCACTCCAGAGTGGATCCGGCCTCACACACTTCGTATTTATCTAAAACACTTTCACACGCTCTACCTCTTCCTCAGCTTCTACCTCAATCTCCACTTCTCTACCTCTTTTTCAGACCCAACCTTAGATTGAACCTTAATTCGTGCGGGTGGAGGGACTCCCTTCCAATTCGTCAGGGTAAACTTCTCGTCCCTCCTCCATCTCTTTTTACACTAAGATCCTTTTTGTGCGGGTGGAGGGACTCGAACCCCCAAGCCTCGCGGCACTAGATCCTAAGTCTAGCGTGTCTACCAATTTCACCACACCCGCTCATTTTTGAAACAGTGCGCAAATATACGCCGAACTTTAAAAACAAAAGAAAAATAATGCGTCCTTTTATAACATTATATACAACGACACAAACTCGGCAAGACCAGTGTCCTTTTAAACATCTAGGACGATTTTCCAGAAAGCGTATCTAAATCCGGGTTGATGACCTCTGTTACAGACCATCCACATGGTGCCATCTCTTTATCCCGCGAATGATCTACCATCCGGAATAATGGGCATAGCGTGGATGAACGAATATCACGCTATGCCCATTGCAAACCATGTACTAATGGATGACCATCCTTTTGGTTGCTGAAAAACCACCCGCTTCCAGTTGGTAAAACAACACACCCGACACCGGGATGTCTTCGCCACAGGGCCGGCATTTTTACAAACGCAAATCCTTGCGGTTCGAAAACATCCAGCGAATCTCCTCTAAAATAGAATAGATAACCATGTGTCAGAGACTAAGTGGCAGGAACATGGTGCAATTTTTGCCTTGGCAAGGTGGGATGGACAAACTTTAATCGCTTGCATTTTGGTACATAATGAAAGGGTGGTCAAATTTTAAAATTAAAAAACTAAGGTTTGCTGGTCGTTTGTCGGACCCATAGAAAAACGGGAGATGCAAGGTTTGACAAACTTGAACCAATCTTTATCTCTGAGAGTTGTATCTTGTGAATCTTTAGTGCTCAAATGACTGTGAATACAACATATCAGCAACAGGTTTTGCCAGAAGTCCAGGAGGCTTTTGATGGATTGCTTTCGTCATTGGAAGGGAAAATGACGGGGGAAGACCGTGTGCAGATTCAACGAGCGTTTGAAATGGCCAACGAATCCCATGCCCACCAAAAACGGAAATCGGGAGAGCTGTACATATTCCATCCTATTGAAGTAGCCCGGATTTGTGTGGACGAGATGGGTCTTGGTCCCACCGCAGTTATCGCTGCATTACTCCACGACATCGTGGAGGACACTAACACCACCCTGGAGGAAATCGAGGAAAAATTTGGCAAAAAGGTCAGTTTGCTGGTGGATGGCCTCACCAAATTGGCCAAATCCTACCAAACTGATGTACCCCAGGCTGAAAATTTTCGGAAGGTACTGACTACCCTGCTCTTTGACGTGCGTGTTGTCCTCATCAAAATGGCGGACCGCCTGCACAACATGCGTACCATAAAAAGCATGTCCAGGGAGAAACAGTTGAAAATAAGCGCGGAAACCAGTTATATATACGCTCCCCTGGCACATCGCCTTGGGTTTTATAATCTGCGTACTGAGTTTCAGGATATTTCTCTGAAGGTGATGGAGCCGGAAGTGTATAAGGATATTGCCCGCAAACTCAATCAAACCAAAACGGAGCGGGACAAATACATCCAGGGTTTTATCGAACCCCTCAAACCCAGCATCGACGCGCTCAATATTCCTTACCGGATCACGGGGAGACCCAAATCGATTTCTTCGATCTACAATAAGATCAGGAAGAAAAACGTCCCCTTCGAGGAAATATACGACTTGTTTGCGGTTCGGATTATCGTGGACGTGCCTCATGAATTGGAAAAGCAAACCTGCTGGCAGATTTATTCCATCGTCACCGATGTACATACCCCCATACCAGAAAGATTGAAAGATTTCATCTCTACTCCGAAATCCAACGGTTATGAATCCCTCCATACCACCGTAATCGGACCCAATGGAACCTACGTGGAGGTTCAGATCCGGTCAGAACGAATGGACGAGGTCGCTGAAAGGGGATTTGCTGCTCACTGGAAATACAAAGGCATCAGCAACCACAACCATTTTGATCCCTGGCTGGATAGCATCAGGGAGATCCTGGAAGACGAAGAAAAAGATGCCATTGAATTTATCAACGACTTCAAGAACAATCTCTTCAGCGAGGAGGTTTTTGTGTATACCCCCATGGGGGAGGTCAAGGTATTACCCAAAGGTGCGACAGCTCTTGATTTTGCATTCAGCATCCACACCGACATCGGATACCACTGCATCGCAGTAAAAGTCAACAAAAAGCTGGTTCCCATGGGTTATGTTCTTCAAAACGGGGATCAGATCCAGGTGACGACTTCCAAAAACCAAAAACCAACAGAGGATTGGCTAAAGCTGGTCATCACTTCCCGCGCAAGAAGTCAGATCAAATCAGCCATCAAGGAGGAGAAAAAGCGAATTGGAGAACTGGGCAAAGAAGCATTGGTACGGAAGTTTCGGAACCTCAAACTCGATTTTGAGCAAAATATCGATCAGGTGGTGGACGAAGCTGGATACGACAGCCGAATCGATCTCTATTATGATATCGCCAGAGATAAAGTCTCGATACAAAGTATTTTTAAAAAGATCGACGTAGAGGACGGGGAAATCCTACACCATGGACCGAAGGAAAAACCTACGTCTCAGCCCCAACAAATCTCTCCAAGAAAACTGAGGAAAAAAACGGAAAAATCCATCATCCTGCTCAACGAAGAGCCGGGAGAGAAATTTCAATATTCTTTCGCCAATTGCTGCAACCCAGTCAACGGTGACAACATCTTTGGGTTTATCACCACCAAAGAAGGCATCAAAATCCACAGATACAACTGTCCGAATGCCCCTCACCTTCTTTCAAACTACGGTTACCGTATTATGAAGGCGGATTGGGCGAACAATCTGGACAAAGAGTTTGTTGCAGATTTAAAGATCGTAGGCATCGATCAGGGAGTCGGTGTAATCCAAAACCTGACCAGGTTGATCTCCAATAAGTTCAACCTCAACATTCGATCCTTTCACATCGAAGGTGAGGAAGGTTATTATGAAGCCAAAATCAGCCTGCTGGTTCACAATACCAACCAACTCCAGCTTATTATTAAATCACTCAACGAATTGGATGGTATTTCCAGCGTGCGGCGTATCGAGTAAAAGAAATAACTATGGTATCCGAAGAAAAAAACAGAGAAATATACGAACAGGTCAAGCAGATCTTCACCGCCCACCTGGAGAAAAACAAACTACGGAAGACGCCGGAACGATACGCAATACTCAAAGAGATTTATAATCGGGACGATCACTTTGATGCAGAAGCGTTGTATATCCAGATGAAAAATCAAAACTACCGGGTCAGTCGGGCTACTGTGTACAACACCCTGGAACTCCTGGTTAGCTCCGACCTAATCAAGCGTCATCAATTTGGCAAAAATCTGGCCCAATACGAAAAGTCTTTCGGGTTCAAGCAACACGATCATATTATCTGTGTAGACTGCGGAAAGGTTCTGGAATTTTGTGATCCACGTATTCAGGAAATCAAAAACATGATGGGGAATCTGATGGATTTCAAGATCACTCATCACAATCTCAACCTTTACGGACGATGCAAGAGCGGTTGTGATGAAAATCCCGCATAATTTGTCCTTTTCATCGACATTCTGAATTTAATAGCGTAATTTTACGGTTTGGTTTTAAACTCAAACGAATACCATTCTTATGTCGGTAGATGTTATTTTGGGCCTCCAATGGGGGGATGAAGGTAAAGGCAAGATTGTGGATAGTCTGGCCACCGATTACGATTATATTTGTCGATTTCAGGGTGGACCCAATGCCGGTCATACCCTGATTTTTGATGACAAAAAGTACGTATTACACACCATACCCTCTGGAATTTTCCGGGAACATATTGTCAATGTGATAGGCGCTGGCGTAGTGATCGACCCCGTCACGCTAAGCAGGGAAATTTCCAATGTAGAACAAGAAGGTGTTCAGGTAGAGAAACAACTTCAGATTTCCAACAGAGCGCATTTTATTCTTCCCACCCATCGACTCCTGGACAAAGCTTCCGAGGCGGATAAAGGCAAAGCCAAAATCGGCTCCACACTCAAGGGGATCGGCCCCACCTACATGGACAAAACAGGTCGCAATGGCTTGCGCTACGGTGACCTTTTTACACCGGACTTCCGGAACAAATATGAAAAACTGAAAGAAAAGCATCTTCGGTTATACCAGTTGTACGACGAGGTGGAATTTGACCTGGAAAGCGAAGAAGATCAATGGTTTGCCAGCCTCGAATCCATCAGGAATATTCCGCACATCGATGCCGAGTATATCCTCAACCGGGCGCTGATCGACGGTAAGAACATCCTGGCTGAGGGCGCACAAGGTACCATGCTCGATATCGAATATGGAACCTATCCCTTCGTGACCTCTTCCAATACCACGAGTAGCGGGGTTTGCAGCGGGCTGGGCATCGCCCCTTCAAAGATCAAAGATGTGATCGGCATCACCAAGGCGTATTGCACTCGCGTAGGGAGCGGTCCGTTTCCGACAGAACTTTTCGATGCCAACGGTGAAAAGCTACAGAGACTGGGACATGAATTTGGTGCCACCACAGGTAGATCTCGTCGGTGTGGCTGGTTGGACCTGCCCCAGCTCAATTTCAGCATAATGATCAACGGGGTAACCAAACTCGTCATCACAAAACTCGACGTATTATCCGAATTTGATCCCGTCATCGTGGGTCATGCGTACAAAATCGATGGTAAAATCACGACCGACCTTCCTTACGATCTCGAAGCACAGCAGATCGAAGTTCAGTATCAAGAAATTCCCGGTTGGAATGAAGATATTACCCACGCACGCGATTTTGAGGAACTACCCAGCCTGGCTCAGGATTACGTCCGATTTATGGAAAACCAGACTGGCGTACCTGCCTTTATCGTATCCAATGGACCCGGGCGGGATCAAGTGATTCAGCAGCAGGTCACGCTGTAGTTATCAGCTATCGGTGGTCAGCTATCGGTGATCAGCTATTGGCTGGTAGCTATCGGCTGTCGGCTGTCGGCTATCGGCTGTGGACTGGAGGTGCTGGGAGATGGTGTGGGTTTGGTGGATATTCTTGGAAATTATATTATAGTAATGTACAGTCGCGCGTCTGTCACAGAGTGGGATTTGGGGTGGGAGTTTCTCATAATTCCCAGGCATCCAACATTCTTTTCCGGATAGGTTAATAACGCCGATGGGGTTTCACGTACCATTTTACGCTTCCTATTAGTTATAATACTAAGTTTTTTAACGATAAATTAAAAACACCATGGAGGATCGGCCAACTGCACCCAGTAATAATAACAAATCCAGGAAGGAACAAAAAAAGGAAGATGATAAAATAGAGGTACGCGAACGCAAAATCGACGAACAGCTGGAACAAACTTTTCCCGCCAGTGATCCTCCATCTTTTATCCAACCCGGTAACACCCTGGAGGAAGAGGAGTAAGGTTAGTAGTTAGTATTAAGGAGTTAGGGTTTAAATTTAGCGGACTGGGTTTGAAGGTGAGTGGGCTCGTAGACATAGGATCCAATTCGTGATACTTATGAAGGATTCATTTTCGCCGTACTTCCATTACCGAAAGCCTCACGTAGGCCAGTCCTATATTCGGTTTCGTTTCTCAGGTATATCCAAAAATAACCACGTCATTAGTATAAATCACTATGAAACAGAGCACTATTGGAGAGATAGCCCGGTGTGGTCAATGACCAACAAAAAGTTAGCCTGTAAAATTTGAAGATTTTCCTGCTGGCTTCATCAGATGAACATGAAGGGATACGGAGCTGAGGCCGCTTGCTGAGAGCCCCGGCACTGTATCGCCAAAAAATTAACTGGATACAGGACATTGATTCACTGAGG
>Ga0079224_100013464_pt1 | contig 11384 bp, 9 predicted proteins | sample Stecom2015_FD_80414 | JGI IMG/M metagenome (GOLD analysis project Ga0079224, IMG submission 80414) | Agricultural soil microbial communities from Utah to study Nitrogen management - Steer compost 2015 | ecosystem: Environmental > Terrestrial > Soil > Agricultural land | place: USA: Utah...
GCTCATGGAGGCCATCGAGCGCTTCACCAAGAGCGTCGGCTAAGCCACCCGGTCGGCCCCCAAGCATCTTTGTTTCCCTGGGGGCCGACCACAGAACCGCTCACGCATCCAAGAAAGACGACTAAAGTCAGGAACTTGCGCCGTCCCGCGTAGGGACGTGCCGGCGCTTTCGTTGGAGAGTCGATGGGAAGTCCTGGCGCCCCCTACGATCCCGAACGGTATCGGGTTCCGGAAAGCATCAGGGCAATTGGGCGCGAGAGCGGCAACTAATCGATGGGATAGACTCGCCGGGCATTGTCGCGTAGCACCTTCGCCGCGATCCCGATGCCCTCGTTGACGCTGACGATCCCGTCGGACACCAGGTCTCCGATCACCTTCTCCAGCGCCCAGCGCCAGACATGCACCCCAAACCACTGGAACTCCGGCGTCATGTGGCCGTCGGTCGATGCCAGCAACTGATCGACCGGCGTCAGCTCCAGCGCCTCGGCCAGGATGCGTGCCGAGCCGTGCCCGGCGATCGGGATCGTCAGGCCCAGGTCGACGTAGACGTTGGGATAGATGCTCGCCAGGTAACCGGCCGTGCGATGGTAGGGGTAGCAGTGCAGCAGGATGACCGGAACGGTGCGGAAGGGCTCATGCTGCAGCAGGACGCGCATCAGTGACGGGTCGTTCCGCGTCATCACGATGTCGTCGTCCCCGAAGGCGACGTGAAACTGGACCGGCAGCCCCAGGGGAGCGGTCGCCTCGAAGGCCGCCCATACGATCGCGTCAACCAGATGCTTGCTTTCGATCCTGACCGCTTCGCCGCGCTCCAGCCTCGCCCGCAGCACCGCGTAAGCGAGGACCGCCCTACGCCGACTCTCGGCCGTGGGCGGCTGGAACTCCAACCCCACCCGGTATCCCGCGATGCTCTTGAGCGCGACAAGGCCGTTGCCGGGCGCGCCCTGGATCTCTTGCGTCAAGCGCTCTAGCGCGTCGTCGAGCGTCGGGCATTCGGCGTGCAGCCGCTCGACGAACGTCTCGATCCGCAGCACGCGGTGAACCGGGCGGCCGGTCATCTCCGCCCACTCAACCGGGCCGAAGCATTGATCGAGCCCGAACAGGTAATCGTCATAGCAGGCGCCCAGGTTGGCGGCATCCGCCAGGCGGAGATGGTACACGCCCTGCTCGATGGCGTTGCGCGCTCGTACGATGGCCGCCTCATCGGGGGCGACGCCCAGCAGCCCGGCCAGCTCCCTGACCATCCAGCGGTATCCGATCTGGCTGGCCAGCGGGCCCTGCCAGACCGCCGGGATCGACGCCTCGGTGAACGGCCGCCGGAAGGCGTCGGCGTCTAGCTGGTGGGCCCGCTCCGGGGCGTGGACGTGGTGGTCCTCGAAGGGAATCGCGCCGATCTCGTTGCGAAGGCTCATACGCGCTCCAGATAAACGTTGCGCTCCCACTCGCTGACCTCGACCTCGTAGCGGGCCAGCTCGTAGCGCTTGATGCGTAACAGCTCCGGGCCGCACACCGGCCCCAGCGCGCTCATGACCACTTCGTCGGCTTCGATCGCATTCAGCGCTTCGCCGGCCGAGCGCGGCAGCATCGTGATCCCCGCCCGGCACAGCTCCTCCGGGTCGGCATGTCCGAGGTCAAACTGCGCCAGCTCGCCCGGCGCAGTCTCCCGCTCCAGGCCGTCGATCCCGGCGGCCAGCAGCGCCGTCAGGAGCAGATACGGGTTCGCGGTGCAGTCGCCGGCGCGAAACTCCATCCGCTTGCGAGTCGAGCCGGGGATGCGTACCAGCGCCGAGCGGTTGCCGCTGCCGTAGGCGACGTGCGCCGGCGCCCAGGATGCCGGCTGCAGGCGCTTATAGGAGTTGACGGTCGGGCTCGCCACTCCGCAGAGCGCCGGCGCGTGAGCCAAGACGCCGCCGACGAAGTGGCTGAGCTCCCGCGAGATCTCGCCCGGCTCTTCTCCGCTTGAGCGGTCCGCCCCGTCGCCGGCCGCCTGAAGCGAGAGGTGGGCGTGCAGGCCGTTTCCGGCAGAGGTGGCGAATGGCTTCGGCATGAAGGTGGCCAGCAGCCCGGCGTCGCGGGCCAGCGCCCGGACGGTGTCGCGGAAGATCAGCAGCTGGTCGGCCGCGCTCAGCGGATCGGTATGGCTCAAATTGATCTCGACCTGACCGTGGCCGTACTCCGAACCGATCTGGACGACGTCGATCGATTGCTGCATCAGCGTCTCCTGCATGCGGCTCAACAGCTCGTAGCTGGTGTCGATCCGGTCGACGGTGTACATCGCGTGGTGATCGACCGGCGTCAGGCTGCCGTCCGGCCCCTGGTGGTAGAGCGTGAACTCCGGCTCGAAGGCCACCTGCGCGCTCAATCCGTGCTCGGCCAGCCGTTCAATCTGGCTCACCAGCATCGTGCGCGGGCAGCCCTCCCACGCCTCGCCCTCCTCGGTTCGCAGCCAGCTGTGGGCGCGCGCCGCGCCGGGGCGGTACGGCACCGGCACCAGCGTGTCGGGGTCCGGCACGGCGAAGAAGTCGCCGGTGTCCGCGCCGAAGCGTGGGTTGGGCACCTGCTGATCGTCGATCGTGAAGTTGAGGTTTGCGCGCGCAAAGACGCCGCCGCGCCTGAGCGCCGATCCCACGGCCGGCCGGGGCACCCACTTAGCGCAGGAGCGGGCGCTGTAGTCGTGGAAGATGATCCACAGCCCATGGCTATCCCACTCGTCGAGCCGCTCCTCGACGCGGGCCATATCGCTCGCAGTCGGCCACTGCATCGGCCACGCTCCTCGGCTTGTCACGGATCGTTCGCCAGCCCAGCATAGCCGAAACGGGACGCCGGTTGGCGCCCCGCTCCTGGTCTGCCCTGGAACTGGTCGTTAGCCTACTCCACCTTGCGATAGGAGGGGTGCAGCGTGCCGTAGGCGGCCACGATCGCCGTCAGCGCCAGCCCCGAGATGCCAATCACGACCGGCGCGCCGAAGATGTCCACCAGATAGCCGGTCGGCACGACCGACAGCGGCATCAGCGAGAAGGTCATCATATTGATCGACATCACCCGGCCGTGGTACTGCGGCTCGGTGTAGCTCATCACCAGCGACATGTTGAGCGCCATGTAGGCCGCCGACGTCGCGCCGATGACGACCAGCGACGGGACCGCGATCGCCAGCGACTGGCCGAAGGCGAAAGTAGCCAGCGACAGCCCGAAGACGATTCCCAGCCCGACCTGGAGCATCCCGCGCTTGCGGAAGTTGCTGAAGGTCGCCACGCCGAGCGAGCCGACCAGCGCGCCGATGCCGTTGACCGTCATCAAGAAGCCCAGGCCGCTGGCGCCGACGTTGAAGACCTCCTCGGCGAAGACGGGCATCAACGCCTGGTAGGACATGCCCAGCAGCGTCGGCGCGAACGCCAGGATCATCAGCGCGCGCAGCACCTGATTGCTGAGGATGTAGCGTAGGCCGTCCTTGAGCGCGTCGAACCCCCGGGCCGAGCCGGCGGTTGGCCGGACGCCGCGATCCGGGAGGCGCGAGATGGTGTAGACGACGGCCACGTACATCAGCGCCATGATCACGTAGACGCCGCCGATGCCGATGAAGGCTATGCCGATCAGCGCGCCAGCAACCGCCGGGCCGACGACGCGCGCCATGTTCATGCCGGTGTTGTTGAGCGCCACGGCGTTGGTCAGCCGCTCGCGGCCGACCAGCTCTGCGACGAAGGCCTGGCGCGCCGGCATGTTGAAGGCGAACGCGGTGCCCATCATGAAGGCGACCAGCGTCATGTGCCAGATCCTGATCAGATCAGTCAGCACCAGGAAGGCCAGCACCGCCGCCGCCAAACCCACCACGCTCTGGGTGGCCATCAGGATCTGGCGCTTGGAGAAGCGGTCGGCCACCACACCGCCGATCAACGACAAGAACAGCATCGGCACGCCGAAGCCCAATGTCACGAAGCCCACGGCCGCCGCCGACCCGGTGATGTCGTAGGCCAGATAGCCGTTGGTGACCATGCCCATCTGCATTGCCAGGGTGCTGGGCAGCATTCCCAGCCAGAGCAGCCGGAAGTCGCGCTCCTTGAGCGACTCGAAGGTCCGCTTCCACCACGGCAGCGCGGCGGTCTCGACCGGCGTTGAAGGCGCGCCCGGTTGTGGCGCGCCTGGATAGTGCGTGCTCTGCACGCGTTCGCTGTCGGTGGTCGTCGATGATGGCTGACGAAGTGCCATAGGCGGGAAATGTCCCCCTCAATCGTAATGCGAAGCTAACGGCCAGGGCCGCGCGGACGACGAAGCAGGCGCAAGGCGCGGCGCGGATTCGGCTGGCGACAACCAGAGCTGACCTAACCTCTGAATTGTAAGGCAGCCAAACCATAAAGCGCCACTTAAACAAACTCAACACCCCTGGATCGTTATTCCCAAGATCGCTTTCGGTCCCCAGGTCCCGGTTGGCTACCCCGGCTACGGTTCGAGAGGACGACTTCGGTACAATCGTGCGGGCTTCAGGCCCGTCGAGGTATTTGCGGGGCAGGCATCCGAGAGAGGGACAATCTGAGCATGGGACGTCGCGTGCGATCACATCGTCACGGGGTGCTTCGGCTTGCGCTGATGTTCGTTGCCGGCATCATCGCCAGCGCGTCGATCGGCCTGGCGATTCCACCGCTACAGGCCAGCGCGCAGGCAGCCGAGATCGAGTTGTTGGAGGACTTCGTGCCGGCGCAGGCGTACTTCCCTGAAACCGGTCACCACCTCTCGGGAGACCTGCTGACCAACTGGCTGAAGAACGGCGACTTCACGATCTACGGCTTCCCCATCACCGAGCCGGTCATCGAGAACGGCCTGGTCGTCCAGTACTTCGAGCGCGCGCGCCTGGAGTGGTGGCCCGAGAACAAGGAAGATCACCCCGACTGGGTCGTGATCGGCACCCAGCTCGGCACCTGGAAGGCGCAGCAGGTCCGCGACCGGCGGCCCTTCCTCCCAGTGCGCCTCGACAATTACAACCCCGAGGATGGCTTCTATTACTTCGAGGAAACCGGCCACACCCTGGCGCACGGCTTCAAGGAGTACTGGGACAAGCATGGCGGCCTGCCGGTCTTCGGCTTCCCGATCTCCGAGGAATTCGAGGAGAACGGCTTCATCGTCCAGTACTTCGAGCGTGCCCGCTTCGAGTGGCACCCGGAGAATGCCGGGACTGAGTATGAGGTGCTACTGGGCCATCTCGGCAAGGAGTATGCCGAGCACCGCCGGATCGATCTCGACCCTGTCGAGCGCGACGCTGATGCCGTTGAGTACGACGCTGGCGTCTTCAGCACCGGCTGGGGCGAGGCCCTGCCGACCTGGGACGGCGGCCGCTGGGCCTCCGTCGAGGCCGACGTGCTCAACGTGCGCGCCGAACCGAGCACTGAGAGTGCCGTCGTCGACGTCGTCTACCACCGCCGCCCGCTGCAGGTGAAGGGCCTGGTGAGCGGTGAGCCCGAAAAGGGCGTCAGCGCCTGGTACGAGCTGAGCGATGGCGGCTTCGTCCCGGCCGTCTACCTCGACCCGCTGATCGTCCCGGCCCCGCCGCAGACCTACGCCGGAACCTGGGTGGACGTGAACCTCTCGGAGTTCTGGGCCATCGCCTACAGCTGGGATACCCCGGTCTACGTCGCGATCATCACTGCTGGCCGGGGAGATCGCACGCCGACCGGCGTCTTCGAGGTCCTCGCCCGGGTCGAGAACGAGACGATGGACTCTGCCACTGTTGGCTTCCCGCCCGGTCACCCCGAGTACTACTACCTCGAGAACGTCAAGTACACCCAGTACTTCCTGCACGGCGGCTACGCCATCCACGGCAATTACTGGACGCCCGAGGCCAACTTCGGCCAGTTTAGCTCCAATGGCTGCGTCGGCTTGATGGAGGCGGACGCCTACTTCTTCTGGAACCACCTCGACTACGGCTCCGTCGTCTCGATCCACTACTAGGCCGCCCTCCACTCAGCCGAATTCTCCGAGGCCCCACTCCGGTGGGGCCTCGCCGTCTTGCCGGGAACAGTTGCGAGTATGCCCCGTCCTGTCGGGCTTCGCCGCGCCGATCGCCACGCTGGGCTACCATAGGGCGCAGAGGCAATGACGCTTTCGTATAAAGGAGGGGACGATGACCGTCGTCTTTTCTGGTGAGAACCCCGGGCTCACACTCTACAAGCCCGGCACCGACCAGCGCGTGGCCGCGGTGAGCTACTGGCGCTGCGTCTATTCCGAACACGGCGAGGGCAATGCCATGCTCGTCTGGATCGACCCGCAGGAGTCCGGCATCGGCGAGCTGGCCCGCCAGGCGATCTATACCGACAACCCGCCGATGGCCAAGCTCGTCACCGAGCGCTTCACACGCCACTTCGACGGCTTCACGGACCTCGGCTTCGAGAACGTCGAGCCGACCTACGCGCGCTTCTTTCAGGAATCCGACAGCCGCTGGTATCACCGCGTCGTCGCCAACGACGGCAGCTCGGTCGTCGAGCTGACCTGGGCCGGCGTAGCCGACTACCAGCAGGTCCTGCGCCAGGGCTGGAAGCTGGGTGATACCTCCTGGGACCTGATGACGGTCATCTGCCCCTGCACCCACGCCAAGGTCATGGTCAACGACCAGCAGGTCGAGGGTGAGGTGCGTACCGCCACCCGCGACGATGGCCGCCCGTCCAGCTCCTGCTTCCTGGCCTTCTCCGAAACCTGGGTCGAGAAGAGCCGGGATTAGTCAGTGACTGCCCAGCCGGCCAGGCCGGGGGCGGCCCGGGTCGCGATCGACTGCGACCCGGGCCGTGACGATGCGCTGGCCATCCTGGCCGCGCTGGGCAGCCCCGAGATCCACGTCGACCTGATCACCACCGTCGCCGGCAACGTGACCGCCGAACGCGGCGCGGCCAACGCGCTGGGCGTCCTGGCCGTCGCCGGCGTCGACGACGTGCCGGTCTACCTGGGCGCGACTCAACCACTCGCTCGCCCCCTCGTGCCCGGCTCCACGCTGCACGGCGACATGGGCGTGAGCGACCCGCCCTTGCCAGCCACGCGAGGCGAGATCGCCGGTCCGGCCGGACCCGCCCTGCGCGCGTGGTGCCGGGAACCCACCGATGAGCGCAAGCTGCTGGTCGCGATCGGCCCGTTGACCAATATCGCCGCGCTGCTCGTGAACGACCCGGCTGCTCTCGACGCGCTGGATACGCTCTATGTGATGGGCGGCTCGATCGGGCAGATCCCCACGCGAGTCAGCCCGACCGCCGAGTTCAACTTCCACACCGACCCCGAGGCGGCGGACATCGTCATCCGCAGTGGCGTCCCGATCCGGCTGTTCGACTACGACGCCACCACAGCCTGCCAGATCCCGGTCGAGGCCATCCCGGAGATTGCCGCCGGCATCGGCGGCAGATTGGGCCGCTATGTCGCCGGCTGGCTCCAGCACCTTTGGGAGTACGCCAACCGCGCCTACGGTCGCCCGGGCATCGCGATTCACGACCTCTACGCAGTGGCAGGGGCGGTCGGCGTAGAGCCTGGCTGCTGGGATTGGCGCCGGATTAGCGTCGATACTGGCGACCTGCGACGTGGCACGCTCGATTCGGTGCCGGCCGAACCCGGTGAAGGCATCGCCGTGGCTCGGGATATCGACCCCAAGGCGATGGCGGCGCTGCTCCGGGACAGCGCGGCCCGTCTGCCCGGTGCTCGCGTTGAGGGAGGAGCTTAGAAGATGCTGTCGGGTGTTTCACCAAGTGGGAAGCCACGATCCTGCCAGCGCTGGTACTTCCAGATGTTGATCGCGCGGCGGATCTCGCGGAGCGTCCGCGCGTCCATGTTGGAGAGCAGCAAGAGCGTCGAGTCGGGCGTGCGGTCGACGTGCTCGATTGTGTCGAAGCCGTGGCGCGTGAGCAGGCTGAATGCGCGCGGGCTGATGTCGAGCTCGTCGATGCCGGGGTGCTTGTGGCGGCGATAGCGCTGCCAGGCAACCTCGGCCAGCGACCAGATGAAGATCGGCGTGACGAAGACGATTCCGGCCGCCGCCATCCAGCCGAAGCCGATCAGCAGCAGTGCTTGGAGGTTTCCGCTCATAAACGCGGCCGGCACGACCAGCATGGCCCACGAGCCGAGCGAGATCATGGCCGAGCGGCGCACGGGATTCACCGCGAAGATATCATCGGGTGAGCCATACGTGCTCCGGTACGTGGACCGGTAGAGTTCTCGCGCGCTGGTGGCGCGTCCGGCGAAGAACGACACGTTGCCCTGTCGAGATTGGCGGAACATCATTCTCCATCACGTTTGCGGTCGCGCCCGGCGCGCCAGACCTACCCGCATACCTAATCATACGAATACGGGAACGGATACGGTTGTCACCAAAGTCATGGGTGGTTGGGGTTGGTGACAGGTTGCAGCCGGCGCGGCGTGCGACCTATACTTTGATGTTACGCCGTGACGGCGTACGTCCATTGCCAGCCGAAGTGGCGGAACGGCAGACGCGACGGTCTCAAAAACCGTTGAGGGCAACCTCGTGTGGGTTCGACTCCCACCTTCGGCACCGCTTCCATTGAACGATTACCCCACTGATTTGACGCCCGCTGTCGGACGCGCCAACCACTTGATGCTGACCTGCGTTCGCCACTCGGGGCGTCGCGCGATATGCAGCGAGCTCAGCGCACCGGCAGGCCGAATGCCCTCACGAAGCCAGCATTTGGGACAGGAGGGCGGCAATCATCCCGTTGGCCGTCACCGTTGGCAGGTCGCTCGCCTGTCGCACGATGGACCTCATCTTCTGTGTGTGCCCCATGCATCCCATATAGATGAGGTCTACCTGCTCTCGCGCCAACAGCTCGCCTGCCTGGCGGCACTGCTCGAGTTGCTCGTCTACGCTCGTATACGGTTGCGCGAAGGTGGTGACCACCGCTTCGCCAGCGCGCTCGTAGCGCGCCTGAGCGATCTGGGCCTGGGCCTCGGTCGGCATCACGACGCCCAGCCGACCGCCCGGGCGCACCAGCGCCTCGTTGATTACCGCAAGCGCGCGGCCGGGGTTGATGAAAGGTACCCTGGGGTCCAGCACGGACCAGTCAGCCGAGCACAGCGGCACGATAAGGTCGACTCCCAACTCGGTTAGCTCGTCCACGCACGCCTGCATCCTGGGAATCAACTCGCGCCGCGCGAGCATCACCTCGGTGCCGTCGCGCATGCGGCTCACGAACCATGGCTCGTCGCCCTGAGGCGCCAGTTCGCGCACCTGCTCGAGCGTCAGGCCATCGAGCGCGCCCCGCTCCACTGCCTCCACGTCTGCGTTGATTTGCGCCAGCATGTCCGGCACCACGTCGTCGCGCGGCGACTGCCCGATGGTGATGAGTCCGACTCTCGTCGTTGCCATCAACCTCTGCCTCTCATTTCCCGGTGAACCGGTTGCCTCCCCTATGGGTCAGGCGTCTCTCCCGAGCGTCTGCAGGTGGGTCATCTCACCGTAGAGCTTCACGAGATGGGTGAACTCGTCCTCATCGTGGAAGCGACAGCGCCCGGCGCCGAAGACTTTGGCCACCTCCAGGCAAAACCGAGTCGCACTATCGATGTCGTCGAGGTGCGTCGCGCCGGTGGCCGAGCCAGCGACCGGCACCTCGGCCGTGATCGCGACGCCCACGACCGGCGCCGCGGTTGCCGTGGCCGGCTGGAGGATGCTGTTCAGGTGGTAGACATTGTTGCCGTATGGCGTGATGTCCTGCATCGTGATCGGGAAGACGACCGGCAGCCGGCCGGTCGTCGTTTGCATCACGTCGAGAAGGTCCTCACTGACGCGCAGGATGTAGCCCTGCTTGACGGTCGGCGAGATGGCGAAGCCCCGGTGATTGATAATCCTATTTCCCTTGGTCGTGTCGACCGATAGGATGGCGTCCATCCGGTCATCGATCTCGTGCTTGTTCATTTCGCTTCCGGGCACCGGCGCGCCCATGAACGGCACCGGGTAGTGGGGGCGGCTCGGCGCGTGTGGGCAGATGTGGGTGGTGACGATGACGTCGCCAGGTAATACGTCACCGTTTCCCCGCATGACGCCCAGCTTGAGCGCGGTCGAGAGCGCGACCAGCGGGCCATCGCCGTCCGAGACGAAACCGATCATCTCCGGGCGCGCGCCGATGCCGCCGTGACGCCCGATGATACCGAGTGTCGGCGCGTCGCCTCCGGTGGCTTTCCCGCTCGCTCCGGGGATAACCGCCTTGACGAAGTCGGTATATCCCTTTTCCCCGTGCACGCGCGTGACCGTCACATCCTCGACGCCGTTGCGGGTGAGGAGGTCGGCGACCTTCTGTCCATCGACATAAGCACTGTCGAGGACTTCGAACACATCAAGAACCTGTTTCCACGCCACCTGGCAGTCTCCTTGCGGGGGCGGTCCCCCTCGAAACGCGCTTTCGATCCTCTGATTACCGAACCATCGAGATATCCCGGAATGGCACGTACGGCACGTCGTACCCGAATGCCTGCGGGCCGACGAACTGCATGGCCTGCTCCGTCGTCAGCTGCGGTGGCGCGGGAATGCCGATGACCGTCACGCGCAGCCCGTAGCGCAGGACTTCCGTCGTGATCGGCGTGCCGCGCTCGCTGTCGACCAGGGTGATCAGGTCCGGCACGATCGCGCGCAGCTCGCCGTCGACGTGGCAGATCAGGAACTCGTTCTGCAGGTCGATCGTCGCCCGGCTGTCTCTATACTCCCCGAGACCATCCAGCGTCAGCCGGCCGAAGTTGTACCCGCGCTCGAAGCGCCGGTCGACGTCGACGATCTTGCCGGCGAAGAGGATCTGACCTTCGGATACTGCACAGATCGCCTGAATCGGATCGCCGCCTTCGGCTTGAGCCGTGAGGACGGCGTCGCCGACGCGGTGCGCGTAGGCGATCGTGTCGGGGATGCCGGTCTCGCGCAGGCGCCGCACCGTCATGGGCGCGTCAGCCACCATCGCGCTGCCACCGAGCTGGACGCAGGCCGCGCGAGCGATGCGCTCCAGCGTCTTGGTGTCCGGCACGTTCTCGATGATGATCTTCTGATGCTGGGAGTCGATCATGACGATCGGGGATGGCGCGACCCCGTCGAAGTAGTAGCTGATCATCGACGTCTCCGGGAACGCCCTGCCCATCCCGTCGGCATCGACCGTGGGGAGGCCGAGCTGCGCGGCGGCGATCATCGGCGCGAACGAGTTACCGCCGCCAATCTCGATCGGTACCGTGCCCGCCACCTCGATGCCCAGGTAATCGCGGATCGCCTCGACCGCTGTCTTGCCCTCGTCGCCACGACCGATTTTCTCCTGGCCGATCGTCGGTGCGCCCATGCCGCCCATGGGCACGATGAGCGCGTCGTCCGGCAGTTCATCGAGGCGGACGATGGTGATCTCGTTGCCGAGCTCGAGCTGCATCTGGGCGCGGATCATGCC
>Ga0079224_100013465_pt1 | contig 11383 bp, 11 predicted proteins | sample Stecom2015_FD_80414 | JGI IMG/M metagenome (GOLD analysis project Ga0079224, IMG submission 80414) | Agricultural soil microbial communities from Utah to study Nitrogen management - Steer compost 2015 | ecosystem: Environmental > Terrestrial > Soil > Agricultural land | place: USA: Utah...
CCCCCATGGCGACGTAGATCAGCGTTTCCGTGTTCGTGGCCAGGAGTTCGCCGTGTTGATTCCGGTACGTCGCGCGGGACGTGACGATGAGCATGTCCTTGCCGCTACCGGTCTTCTTCTCCGTCATGTCCGTGATCTCCCAGGTCGCGGTGATCACGTCCTCCGGACGGATGCGGCGGAAGAACTCATAGGAGTTGCCACCGCGCACGAGGCGGGTGCCCGGAATGTCCAACCCCCAGGTGTGCCCGGGGTACCCGTCGGCGTCGGGCGGGAGGTTGGCGTACTGGTTGGTCTCGCAGACCAGCGTCAGGGGAATGGTCACGCCGGGCAGCCCGTGCCGGCGGGCGTACTCCGAGTCGAAGTAGAGCGGGTTGTCATCGCCGATGGCGAGCGCGAAGTAGCGCCCGGCCGCCGCGCCGAACGGCTCCGGGGCCGTGTAGGTGCGGCGTTCCCCGATCCGGGCGCGCAGCTCTTCGGTGAGCAGCCCCATCAGGCCTTCTCCACGGGGTAGAGGGCGGTTGGGAAAACCTCGATCAGAAACTCCGGCCGCAGCAGCTCCTTGCAGATGGCGCCGGTCGAGGCCGGCCACGGCGGGCAGAGCAGCTTCTCCCGCACCGGGGCCACCACGCGGTAGTTGGGCAGCTCCCGCTCGACGCAGAACTCAATCGTCGACAGCAGGTTCTCCGGCCCGAGCCCGGCGTAGCGCAGCAGCTCGAGGATGGTGTTGAACGTCTGCTCGGCCTGCGCGGCGAGGTCGCCGGGGTGCAGGACCTCCTGGGTCTCCATGTCCAGCGAGGCGAACCCGGACATGAACAGCGTCCGGCCGGCCTTGACCCCGGGCGAGTAGGTGAGGGTGTCGTAGCGCGACCAACCGGGGTTGACCCGCTCCAGCGGGTGCCGCGAGGCGGTCACGTCGATCGCGACGAGCTGCTCCGGGTGGTGCAGCCGGCTCATGAGGATGCCGCCCGCGCCGGGGTAGACCCCGCCGCCGCCGAGCAGCTCCTTGCGGACCTTGTGCGCCTTCCGGTAAACCTCGCGGGTCGCCGGAGTGGAGTAGTCGTACGTGGTGACGGCGTTGTCCAGCGACAGCCCGACCTGGCGCAGCAGCGCGTCGGCCTGCTCGAGGCAGTAGCGGTACTGGCCGGCGAAGTCACCGGGCGCCACGATGTCGCCGTTGGCGTCGATCGGCACCATCGTGGGCAGGTACACAGTGCCGTCGTGGCCCTCCCGGATCGGCGAGGGCACCCAGTTGCCGGGGCGCCGCGCCTCGCTGGCGGCGAGCAGCTCGGTGCCGCCGCCCTTGGTGGCGCGCAGCTCGACCTCGAGGAGAGCGGTGGAGCGGACCAGCCGCTCGACGACGACGGTCGTCACCGCGGGTTGGTGCTCGCCGAAGATCTCCCGGCGCACCGCGGCGGCCGCCTCGTACTCGGCCAGGCCGGCGACGGTGACGTTCTCGGTGATCTGGACGACGTCAGAACGGGAGAGCCCGGCGCCCTCGATGATCGTGAGGACCTTCTCGTAGGCGACCCGCGCCTGCTGCTCCATGTTCCCCTCGACCCGCATCTTGCCGATGGCGGGGTCGAACTTGGCGGCGGTGTGCCCCGACGTCCACGCGTGATCGCCCTCAGAGAGCCCGAGGCAGAACGTGAAACCCTCATAGGGGAACCAGTGGAAGTTCGCCGGTTTGATCGCTTGCAAGGCCATGTCGCTAATCTCCGTCTTCACGATTGCCGGCAACCGCGGCGGCTGCCTGGCGGATGAGGGTCGCCAGATCGGGGGCGGCGTCGAGTTCCATGACGGACCGCACGAGCTCCGGCGCCGGTCGGCCGAGGTTGGTCTCGAACTTCGTGACCAGCGCCTCCTGCGACAGCGGCGCCGGTCCGCCGCCCGGACTGCGCTCGACGTGGCCGGTGATCCGCCGGCCGTCGGTCAGGGTGATGGTGACCTCGCCGGGAGCGTCGGCCGCCACCGTCTTGGGGGAGGGGGTCAGCTCCCAGGTCACCTTGCTGGCCAGCGCGGTGATCTCGGGTCGGGTCAACGACTGGTCGGCGAAGGTGTCGACGCCGAGATCGCCGTCGATCAGAACGGCCGCCACGCACCAGGGCAGGGAGAACTTCGCCGCGTACGGACTGGCCGGCCGCGTGAGATCCCGGCTCGTGTCGCACACCACGGAGGCCGAGTCCGGGTGGACGATCGCGTGCACCGCGGCGACCTGGGCGGCGTCGAACGACTCGGTCGCCATCGCCTGGCGCACCGCGGCGATCGTGGCGTGCGACAGCTGGCAGGCGGGCCACGGTTTGATCCCAATGTTGGTGGTCTCCCACCGTGTCCCGAGTTCGGCCAGAATGGCGGACCGGTCGACGGTTCCCGCGGCCATCGCGTCATAGACGCTGTGCGGACCGTCAAACACCGTCGCCGGACCGGTCGCGCCGGCCTCGGCCAGCCGGGCGGCGATGATGCCGGCCTGGGACGCGAACCCCGGGTGGAGCTGCTTGGTCGAGGCTTCCGTGCCGAGGAAGGCGAGGAGCCCGCCGGCTTGGCTCCCGGCGATGCCGAGCGCGTGGGTGGCCCGCTCGGCGTCGAGGCCCATCAGCCGGGCGGCGACCAGGGCTGAGGAGAACACCCCGGCCACCATGGTCGCGTGCAGGCCGCGGCTGTGGAAGCCGTGCGGCGCGGCGGCGGCGATCCGGCAGACGGCCTCATAGCCGACCACCGCCGCGGTGAGCACCTGTTCGCCGGTCGCGCCCCGTTCCTCGCCGACAGCCAGGGCCGCGGGCAGCACCACGGAGGTGGCGTGCACCAGGCCCCCGGCGTGCGTGTCGTCGAAGTCCAGCGCGTGCACCAAGGTGCCGTTCGCCAACGCCGCCGCGGGCGCGCTCACCCGGTCGCTGGTGCCGAGGATCGTCGCTTCGCCGGGGCCGCCGAGGCCGCGGGCCACGGTGGTCGCCGGTGTGCCGGCGCCGGTGCGGACCGCGGCCAAGGCGGTGCCCAAGCCGTCGAGCAGGTGGCGTTTGGCGGCGGTGCGGACGGTCTCCGGTATGTCGACCTCGCCGAGCGCCCAAGCCGCCAGCTCGCGCGCGATCATTTAGCCCTCCGCCGAGTCGTCGGCCGCACCGAACGCGCCCTGCTGCTTCAGCTCGGTGATGCGCTGGTCATCCATGCCGATGACCTCCCGGAGGACGTAGTCGAAGTCCTCGTTGCGCTGGGGAGCCCGCCGGTACGTGGGCCGCTCGTTGCCGACCCGCACGGGGGAGGCGAGCTGCCGGACCGTGCCGAAACGGGGGTGGTCGGTCTCGACGATCAGGTCACGGGCCAGGGTGTGCTCTTCGCGGAGCGCCGCGGCGACGTCGTTGATGGGGCCGCAGGGAATCGACGCCGGGTAGAGCACGGAGAGCCACTCGTCCACCGTGCGCTGCTTGAAGATCTCCTCAAGCTTGGCGAGGAGCTCCTTGCTGTGCTTCTGCCGTCCGGCGAAGGTCGCGTACGGCGAGCCCGGCTCCGCCCACTCGGGGTGACCGATGACTTGGGCGAGCCGCTGCCAGAACTTCTCCTTGGCGCAGCCGACGACGAACCACCCGTCCTTGGCCTGGAACGCCTGGAACGGCACCAGGGACGGGTGGGCCGAGTGCCGGGTCCGCGCCGGGGTGTAGCCCTTGTTCAGGTGCCAGGTCGCCGGGTACGTCAGCATGGTGATCGCGGTGTCGTAGAGGCTGACGTCGCAGTCCATGCCGACGCCGTCCCGGCGGGCGGCGTGCAGACCGGCCAGCAGCGAGATCGCGGCGACGAGGCCGCCGGAGTAGTCCACGAGGGACAGTCCCGACTTCGTCGGCGGGCCGTCCGGCTCGCCGGTGATGTCCATCCAGCCGGCCAGACCCTGCAGGATGTAGTCGTAGCCGGGCTCCTTGTGCCGCGGGCCGGTCATCCCGAAGCCCGTGAGCGAACAGCACACGATCTTCGGGTTGAGGTGCTTGAGGTCGTCGTAGGTGATGCGGATCTTCTTGGGGACGTCACCGCGCAGGTTCGAGTAGACCGCGTCCGAGACCTTGACCAGCTCCTCGAAGACCGCCCGGCCGGCGGGGGTGGACAGGTCCAGCGAGAGGCTGCGCTTGTTGCGGTTGAAGGTCTCGAAGAACAGCGAGTCTTCGCCCTCCTGGTACGGAGGCACGTACCGGCCGACGTCGCCGCCGGTGCGCGGGTCCTCGATCTTGATCACTTCGGCGCCGAGGTCGGCGAGGTGGACGCTGCCGAACGGTCCCGCGCCGTACTGCTCGATCGCGATGATCCGCACGTCTTCCAGCGGTCTCATGCCTTGCCTCCGGTGAGCTCTGCGATCAGGGCCAGGATTTCGTTCTGGGCCTTGCGGGTGTCCTCGGCGCTGAGGCCGTGCGTGGGCGGGCTGAGCTTCACCGAGTCGGCCTTGCCCTCGTAGGCGGCGATACGCTCGGCCACCTGATCGCGGGTCCCGCAGAGGGTGAGGGTGTCCACCATCTCGTCGGTGACCACATCCCCCAGGTAGTCGGCGCCGCGGCCGGCGCGGAAGGCGTCGATGACCGCCTGCTGCTGCTCGGCCAAGCCGTGGAAGTCGAAGAAGTCGGCGTAGGTGCGCACGCTGGCGTAGAAGCCGACCAGACCCGCGACCCGCCGCCGCGCCACGGCCGGATCCTCATCGATCGAGCAGCAGGCCGACACGACGACGTCGAGATCCGCCCGGGTCTTGCCTTCGGTGCGGGCGATGCCGACCTCGAGCTCGGGCAGAATCCGTTCCGTCAGGTACCGCGGCGAGCACAGCTCGTGGCTGATCCAGCCGTCGCCGATTTGACCGGCCAGTCGAGTCATCGCCGGGCCCATCGCGGCGAGATAAATAGGAATGCGCTTCCGGGTGACCGGGAAAGGACGCTGGTAGCCCCGAATGCGCATGGGCTCGTATTCGCCGTCGAGGGCGATTTCCTGCCCAGTGGTGCAGGTGGCGATGAATTCGCGGATGTTTCGTACGGTTTCCCGCAGATGCGGCACCGGCTTGCCGAAACGGGCGTTGTGCCAGTCTTCGTTGAGCCGCTGCACGCCGGTGCCCAAGCCGAGAATGAACCGCCCGCCGGACAGCTCATCGAGGTCCATGGCCTCCAGCGCGGTCACCATCGGACTGCGCGTGAAGGCCAGGGCGATGGCCGTGCCGACGCGGGCTTGTGACGTGGCCTGCGCGAGCGCGGCGGCGGCGATGGTGGCGCTGCGGTGCAGCTCCGGCACCCACAGCACCTCCGCACCGGCCTCCTCAGCCCGCCGGGCCACCTCGATGAGCTCGTCGAGTGTCTCGCCCCACGGCGCGTAGGTGATGCGCATGCCTAACCGTCACTCACTGTCGAGGGAAAGCGGCTTTTCCGCTTCGGGGAAGATGTTGGCGGTCTGCTCAGCGCCCCGCTTGTAGACGTAGAACGTCCGCTTGAAGGTGCAGACCTCCTTGCCGTGCTGATTGAGGGTGCGGGTCCGCACGGTCACGATTCCGGCGTGCGGGCGGCTCTTCGATTCCCGCTTCTCCAGGACGATCGATTCGCTGAACAGCGTGTCCCCGGCGAAGACCGGGTGGGTCATCCGAATCTCGTCCCAGCCGAGGTTCGCGAAGGCATTCTGAGTGATGTCGGTGACGCTCTGCCCGACCGCGATGGCCACCGTCAGAGTGGAGACGACGATCGGCTTGCCGAACTCCGATTTCTTGGCGTACTCGCTGTTGAAGTGCATCTGGTTGGTGTTCATCGTCAACAGCGAGAACCAGATGTTGTCGGCCTCAGTGACCGTGCGGCCTAGTGGGTGCTTGTAGACGTCGCCGACTTCGAAGTCCTCGTAGTACCTGCCCAGCCAGCCCTCTTTGACGGCCATGGTCCTGCCTCTCAGTTGGTCGCCCTCACGACCATAAGTCAGACATTTTCCGAAAGCTGATTTTTCAGCAGCGTTTCACATCTTACCGAGCTGGTCAACTCTACAGAGCTATATGTCAGACTGAAGCCTTAGAGCGGCGCGGAAGGCGTGGGTGCACGCGGCTCGGCTGCGGCGAGGAGAGAGCGATGACCACAGTCACGAGGCATGCCCAGTCACTGCCTGTGCAGAAGATCCGGCCCGCCTATCAGCAGGTCGCCGACCAGATCCGCGACCTCGTCACCCGAGGCGAGCTGGCCCCCGGGGACCGGCTGCCCCCAGAGCACGAACTGGCGACCATGTTCGGCGTCAGCCGCAGCACGATCCGGGAAGCGTTGCGGGCGTTGACCTCGCAAAACCTCCTCGTCACCGTGCGCGGCACGGCCGGCGGCACCTTCGTCGCGCGCGTCGACCCCCGCCAGGTCAGCGACTACCTGGAGACGAGCCTCGGCCTGATGTCCGGCGACGGCATCTCGGTCGAAGAGATCATCGAGGCGCGGGAGCTGCTGGAGGTGCCCGCCGCCGGGCTGGCCGCGGCGCGCCGTACCCCGGAACACCTGCGGCTCCTTACGGAGGCGCTGGAGCACCAGGAACGCAACCGCAGCCGCGGCGTGGCGTTCCGGGAGCACCGGCAATTCCACGAGGTCGTGCTCGCCGCGGCGCACAACCGGCTGCTCGACCTGATGACCGATTCCGTGTTCCGCGTCCTTCAGGCGCGTTTCTTGCGGGACGACCTGACCGAGGACCGCTGGCACGAGATCGACAACGACCACCGGATCATCGCCGACCGCATCGTGGCCGGCGACGTGGCCGGTGCGGAGCAGGCGATGCGCGAGCATCTGCGTCGGCTGCGGGCCGTGTACCGCGCCCCGGGGCTGCACGAGGCCGGTTAGCCGAGGCGGGCTAGGCCCAGCTGCGCACCAGCGCGGGGCCACGTCCGCTCGGCACGGCCCCGGCGGGCACCCACTCCCAGGTCTGCTCGTCCAGGTAGAGGATGTCGCTGTCGGTCGGCAGCGGCTCGGCGGGCAGGTAATCCACCGCGCGGAAACCGCCGCGCACCTCCGCGGTGCTCTCCCGCATCACCCCGGTCGGGCGCCCGTACACCGGCTCCGCCGACGGCGGGTTGGCGGGCGTGCCCTCATCCCACTTGGGGGCTTGCGAGAAGTACGCCACGACCAGCGCCCCGCTCGGGCTGTTGGTGTTGACCCGCACGGTGCGGGGCGGCAGATAGACGTACTCGCCCGGGCCGTGCGTGGCGATGACCTCGATGGCGCCATCCAGGACCACGAACTCTTCAGCCGCGGAGTAGTAGCCGGTGATGGGTCGGCGCCAACCCGCGGGGAACCGCACCAGCGAGACGCTGGCCTTGGTCTCGGGATCGGCGTGGAGTCGGCGCAGCCGTACCGGCAGGTTGGAGCCGGGCAGCGTGACGGTCTGCCAACTGTCGGGATCGTCGGCGCGTAGATCAATCAGGCTGGTCGCCACCGGTCCGCCTCTCTCGCCTCGCATGCGAGGCAGTTGTTCCGTCTAGTGTAATCGCGTTCCATTCTCTACCGTGGTGCCATGGGTATTGCAAGATCCAATAGCGTCGTCCTCGCCGCCGTGCCCCGCGGTGTGCCCCGCCCAGACTGCTTCGCGCTCCGCGAGGAGGAGGTACCCAGCCTCCGCGACGGGGATGTCCTGATCCAGGTGAGCGAACTGTCCCTGGACCCGTACCTGCGGACCGCCATCGTGGGACGCCACCTCGGCGATCCGGTCGTCCCGATCGGCGGCGTGATCCCTGGACGGGCGATCGGGCGCGTCGTCGAATCCCGATCCCCGGAGATCGAGGCGGGGACCTGGGTTCTCGCGGAAACCGGATGGCGGCAGTACGCGGTGGTCCGCGGCGCCCAGGTGGAACCCGTGCGGGTGCCGGCCGGGGTGCCCCGCTCGGCGGCGCTCGGCGCGCTCGGCATGCCGGGCCTGACCGCCTACGCGGCGATCGAACGGCACCTCCGTCCCACCGCCGGTGAGACTGTGGTGATCGGTTCGGCGGTCGGTGGGGTCGGCTCCGTCGCCGGCCAGCTCGCGCGGCTGAGCGGCGCGCGTGCCGTAGCCCTCGTCGGCGACGAGCGGAAGGCACGCACCGCGCGGGAACTCCTCGGATACGACGCGGCGGTGGTGCGCACCGCCGCCGACTGGCGTGACCAGCTCGCCCGCGCGTGCCCCGACGGCGTCCATGGCTACCTGCACATGGGCGACGCCCAGACGTTGGACGGCGTGCTCGCCGCCCTGGCTATCGGCGCCCGGGTGTCGCTGTGCGGCTTGATGGACCAGTACAACGACGGCCCCCGCACCATGCTCGCCGCCGGCGCGGTGATGCGGGCGCGAGCGATCGTGTACGGCATGGTCGTCTACGACCACGTTGACCTGGCCGAGCGGCATCGCGCCCAGGTGGGCGAACTGATCCGGACCGGTCAGCTCAAGCTCAACGAGGACCGCTACTCCGGGCTGGAGAGCGCGCCGGAGGCGTTCGCCCGGCTGATGAGCGGCCAGAACACCGGCAAGGTCATCGTCGAGGTGGCGCCACCCCACCTTCTCTCTTAGACGGGCTCGCGGGGGGTGCAGCCGCACCCCAGCGTCCGGGGCAATGCCCGCGGACGGTCAGCGCGAGCGGGCTGTCATCGCCGGTCTCCTGGCAGGTCAGCTCCGCGCGGGCCGCGTGCGGCGGCTGTGTTCTGTGTTCGCCGGCTGTCTTCGGTAGATAGTCGTTACCGGTCCGTTGGCGCGACGCGGCGCACGTCGTAGGCGATCGACGACGGACGCCCGACGAACTCGTGGCCGCGCATCCGGCACCAGGCCGGGATGTCCACCGCCGCCGCTGGGTCATCGGCCAGCACCCGCAGCACCGCGCCCGGGGGAAGCTGGGGGAGACGTCGGGCGAGCGCGATCACCGGCAGCGGACAGCGCTGGCCCCGGCAGTCGAGGACCTCGTCCGGCGCACCCACCTCGGCCGGCTCACTCACAGCCCCAGCACCCCCGCCTCGGCGCGCAGATCAGCCACGATTCCGGGCAACACGGCCAGGAACCGATCGATCTCCTCCTCAGTCGTCTCCCGGTGCAGCGACACCCGGACGTTGCCCTGCGACAGCACCCCCATCGCCTCGAGCACGTGGCTGGGGCGCAGCGTCGACGCGGTGCACGACGATCCAGACGACACGGCGAAGCCCGCTTGGTTCAACGCGTGCAGCAGCGCCTCGCCGTCGACGTACAGGCAGGAGAAAGTGACGAGGTGGGGGAGGCGGTTGGTGGGGTGCCCCACCACCTCCACGTCCGGCACCGTTTCCGCGACGGTCGTGCGGATCCGGTCCACCAGGGCGCTCAGCCGAGCCGCCTCCGCCTCCGCGTCCGCCACCGCCGCCCGCAGCGCGGCCGCCGCGGCGACGATCGCCGGAAGGTTCAGCGTGCCCGGACTCCGCCCGGCCTCCCGCTCGTCCGCCGGGTACGGCGACTCCCACCGGACACCCTTGCGGACCACCAGGATTCCCACCCCCGGCGGCCCGCCCCACTTGCGCGCGCTCGCCGACAGCAGCGACCAGCCCTCAGGCAGCGGGACCCGGCCCACCGACTGCGCCGCGTCGACGTACAGCGGCACGCCCGCCTCGGCGCAGGCGGCCGCGGCGGCCTCCACCGGCTGGAGCGTGCCGACTTCGTGGCTGGCGCTGATCAACGCGGCGAGCGCCACACCGGGGGCGCGGACCGCCGACCGCCAGGCGTCGAGGTTGAGCTGACCCCACCGGTCGACGGGCACCGAGACCGCTTGTCCGCCGGTCGCCTCGTGTCGCTGCGCGGCGTGCAGCACCGCCGAGTGCTCGATGGCGGAGTGCACGAACACCTGTCCGGCGCGCCGACGCCCGGCCAGGCCGCCGAGGACGGCCGCGTGGGCGGCGGCGGTGCCGCTGGGGGTGAAGGAGACCTCATCGGGACGGACGCCGAGCACCTCGGCGACGAGTTCACGGGCCGCGTCGAGCAGCTGCCGCGCTCGTCGCGCCTGGGTGTAGAGGCGGTCCGGGTCGGCCCAGCCCTCCTCCAACGCGGCGATTAACGCCTGTTTCGCCACGGGGTGGAGCGGGGCCGCGGTGGCCGCGTCAAAGTACGCGCCAGTCACGCTCACGAGGGAAACCGTATCTCGCCAGGGCATTGAGCATGATCAGACACGGTCACCTTATCCGACCCCAAGGGCATTTGGCCCGCTCCAGTCGAGTAGTCTGCGACCGTTGGTGACGCCTTTGCCGCCGGTATTTGACGAGGCTGGCGGCGCTCCAGGAAGGCAGGACCAGGTGGTCGTGAGGGGTTCGGAAGTACGGCCCGCCCGTCGGCACAACCGTGCCGCGCGGCTTGCTGGGCTAGGCGCCGGGGGCACGGCGCTGCTGATCCTGCTCGCCGGATGTGACGTCGGTGAGGCGTTCGGCGGCTTCGGCGTTCCGAAGGCCGTCTCCGACCAGGGCGAAAAGATTTACGACCTCTGGATTGGGTCGATGATCGCCGCTCTGGCGGTGGGACTTTTCGTGTGGGGACTCATCTTCTGGTGCATCATCCGCTACCGCCGGCGGGGCGACGAACTGCCGGTGCAGACGCGGTTCAACATGCCCATGGAGTTCCTCTACACGATCACCCCCATCCTGATCGTTTCTGTGCTCTTCTACTACACGGCGGTCGTGCAGACCGACGTTGACAAGGTGAGCAAGAACCCCGACCTCACGGTTGAGGTCGTCGCGTTCAAGTGGAACTGGCAGTTCAACTACCGGGATGGGATTGGCCCGGAGGCGAACACCGTCGCCTCCACGCTCGGCTCGTCGGACGTCATTCCGGTGCTGGTCGTGCCCGTCGGCAAGAAGGTTCGCATTGAGCAGACCAGCCGTGATGTGATCCACTCGTTCTGGGTGCCGGAGCTGCTCTTCAAGCGGGACGTCTTCCCCGGCGAGAAGGCCCGGAACGTGTTCGAGGTGACGGTGAACAGCCCCGGCGCGTACGTCGGCCGGTGCGCTGAGTTGTGCGGCACCTACCACGCGATGATGAACTTCGAGGTGCGCGCGGTGGAGCCGGAGAAGTTCGACCAGTTCCTCGCCGCGAAGATCGAGGGCAAGTCGACGCAAGAGGCGCTCGCGATGATCGGCGAGGAGCCGTTGGCGGTCACGACGTCGCCGTTCCCGACCAAGCGGGACGCCAACAACTTCAACCCGTCGGATCCGAGCGCGGGAAGGTGAGGCAGGTATGAGGACCGAATGGCGCGTCTTCTCCGTCGTCGCCGCCTTCCTGCTGGTCATCAGCGGCGTCTACGCCTGGTGGACGGACTACACCCTCAAAGAGATCGACTGGGCTGGCACGACAGCGCTCCTGCTGTCGTCCGGGCTGTGCGGCATGATGGCCGGCTTCTTCTGGTTCGTCGCGCGGCGAATCGAGCTGCGGCCGGAGGACCGCGGCGACGCCGAGATCG
>Ga0079224_100013466_pt1 | contig 11382 bp, 4 predicted proteins | sample Stecom2015_FD_80414 | JGI IMG/M metagenome (GOLD analysis project Ga0079224, IMG submission 80414) | Agricultural soil microbial communities from Utah to study Nitrogen management - Steer compost 2015 | ecosystem: Environmental > Terrestrial > Soil > Agricultural land | place: USA: Utah...
AATCCTACGCAACCCCCCAGGATTTTGTTGGCTGAAATCAGCCTATGGGGTACATTGGTAAAATAAAACATCATCATCCGATTAATGAATAAGGCCTGCTAAGGAAACAGCAGGCCTTATTTTTATTGTAACATTAACCTGAGGTTAAACCCAAAGTTAGCGTATGACGTTGCAAATGTCTGCGATGTATAGGGACGCACAGAATTGCTATCAAAGAACAGGCGTATATTGAACCGTTGATTAATCACATAGTCCACCGAAGGTCGGTACGATATACTCTTATTGCCGGCCGATACTTCCGATTGGTTGATGTCTGAACGATAAACCAGCGTTTTCAGGTCGTTCAATGACACGTCCAATCGGAAGTTAAGGTCATTGTTCATTTTGAAGTTGTTGAACCATCCGAAAGGCATCCGGAATCCAGTAGCCCGGTACCCAGCGCCAAATACAAACGATTGGTCACTAAGCATAGCAAGCTGGCTGTTTTGGAGGCTCAGATTGAGTGTACGCGCCCGGCGGTACTCCGCATTAGCAGTGACATTGTTCTTGAACCGGGCATCGAACCCAAGTAGGGGAGTAAACTGTTCAAAAATCGAAATCTGTTGGAACTGGAATTTGGGTAAAAAGTTCTCGTTTACATCGCGTTCAGATGGGAAACCGTTAGTCTCTCCGTACCGTATTAATGAATTATAGCCGTTAACGGAATAGCGGGTATTGTAACCGTGATGCAATGTGAGGGATGTAATTAACTCGGTAAATAACGGAATTTTGCTTAGTCCGTTGTAGGTTACATTCCAATTCGGAAAGGGGATTTTGGGGAAACCATCCAGTTTGATGTCAGCGGCGTCTTTACCACGATAGGCAGCAAGAAATGCGTTTACAACGACATCCTGAGCGGTTCGGCCATAGCCGTCAGCAAAGCCATCATTTTCTCCCGAGGAGTTGGGGTTCAATTGACCCAAGCGCCTGGAAATAGGTCGCCGGAAGCGTTCAAAAGTACGGAATAAGGCATCGTGGTTTTTAAAAGAGGTTCCAATGGTTACATAAGAAATGCTATAATTGCCGGTAGTGACGGGCGTAAGGCTTTCGAAATCGCCGCTCTGACCAGAATATTGAAACGAGGTCGAATAATTTTGGTTGTTCAGTTTTACAGCTGTAAGCTCTATGGTAAGATCCCGGAGAGGCTCCAGCATGGCGCGTATTGAGAAGTCCTCGGTGAGCGACGTCATGTAGAGCTGAGTTTGGAGGGTGTCCGTCGTGATCCACCCATTGCTTGCGGCACGGGCACGGATATCGCGCTGGCTGCCGAATAGGAAACCCCAACCCGGAGCATTTTGATCAAAATCATAACCCAATAGGTTGGTGCGCGGCGTATACCCGGGCAAAAAGGTGTTCTGTACCCGTGTAAAGGCCGCATTGATGTTTTTGATACTGGTCAATAAGCCGGTAAAGAACGCTGCCGTGCCGGAAACGTCCAGCCCCGCGTTGTTTCGGATAAACCCAAATTTATTGTATAAGCCCACCATATTCAGAGTGGGGTTCACCTGTACAGTGCGGGAATTCTGGATGCTGTTGCCCATGTTAATCTCATCGCTGCGCAACGACAACAAAGGTTCGGTCTGCCAATTGAATTGGGTGCCGTATCGGGCGTCTACGTTGACCCAGTCGAGTCCCGGAAGTTTATTAACCGGTACCGTATAAGTAATGTTCATCATGTGGTTATAGTCGGTGGTGCGCCCAAGCCGCCAGAAATTTTCCCAGAGCGTATCCCGTTTTAAACCATTCATCCGGCCGTCCGGTTCGTCTACAATGGCATAGTTGGTTGCATTGAAATCAAGTTTCAAAGAACTCGAAAGGTTCCAACTAATGCCATAAATCCGGTTCATTGTGAAATTTTTGTTAAACAGCGTTCCCATGCTGGGGAGGAAATTATCCGCGGAGTTGTTTTCGCGGAGGGTATTTTCGTTGTATACCCGGTTTACATCGATCCGGAAGTTCAGCAGCGACGGCATCAAATTAAAATTAAAATCGCTCAAAATTCCCAGATGTTTACTCTTGATGAACTTTTTGAAAGGTTCGATGGTAATATCGTCACTGCTGGCAAAAGTATAGTCGAGCGCGGCCCGGTAATTCTTTTGCAGGGCGACTTCCGTCAGGTAATCGCGATGGTAATGTTGGGAATAAGCATAAGTGGCACTGAAATTTTCTATGTCCCACGGCCTAACCGACTTCTCAATATTCGTACGGATTTTACGTACGTTGGTTAAGTTAAAGCTCCTCCGGACAGAGAAATCCTGGGTAGCGCGGAGTAAGGAGTCCCGCTGGTTACGCGAAAGATTGGCCAGAGCGCTGTTGAGTTCGATATCCGGCACTAGTGGGTTGTATTCCGGCGTTCCCACTTGGCGTGTATAGCTGAAAAACAAGGGAATGCGCAGGCCATAGCTGACAGGAAAAAATTTGCCCAATTCTGCACTGGTTGCCAAGTCAAAATATAAATCATCGCTGCGGCTGCGCTCACCGATCCGCTGTTCAATGGAACCAAAACCTACCGTGCTTTTGCTGCCGGAGAGGGTTACGTTTGCAAAGTCTGCAAGCTGTGCATTCATGCGCGCGGTCACCGCCCAACCCCCTTTATCGTCAAAGTCGGTCAGACGCATCTCGTTGAACCAAAACAGGCCGGACTTATCCAGCCCGTCGTCTTGGGGGCTGGCTGCATCACTTCCCCGAAGTGGGTTCATGACACCGAGCATGTAAAAGCGAACCTTACTGATGTCGGGCTGGCCCACAATCGTTACCCGGTTCTCTCCGTCAAAGAACGTAAAGGGCTCATTTACGGGCCAGGGTTGGCCATCACGCATCGCACGGTTCCGTGCTTCCTTCGCTTCCTGAAAGATGCTGATGCGAATATTCATCCGGTTTTCCTGAGGCCAGATCAGCTCGGCATCCCGCGTTCCGGGTTGGGTGATTTTCAACGGCATGTCATACTGATAGTAATTATATTGATCATCGGTACCAACCCTGATAAACGCCCTAAAGTCGCCGTCCTGAAGGTACATGCCTTCGGCGTGAATGAACATCTGCAAACGGCCATAAGCGCGGAAATCGTTGGTCGCCGTGCGGTACGCGGCCCGCCCGTAGCCGTCCCTCAGATTTTTTACATCCAGTGACAGTGATTGTTCGTTAAGCTGTACATTGTTGTTTAGGTTACCCCAATCCAATTGACGCTCAATGCCTGGGGGAACCACATACGGAATCGGTTGCCGATTGCCATTTTGTTCAATATTGACTGCCGCTACCTCTAGGGTTGAATTGTCGAGAGGTACGTTCCCCATAGCCGGATCGGCGATGACTTTGGCATGATTGTTCTCCGAATTATACCGCCGCCATTCACCCCGAACCAGTTGCAATTGCGCCATTCGGACCACAGCCGTGTCTGCAAAATCCGTCATAAACATCCGTATAAACCGGATGGATTTGAAGTCACGGATGTCGCCGATACGTTCCTGGTATTGTGAAAGTGGAATACGGAATTGGTACCACTTCACCTGGGTTTTCCGTCCATCCCGAAGGGTTACATCGGCCGTATGCATATCCGAAATAAAATTCTTACCCACCTGCATATCCTGAGGCCGAAGCGAAACCCGATATTGGTAATATTCTTCGGCCTCATTCATGTTATTATCGCGGTTTATGTCTTCGCCATCAGGAAGTAGCGTGGATGCCGACGTCTCCACCCCGACAGATTGTTCCGGTGTCTTGGAATTCCCTTCCGGACCGTTGAACCGTTCGTATCGCTTGAGTATGCCTGCATTTTGATTATCGAGCTCGGGTCCTCTGAAATATTGGAAATTGTCGCTCGATGGATCGTTGGCAAGTTCTTGAGCGGCATCAGGGTTAAGCAATCCCTGTAGTTGATTCAAAAAACTGCTGTGGAATGTACGTTCGTCAGCGTCACTCAATCCGTCTAGCCCGATGTCCTGCCGTGCCCGTGCTGCCGGATCGTTATCAAACGCCTGAATGACCGGTTGGTTCCGGGGAACCCTTCCCCAATGGGTTTCGTCTACCTGAGAGAGATCACCCGACGGAGGCATTCCGTTCTCCATCGCTTTACGACCATCCTTCAGAATGTCTTCCGAGATGTTGCCAAGGTTGAAATATAAATCCCCACCCTGAGAGCCCGGATTGGTAAGAAAAGGATCCATCATCCATATTTCGATGAATTCGATATTCTGTGATTCGAAGTCGGGGGCATCAATTTTACGGAACATACCACCCCATCGACTGCGGGGATTGGTGAGGGTACCATCCGGGTTCACACCCGTGGTTGTGAAATTATACGGTCCGCGTACAGTCGGATAAAATGCCAGATCCAGCGTAGACAGAAATATCGGTAATCCTGTTGTAGACTCGCGGAATGGAAATACCTCCTGTTCCAGCACCTCCCGAACGCGGTGATCAGATAGCTCCGCACTATTGATGTTTCGGGGCGTAAGATTAATGTTCCGGTAGAATATCGGATCGATATTATAAAATGCCAACCGAGCCCGGTTGAATCCGTAATCCAGACTTTCCATGGATTGTGATTCGGGGAAGAGCTGAGGAGTGCCGGACAGTTGCCAATTGTACGCGCCCTTAAGGTCAATAAAAGAGCGACTGTTCTCGAAATCATCGATATAGGTGATTCCGCTTCGCGTCCCGGCAAAATTAAGCGCCTTGGGATGCCCCGGAAGCAGTTGCGCGAATTCTCCGTAGAACGAGATCGAGGAAGGCTCCTTGGTGTCTAGAAAGGGGATTTTATCAACCATGCGGGTGAGCCAGCGAGAAGCCGAATTATAGGAAAGGTCAAACCCCCACATCGTATTGGAAATGGGTTCTTCTCCGATATTTACCTTCTGGGTGAGTGGCCGCTCCGTCAAATTCATAATGGTTCCCCCGAGGTGCAACTTATCATTCGCCTGGAAGTCAAGCCGGCCGCCTAGCATGGTGCGTTGTTGCAAACCGAACAGTTGGTTGTTTTCCATTTTGATGCGTATGGGTTGCCCCGATTGCAATAAAGCTTGATTGAGGATTCGAACGCGGCCGATATCATAATCAACCATGAAATCTACTCCTTCCTGTAACGGAGCCGGACCGGCAAATACCTGAACGGATCCGTGGGGTACATTGATCGCACCCAATTGAAACTCTGTACCGACTTCCGACTCATAGGACCCCTTTATTAGATAGCGATTTTGATTGGGGAAGTACTGCTGGGCGATGACTTTCGTGGAATCGTATAGTGCCTGAAAGGTGTATTTTTCTATAAGGAGTTGTTCAGAGCCCTGCTGGAATTGACGTGCAAGATCGCTTCCAAAAGGTTCAACCAGAGGAAACATGATGCGGCCCCTTTCCGGGTCAATGGTAATACCGGGCAGGAAATCGAAAGACCCATCCGGCTGTTGGGCATTCTGTGGGTTGAGCCGGTCAAGTCCGGTAAGTTGGATCCAAAGCTTGTTCTGCGTATTTTGTCCTTCGTACATCGCCGGACGCTCTACGCCGCTTTCGTCCTCAATCCTGAAAATGTTAAACCGGAAGTTATTTTGTCCAACCCCATAAGCCCCAATGGAATAGATATTTTTCATCATCAGATCCCAAATCGGAAGGTTGGTCTTTAAAATTTCGTTTTTCAGCAGCTTAGCGACCAGCATCTGTGGCTCGGACGGTGTTACCGGGACGTCCGTTGAAAATTCGCCGACCTGATACTCACGCCCTCCGGCGGTATACCGGTAAGCAACGGCCAAAATCTGGTCATTGTTTAGCGGCATATTAAGTGATATAAATCCCAGCCGGCGGTTTACCGTATATTCGGTGCCTTCACGCAGTTTGCGGGCGTACGTCAATTTTGCATAGTTGTCATTGGCACCCGGACCGTTGAAAAGCCCCTGAATACCGTTTGACTGCGTTAGACGGGCATTAGGAGGTAAGATCTCCAGTAGATTGTTGGATACGGGTTGACCGGGCTGACCCGGTATTCCGGATGAAGGATAGCGACTTGTACCCTGCGCAATAGCCGGGTGATATGGATTGAATTCGCCGAGGTCCATGAGTGCTAAGACATCCCGCGAATCATCAACCGAGTTACTCCGGTTACTGACCCATACTTCAATTTGCGTAATATTTACGTCCGTTGTAAGGATCGGGGCCAGTGCCATCGCGCGGTTAAAGTTTTCTCGGAAGTATTGCGCCAGAAAATAGTGCTGGTTGTCTTCATATTCATCGGCTTTAAATGCAAATTCGCTTTCCTGTGCCCCATTTTTTATAGTGATTTCCCGTTGCTGCGATCGCTGTTGGGAAAAAATGCCGGTAACGTTCAGCTTGCCGAACTGCAATTGGGTCTTCAAACCAAATAGGGCTTGGGTGCCGTTGATGAGCGTCGTATTAAGGGGCATGCTAACATTACCCAATTCAATCCGTTTTATGATGTCGTCGTCTTTCCCCGTGTAATCAAGGCGGATCTGGTTTTCAAAGTCAAACTGGGCTTCGGTGTTATAGTTCGTAGTCAACTTTAGGCGATCGCCGATCTGGCCGGTCATGTTCATCTGGATACGCTGGTCAAAGTCAAATCCCCATTGCCTGCGTTGTCGTTCATTGAACATGGGATTGGCATTTTTATTATGCTGAGCCATAATACTGATGTCAGCGCTTCCACGCGGCACGATGTCAATCGTATTCCCTCCAAAAATCTTTTCAAAAGCTTCGCTCTGCACATAGATCGTGGGAATGAGCCTATCTTGCCGGTAGCTGGTCAGCTGCTGGTCGGAAAGCGCCCTCCAATAGTTCCGTTTCAATAACTGTGTTTCATATTTTTGATACTCATCAATGGTCAGATACTGGGGCGGGCGGTACAGGCGGCTGCCCAGCTTCTCGCGAATAATATATTGCCGGGATAGTGGATCAAAGATGACCTCCCGATTGATGTTCGCCGGTGTATTCAGATCAAGCGGACTCTTTTTCTGATATAGATTAAGAAAGGGCAGGTCTTTTAACGGATAGTTCAGTTTCACAGAGTCCCTTTGGGGCGCATCAGCAGGTGTTTGTGCATACACGTTGCTCAATGCGATGATCGCAAACAACAGCACAGACAAACGAAAGCGTAGCGAGAACGTTCTGTCCAAGTGGTAAATGTTTTAATAAGTCTATTTTTCGTTGCCAAGTTACTTAAAATTCCCAAAAGACCCTCAAAGCTTTTTCAAGGCTTCTTTAATGAGTGCCTCAACCGTGAGGTTGGGAGTCACGCGAATGATCGCTGTCAACACTTTCTCAGCCTGTGGGCGGGCGAAGCCAAGCATCACCAGGGCGCTGAGCGCTTCCTCTGGGACACTTTGCTGGGTATCAATCGCAGCTAGTGCCTCGGGCCCTTGTTTTTTTAGTTTATCCTGAAGCTCGAGGACCATGCGCTGAGCAGTCTTGGGGCCAATTCCTTTAATCCGTTGTATAACAGGAATATTGCCCTGAACGATAGCCGATTGGATTTCGTCGGGCGTAATGGACGAAAGGATCATGCGACCGGTATTGGGGCCGATCCCCGATACGGAAACCAAGAGTTCAAACAGGCGGCGTTCGTTCTCCTCAGCAAAACCAAACAAGGTATGGGCATCTTCGCGTACCTGGAAGCTGATAAAAAGCTTACACTGCTCACTGTCCTTAATCTGAGAAAAAGTGTGAAGCGAAATATGAACATGGTAACCTACGCCTCCTACGTCCATAATCACATAGGTAGGACACTTGTACGCCAGCTTACCGTTTAGATACGCATACATAACAAATACTATTTTTTCTTGACCGATATGGGCTCCCGTGACTGCACATCGACAACGGCTATCGTAACCATATTGACAATTTCTCGCACAGAACTGTCCAACTGCAATACATGTACCGGCTTATCCATCCCCAACAAAATAGGACCTACAGCTTCGGCATTACCGATCTCTTGAAGCAGTTTATACGCAATATTACCTGATTCAAGGTTAGGGAATACGAGTGTGTTTGCAGGACTCCCCTTCAAAGCGCTGAAAGGGAAATTGGAGGCCAGCAGATCACTGTTCATCGCAAAGTTTGCCTGCATCTCACCGTCAACGAGAATATCTGGATGCCGTTCATGCAGCATGCGTACCGCTTCGCGCACTTTCATGGGAACCTCACCATCATTTGACCCAAAGTTGGAGTAGGAGAGAAGGGCAATCCGCGGAGCGATGTTCATTTTTTTTACAGCTTCATGCAGTAGGAGGGTAATGTCGACCAACTCTCCGGCTGTCGGATTCGCGTTAACGGTCGTGTCACCAAAAAATACTGGCCCCTTTTGCGTAAGCATCATATACATCCCTGCGACTTTTGTGCCCGGCTGTGAGCCGATCACCTGCAATGCAGGCCGGATAGTGGTTGCGTAATTTTTCGTAAGGCCGGAAATCAGCGTATCTGCTTCTCCAAACTGTACCATACTGGCACCGAAGTAATTCCGGTCAAGCATTGCTTTTTTGGCCTCCAGATAGCTCATACCCCGTCGTTGACGCTTAGCATAGAGAAAGCCTACATATTTGAGGAATCGTAGGTTGCCCTTTTCCTCTAGTGGGTCGATAATTTCAACGGCATCCAACTCCAACTGATTTTCATCAATCAGCTGCTGGATTTTTTGCTTGTCTCCCAGCAGGATAGGTACGGCTATTCCCTCTTCTTTGACAATCTGGGCCGCACGGAGCGTCTTATAGTTGTCGGCTTCGGCAAAAACCACCCGTTTGGGATCGCGCTTGGCAGCTTCAGTAAGATTACGCATGATACGATCATCCTGACCAAGTCGCTGGCGCAATTCTTCCGCATACTTATCCCAGTCCGTAATGGGGCGTCGAGCCACCCCTGAGTCAATCGCGGCTTTTGCTACCGCAAGAGACACCTCAGTAATGAGGCGGGGGTCTGTAGGTTTGGGGATGATGTATTCAGGCCCGAACTTTAAATTATGGGTATCGTAAGCTTGATTCACTGCCTCGGGCACCGGTTTTTTGGCCAGTTCGGCAAGAGCCCTGACGGCCGCAATCTTCATCTCTTCGTTGATAACGGTTGCACGTACATCCAATGCGCCACGGAAAATATAAGGAAATCCCAACACGTTGTTGACCTGGTTGGGATAGTCAGATCGCCCCGTGGCCATAATCACATCTTTACGCGTTGATACGGCCAGTGGGTAAGCAATTTCGGGATCAGGGTTGGCCATCGCAAAAACAATTGGGTTTTTAGCCATGCTTTTCAGCATCTCCGGTGTCATCACATCTGCGATGGAAAGGCCGATGAAAACATCAGCTCCCTTGAGTGCTTCCGCCAGTGTTTCCACGGGTTGCGTGGTCGCGAATTCGGCCTTCGTTGGATCAAGGTGTGCACGATCGTGGCGTATACAGCCCTTACTGTCAAGCATGACGATGTTCTCCCTATGGGCTCCCAATGCGATGTACATACGGGTGCAGGAAATGGCTGCCGCGCCCGCGCCGTTGACCACTATCTTGACTTTGTCGATTTTCTTTTTTTGAAGGGCACAGGCATTAAGCAGTGCTGCGCCCGAAATGATCGCCGTACCGTGCTGATCATCATGCATAACGGGGATGCTCAGTTCTTCTTTCAGCCTGCGTTCAATCTCGAAACATTCGGGTGCCTTAATGTCTTCGAGGTTAACACCGCCGAAAGTAGGCTCCAAACACTTTACAATTCGGACAAACTCATCCACGTCTTTCGTATTCAACTCAATATCGAAAACGTCTATATCAGCGAATATTTTGAAGAGGAGCCCTTTGCCCTCCATTACCGGTTTGCCTGCTTCAGGCCCAATGTCTCCTAAACCCAGAACAGCGGTGCCGTTGCTGATAACTGCCACCAGGTTGCCTTTGGCCGTGTACCTGTAAACTTCTTCCCTATTGTCGGCTATTTGGAGGCACGGCTCCGCAACGCCAGGTGAATAGGCTAACGATAAATCCCGTTGTGAGTGGGTGGGCTTGGTGGGGATGACAGCAATTTTTCCTGGCCGACCATTGGCATGGTAGTCCAGCGCGTCCTGCTTACGATTTGTTTTGTTCATGCTTTTATCGGTTTTTGCAGCAGCAATCCGGTGCAAATGTAGGGTTTTAAACCAAGTCTGCCGTTCTTGTATGCAAAAAATCGCTGATTCCTTTGCACAAGGCGGATTTTATCCTAATATTGCACTGAAATTTTACAAATGAGCCACGGTAAATTAAGGGACGATAAGACATGCCTGAATTGCGGGCGTGAGGTAATCGACCGTTTTTGTGCACACTGTGGCCAGGAAAACGTGGAACCCCGACAGCCGTTTCTCCGTCTGATTACCCATTTCTTTGAAGATTTTACGCATTATGACGGACAATTCTGGAAAACCATCAGGGCGTTGGTTTTTTCGCCGGGTGAACTTACTAAAGTATATTTGGAGGGTAGGAGACAACAGTATGTCCCTCCGGTCCGGCTATATATTTTTCTCAGTTTCATTACCTTTTTCATCTTGTCTTTAACCTTCAATGTTGGGGACAACCAAACGAAAGCCGGAGTTGGCAAAACACAGCTGGTGGATTCGCTGCTGACAAGCAATTCATTGACACAAGAGGATTCGCTCCTTTTAGTGAAAATTCTGGAGAAGGAAGGGGTTATCAGGGATATCGAAGAATCATCGAACACGATGCCGGCGATCGGCATTCAATTAAAGGACGATTCGAAATTTCTTAATGCCTACACATGGGAAGAGTACCTGACACTGAAGGATGAAGAAGGAGGGTGGTACTATACACTGCTGCAGCCGTTTGCTAAAAAATATTTCGAGTTAAAGGAGGAAAATTTGTCGCTCAACCAAATCGCCAAATCCTTTGGTGAGACATTTATGCACACCCTGCCTAAAGCCTTATTCTTTTATCTGCCGTTTTTTGCATTGCTGCTCTGGCTGTTTCATCGTAAACGATGGTGGTTTTTTGATCATGGGATATTTACTCTTCATTACTTCTCGTTTCTGTTACTGATGATGACGGTTATGGTGTTGGTAGGTGTGCTTTTTGATCTTTTGCCTCAGATGGGGTGGCTGGTATGGATCTATCGGGTGGTGGCTTTTGCCGGATGGGGATATTCTTTTATGTATTTTTTTTTAGCACACCGCCGATTTTACCAAACCCGGAGACGGTATAGCTTGACCATTGGAATAGCTTTGTTCTGCATCAATCTGGTAGGGATAACGTTGATGACGGTATCGCTGGCAGCCATTAGCTTCCTCCTGATACATTAAGGGCTTCATTTGAGGTTATCCAATATCCGGAACATTCGTTGCCGCATAGGTCCTGCTGCACCCTGATAGTTGTTTACCAGTAA
>Ga0079224_100013467_pt1 | contig 11382 bp, 9 predicted proteins | sample Stecom2015_FD_80414 | JGI IMG/M metagenome (GOLD analysis project Ga0079224, IMG submission 80414) | Agricultural soil microbial communities from Utah to study Nitrogen management - Steer compost 2015 | ecosystem: Environmental > Terrestrial > Soil > Agricultural land | place: USA: Utah...
AGCGGAACCATGGATGGACCGCACGGTGGGCGACCCGATCGCTGCTGGCATAGCGAGGTGCCACTTCCACGGCGCGCTCGGGCGGCGCGTCGGCGGTCCCCGCCACGTTCAGCGCTCCCCGTGCGTCCACGGGATGGGGGCCGTCTCGGGTGCGCAAGGCACCCACGGGATCGTAGTTCTCGAAGCCGAGCCCGATCGGATCGATGAGGACGTGGCATGCCGCGCACGTCGGGTCGGCTGCGTGTCGAGCGAAGCGCTCGCGTGTGCTCGTGGACTCCGTCACGGCGGGCGCGACGTTGTTCACCTCGGGCGGCGGCGAAGGGATCGTCTGGCACAGCAGGTTCTCACGCACGATGAGGCCGCGATGGACCGGCGACGTTTGATCCGGATGGGCGTGCTTGGCGAGGAAGGCCGCCTGCGTGAGCAAGCCTGCGCGCTGCGTGGCATCGAGCGAGACTCGCTCCGCCGTTCCGGGAGCGTCGTCCGGCGCAGGCGGAAGACCATAGATCTCGCGCAGCGCCGGCGTGACGAACGAGTAATCCGCAGTGAGCAGGGCCTGGAGGGTGCCTTCCCCTTCGCGAATGACGTAATCCGTGAAGTCCGCCGTTTCCTGGATCATCGCGCGCTTCAAACCGTCGCCGAACGCCGGAAACAGACCGGCTTCTTTGGTCACGCCCTGCATTTCGCGAATCCCGAGCCACTGCAGGTGGAACGACGGAATGGCCGCGCCGGCGCGCGGATCGGCCAACATACGATCGACCTCCTCCGCGAGGCCGTCGTCGTCCAGCAGGCGCCCCGTCGCCGCGGCGTCGAACAGGGCATCGTCCGGCATGCTGTTCCACAAGAAGTACGAGAGCCGCGACGCCAAGGCGTAGCCGTCGAGCGGCATCGGCTCGCCAGCTTCGGCCGCATGCTCGCCGAAGTCGACGTGGTAGAGGAAGAACGGCGACTGAAGCATCGTTTCGACGAGCATCGCGAAGCCGGCAGGGGCCCCCCCTTCGGCGCTGGCGACATCGTAGAGGGCACGATAGCCCGCGATCTCGTCGGTCGAGAGCGGACGTCGATACACGCGGAGGCCGAAGTCGCGGATGAACGCGTCGGCACACCCCGCGTCCGCGGCGAGATCGCAGCCCGCGAGCTCCTGCGTACGCGGCAGGATTTCCGCGGCCACGCGCTGGGCGAGCTCGGCGTACTGTCGCACGATGAGGTCGGTGACCGGCGCGATGCCGTTGCTATAGAACGGCCCGATCGATTCATCGAGCTCGATGCTCTCGGCCAGGCTCGCGGAGACGCCGAGAAGGTCGCGCAACGTATGGCCCAGCGCCGTCCGGGTCATCCGCCGTAGGCGCGTCTCTCCGACGTGGACCCCTTCGCCCATCGCCTCACACAGCGACGCGACGTCGCCGGGATCCGGGGTTTCGTCCCCGCCTTCTTCGCTCCCTTCGGCCGCAGTGGCGCCGGATTCGGCCTCCCTGGCGCCATCCTCCTCGTCCCCCGTGTCCGCGTCGGCGGGGTCGGAGGCGTCGCCAGCAGGATCCGGATCCCGCGGCTCGAAATCGATGCATCCGCCGAGTAGCACGGCGATCCATGCCGCCCACAGCGGCGCAATACGGGTGTCGACCATCGGAGACTCCTCGGACTCGAGAACATGCGCAATCGCGCGTCGATCTAGCGATCGAGCAAAAAAACATCCAATGCCGGAAGTTCGCGACCTTCGCCATCGAACAACGCGGCATCCCACTCTGGGTTGCCCTGCCCCGCGACCCATCCGGCACCGGGCCAATCGATCCAAATCGGATCCCAATACACGACCCCTTCCACGACTTCCAAGGCGCGCATGGTGGCGATGTACGCCGCGATGTAGTCGCGCTGCCCTTCCGGGCTGATCGTGAAGGGATCGTCTTCGGTGAAATCGTACGGTCCCTGACTCTCGCCGGCCCACAAGGCACCGAACTCGGCGATGAGGACACGTCGCCCCGACACCTCGGCGAGCCAGAGGACGTAGGCTTGCATCTCCTCCAGCGACCAACCGGTCCAGAATGAATAAAGCGAAAGGCCGAGGACGTCGTAGTCCATCGCTTCGGCTTCGAGCCGCGCGAGACGCTCCTGCATGCGGTCGCGATCGGGCTCGGCCGCGAATTCGAGCACGATCGCGGCTTCGGGGGCGACGGAGCGAACGGCGGCGGCGGCCCGTGCGAGCAATCGTACGTATTCCGGACTGGACGCTTCGTAGCCCATCAGGCGTTCGTTGATCGAATGGCCCAAGGCGACGTAGCGGATCGTCGCGCCGGTGTCGCGAAAGGCTCGCACGCTCTCGGCCGTGTGCTCGAAGACGGCGGCGCCCACGTCGTCGAAGGAGTCGAACATGGCCCACGCCGCCGGCATCACCTGCAGCTCCGTATTGGTCCAGAAGTCGCTGTAGTGAAATGTCAAGAACAGCGAAAAGCCGTATTCGTGCGCCAACTCTGCCGCTCTGACGCCATCGGCCACGTCTTGGTATCCCTCGTGCAGCCGATACTCCTCGCCGTCCGTAAACAATGTGGGCTGCCCGGGATCGTGAAGTAGCCGCAGGCGTGCGAGATCGAATCCATGATCCGCGAGGATCGCCAGGACCTCGCGCGCCATCTCGGAATCATCATAGTAAGTGGCCCCGAGATCGTCGAGCAGGTTGCGGAACGAAACATCCGCCCCCACCGCGAAGGGCCGCGGGGGCTCGGGCTCTTCCGCTGGCGGCACATCGACGTGGACGACGTCCCCTTCACCGCCCATGGGACCTTCGCCCACCGTCGTTCGCCCGAGATCCCCGATTTGCAGGCATCCGGCGCACATCGCCAGCGCACCGGCGGAGACATGGCGCACGGCGTCCGTCATCGCCGCTCCCCCTCCGCGGCACATGCCGACTGCAGAATGGCGCGGAGTTCGGACGCGAGATGCCGATTGCGCTGCCGCTCGATCACCGCGCGAGCTTGGGCCGTGCGATGGACCATACAAAGTGCGCGCACCCGGGCCAACTCGGATTCATCCCGATAGACGCCCTCGGGAAATCGGCGCGCATAGGCGTCGAGGAGCGTGAGCGCCGTCGCAGCCTGCCCGACTCGCAGGGCGCGACGGATCTCGCGATACGCCTGCGTTTCCTCGGCCAAGGTCGACGGACGCTCGCGTCGTTCGGCGCGCGTTTCCAAGGGATTCTCGTGACGACGCGAGGCCACACCGACGCGGTGCGAGCGGACGCTGCCCGGAGAAGCAGCTTCGGGAAGCGCCTCCGAAGGCTCCGCAATGCGCGGGGAAGGCTCGACCGAGGCGGGGCTGCGCACCGACGAGGGCAGCGCGAGGTGGAGAGGAGCAGGCATCGTGGAGCTGCGCCATACGTTCGCGGCCGGAGGCCGCAGTGCGACGAGAGGATCGACGCGCGGCGAAGGACGCAGGCTCCAACCGACGGCGACCACCGCCACCGCGGCGATCGCTGCCACGATCCCGAGCGCACGCCGAATGGTGCGTCGCTGCCCGACACGCCGCTCGATGTCTCGCCAACCGCGGTCGACCACCGAGGCAGGCACGTCCTCCAGCTCACGGAACGCGGAGACGAACTCCGCCCGCAGACGATCAGCCTCGCGAGGCGACATCGCGCCGCCCCCTTTCTTGCATCACGCGATAGCGCGCAATGGCCTTGTCGATCAGGAACCGCGCCGCTCGCAGCCGGCCATACGCAGTATTCAGATTGACGCCCATACATTGCGCCGCCTCGGGGACGCTCATGCCCTCCACGTCGACGAGCACGAACGTCAATCGCCGCTCCTCCGCCATCTGCTCGAGCGCACGCTGCACGACCTCGCCTTTCTCGAGCACCTCCATCCGTTCTTCGGGGTTCGGAGGACCGCCGGCGGTCGTCCGCGGCGCTCGAGCCTGCTCCCGAGCACGGATCCGCGTGGACACTTTGCGCGCAATGCCAAACAACAACCCGCGCGGGTCCTCGGCGATGTGCAGCTCGGGCTGTCGGCGATGCAACACGATGAACACCTCTTGCACGGCGTCTTCCACCGCCGTCGTCGGGACTCCGAATCGTCGAACCACACGCCAGACGAATCCGTGGTGCGCGCGGTAAATCTGTTCGATGTCGGTTCGCGTCACGTGAGTCGGAGCCCCCACGTCGGGACCCAGAGACAGGACATGCGGTCCCCGTGTCCCATCCGTGCCGAAAAGTTACCCCTGCGGCGAAAAAATCCGGACCTCGACACCCAACCCGAATCGACCCCCCACGCGCGGCACGCGAAACACGGTGCGATCGCCATCCACGGCGAACTCGAGCCGCGTGGGGCTGCCGAGGAAGGCCGCGCGCGCGAACAGGGCGATCCGCGGATGGGGTGCCCACGACACCCCACCTTGGACGACGAAGGCCGACCACACGAGCGTGGTCGACCGCGGCGAAGGAATGTCGACACCACGACCGCGCAACCCGCCGACTTCGAAGCCCCCGCACAGCGGGATCTCGATCGCGCGCCGCCCCAACCGTGCGCAAGCGTGCACGCCACCCGCCGCGAGACGCAGCGCCGCATTGGGCGGGGACTGCGAGGTCTCGCGTTCGAGCCATCCGTGGCCTTCGACGCGCACCCGCAGGCGCGGCCACAGCAGCGCGAGTCCGCCTCCGAAGCCTGCCCCGAACCCTGGCAACGGGCCGAGCTGCCCCGCAGCGTCGACCGATACGGCGATGCACGGCGGACCCGGAGGAGCCCGTCGTGGCCGCGGGTGGCACAGCAGACGCGGCGCCGGCGAGGTCCGTTCGGGCTCCTCCGGCGGCGCCTCGGGGGTGGGGCGCGGCACGGGATCGAACGCCGCGGCGATCTTGAGCACCGCGGCCTCGGTGAGCAGGGTGCAGTCCGGATCGGCGAGCTCCGCATGCCAACGCACGCCCTCGCCGACCACCCACAGCTCGAGCGTGTAGCGAGCCTCGACCGCCGTGATGCGCCCCGTTGCGCGCAAGGGGGCCTCGTCGCGCGTCCCGTGCACCTCGGCCAAGACCGCACGTTCCACGGCCTCGCGCGGCGGACACTCGGGCGGCGCCTGCCAGTCGAGCTCGAGCGCAGCGACGACGAGGAACGCGGAAATCCAACTGGGGATGAGCACTGGTTGGACGCCCTCTCCGCACGACACCCGCCACGCTGCGGCACCGCGGGAGGCCGACGCTATCATGCGAACGCGGACGATCCGAGGGCACGCGGCTGCGGCCTGTTTTTCACCCATGAAAAACGGTTGTGCATGCCATGCTATGGTTGCAAAGCTCGTGAGGCGCTACGAGATCGCCATGGACAAGGCGTTCCAAGGGAAAACGGTGTTGGTGACGGGAGCCTCGGGCGGCATCGGGGAGGCGTTCGCCCGTGAGGTTGCACGACGCGGCGGGAAACTCGTGCTCGTCGCGCGCTCCGAAGCGAAGCTGCGCGCGCTGGCGGCCGAGCTGGGCGGTGCCCACGTCATCGCGCTCGATCTCGGGGCAACCGGAGCCGCCCAGCGCGTGCACGACGAGGTCACTCGGCTCGGCCTGGGAATCGACGTCCTCGTCAACAACGCCGGGTTCGGTTTGTTCGGCAAGTTCGACGAACTCTCGCTCGCGGAGCAGCGCGGCGAGATCGATCTCAACGTCACCGCCTTGTTCGAGCTGACCCATTGGTTCATGCCGATGATCGAGCGGCGCCAGGGGGGCGTCATCCTCGTCGCCTCGGTCGCGGCGTACGTCCCCACGCCCTACATGGCCGTGTACGGCGCGACGAAGGCGTTCGTCCTGTCGTTCGGCGAGGCGCTCTGGGCCGAGTATCGCGGACGAGGCGTGCGCGTGCTGACGCTCTCGCCGGGGCAGACGCGCACGGGATTCTTCGCGCGCGCCGGCGACGGATTGAAGCGTATGCAGCAGGCCGCCCCGGAGGACGTCGCGAGGCTCGGGCTCGCCGCGTATGCGTCCGGTTCTGCGTCGGTCGTGCACGGCCCCCAGAACGCACTCTCGGTGTTCCTCTCGCGCTTCCTCCCGCGCGCCTCCAATGCGAAGATCGTCGAACGCATGACCCGACCGACGCCCGAGTTGGCCCGTGGCGGATGAACTCCCGGCTTGGGACGACCTCCGCATCCTCCTCGAGGTGCATCGCCGCGGGAGCTTGCTCGCCGCCGGAGCGCACGTGGGTTTGTCGACGGCCACCGTCGCCCGCCGCATGGCGGCCCTCGAACGCGCGCTCGGCCGCAAGCTCGTCCATCGCACCTCGCAGGGCACGCACGTCGAAAAGGACGGCCTCGGGCTCGTCGCGCTCGCCGAAGAACTCGAGCGTTCACTCGCCGCGTACCGTCGCGACGGCACGGGACCATCTCCGTACGCCGGCGTCGTCCGGGTCTCCGTCCCCGACGGGTTCATGGGCATCGCGATCGCGGCCGTCGAACGCGTCCGTCGCGAGCATCCGGAGACGTTCGTCGAACTGAGCAGCGAGAGCCGCTTCGTCGACCTCGCCGCGCGCGAGGCCGACATCGGCATCCGTGCGGGACGCTCCGCGTCCGCCGTCTTGATCGAACGCGCCGTGGGGACCGTCCACGCCGGACTGTTCGCCAGCGCCGCCTATCTCAAATGCCGCCTCCCGAGTCGCGTGCTCACGCCCGAGGTCTGGGCGACGCAGGACTTCATCACCGGCGATGCGCCGCATGGCCCCACGGAGTGGCTCACGGCCCGCGGCGCCGTGCGGTTCCCGATCAAAGTGAGCACCTACGATGGCCGCATCGAAGCGGCCGAGCGCGGGATCGGCATCGTCATGGCGAGTGCGTCCGTCGGCACGAGCCATCCTCGGCTCGCGCGCATCCGCCTCGACACACCGCTCCCCCCGCTGACGTTCTACCTCGTGATGCATCAGGACCTGCGCAACGTCGCGCGGGTGCGCGCCGTCGCCGAGGCACTCGGCGAGGTCGTGGCCGAGGAGGTCGCGGCGCAGACGAAAGCGGAGCGAAGATTCCAGCGCCGCCAACGGTGAGGCGAGCGCCGGGATCGCTCCTCTTCACCGCGCGACGCATCGCCGCGTCGGTCGCCGCAACGCGAAGAGGAGCAGCATCCAGAGCCCCGCCGATCGTCCGCCCACTGGCGCCGTGGCGCGGCAGCTGCAACCGCCGTCGGTCGCCGCACCGCCATCCTGCGGGGCGGTGCTCGAACCGGACTCCGCCGCCTCGCTCGACGCCTCGCCCACGCCGGTCGATGCCTGCGCTCCGGTGCTGGAGGTGGTCCCGGGCTCCCCCATGGTCGATCCACCTTCGTCCTCGCTGCCGCTCGAGGAGGACCCCTCGTCCTCACCTCCGGTGCCGTCGTCCGTCGGCGGCTCCTCGGGCAACCGCAGCTCTTCGGGCGGCACGTCGCCGTCGATCTGCAGCAGGTAGGCGACGAGGGCGTCGAGCTCGTCTTCGCTCAGGTCCGCGGTGGCGCCGTGACGTCCTTCGGGATTGCGGGTGGTGAGGACGTCGTGGAGCGTGGGCGCGGAGCCGTCGTGCAGGTACGGCGCGGTCTGCCAGATGCCGAGCAACGTGGACGTGGCGATGCCGGGTAGATCGCCGCCCAAGCGGTCTCCGGAGGGCCCGGTCAACGTGCAGACGTCGTGGACGCCACCATCGAGGCTGTCGGTGAAGTCGGCTCAGGCATGGCACGTGTCGCAGCCGAGCTCGAGGAACAGCGCGAAGCCTTCCTCCGCTTGGGCCGTGAGGGTGCCGTCGGGGTTGCGATAGGGGCTACGCGGAACGGCGTCGAGCGACGCGACGTAGGCTGCGAGCGCGTCGAGATCGGAATCGAGGCCCGCTTTCGGGTCGCCCCAAGGGTCGCTCACGGTGCCGGATTCGAAGACGTCCAGCGGGATGAACCCGAGGCCGCCTTGGTGGGCGCGAATCGGATTGTCGAAGTCTTGGATCTCGTCGAAGTTGGCCGACCAATGCACGGGGCCGTGTCCGGTACCACGACGCCCGAGGAGCGAGATCGTGTTGCGGAACCCCTCGCCGCGATCGAAGAAGTCCCAGATCATGCCGTCTTCGAAGCCGTCGAAATGGCAGGACGAGCAGCTCAGGTAGCCTTCGCTCGCCATGCGTTTGTCTTCGGCGTTGGCGAAGATCCGTTTGCCTTGGAGCAGGACGCTCGGGAGCTTCTCGTCGGCGACGAGCGGAACCTCGGCGAGGATCCGGGTGGATTGATCGCTGCCAGCGAGCAAGGCCGCGACGTCGTAGACGACGAGGGTACGCGCGAGGTCCGCGAGCACGAGCAGGCGATCGCGCGGGGCGACGATCGAGGCGACGGGCCCGAGCAACGCGTCCCCACGCAGCGCCGTGACGAAGGTGCGGTCGTAGGCGTCGCGGAGTTCGACCAGGTTCGAGCCGAACACGGAGACGAACGCCCAGTCGCCGAGCGGCGTGAACGCGACGTGGTAGGGGAGATTGCGATCGTCGAGATCGAGGCGCGCTTCGAGGCGCTCCTCGTCGGTGGTGAGATCGAGGATCGAGACGAGCGGACGAACCGCGTTGTCCTGCGTCAGCGCTTGGCCGTCGCGCATGAGGCCGCGGGCCATGTTGTCTTTCTTGGACGGCACCCACGCTTGACTTCCGTCGGGCGTGACGGTGACCGAGAACAGATAGTTGGGCAGGCCGCGGCCCTGGACGTCGCTGTCTTCGGTGGTGGTGTCTTCGGCGAGGTCGAAGCGGGCGACCGTGTCGAGCGATGCGGTGTCCAGGCGGTAGACCTCGCCGCGATCGCCCTGCGAGATGAACCGCGTGACCCACAGCGAAGCTCCGTCGCCCGAGATCGTGATCCCGCGCAGGAACGGCGCCACGTGCTCCTGCGCGACGATTTCGTGGGTGGTGCCGTCGATCCGCACGACGTCGCCGAGCGCCATCAGCGGGATGTAGGCGTCTCCCTCCGCGCCGAAGACGATGCCCATGGGGAGGCTCGCGTACGGGAGCCGGAAGAAGTCCACGGCACGCCGCGCGTCGAGATCGACGATCGCGACGGCATAGACGTCGCGATGGACGACCCAGAGGCGCCCGTCGGGCGCGAGCGCCACGGCCACGGGATCGCGGAAGACCTCGATCTCGGCGACCTTCTCGAGCGCGTCGAGGTCGACCAGCGTGACGGTGCCGTTGTCGGTGTTGGCGGTGACGACGAGGCCGCGCTCGGGATCGACGAGCAGGCTCCCCGAGGTCTGCGGCGCGCGAGGAGTCGGCGCGGTGTGGACCGTGTGGATGAACGAGTGACTGGCGAATCCGCCGTCGTCTTGCGCGACGATCGTGACTCGATAATGGCCGGGCGCGTCGAACGTGTGCTCGAGCCCGGTGTTGTCGGCGGAGAACTCGGTCACGGTGCCGTCGCCGAAATCCCAGCGCAGCAGCGCTTCACCCGAGGCGTCCGACGGCTCGGCCGCGAACACCGTGCGGTCGCCGTGCAGCGTCGGCGCAGGGGGTTCGACGTGGAGCTCGAGCGCCTGCGCCGGGGCGCTCCACAGCACCGCGAGCACCGACGCGGCGAGGCAGGAGAGATGGAACGAGCGTGTCATCGCGTGGTGAAGGTCGAGCGGAACTCTTCGGCAAGGGCGTTTCCGACGTAGTCCTTGATGCCGCCGGCGGGCAGCACGACTTCGTAGGTGGTGCCCGCCTCGAGCTCGCCGTCGGGGTCGAAGTGCAGAATGCTCATGTTCACGCCCCAGGTGCCACGGAGCGGGCTGCCGCCGACGGGGCGGACGATGAAGCTCCGCGTGTCGACCGTGGCGAGCTCGACGTTGTCGGTGAACGAGATCCCGATGCGCGACGTCGTCGCCTGGCCGACGGCGCCGTCGTTCGGGATGATCCAGTCCACGCGCGGCGGTGTGGTGTCCGGCGCGGTATCGTGCACGGCGATGACCGTGCCCGCGTAGCGATTGGTCGCGGGCGAGAGCTGGTCGTCGGACATGATGAGGAGGTTGCCGACGGCGATCGTGAACTGATCGTCGTTCTCCTGCAGATCGCGGCGACCGTGGATGTCGCGAACCCACGTGAAGTTGCTCGGGTCGCGCACGTCGAACTTCGCCGCGCCGGGTTCGGGGCGGATCCTGCCGGCGAACATGAAGCCGTCTTGGAAGCTCAGGTATTCGAAGTATCCGCCCGGTCGGTTGCCATTGACCGATTGGATCGTGACCGGATTCGAAAGCACGTCGTACACGCGGAGCGGATTCAGCAGATACGCATGATGCCCATAGACTGCTCCGATGTAGCTCTCCTCGGACGACCGAATGGAAGCGAGCAATACGGGACTGCGGGGATTGGAGATGTCGAGCGTCGCCACGCCGGAGCTGTTCTTGGGCGTGGTGACCACGAGGACGTTGCCGACCGGGAACACCGGGCCCGCGCTCACGCCCCCGAGGTTGGCGACACGCGCGACGATCTGCGCATCGGCGGGATCGGAGGCATCGATGACGTGGAGCCCCGTGTTGGTTCCGCCGACGAAGATGTGATGACCCTGCCAGGCGACGCCCCAGACGGCTTCGGTGAAATCGCCGAAGTTGACCCCCTCGATGTCCACGCTCTTGAGGTGCTCGGGCGCGCGGACGTCCGTGATGTCCCACAGGTCGACGCCGCGGCCCTGAATCGTCACGGTGTAGAATCGATCGCCGTATTTCGCGAACGACACCTGGTGGCCTTCGGCTTCGCCACACGCGGTGCAATCGTTGGGGCTCAACTGATGCGACAGCTGCACCGGCTCCCGTGGATTCGAGATATCGTAGATCGAGAAGCGCGAATTGCCCGTAATCTGCAGATATCCATTGATGATCGAGGGTTGATTGTGGTGCTCGAACTCGAGGGTGGGCGACACGAGGCCGTCCCGCCAGCGATCCGGCGGGAGATCGACCATGTCCGCGGGATACTCTTCGTTCGGCACGACGCCTTCGGGCGCGGCCGGGGGCCCTTCTTCGACGGTGGTGTCCGAGCCCTCGTCGGAGGCGCCGCTCTCTTCGCCGCCGTCTTGCGTCGTGCTCGTCCCGAACGTGCCGGTGCTGGAGGAGCCGCCCTCCTCTCCACCCGTCGACGTCGTCTCGCCCGTGGTGCTCGTCCCCGTCGAAGTGCTCGTTCCCGGGACGATCCCCGAATCGCCTCCGCCCGTCGATTCGTCTGCGTCCGGCGGCGCCCCGGTGCTCTCCTCCGCGGCGGACGTCTCGTGACCCACGGAAGCGTCGCCTTCGGCCGCCCCAGGTCCACTGCAGGCGAACAGCGATGTACCGAGGGTCGCGGTCAGAACGATGTCGAATCTGGTTCTCGCACGCGTCATGGTCTACCGAATCGAACCCCGTTTTACCCGAAGACGCCGCCGAACGGGCAGGGGATGCGCATCGTGGGCCCGAGCGGCGTAACACGGAGGCCCAT
>Ga0079224_100013468_pt1 | contig 11382 bp, 10 predicted proteins | sample Stecom2015_FD_80414 | JGI IMG/M metagenome (GOLD analysis project Ga0079224, IMG submission 80414) | Agricultural soil microbial communities from Utah to study Nitrogen management - Steer compost 2015 | ecosystem: Environmental > Terrestrial > Soil > Agricultural land | place: USA: Utah...
GATGACGGCCAGGTCGGCGGCGGTGCGCATGTGGAAGTCGAACCGTTCCATCAGCCAGTCACGGAGCCCGGAGAAGCCGTCGATATCGCGGTGGAGGTTCCACACCCGCGCCTCGATCACATCAGCGAGCACACTGGCATGCACCGAGTTGATCAAAGAGGCAGCCTGGTCAAGGTTGGTGTGAATAGCCTGCGAGCGCTCGGTCCGCTCGACCCTGCTGGGCTTCCGTGCCTTCTTTCTCGCTGCCATGTCACACCTCCTCGATCGCCTCAAGACCCGTACGGGCCTGTGGTTTCCGCCGCTTCGTGCTATGTATCTATGATCCCAGGTCAGGAGCTGTTTGTCGTCACCCCATCGGGGATAGAACACTCACGTTCCCGCACCAGAACCCAACGCGCACAAGAAGAAACAGACAAAACCACGGGCAACCGCGGACCCCGGGCAGGCCCACGACCGGCCTCCGCGCCGCAAAACGACCCCGACCGCCTACCAGCTCTCGTCGCCGCCCGCCCGAACCCCACCCCACACGCACCCCGACAGCCGGATGGAGAGTCCAAGGGAAAGGGACCTCTCCGTCGCTGCCCGCCTGAACCCCGCCCCAGACGCACCCCGGCAGTCAGACGAGCACCCCAACGGGAAGAGACCTCTCCGTCGCCGCCCGCCCGAACCCCGCCCCACACGCACCCTTGCGGCCGGACGAGTGTTCGCCCGCTGCTCGACCCTCGAGCGTCTCAGCGCTGTTCGAAGTAGAAGGACTTGATGAAGCAGTCGCGCGGCTGGCCGATCGCGAAGAGGACGCAGTCCACCAGCGACCTCGCACTCAGCTCGTCTTGGGCTTCCCGCTCGGCCGCCCATTCCTCCGAGCGCCTGTCAGGGTTGTCGAAGTCCGGCGGATACAGGGAGATCACGCGTACACCCTTGGGGCGCAGTCGCTTCGAGAGGATCTCGGTGAAACCTGCTTGGGCGCTCTTCGCCGCGTAGAACGCCTCGTGCGCCTCCGACCGGTGATGTCCGGTCTCCCCGCAGGCCGACACCATCGTCACGATGTCCGGCCTCTCGGAGGCCAGGAGCAGCGGCAGGAAATGCTTGACGGCCAGCACGGTCCCCGTCGCCCCGGCTCCGATCGTGTCGACGATCTGCTCGTCGTCGGCGGCGGTGAGGCCTCCGGTCTGTAGGTACGGGGCGCCGTTGTTCACCAGGACGTCGATGCGGTCGGTCCGTTCCGACACGGCGGCGGCGAAGGCAGCGACGGACGCGGGGACGCCCAGATCGCAGGCGAACGCGTGGGCGCTGCCGCCCTCGCCTCGGATCTCTTCACGGACCCGCTCGACCGCGTCGAGGCTCCTGGCCGCGAGGAACACCTCGGCGCCGAGTTCGGCGAGGCTGATCGCCAGGCTCCTGCCGAAGTCGCGCCCGGCTCCGGTGACCACCACACGATGCTCGTCCAGTCGCATGATCGGGCTCCTTTCGGCCGGTTGGGGGTTCCACTCCGGCGCCGTGTCTCTACTGCTGTGACCAGTGCCATCGGCCCGCACCAGGTTTTTACCATGTGTTGTCGGCGGTTTCTTCCCGCGTAATGCGCCGGTGACACTGCCTCGGCATTGTGGTGCATGAGGATCGGCGGCACGCGCCGGCCTCGCCGCCGCACCGGCGCGGCACGCACACCGCATCACCGCCCGGAAGGAACACCACCATGGAACCGCTCGCGATTCTGGCACTCAAGCACACCTACGAAGAGGCGCGCTCGGCGCTGCCCGACGCGCCGGTCGTCGAGGACCGGCCTTCGCTCCTCGCCCGGCTGGCCGACGGCGTCGCCGCGGCGCGCCGCGGTCTGATCGCCCGCCACCTGCGAGGCTCGGCTCCGGCCGCGCTGCCGGTGCGGGGCGACGTCCGCCGGGCCGCTTGAGCCCGTTTCGAAGCGGGGGCCGGGAGCCGTCTGGCTCCCGGCCCTCCCGTCATACGGGGCGGCCGTCCACATATGCCTGCTCCACCTTGGAGTAGATGTCGAGCGGGTCGCCTGACCAGACGCAGAAGTCGGCGTCCTTGCCCGCTTCCAGCGAGCCGATCCGGTCCTCGACGCCCATGATCGTCGCGGGGTTGATCGTCACGGCCCGCAGCGCCGTGTCGCGGTCGAGTCCTTCCTTGACGCACAGCATCGCCTGGACGATCAGGTGCTCGATCGGCACTACCGGGTGGTCGGTGGTGATCGCGATCGTCACCCCGGCCTCGGCCAGGGCCACGGCGTTCCGGGGGGAGCGGTTGACGGTCTCGACCTTGCTGCGGCTGCACAGCAGCGGCCCGAAGATGACCGGCACGCCGCGCTCGGCGAGGAGGTCGGCGAGCAGGTGCGCCTCGGTGCCGTGGTCGAGCACCAGGTCGTACCCGAACTCTTCGGCCACGCGCAGCGCGGTGGCGATGTCGTCGGCGCGGTGGCAGTGCTGGCGCCACGGGATCTCTCGCTCGAGGACCTTCACGAGGGTCTCGAGTGTGAGGTCGCGTTCGGGGTCGTCGGCCCGGCGGTGGTTCTCGGCGGCGACGAACGCCTGCCGCAGCACCCCGGCGGTGCCGAGTCTGGTGGAGGGGGTCTTCTTCTGCTCGCCGTAGACCCGTTTGGGGTTCTCGCCGAGGGCGGATTTGACGCCGGCGGGGGAGCGCAGCACCATCTCGTCGACGTAGCGTCCGACGGTCTTGACGGCGACGGTCTCGCCGCCGATGACGTTTCCGGAGCCGGGGTTGACGCAGGCGGCGAGCACCCCGCCCGCGACGGCTTCCGCGAAGCCCGGTTCGGCGGGGTTGATCCCGTCCAGGGCGCGGACGTAGGCGGTGTTGGGGTCGGTCATCTCGTTGGTGTCGTTGCCGGCCCAGCCTTCGGCGACCTCGTGGACGCCGAGGTGCGTGTGGGCGTCGACCAGGCCGGGGAGGATCCATCCGCCGGTGGCGTCGGTGACGGGGACGCCCTCGGGCACCGGCAGGTCGGGGCCGCCGACGGCGCTGATGCGGCCGTTCTCGACGATGAGGGTGCCTCGCTCGATCGGGGCGGCGGTGACGGGCACGATGGTGGCGCCGCGCAGGGCCAGGGTGTCCTCGGTCATGGTTTCGCCTTCCGGTAGGTGGGTCCGCCCCATCCTGCCTGGCAAACCGGCCGACCGGTCAGCGGCCCCGGTGTTCGGTGGAGGAGCGCACTCTCCGGTTCAGGAGGCCCAGCGGATGATCTCCTTGGTGACCGTCTCTGGGGCCTCCTGCTGCGGGAAGTGCCCCACGTCCTCCAGGAGCTTCCACTCGTAGCGGCCGTGGATGTACCGTCCGGAGCCCTGGGCGGTGCGCGGCAGCACGCAGGTGTCCATGGCGCCGTGCAGCTGCAGCGTGGGCACCGGGGTGGGCCTCTGGAGCAGTTTCACGAACCGCCGCCCGGCCAGGCCCATGGCGGTGCGGAACGGCCACCGGAACGCCTCCAGCGCGCAGAACGCGGCCTGCGGGATCTGGATGACGTCCCGGCAGGCGCGCACGTACGCCTGGAAGTCCTTGGTGTTGCGCCAGCGCGGCCCGGACCACCAGTACATGAGGTCGGCGACCTTGCGGGCGTCCCACGCGGTCAGCTTGTGCTCGTAGCGGGGCATCTGGAAGGCGAACAGGTGCTTGGACGCCGAGAGCTGGCCTTTGGGGTCGACGGCGAGAGCGGCCCGCTGCCGCAGCGGGTGGGCGGCGCCGACGACGACGAGGGAGCGGAACTGCTGCGGGTGGAACGCGGCGGCGGCGAAGCCGAGGATGCCGCCGAGGTCGTGGCCGACGACGGTGGCGTTGCGTTCGCCGAGGGCGCGGACGAGTCCGACGACGTCGGCGGCCATGGTGTAGGCGTCGTAGCCGTGCGGCGGCTTGTCGGAGGCGCCGTAGCCGCGCAGGTCGACGGCGACGACGCGGAATCCGGCGTCGGCGAGCGCGGGGATCTGGCGGCGCCATGCCCACCAGAACTCGGGGAATCCGTGCAGCAGGAGCACGAGGGGGCCTTCTCCGGCTTCGGCGATGTGGAATCGCGAGCCGTTGGCGTCGATGTGCCGGTGGGTCCAGGGCCCGGGTTTGAGGGCGGCGCTGTCGGCGAAGTTCCTGCGGTTCACGAGCAAAGCGTACGAGGTCGGTGACGGCGGGGGCGACGCCGGACGGCGGGGCCGCCGGGGCCGCCCCGCCGTCGAGCGGTCGTGCGCGAGGGCCTCAGTCCTCCGAGGAGCGGGAGGTGAGCCCTTCCTTGATGCGCGCCATGACGGAGCTGTCCTGGAGGGTGGTCACGTCGCCGAGTTTGCGGTCCTCGGCGATGTCGCGCAGGAGCCGGCGCATGATCTTGCCCGAGCGGGTCTTCGGCAGTTCGGAGACCACGATGACCTGCCGCGGCTTGGCGATCGGCCCGAGCGTCTTCGCGACGTGGTTCCGCAGTTCGGCCAGGTGCTCGGGGCTCGATTCGGAGGCGCCGCGCAGGATCACGAACGCCACGATGCCCTGCCCGGTGAGGGGGTCCGTGGCGCCCACGACGGCGGCTTCGGCGATCGTGTCGTGGCTGACCAGCGCCGATTCGACCTCGGTGGTGGAGATGTTGTGGCCGGAGACGAGCATGACGTCGTCGACGCGGCCGAGCAGCCAGATGTCGCCGTCGTCGTCGCGTTTGGCGCCGTCGCCGGCGAAGTACATCTGCTCGAAGCGCGACCAGTACGTGTCGAGGAAGCGCTCGTCGTCGCCCCAGACGGTGCGCAGCATCGAGGGCCACGGGTCGCGGATGGTGAGGAACCCGCCGCCGCCGTTGGGCACCGATTTGCCCTCGTCGTCGACCACGTCGACGGTGATGCCCGGGAGGGGGCGCTGCGCGGAGCCGGGTTTGGCGGTGGTCGCGCCGGGCAGCGGCGAGACCATGATGGCGCCGGTCTCGGTCTGCCACCAGGTGTCCACGACGGGGCACCGGTTGCCGCCGATGTGCTCGCGGTACCACATCCAGGCCTCGGGGTTGATCGGCTCGCCGACGCTGCCGAGCAGGCGCAGGCTCGAGAGGTCGAACCGGGCGGGGATGTCCTCGCCCCACTTCATGAAGGTGCGGATGGCCGTGGGCGCGGTGTAGAGCAGCGAGACCTTGTACTTCTCGACGATCTCCCAGAGCCGGCCCCGGTGCGGCGTGTCGGGGGTGCCTTCGTACATGACCTGGGTGGCGCCGTTGGCCATGGGGCCGTAGACGATGTAGGAGTGGCCGGTGACCCAGCCGATGTCGGCGGTGCACCAGTAGACGTCGGTCTCGGGCTTGAGGTCGAAGACCGCGTGGTGGGTGTAGGCGGTCTGCGTGAGGTAGCCGCCGGAGGTGTGGAGGATGCCCTTGGGCCTGCCGGTGGTGCCGGAGGTGTAGAGGATGAACAGCGGGTGCTCGGCGTCGAACGACCGGGCCTCGTGCTCGGGGGAGGCGGTGGCGACGGTCTCGTGCCACCACAGGTCGCGGTCGTGCCAGGCGACGTCCTCGCCGGTGCGGCGCACCACCAGGACCTTCTCGACGGCGGGGCACCGGTCGGCGGCTTCGTCCACAGTGGGTTTCAGGGCGCTCGCCTTGCCCCTGCGGAACCCGCCGTCGGCGGTGATGACCAGTTTGGCGCCCGCGTCGTCGATGCGGTTCGCGAGCGCGTCCACGCTGAACCCGCCGAAGACCACCGAGTGGGGGGCGCCGATGCGCGCGCACGCCAGCATCGCCACGGCGGCCTCGGGGATCATCGGCATGTAGATCACGACCCGGTCGCCCGCGGCGACGCCGAGGTCGGTCAGCGCGTTCGCGGCGCGCTTGACCTCCTCGAGCATCTCGGCGTAGGTGACGGCGCGGGTGTCCCCCGGCTCGCCCTCGAAGTGGATCGCCACCCGGTCGCCCAGCCCGGCCTCGACGTGGCGGTCGAGGCAGTTGACGGCGACGTTCAGTTCGCCTCCGGTGAACCACTTGGCGAACGGGGGGTTCGACCAGTCGAGGGTCTGCTCCCACTCCTTGGTCCAGTCGAGTCTGCGGGCCTGCGTCTCCCAGAACGCGAGCCGGTCCGCGGCGGCCTCGTCGTAGGCGGACTCCGTGACATTCGCCGTTCGGGTGAATTCAGGAGTGGGGGGGAACGTGCGATCCTCCGACAGGAGGTTGGCGAGCGTCTTCTGCGGGGTCTCTGTCACGGGTATTCGCTCCTTACAGCGGCGTTACTGTGAGGCAGGTCTATTTCCCGTTACCCTACCGCGAAACCCGCTCCTGACAACCGGTGACGTTCCGGGCGTCGCCGAGCGGGAGGCGAGCGTTCGCCGGGCGGTCGACGAGCGGTTTCGAGGCGCGGCCCGCCCGGCCCCTGCGCCGGCACTCACACCGCGGACCGCCCGCGAAGGGAGGCGTTCGTCACTCTCGGTCGCCCGCCCGACCGCCGCTTCGGCCCTCGCGGGGGCGGCGAATCCGCCCGAATCCGGCGCGTGGCGCCCGTCTGCTCACCCGGTGGTGCGGAAGGCGTCTGAAGTCGCCGACATCAGGGCAAGCGCATCGTCAGCCAAGTCTGTACCATTTGTCACTGCCCTCATACCCGCCCGGTGGGGCGTATCCGTCCCATCTCCGACCGGTAAGGTTCCGCCCGTGGATCCTCTCGCGCCTCTACTCGAGCTCTCCGAGGTCGCCGACGCCCTCGAGAACGCCAGAGCCAACGTCGATCGCATGCTCTGGCATGAGGCCCTGCGCGGTGACAGCGAGCATGTCGCCGCCGAGGTCGCCCTGCACGACGCCTCGGCGACGCTGGCGCTGGAGGGCTACGACTGCGACGTCGAGCGTCTCCGGGCCGGCGACTTCTCCGACCCGATCGTCTCCGGGGCCCTGCGCGTCGTCGAGGCGCTCCCGGGCCTGGTGGACATGTGGGCCGTCTCGCCCCGATACGTGCTGGCGAAGCTCCATCTGCTGGCCTCCCGCGACTTCCGCGAGTCCGGAATCGACTTCGAGCCCGGCCGCATCGAGGTCGACAAGGGCGGATCGGCCCGCGTCGACGCGATGTGCGCACTGGTCACCAGCCCCACCAAGGAGATCCCGGCGGCGTTGACCGCGGCGGTCGTCCACGGCGAGCTCCTCGCCGTCCAGCCGTTCCCGGTCGCCAACAACATCGTCGCCCGCGGCGCGGCCCGGCTGGCCCTGGCGAGCAAAGGGCTCGACCGGAACCTGCTCATCACCGTGAACGCCGGGCACCTCGACCGGCACAACGAGTACGTCGGCGCGCAGCGGGCCTGGTCCACCGGCACCCCCGACGGGGTGCGGTCCTGGCTGAAGCACTACGGCAAGGCCCTCGAAGCGGGCGCGGCCGAGACGCTCCAGATATGCACCGAGCTCATGAAGCAGTGAACGCGGACGACCCGCCGAGTGAGCGGTATCAGACTCGCGGCCCGGCCCTCCTCGGACCGGGCCCTCGCTCACTCCGCCGGGTTCAGGCCTCGCCCTTCAGCTCCGCGCGCAGCCGCCGCTTCTCCTCCTGGCGGCGCTTGACGCCCGCGTCGATGTGGTCGATCATCTCGGCGCGCATCCCCTTGAGCAGCATCGTCGAGAGCAGCAGCGAGCCGATCAGGCCGATCCCGATCGCCAGCAGCAGGTTGATGAAGAAGCTCAGCGGCGCGGCGATGGCGACGCACAGCCCGAGCCGGGCGAGAAAGTACTTGGCCACCGGATTCACGGTCGCTCCTCTCCGTAGGTCTTGATCCCTGAGTACCACAGCGCCGCGTACACCAGAGCGGCCACCAGCCCGCCGACGCCGCCGACGAGCAGCGAGGACCACGTCGGCGGCAGCAGCAGCGTCGAGGCGATCCCGGCGCCGAGGCCGAGCACGACGCCGGTGAGCGCGACGGTCCAGCGCGAGGCGCCCTCGTAGCGCCGGAACTGCTGGCTGAACACGAACACGCTCGGCACGGCGGCCACCCAGCCGGAGACGCGGCCGAACTCGCCGCCGCCGATCGTGATGAACAGCAGATCGAACACGACCAGCGCGGCCGCGCCCATGACGACGTACGCGAGCACGGTCCCGATCAGCTGCCCCAGCGTCTCGATCCGGGGGCCGCCGCTCTCTTCGGGCGAGGCCACCACTAGAACCTCACCGACTGGGGCTCGGCTCGCCGCTCGGCGATCGTCCGCGGCCCCTCGTACTCGCGCACCACCTCGTACTTGGTGTTGCGCTCCACGGGCCGATAGCCGGCGTCGCGGATGAGTTCGAGCAGGCTCTCGCGGTCCATCTTGTCGGGGGTGCCGTAGTCGTCGGCGTCGTGCGTGATCTTGTACTCCACGACCGAGCCGTCGAGGTCGTCGGCGCCGTAGGACAGCGAGAGCTGCGCCACGTCGAGGCCGTGCATGACCCAGAAGCACTTGACGTGGTCGAAGTTGTCGAGCAGGAGCCGGGAGACCGCGAAGACCTTGAGCGACTCGGCCGGGCTGGCCATCGTGGTGCGCTCCTGGATGCGGTTGCGGATCTTCCCGTCCTTGGAGTCGTGGAAGTCGTGCTGGTAGCGCAGCGGGATGAACACGCTGAAGCCGCCGGTCTCGTCCTGGAGCTCGCGCAGCCGCAGCACGTGGTCGACGCGGTGCCGGGGCTCCTCGATGTGCCCGTAGAGCATCGTGGCGGGGGTCCGCAGGCCCTTGGAGTGGGCGAGGCGGTGGATGCGCGACCAGTCCTCCCAGTGGCAGTCGTGGTCGACGATGTGCTGCCGGATCTCCCAGTCGAAGATCTCGGCGCCGCCGCCGGTCAGGGACTCCAGGCCGGCCTCGATGAGCTCGTCGAGGATCGCCGAGGCGTCCAGGCCGGAGATCTTCTCGAACCACTGGACCTCGGTGGCGGTGAACGCCTTGAGGTTCACCTGGGGCAGGGTCTCCTTGAGCGCCTTGAGCACGCGCGGGTAGTAGCGCCACGGCAGCGTGGGGTGGAGGCCGTTGACGATGTGGAGTTCGGTGGGCGCGTCGTCCTTCATCTGCTCGGCGAGGGCCACGGCCTGCTCGACGCGCATGGTGTAGGCGTCGGCCTCGCCGGGCTTGCGCTGGAACGAGCAGTACGCGCAGGAGGCGGAGCAGACGTTGGTGAGGTTGAGGTGCCGGTTGACGTTGAACATGGCGCGGTCGCCGTTCTTGGCGGTGCGCACGCCGTGCGCGAGGCGTCCCAGCCAGGCGAGGTCGTCGATCGCGTAGAGTCCCACGCCGTCCTCGTAGGTCAGCCGCTCGCCGGCGGCGAGTTTCTCCTCGATCCCGGCCTTGAACGCCGCGGTGTCGTCCATGACGCCTCCGTTCCCTCTGGTCCCTCTCGGGGGTCAAGTCTGCGAGCCGTGGTCCCGGCCCCGCGGCCGAGTCCGTGGTCCGCGCGTTCGCAGTGCCAGCGTAACGCCGCGGCGACGGATCGCGGCCTCCGCACGAGTCGCACGTGACGCCCCGAACCCCGAATGAGCGTCTCGCTCGCGAAACTCTCGGCGGTCCGAGAGGCGAGATTGGTACGCCTTCGCTAGAGTATGTGTGGCAATCACCACGGGAGGACACCTGGTATGCGCGTGAATCGGTTGGGCGTCAGCGTGGTCGTGGCCGCCGGAGCGGCCGCGGTCCTCTTCGGAGGGGCCATGCCGGCGTTCGCCCAACCTGGCGTCACCACCCCCGACGAGGGCACCCGGCCGCTCGGCGAGACCGCCGACGACACCCCGGTGACCAACCCCGAGACCGCGGGCGGCCCGCTGGCCGACCAGATCGACCGGGCCACCATCGAGGTCGCCCAGCTCGCCGAGGAGACCACCGCCGCCGAAGACGAGTGGCTCGCCCGCACCGAACGACTCGCCGAGAGCGCCGCGGCCTGGTCCGAGACCCTCGACGCCCTCGAGGCCGCCCAGTCCGCGCTCGACCTCGCCGCCGGCGAGGCCTACGCCGACACCGCCGGGGCGCCCGACACCGAGCTCCCCGACCTGACCGGCCTGGCCCCGCTCGGCGGGGAATGGGACCTGCCGGCGCTGACCGAGGCGGTGGAGGCGGCCCGGACCGCCGAGGTCGTCGCCCACGCCGCCTACGACACCGCCGCCGAGTCCGCCTCGCGGGCCGAAGACCGGTACACCGCCCTCGACGCCGAGTTCACCGAGGCCCAGAGCGAGCTCGACCGGCTCGTCGAGGACAACGCCGAAGAGATCGAGGAGATCGAGCGGGCCCGCGAGGAGGCCGCCGCCGACTACTCCGACGACTTCTCCTCCGAGGTCGACGGCTGGGACGCCGCCCCCGAGGCCAAGAAGGCCGTGGAGTACGCCCTGGCGCAGCTCGGCAAGCCCTACGAATGGGGCGCCGAAGGCCCGAACACCTTCGACTGCTCGGGGCTGACGCAGTCGGCCTACCGCTACGCGGGCGTCACCATCCCGCGCGTGGCCGCCGACCAGTTCAACGCCACGCGCGACAAGCCCGTGGACACCTCGATGCTCCTGCCCGGCGACCTGCTCTTCTGGTGGGACAGCCCCGGCGACTGGCGATCGGTCTACCACGTCGGCATGTACCTCGGCGACGGCAAGATGGTGCAGGCCCCCCGCACCGGCGACGTGGTGAAGATCAGCGGCATCTGGTTCACGAACTTCGCCGGCGCGCACCGCGTCGTGGACGCGGTCCAGACCGACGACGGGGACGGCGACGACCAGGCGCCCCCCGGCGACGACGGCACCACCACCGCGCCGGACCCCTCGCCCACCGACGACGAGACGACGGAGCCGAGCCCCTCGCCTTCGCCGAGTCCCTCGCCTTCGCCTTCGCCGAGCCCGTCCCCCTCGCCGACGCCGTCGCCGTCGCCGGAGGAGCCCTCGCCCACTGAGGACGACTCCCCCGACGACCCGTCGCCGAGCGCGTCCGACGGCGTGTCGGGAACGTTCAGCCGCGAACCGGGGGCCGGTGAGACTTCGGGCGAGTTATCCGAAGGCGGATAGCGGGGAGCGCGGGGTGATGGCACGATGGTCGTTAGGCTGCCCGCAGCAATGACAACGCTTCATCCCCGAGGAGGCTCCCGTGGACGACAACAGCTGTAGCTCTTGCGGTCAGCGCCTGACGTCCAGGCTCCGGCGCTGTTCTCGGTGCGGGGCGCCGCTGCCGCCTCCGATCGGCGGTTTCCCGCCCGAACCGCAGTACCCGCCGCCCTCGTACGCCGCCCCGCCGCCGGCCGCCCCGCAGTACGGGCAGCCGGGCCAGGCGGCCCCGCCTCCGCCGCCGCAGGGGTCCGCGCCGGTCCCGCAGCCTCCGCCGTATTCGGGGCAGCCGCCGTACCAGTACCAGCAGCCGCCGCCTGCCGCCTCGGGGTCGGCGGCCGTCCGGCCGCCGATGTACCCGCCGCCTCCGCCGCCGCAGCAGGTCCCGCAGGCTTCGGGCTCGGCGCCGGTCCCGCC
>Ga0079224_100013470_pt1 | contig 11382 bp, 8 predicted proteins | sample Stecom2015_FD_80414 | JGI IMG/M metagenome (GOLD analysis project Ga0079224, IMG submission 80414) | Agricultural soil microbial communities from Utah to study Nitrogen management - Steer compost 2015 | ecosystem: Environmental > Terrestrial > Soil > Agricultural land | place: USA: Utah...
GCCATGTACAGCTCCCGGCCCAGCGCCACAGCGAGGGCTTCGAGGAAACGGCGGTTCTCTTCGGCCAACCCCACCGTGACGCGCAAATGATCCGGCATGCCGTAGCCGGCGACGGGCCGCACGATGACGCCTGCGCGCAGCAGCTTCTGATAGACGGCGCCGCCCTGGCTCACGCCGTCCACGCGCGGCACTTCCACGCTGACGAAATTGCCGTAGGACGGAATCCAGCGCAGATCGAGCGCTTCGAACCCGTGCTCCAGCTGCTTCATGCCAGCGCGGTTGAGCAGATGGCTTTCGCGCACGAACTCCTGGTCCTCCAGCGCCGCTTCCGCCGCGACGAGTGCGAGGTTGTTGACGTTGAAGGGCTGGCGCACGCGATTGAGCAGATCGGCCACGCGCGGATCGCACAGGCCGTAGCCCACGCGCAGGCCTGCGAGCCCGTACGCTTTGGAGAAAGTCCGCGTAATGACGAGGTTGGGATGATCGTCGAGCCAGCGCCGGCTGTCGTAGTTCGCCGCATCCGGCAGATATTCGTTGTAGGCCTCGTCGAGCACGACGATCACATGCGGCGGCACTTTACTCAGAAAGTGCTGCAACTCGTCGGGCGACAGCATCGTCCCGGTCGGATTGTTCGGATTGGCGATGAAGATGACGCGCGTGTCGTCCGCGATGGCATGCAGCATCGCGTTGAGATCGTGCGCATAACCGTCGGCCGGCACGACGATGCTGCGCGCGCCGCGTGCCTGGGTCGCCAGCGGATAGACGGCAAAGGCGTGCTGCGAGAATACCGACGAGCGGCCCGGCCCCAGAAAAACGGCGGCGACCATTTCCAGCACATCGTTCGAACCGTTACCGAGCACGATGCTTTCCATCGGCCGGTCGAGCCGGGTGGCAATGCGCTTCGTCAGCGCAAAATTGTCCGGATAGCGGTGCAGTTCCGGCAGCGCCATCTGGATCGCCGCAAGCACATGCGGCGCCATGCCGAGCGGGTTCTCGTTGGAGGCCAGCTTGACGATGGAATCGGGCTCGAGCCCGAGTTCGCGTGCCAGTTCGGTGATCGGCTTGCCCGGCTGATAAGGGGCAATACTGCGGATATGCGCGGGCGCGTGCTCGCAGGGATCGAAAGGTGTATCGCTCATCGGGGTGCGCGCGGGTAGGCGCCCAGCACTTTGAGAAAGGGCGCGAGTTCCTTGAGTTCCTTCAGGACCTGGGCGACTTCGGGTTCGTCTGCATGACCGAGCAGATCGACATAGAACATGTATTCCCAGCGCGCCAGGCGCGAGGGCCGCGATTCGATCCGCGTCATGCTGATGCCGTGCGCGGCGATCGGGCTGAGCAGTCCGTGCACTGCGCCGGGTTTGTTGGGCGCGGACATCACGATAGACGTGAGATCGTCGCCGGTCGGGCCGCATGCCACTTTGCCCAGCACCAGGAAGCGCGTGGCGTTGTGCGCCTCGTCCTCGATATCGGGTGCCACGATCTGCAGTTCGTAGTGTTCCGCCGCCAGCGCGGGACCGATGGCACAGGCATCGGGTTCGCTGGCAGCCAGACGCGCCGCTTCGGCGTTGCTCGCCACGGGAATGCGCGCCGCACCGGGCAGATGGCGTGCGAGCCAGTTCTGGCATTGCGCCAACGACTGCGAATGCGAGTAGACGCGGGCGACACCTTCCAGCGAGTTGGTCTTGCGCAGCAGATTCTGGCGCACACGCAGCACGATTTCCGCACAGATAGTCAAGGGCGTCTGCAGCAGCAGATCCAGCGTACGGCCGACGGCGCCCTCGGTGGAATTCTCCACCGGCACCACGGCGAAATCCGCCGTGCCGGTCTCGGCCAGACGGAATACCTCGTCGATGGAGCCGCAGGGCACGAGTTCCGGCGCCGTGCCGAAATGCGTCTTGGCCGCCACGTGGCTGAAGGTGCCGGCCGGACCCAGATAGGACACGACCAGTTGTTGTTCCAGCGCCATGCTCTGGCTGATGAGCTCGCGCCAGATCGCCATCACCGCTTCGGCCGACAGCGGACCGGGATTGTTCGCCACCATGCGACGCAGAATCTGCGCTTCGCGATCCGGGCGCTGCTTCTGCGCGTCGGCGCCCTTGATGCGGCCGACGGCCAGCACGTGTTGGGATCGCTCGCTGATCAGTTTCAGCAGCTCGTCGTCGTATCGGTCGATGGCCTCCCGATGCTTGCGGATTTCGTCTTCGCTCATTGTTCGACCGGTAGATAGCGCACGGCCAGTACGCCGTCGATGCGTCCGATGCTCTCGACGACCGACGCGGCCACCGGGCTATCGACATCGACCAGCGTGTACGCCATGTCGCCTTTCGATTTGTTGACCATATTGTGAATGTTCAGCCCGGCGTGCGCCATGGTGGTGGAAATCTGTCCCACCATGTTCGGCACGTTGGCGTTGGCGATGGCGACGCGGTACGGCGCCTCGCGCGCCATCAGCACTTCGGGAAAGTTGACCGAATTGCGGATGCAGCCGTCTTCCAGATACTCGCGCACCTGATCGACGACCATGATCGCGCAGTTCTCCTCCGCCTCGCGCGTGGAGGCGCCCAGATGCGGCAGCGCGATCACGCAGGGGTGGCCGAGCAAGGTGGCCGAAGGGAAATCGCTGATGTAGTACTTCAGCTTGCGTGCGTCCAGCGCGGCGCGCACGGCGTTTTCGTCGACGATCGCCTCGCGCGAAAAGTTGAGCAGCACGAGGCCCTGGCGCGCGGCGTCCAGGGCGGCGGCATCGACGATGCCGCGCGTCTCCGGCGCCAGCGGAACGTGCAGACTGACGAAATGGCTGGCGCGCAGCACGTCGGCGATGGAATGAGCGCGCTTCACCTGCGAAGGCAGCGTCCACGCTGCATCCACGGTGATGTACGGGTCGTAGCCGATGACCTGCATGCCGAGCTTGAGCGCGACGTCCGCAACCAGGCTGCCGATCTTGCCCAGCCCGACGATGCCCAGCGTGTGATGCGCGAGTTCCATGCCGGCGAACTGCTTCTTGCCGTCTTCGACGCGCGTCTCCAGCCCCTCTTCGTCGTGCAACTGTTCGACGAAGCGCATGGCCGGCGCGAGATTGCGCGCGCCGATCAGCAGGCCGGCGAGCACCAGTTCCTTCACCGCATTGGCGTTGGCGCCCGGTGCGTTGAACACGGGCACGCCCCGCGCGCTCATCTGCTTCACCGGAATGTTGTTGGTGCCCGCGCCGGCGCGGCCGATGGCCTTCACACTGGAGGGAATCTCCATGGCGTGCATGTCGGCCGAGCGCACCAGTATCGCATCGGGTTCGGTCACGTCCTTGCCGACGCGATAGAGCTCGGCCGGGAAGCGTTTCAGGCCGACGGTGGAAATCTGGTTCAGCACCAGGATCTCATGCGGCGTCGTCATGCCCGCTCCTTCTCGAACTCGCGCATATAGTCGACCAGCCGCTGCACGCCTTCGATGGGCATGGCGTTGTAGATGGAGGCACGCATGCCGCCGACCGAACGATGGCCCTTCAACTGGACAAGACCGCGTTCTTTCGCGCCCTTGAGGAACGCATCGTCGAGCCCTTCATCGGCCAGCGTGAACGGCACATTCATGAGCGAGCGGTCTTCACGCCGCACCGGACTGTGATAGAAGGCCGACGCATCCAGCAGATCGTAGAGCAGCGCCGCCTTCCTGCGATTGTGCGCGGCTATGGCATCGAGGCCGCCCTGCTCTTTCAGCCATTCGAACACCAGCCCGGCGATGTAGATCGCATAGGTCGGCGGGGTGTTGGACATGGACTGCGCTTCGGTCTGAACCTTGTAGTCGAGCAGCGTCGGCGTGTCGCCGCGCGCACGGCCCAGCAGATCCTTGCGTACGATCACCAGCGTCAGCCCCGCGGGACCGATGTTCTTCTGCGCGCCGGCGTAGATCACGCCGTATTTCGACACGTCGATCGGGCCGGCGAGGATGTGCGAGGACATGTCCGCCACCAGCGGCACCCCGCCCGCCTCGGGCACCCAATGGAACTCGACGCCGCCGATGGTCTCGTTCGACGTGTAGTGCACGTAGGCGGCCTTCGGATCGATGGGCTGCCAGGTGTCCTGCGCCGGCGCGTAGCTGTAGTTCCTGTCCTTGGACGAGGCGACTACGCGCACATTGCCGTAGCGCTTCGCCTCCTTGATCGCCTTGCCCGACCACTGCCCGGTATCGACGTAATCGGCGGAACCGCCCGCGGGCATGAGGTTGAGCGGCACGGCGGAAAACTGCAGCGTGGCACCGCCTTGCAAAAACAGCACGGCGTAATCGTCCGGCACCGCCAGCAGTTCACGCAGATCGGCTTCGGCGCGCTCGGCAATGCTGACGAACTCCTTGCCGCGGTGACTCATTTCCATCACCGACATGCCGCTGCCGCGCCAGTCGAGCATTTCGGCGGCGGCCTGCCGCAGCACCGGCTCCGGCAACGCGGCCGGTCCGGCGCTGAAATTGAACACGCGCGTCACGACGCCGTCCTCACTGCCCGTCGCCCTCGCCTTCCTCGCCGTCCTCGGGCGGCAATTCCGTGCCGGCCTCGCCTTCGCCCGTGGGCGGCAGTGCAGAGCCCGGCTCGATCTGAACCACATCGCTACCGTCGTCGTCGGTACCGTTTTCGTCGTCGCGCTCCATCACCTTCTCGATCCCGGCAAGCGTGGTGCCTTCGTCCAGGTTGATCAGGCTGACACCCTGGGTGGAGCGGCCCATTTCGCGAATCTGCGACACTTCCGTGCGGATCAGCACGCCGCCGGTCGAGACCAGCATCAGTTCATCGGTCTCGTGCACCAGCACGGCGCCGACAAGTTTGCCGTTCCGCTCCGTGGTCTGGATGGCGATGATGCCCTGCGTGCCGCGACCGTGGCGCGTGTATTCCGAAATCGGCGTGCGTTTGCCGTACCCGTGTTCCGTCGCCGTCAGCACGGTCTGTTCTTCATCCGCGGCGACCAGCAGCGAAATGACCTGCTGCCCTTCGCCCAGACGCATGCCGCGCACGCCGCGTGCCGCCCGGCCCATGGGGCGCACGTCGCTTTCGTGGAAACGCACCGCCTTGCCGGCGTCGGAGAACAACATCACGTCGTAGGTGCCGTCGGTGATCAGCGCGCCGACGAGGTAGTCGCCCTCGTCCAGATCGACGGCGATGATGCCCTTCTCGCGCGGACGCGAAAAATCCGACAGCGGGGTTTTCTTCACCGTGCCGTGTGCGGTCGCCATGAAGACATACTGGTTCTCGTCGAACTCCTTGATCGGCAGCAGCGCATTGATGCGCTCGCCATCTTCCAGCGGAAACAGGTTGACGATCGGCTTGCCGCGACTGGTGCGCGTACCCTGCGGCACCTCGTAGCCGCGCAGCCAGTACACGCGGCCGCGGCTGGAGAAGCACAGGATGTAATCGTGAGTGTTGGCGATGAACAGGCGCTCGATGAAATCGTCTTCCTTCATCGACGTCGCCTGACGGCCGCGGCCGCCGCGGCGCTGTGCGCGGTAGTCGGCCACCGGCTGCGATTTGACGTAGCCGGCATGCGAGAAGGTCACCACCAGATCGGTCGGCGTGATGAGATCCTCGATGTTGATGTCCTCGGTGTTGAGGACGATCTCGCTGCGGCGCGCATCGCCGTACTGCGAGCGGATGCTATTCAGTTCGTCGACGATGATCGCCGTCACGCGCTCGGGCTTGGCGAGCACGTCGATGAGGTCGGCGATGGTGTCCAGCAACTCGCGGTAGTCGTTGAGGATCTTGTCCTGCTCAAGACCGGTGAGGCGCTGCAACTGCATTTCCAAAATGCGCTGCGCCTGCGCTTCCGACAGCCGGTAGCCGTCGGGCGTCATGCCCAGTCCGGGCGCGAGTGTCTCGGGCTTGGTCGCCTCGGCGCCGGCCCGTGCCAGCATGTCCTGCACCAGTTGCGAACGCCACGGCTTGCCGAGCAGCTTCTGCTTGGCTTCGGCAGGCGTTTGCGCGGCCTTGATGAGCGCGATGATTTCGTCGACGTTCGACAGCGCAACCGCCAAGCCTTCCTGGATGTGCGCACGCTCCCGCGCCTTGCGCAGATCGAACACCGTGCGCCGCGTGACCACTTCGCGCCGGTGCTGGATGAAGGCCTCGAGCATCTGCTTGAGGTTGAGCAGACGCGGCTGGCCTTCGATGAGCGCGACCATGTTGATGCCGAAGGTGTCCTGCAGTTGCGTGTGCTTGTACAGGTTGTTCAGCACCACCTCGGGCATCTCGCCGCGCTTCAACTCGATGACGATGCGCATGCCGGACTTGTCCGACTCGTCCTGGATATGCGAAATGCCTTCGATCTTCTTGTCGTTGACCAGCTCGGCGATGCGCTCGAGCAAGGTCTTCTTGTTCACCTGATAGGGCAACTCGTCGACGACGATCGCCTGCCGGCCGTTCTTGTCGACCTCTTCGATGTGCGTGCGCGCACGCATGACCACGCGGCCGCGACCGGTGCGATAGCCCTCATGCACGCCGCTTACGCCGTAGATCAGACCCGCCGTCGGAAAGTCCGGCGCCGGAATGATCTGGATCAGTTCATCGATGGTCGTGGCGGGGTTGTTCAACAGCGCCAGGCAGGCATCGACGACTTCGCACAGGTTGTGCGGCGGGATGTTGGTCGCCATGCCGACGGCGATACCGGACGAACCGTTGATGAGCAGGTTCGGCACGCGCGTGGGCAGTACGACGGGCTCCTGCTCCTTGCCGTCGTAGTTGGGCGCGAAATCGACCGTTTCGCGATCGATGTCCGCCAGCAGTTCGGAACTGATGCGCCGCAGCCGGCACTCGGTGTAGCGATAGGCCGCCGCGGAGTCGCCGTCGATGGAGCCGAAGTTGCCCTGGCCGTCGATCAGCTGGTAGCGCATGGAGAAATCCTGCGCCATCCGCACCAGCGCCTCGTAAGTGGCCGAGTCGCCGTGCGGGTGGTATTTACCGAGCACCTCACCGACCACCCGGGCGCACTTCACATAAGGCCGGTTCCAGACGTTGTTCGACTCCTGCATGGCGAACAGCACTCGTCGGTGCACGGGTTTCAATCCGTCGCGTACATCAGGCAGCGCCCGTCCCACGATCACGCTCATGGCGTAATCGAGGTAAGAGCGTCGCATTTCTTCTTCTAGGCTGACCGGAAGGGTCTCTTTGGCGAACGGTTCCATGCGGGGCTTGCTGTCGCCCTTGATCGGGCGGCGCTAAGTGTCGGTAAAAAGGGCTGAATTCTAGCATCCGCCGCTTTTGACGGCCAATCTGTAGCGGCGCCACACGGCAAACCGGGTTCCGCCATCTATTTGCCCGAATCAGTGACGGATTCATTTTTTTTGCTATTGTGCCGCCCCATGAGCTCCGTTCCCCGCAACGTCGATCGGCTGATCGACGCGAAATGGGTCGTTCCGGTCGAACCGCATGGGGTTGTGCTGGAGGACCACAGCGTTGCCATCGCCGGCGGCGACATCGTCGGCATCGTGCCTACGCCCGAGGCGAACGCCGCATACGCCCCGGCGGAACGCATCTCGCTCCGGCAGCACGCGCTGATCCCGGGTCTGGTCAACGCCCACACCCATGCCGCCATGAGCCTGCTGCGCGGCTACGCGGACGACAAGCCGCTGATGGTGTGGCTCAACGAACACATCTGGCCCGCCGAAGCGAAGCACGTGTCGCCGCAGTTCGTGTACGACGGCACCCTGCTCGCCTGCGCGGAGATGTTGCGTGCCGGCGTGACCTGCGCCAACGACATGTATTTCTTCCCCGAGTCCGCGGGGCAGGCGTTCGTCGATGCGGGGATGCGTGCGGCGGTCGGCCTGATCGCGCTGGAATTTCCCAGCGGCTACGCCGCCGACGCCGACGACTACATTGCCAAGGGGCTGGCGGCGCGGGACCGGTTGCGCGAGGAGCCGCTGCTGTCCTTCTGTATGGCGCCCCATGCGCCCTATACGGTGAGCGACGACACCTTCGCCCGGCTGGTCACCATCGCCGAGGAACTCGATCTGCCGATTCACCTGCATCTGCACGAAACGCAGGACGAAATCGCGCAGAGCCTGGAAAAGTACGGCGCGCGGCCCTTCGACCGCATGCACGGACTGGGACTGGTGACGCCGCGGTTGATCGCGGTGCACGGCGTGCATCTCAATGCACGGGAAATCGAAACGCTGGCGCAGAACGGGGGCTCGGTCGTACACTGCCCCGCATCCAATCTCAAACTCGCAAGCGGCTTCGCCCCGGCTGCCTCCATGCACGAAGCAGGCGTCAATCTCGCACTCGGCACCGATGGGGCGGCCAGCAACAACCGGCTGGACATCCTGGCCGACATGCGCCTGGCGGCCTTGCTCGCCAAGGCGGTGTCGCAGGATGCGGCGGCGCTCCCCGCCCACCTTGCACTGCGGATGGCCACGCTCAACGGCGCCCGTGCACTCGGCTTGCATCAACGCATCGGGTCCATCGAAATCGGCAAAGCCGCAGACATGGTGGCCATCCGGCTCGACGCCCCGGAAGTGTCGCCCTGCTACGACGCCGTATCGCAGATCGTCTATAGCGCAGGCCGCGAACACGTCTCGCATGTGTGGGTGGCCGGAAGATTGCTTGTTCAGGACGGGACCCTCGTGTATTTCGAGCCGGGGGCGCTGAACAAGACGGTTGCGGTTTGGAACAACAAATTACTTAACTGACTGATTTTCAACTCAACAGCCGCGAAACGCGCGTTTTTCTATGAGGAAACAACATGACTAAGAACTTTGCTAAACCTTTCATCGTTGCGGCGGCGTTGCTGCTCGCCGCGGTGGCCGGCCCCGCCAATGCCCAGGCGACCGACAAGTCGGGTTATCTCACCGATACCCGCGGTGCCGTGGTCAAGAACAACTACAACCAGTGCTGGCGCACCGGCTACTGGACCCCGGCCCTTGCCATCGCCGAGTGCGATCCGGATCTGGTGAAGACCGCAGCCCCGGCACCTGCGCCCGCACCCGCAGCGGAACCCGCACCTGCGCCCGCTCCGGCGCCGATCGTCGTGCCCGAGCAACAGAAAGTCACGCTCAATGCCGACGTGCTGTTCGACTTCGACAAGTCCAACCTGCGTCCGGAAGGCCGTCAGGAACTCGATGAAGTCGTGCAGAAAATGCAGGGCATGGAACTCGAGGTGATCATCGCCATCGGTCACACCGACAGCATCGGCACCGACGAGTACAACCAGAAACTGTCCGTGCGTCGCGCCGAGTCGGTGAAGAGCTACCTGGTCGGCAAGGGCATTGCCGCAGATCGCATCTACACCGAAGGCAAGGGCGAAACGCAGCCGATCGCCACCAACAAGACCCGCGAAGGTCGTCAGCAGAACCGCCGCGTGGAAATCGAAGTGGTGGGTACGCGCTAAGCGTTATCGCTTCGCAAAAGCCCCGCTCCGGCGGGGCTTTTTTTATGGCTTAAGATACGCCTTCCCTAAACGTTGTTTTGAAGCATGCAGAACGTCGATCAACAGGAACTGGCCAAATTCAGCGAACTGGCGCATCGCTGGTGGGATCCGAACAGCGAGTTCAAACCGCTGCACGAAATCAATCCGCTGCGCCTCGCGTGGATCGAGGGCAAGGCACCGCTCGCAGGCAAACGCGTGCTCGACGTGGGCTGCGGCGGCGGCATCCTCTCCGAGGCGATGGCCGGTCGCGGCGCCGAGGTCAAAGGCATCGATCTGGCGGAGAAATCGCTCAAGGTCGCGCAACTGCATGCACTGGAAAGCGGCGTGAAGGTCGAATACGAACTGATTTCCGCAGAAGCGCTCGCCGAACGCGAGCCTGCGTCGTACGACGCCGTCACCTGCATGGAAATGCTCGAGCACGTGCCCGATCCGGCGAGCATCGTGGCGGCCTGCGCGCGTCTGGTGAAACCAGGCGGCGACGTGTTCTTCTCCACCATCAATCGCAATCTCAAGTCCTACGCCTTCGCGGTGGTGGGCGCTGAATACGTGCTCAAGCTGCTGCCCAAGGGGACGCACGACTACGCGAAGTTCATCAAGCCACACGAGTTGGCCAGCTTCTGCCGCGAAGCGGGGCTCGACGTGCACAACCTCATCGGGCTGACCTACAACCCGCTCACCAAGATCTATGCGCTGGAACGGGACACCGACGTGAACTACATGATCCACGCGGTCCGCAACGAACAATGATCCGCGCGGTACTGTTCGATCTGGACGGCACGCTGGCCGACACCGCACCCGATCTGGCCGGCGCCCTGAACCGCCTGCTGGCCGAACGCGGCGCGCCGCCCATTCCCTACGAGCAGGCGCGGCCCGTAACGTCCTCGGGCGCACGCGGCATGATCAAGGTCGGCCTCGGCATCGAGCCGGATCACCCCGAATACGAGTCGCTCAAGGATCGCTTTCTGGAGCACTACCAGGCGGCCATCTGCCAGGACACCCTTCTCTTCGACGGCGTACCGGCGCTGCTGGACGAACTCGACCGGCTCGCCATCGGCTGGGGCATCGTCACCAACAAGCACCACCGCTTCACTGAGCCGCTGGTGCGCGCGCTGGGTCTCTACGAGCGTTGCCGCTGCATCGTGTCCGGCGACACCGCCGCGCGGCCCAAGCCCTATCCCGACCCGCTGCTGCACGCCGCGCACGCGATCGATCTCGCCCCGGCCGCCTGCCTCTATGTCGGCGACGATTTGCGCGACGTCCAGGCGGCGCGCGCCGCCGGCATGCCGGTGCTGGCGGCCCGCTACGGTTATCTGGGCATCGGAAACGACGCCGACCCCGTCACCTGGGAAGCGGACGCCATCATCGACGACCCGCGCGAGGTATTGAACTATTTGCGTTGCGCCCCATCTATGTAGCGTGCGGAAGGCACACGGCAGGATGGAGATGGTGGAACCGTGTGATAATCGCACCGCTGTAGCAGCAACACAGGATTCCGGGGGCGACCTGGTTTCGACGTGGGTAGCGAAGCAGCGCAGGGCATACCGAGGACCAGTTACCTCGTAAATCCATCTGGAAACGCAATAACTGCGAACGACGAACGTTTCGCTCTCGCGGCTTAATAACCCGCGAGCCCGGCACTACCTTGTTCATGGGGTAGCTAGCGCAAGCTAGAGTCGGGTCATTCACATGAAATCGCGTCGTGCGGGGTCACTTCGTACGGCGTTAAATCCAAGGTGACTCGCTCGTAACCAGCCTGCCTGTCGGCGGGTTCCGGGTCAAAATCAAACGGCAAGGCTAAGTATGTAGAACTGCCTGTAGAGGACTTGCGGACGCGGGTTCGATTCCCGCCGCCTCCACCAATAATGAAACCCCAACCGTTCTCGGTTGGGGTTTTTTCTTGCCTGAGCGCGCCGGTTCCCGCGTGTTCGCGGGGATTCCTGCGGAAGCCTGCGGACTTCGCCGGTCAGCTCATGGCCCCGTCCAGGACCAC
>Ga0079224_100013471_pt1 | contig 11381 bp, 10 predicted proteins | sample Stecom2015_FD_80414 | JGI IMG/M metagenome (GOLD analysis project Ga0079224, IMG submission 80414) | Agricultural soil microbial communities from Utah to study Nitrogen management - Steer compost 2015 | ecosystem: Environmental > Terrestrial > Soil > Agricultural land | place: USA: Utah...
ACATGACTCTGTTTCCGGTCGGCCCGCGCTGGGTTCTGCTCGACGAGCGCGCATTCGAGATCGGCCAGTACGACAGCCAGCGGCAGGCCCTGGAAGCAGCCGGGGACTACGTCCGCCGGCTGGCTGAACCGCGCTACATCATGATCTGCGAGAAGGAGTGGGAGGAGCGGCTGATCCGCCCCGCCCCGAACTGACCGAGCCTGATCCTCAGGTAAGGAAGCTTGCCTCGCTGAGGCCGCTCGCCAGCTCTCGTCACCACGTTGAAAGTGGTCGAGGACGGCGTCCAATACATCCGCCCCGACCTGCACTGCACGATTTCGTTGGCGCCCAAGCCGATCTCGGTCTGCGCCGCGATGGTCGCCTTGTCGACCGTGGCGACCGAGATCTCTGAGTAGTCTCCGTCCATGCCGTACCGGCCCCCAGCGGTCTCCGGCGAAGTCAGTGATCACGCCCCTCGTCGATGCTGGAGGCCGGCTGGCTGGAAGACGAAAGCATCTCCGCCGGCGTCACCTGCATCTGTCCTTACTCAAGCGGCCCCCCTCGGACACGGCCCCTGTCTCATCGGCGGCGGCTGATCTTCGACTGCGAGGCGCACCTGCGGCGCTAAGGCCACGCTAGCGCAGCAGATGAAGGCCGGCGAGCGCCGTGGCGGTCCCGAAGGCCGCCCAGCGCAGGTGCGGGCTGATCACCAGACCGGCGCCGGCGGCGATCGCCGCAGCCACCAGCAGGAGGTCGCCGACCGTCCCGCTGAACCGCCACAGGGCGCGGCTGAGAGCGAGCACTACTTCCATGTTGGCGAGCTTCGCCCCGCCCCGGTCAATCACCGGTTTGCGAGCGTGGCGAGTGGAACGTTGCCCACGGTGGTGAGCGCCGGCTTGGCGCGGATGGTGAACGCCCGCGCCGTCAGCGGAAGGCGCAGCCGGGCTTCACCCCGAGCCGCTTGAAGGCCAGCGCCGCCGGGCAGAACCCCGTGAAGCCGGCCTGGATGAGGTTCGCGCCGACGAAAGCGGTCAGCAGCAGCCACCAGGGGCTGACGAAGTGCGCCAGGGCCAGGCTGGCGAGGGTCATCGCCCCGGCGAAGACGAGCACGGCGCGGTCGAGGGTCATTCGTCGAATCTCCTTGGTCTGCGGGCCGCCCGGCGCTTCGGCGCCTTGAACGGCCTTTGCTTTTTATTATCTGCGCATATACGCCTATAAGGAAACGGCATGCACGCCAAGTCCCTCGTCCTGATCTCCGCCGCCACCCTCGCGTTGAGCGCCTGCGGCTCGGGCCGGCCCGAGCCTCCGATCTCCGCCCCTGCCGCATCGGTGAGCGCCGAACGGTTCGTCGTCCGGGAGACCCAGGTCGCCGACCTCAAGCCTGTGGCCGCCTTGGTCGCCACCAAGGACATGGCCGAGGCACGCGCGCGCATCGGCGGCACGCTGACCAAGCTTTCGGTCGACGAGGGCGACGAGGTCCGCAGAGGCCAGGCGATAGGCTTCGTCACGGACCAGCGGCTGATGCTGGAAACCGCCGGCTACGCGGCCCAGGTCGCCGCGGCCGAGGCCGAGGCGACCCGCGCGCGCGCCGAACTGCAGCGCATTTTCACCCTCTACGACAAAGGCATCTACGCCCGGGCGCGGCTGGACCAGGCGCAGGCCGCCGCCCGCGCCGCCGAGGGCATGCTGGCGGCCGCCCGCGCCCAGCGTGCGGCCAGCGCCGAGGTCGGGGCCCAGGGGGCGATCCTCGCCCCGGCCTCGGGACGGGTGCTCAAGGTCCACGCGCCCGAAGGCTCGGTCGTCTCACCCGGACAGCCGATCGTCACCGTCACCGCCGGCGAGCCCGTGCTGCGGCTGGAGCTGCCCGAGGCTCAGGCAGGGACCCTCGGCGTCGGCGCCAAGGTCGCCATCGTTCCCGAGGACCTGCCAGGCGCCCCGCCGGACGGGGTGGTCACCCAGGTCTATCCCATGGTCGCGTCCGGCAGGGTCGTCGCGGACATCGCCGTCCCCGGCCTCGCCGCAGAACCGATCGGACGACGCGTCCGCCTGCGTCTCCGGGTCGGAGAGCGGCCGGGCCTGGTCGTGCCCCGCCGCTTCGTCGCGACCCGTTTCGGCGTCGACTTCGCGCGGCTGGCCGACCCTAGCGGCGGCGCGAGCGACGTCGCCGTCCAGATCGCCCCGACGGCCGACCCGGCGATGGTCGAAGTGCTGTCCGGCCTCGCCGTCGGCGACGTGCTTGTGGCCCCGGAGCACGGATCATGAACCTCGGTCTCTCCGGGCGGCTCACCCACGCCTCCATCGCCTCCCCCCTGACGCCGCTGGCGCTCCTGGCGGCGCTCGCCGTCGGACTCCTGGCGCTGCTCTCCATCCCCCGCGAGGAGGAACCGCAGATCAGCGTGCCGATGGTGGACATCATGGTCGCCGCGCCCGGCCTGTCGGCCCCGGACGCGGCCGAGCTGGTGGCCAAGCCGCTGGAGGCCGTGGTCAAGAGCATCGATGCGGTCGAGCACGTCTACACCCAGGTACAGGACGACCAGGTGCTGGTCACCGCCCGCTTTGAGGTGGGCGCCGACCCCGACGACGCCGCCGTACGGGTGCACGAGAAGATCCGCGCGGGTGCGGGCGCGATGCCGGTGGGGACTCTCGAGCCCATCGTCGTCACCCGCGGCATCGACGACGTGCCCGTGGTGGTGCTGACCCTCAGCCCCCGCCCCGGCCAGGCCGGCCGCTGGACCGACCAGGCGCTTTACGACCTTGCCGGCAAGCTGCGCACCGAGATCGCCAAGGTGGATGACGTGGGCCAGACCTTCCTGGTCGGCGGCCGCCCGGACGAGATCCGCATCGAGCCCGACCCCGAGCGGCTGGCGCTGCGCGGCGTGACGCTCGGCGCGCTGATCGAGGCGGTCCGCCAGGCCAACCTGAGCTTCCCGGCGGGCGCGATCCGCGAGGGCGGGCAGGCGGTGGACGTGGCCGCCGGCCGCGCCGTCTCCGGCGCCGCCGAAGTCGGCCTGCTGACCATCGCCTCGGCGAACGGCGAGCCGGTCTACCTGCGCGACGTCGCCGACGTCGTGCAGGCCCCGCGCGAGGACCAGGCCCGCGTCTGGCGCTACGCCAGGGCCGAGGACGGGACCTGGACCGCCGCGCCCGCTGTCAGCCTCGCGGTCGCCAAGCGCCGCGGCGCCAACGCCGTCGTCGTCTCCGAGGCGATCCTCGAACGGGTCGAGGCCCTGAAGGGCCCGCTGATTCCCGACGGTGTCGAGGTGGCGGTCACCCGCAACTATGGCGAAAGCGCGGACGAGAAGGCCAACGAACTGCTGTTCCACCTCGGCCTGGCGACCGTCTCGATCGTACTGCTGATCGGCTTCGCCATCGGCTGGCGCGAGGCGGCGGTGACCGCGGTGGTGATCCCCACCACCATCCTGCTGACCCTCTTCGCCTCCCACCTGATGGGCTACACCATCAACCGGGTCAGCCTGTTCGCCCTGATCTTCTCCATCGGCATCCTGGTCGACGACGCCATCGTGATGATCGAGAACATCGCCCGGCATTGGGCGATGAACGACGGTCGCCCGCGCGCCCGGGCCGCGGTCGAAGCGGTGGCGGAAGTCGGCAACCCGACCATCGTGGCCACCCTGACGGTGATCGCAGCCCTCCTGCCGATGCTGTTCGTGTCCGGACTGATGGGACCCTACATGGCGCCGATCCCGGTCAACGCCTCCGCAGCTATGGTTTTCTCCTTCTTCGTCGCGGTGGTGATCGCGCCCTGGCTGATGGTCCGGTTCGCGCGCCGGGCGCTGGCGGCCGGCCCGGCCCAGGCCCACGGCGGCGAGGGCCGGCTCGGCGGCGCCTACCGCGCCATAGCTTCCCGGGTGATCGCCTCGCGCCGCAGCGCCTGGACCTTCCTGGCGGCGGTGGGGGTCGCGACCCTCGTCGCCATGGGCATGTTCTACACCAAGGCGGTGACGGTGAAGCTGCTGCCGTTCGACAACAAGTCCGAGTTGCAGGTGGTGCTCGACCTGCCCGAAGGCGCGACCCTGGAGGATACTCAGCGCACGCTGGGCGCGGCCGCCGCGGTCGTTCGGACCGTGCCCGAGGCGGTCTCGATGGAGGCCTACGCGGGGACCGCCGCGCCGTTCAACTTCAACGGCCTGGTTCGCCACTACTTCCTGCGCAGCCGCCCAGAGCAGGGCGACCTGGCCGTCGCCCTTGCCCACAAGAGTGAACGCGACCGCACCAGCCACGAGGTCGCCCTCGACCTCCGCCGCCGCCTCGCCGAGCTGCCGCTGCCCAGGGGCTCTTCGATCAAGGTCGTGGAGGCCCCGCCCGGCCCACCGGTCATGGCCACCCTGCTGGCCGAGATCTACGGTCCCGACGCCGAGACTCGCCGCGCCGTGGCCGCCGAGGTGAAGGCGCTGTTCCAGGCCGTGCCCTTCGTCGTCGACGTTGACGACAGCTTCGGCGAGCGGCGCCCGCGGCTGCGGCTGACCGCCGACCGCGCGCAGGTGGAGCACCTGGGTGTCGCCGAGGGCCAGCTGTTCGACAGCCTGGGCGCCGTGCTGGGCGGAACCACGGTCGGCTATTCGCAACGCGGCGAGGGCCGCACGCCGTTGGAGATCGCCGTCCGCCTGCCGCAGTCCGACCGCACCTGGAGCGAGCGGCTGGCCGCCACGCCTGTGGCCGTGTCCGAAAGCCCCGCCGGCCGCCGGCTGGTGGAGCTGGGCGAGGTGGTGCAGGCCAGCCGCGAGGCCGGCGGCTGGCCGATCTACCGCCGCGACGGGCGCGACGCCGAGATGGTCACCGCCGAGCTCGCCGGCCAGTACGAGGCGCCGATCTACGGCATGCTGGCCGTGCAAGAGGCCATCGAGCGCCACGACTGGAAGGGGCTGCCCAAACCGCAGGTTCGCCTGCACGGCCAGCCCGACGACGAGCGCGTTCCCACCCTGCTGTGGGACGGCGAGTGGGAGATCACCTGGGTGACCTTCCGCGACATGGGCGCGGCCTTCGCGGTCGCCCTCCTGGGCATCTATGTGCTGGTGGTGGCGCAGTTCAAAAGCTTCCGCCTGCCGCTGGTGATCCTGACGCCGATCCCGCTGACCCTGGTCGGCATCGTCGCGGGACACATGCTGTTCGGCGCGCCCTTCACGGCGACCTCGATGATCGGCTTCATCGCCCTGGCCGGGATCATCGTGCGCAACTCGATCCTGCTGGTGGACTTCATCCGTCACGCCCGCTCGCCGGGGCGGCCGCTGCGCGAGGTGCTGCTGGAGGCCGGCGCCATCCGCTTCAAGCCGATCCTCCTGACCGCCCTGGCGGCGATGATCGGGGCGGCGGTGATACTGTTCGACCCGATCTTCCAGGGCCTGGCCATCTCGCTGCTGTTCGGCCTGGCCTCGTCGACCCTGCTGACGGTGCTGACGATCCCCGCCCTCTACGTCGTCCTGCGCGACGACGGCCTTCCCGCAGGGGCGCCCGCCCCTGCCCCCGTCTCCAAAGGAGCCTGAACCATGAGCTACTACTTCTCCCGCATCCTCGACGCCCCGTTCGACGCCGCCGAGGCGAAGGTCCGCGAGGCCCTCGCCGCGGAAGGGTTCGGCGTGCTGACCGAAATCGACGTCGCGGCCACGATGAAGGCCAAGCTCGGCGCCGACTTCCGGCCCTACAAGATCCTCGGCGCCTGCAACCCGACACTGGCTCACGAGGCCCTGAAACTAGAGGACAAGGTCGGGACCATGCTGCCCTGCAACGTCGTGCTGCAGGACGCCGGCGAGGGCCGCGTCGAGGTGGCCGCCATCGACCCGGTCGCCTCCATGCAGGCGATCCCCAACCCCCAGCTGAAGGAGAAGGCCCAGCTCGTGGCGGACAAGCTGCGAGCCGTGCTGGCGCGGCTGTGACGGGCCGCCCCGGCGCGCTTGGCCCCTCCGCGCCCAACCCCTACCTTGGCGCCATGCCGAACGCCCCCGCCGCCGTCGCCGAGACGCTCCCCAGCGCCGAGGAACTCCAGACCCTCGCCTCGAAGGCCCGGGCGGCGACGCGGCTGCTCAAGCTGATGGCCAGCGAACCGCGGCTGATGCTGCTGTGCCAGCTGGGCCAGGGGGAACATGCCGCAGGCGAGCTCGCCCAGCGGGCGGGGCTCAGTCAGACCGCCGCCTCCCAGCACCTGGCCAAGCTGCGCGCCGAGGGCGTGGTCGACACCCGGCGCGAGGGCCAGACCATCTACTACCGGCTGGTCGACCCCTCGGCCGCGCGGATCATCGAGCTGCTGTACGAAATCTACTGCCGCCCGCAGGCGGGGTGAGCGGCCGCCGGCCGCGTGGCCCAGTCGGGCGGCGACCGGCGACGCTGCGGACTTAGCGGACGACCAGCACCGGCATTTCGCTGTGGCCGACCACCTCGGCGGTCTGGCTGCCCAGCAGCAGGCGGCGTACGCCGCGGCGGCCGTGCGAGGCCATGACGATCAGGTCGCAGCCGCGCGCCTTGGCGGCCTCGACGATGGCTTCGGCCGGGTGCGATCGCGGGGCGTGGAAGGTCTCGACCGCGACGCCCTTCTCCTCGGCCGCCTTGCGGGCCCCCTCGAGCACGCTGCGGGCGACGTTCTCGGCGTGCTTGTCGTAGTCGGCCAGCACCAGGCCCGGGTCGAAGCCCATGCCGGGCGCGCCCACCGCCACCGGCATCGGCTCGGTCACCGTCACGATGGTGACCTGCGCGCCGAGGGCCTTGGCGAGCGACAGCCCGTGGTCGACGCCCTTGGCGGCGCATTCGGAGCCATCGGTCGGGATGAGGATGTGCTTGTACAAGAGGCGTTCTCCTAGCGGTTTCGACTGCCCGCCGGCGGCGGGCGCTACGGCTTCTCGGCGGCCAAGCTGTCGCACTCTTCGCACGCCTGAGGCGCGACCGGAACAGGACTCCGATCGCGCCGGCGCGTCACTTGCCGCGGAGCGCCTCAACCACCGCCTGCGGACCGCGTCCGATCAGCTCGCGGGGCAGTTCGCCGATCAGGGCGGCGGTCAGCTCCTTGTGGTAGTGGCGGCGCAGCTCGCCGAGCGTGCGCGGCGGGGCGATCACCACCAGCTTCTCGATGCGGTGGGTCAGCACCTCGTGGTTCAGCCACTCTGCCACCGCCGCGGCGTGGGCGTCCTCCTCGAGTTGGTGCTCGGGGTTGATGACGGTCGAGTCCCGACGAACCCCCGCGGAGCGGTTCTGGGGCGTCAGCTCGGGGGTCGGGAGCGCCGTCAGCGACGGCGCCGTGGCGGTTCCGGCGTTGCGGAACAGCTCGAGCTTCGCACCGTCAGCGACGGCGATGACGGCGCCATGAGGCAGCAGCATAGGTCCTCCTGAAAATTCGGGCGGCGCCGGGAAGGGTCCGGCGCCGCGACCTCGCCAATCTCTTCGCAAAAGTCGTCCGCGCCTTGCGCTGGATCAAGCTCGGCCACAGACCTGTCTTGCGGCGCGCCTCGGGGGCGTGCCAAGCGCGGGCCATGCCGCGCCGCATCGACTTCCTGATCGTGGGGACCCACAAGGGCGGCACCACCGCCCTGCATCGCTACCTTTCAGACCAGCCGGCCTTCTCCATGGCCGAACCGAAGGAGCTGCACTTCTTCGACGACGAGACCGGCGTCGACTGGGCCGCCCCCGACTACCACGCCTATCACGCGCGGTTCCCGCCCGGCGGCTGGGACCACATCGTCGGCGAGGCCACCCCCGCCTACTGCTTCTGGCCGAACGCCCCCGAGCGGATCGCTCGCTACCATCCCGGCATCAGGCTCGTCTTCCTGCTGCGCGATCCCGTCGAGCGCGCCTGGTCCCACTGGAAGATGGAGTTCGCTCGCGGCAACGAACGCCACCCCTTCGCCTGGTGCATCCGCGAGGGCCGCGCCCGCCTGGCCCCCGGCCGCCCGGAGGCCCACCTGCGCGCCTTCTCCTACGTCGAGCGCGGCTTCTACGGCCGCCAGCTGGAACGCCTCTACGCCCTCTTCCCCCGCGAGCAGGTCAGGCTCGTCCTCTCGGACGACCTGAAGACCCGCCCCGACGCCGTCCTCGCCGATCTCTCCACCTTCCTCGGCGCCCCGCCCCCGCAGCCCGTCCGCCCAAAGCTCGTCCACGTCGCGCCCGACATCGACTACGCCGGCTCGGCGCTCACGGCGGAGGAGGTGGAGTATCTGCGAGCGGTGTACGCGGAGGACGACGCGCTGCTGGAGCGGCTGACAGGGGTCACCTTCGGCGAGGCCGCGGAAGCGACGGCGTCGGTCAGGTGACGCGAGCGTTCGGAAAGAGAAAGATGGCGGGATAGGCGCCCTTACCGACCGCCCACCAGCACAGCAGCTCTGAGTATTCGGGATCGCGGCTCTTCGGGACACCCCCGCCGCAGGTCATTCCACAGTGAAAAGGCGGGGCCGTGGCCCCGCCCTTATTTGGTGCAGTCAAGCTGCTTGTTAACAGCCAGCCCGCGATCTCTGAAGAAGTCATTTTGACTCGAGCATGGGCGGCTGTCAACAGTCGCGAATGACCTCGCTCCTCAGCTGGGCTCTGCCGAGTTCTTGCGCTATCCTTCGATAAGTCGGGGAGACGACACATGAGCACGACTCTCGGCCTCGATGTGGGGGCCAACAGCATTGGCTGGTGCCTCATCGAAGACGGCAAACGCATCATTGATCTTGGCGTGAGAATCTTTGCCGACGGTCGCGACGCCAAGTCAGGGACATCGCTGGCTGTAGATCGACGCATCGCACGGGGAATGCGACGTCGCCGTGATCGATATCTTCGGCGACGTTCCGCCTTCCTCTCCGCATTGGTTCAGTACGGCCTGTTGCCCGCAGACGCGGACGAAGCACGCCTGCTGACCGCCCATGATCCCTATCTCCTGAGGGCGGCCGCTCTGGACCACCCCTTGGACCTTCCAAGGGTCGGACGGGCGCTGTTCCACCTCAACCAGCGGCGCGGGTTCAAATCCAACCGCAAGGCCGACCGACAGCGCAAGGAGGGAGAGGACGGCAAGATCGAGGCCGGAGCCAAGGCGCTGGACGCCGCGATGGCCAAAGCGGGCGCTCGAACCTTGGGAGAGTTCTTGGCGGCGCGCCCCACGCGCCGGGTCCGTATGGGCGGTGAGAACCAAGCCTATGATTTCTATCCGCAGCGCCGCCATATCGAAGCAGAGTTCGAAGCGATCTGGGCCGCGCAGTCTCGCTATCACCCGACCGTCATGACGCCGCAGGCGCGTGAGGCCCTGCACCGAATCCTGTTTTTTCAGCGCCCGCTCAAGGCGCCCGAAGTCGGCGTTTGCACCTTCGTTCCCGAGGAGAGGCGCCTCCCAAAGGCCCATCCGCTGTTTCAAGAGCGGCGGCTATATGAGGAGGTGAACCAGCTGGAGATCACCACGCCGGGCGAACCTTCGCGCAAGCTGAGCCTGGAGGAACGAGACCGGTTGGTCCTCAAGCTGAAGGGAGTACGGAGCGCATCATTCACGAGTCTGGCGCGCCTGCTCAAACTTGCCCCGGACCAGAGCTTCAACAAGGCCAGCGAGACCCGAACGAAGCTGGCCGGAGACGAAACCTTCGCGGCGATGAGCGACAAGGCCGTGTTCGGGCCAAGATGGGCGACTCTTGACCCCGACCGGCAATGGGTCGTCCTCGAGCGTCTCATCAACGAGGAGGACCCGAACAGCCTGGCGGCTTTCTTGACGGAGGAAGGCGGCGTCGAAGAGGATCGGATCGCGGCGATCGACAAGGCGGCGCGAAACCTGCCCGAGGGTTACGGACGGCTTGGCCCGACAGCGACACGGCGCGTGCTCGAGGCGCTCAAGGCCGATGTGATCACCTATGACGAAGCCGTCCGTCGCGCCTTCCCCGGCGCCCATCATAGCGATTTTCGGACAGGGGAAATTCTAGAACGGCTGCCGTACTACGGCGAGCTTCTCAGCCGGGAGATTCCGCCCGGCACCCAAAATCCGGATGACCCCCCGGAAATCAGATGGGGGAAGATTACGAACCCAACGGTCCATATCGGGCTGCGCCAGCTTGAAAAGGTCATCAACGCCCTCCTCGCCCGCCACGGGCGGCCGGATCACATCGTCGTCGAACTGGCCAGGGAGCTGAAGCAAAGCGAGGCGCAGAGGGAGGAGCACAAGCGGCGAATCCGCCGCGACACGGCCGAGGCGGAGAGAAACTCCGCCGACCTGATCGAGGCCGGCATTCCCGATACCGGATCGAACCGAGCGCTCCTTCGGGCCTGGAAGGAGCTGAACCCGGCCAATCCGCTCGACCGACGCTGCCCATATTGCGGCGAGCCCATCGGCATGCAGCAAGTCTTCGGCGGCGCAGCCGACATCGACCACATCATTCCCTTCTCCCGCTGTCTCGACGACGGCGCGTCGAACCGAGTGCTGGCCCACCGCAACTGCAATCGTCAGAAGGGCGCGCGGACTCCCTTCGAGGCGTGGGGTTCCGATCCCGAGCGATGGGAAGTGATCAGCCAGCAGGTCTCGCGGCTACACCGGTCGAAGCAATGGCGTTTCAGTCCTGACGCCATTTCAAGAATTGAAGCCGAAGGTGGTTTCCTCGCCCGGCATCTCGCTGACACCCAGTACCTGGCGCGGCTCACTGCTCGATACCTAGCCAGCCTCTATCCGACGACCGAAAGCGGGAGCGTCTATGTGATCCCCGGCCGGATGACGGCGATGCTGAGGCGGGTCTGGGGCCTCAACAGCCTGCTCCCCGACCACAATTTCGTGGAGAACGCCCATTCAGGGGCGCCGAAGAACCGGTTGGACCATCGGCATCACGCAATCGATGCCGCCGTCGCCGCCGTCACGAGTCGGCGAACCCTCATGGCGATCGCGCGGGCCGCCGGCAGGGCGGAAGAGAAAGGGCTGGACAGGCTGCTGGAAGAGCTCGAGGCGCCCTGGCCCGAGTTTCGCGCTGAACTTCGCGACCGTCTGGAGCAAGTGGTGGTCAGCCACAAGCCGGATCACGGCCGCCGCAGCCGGCCCGCGCCGGGCCGCGACGTCACCGCCGCCAAGCTGCATGACGATACCGCCTACGGCCTGACCGGCGAGGTCGGAGCCGATGGCGAAAGCCCCATCGTCGTGAAGCGCGTGCCCTTTAGCTCGCTGACACCGGCCGATATCCAGGACTCGGCGCGGATCCGAGACGGCGCGTTACAGCGCGCGCTCCAGCAGGCGACAGGCGGACTGTCCGGATCAGCCTTCGCCGAAGCGATGACCCGCTTTCAGAAGACCCATCCGCACTTCAAAGGCGTTCGCAGGGTAAGGGTGCTCGGCGAGCGCCCCGGAACGCCGAGCCTGAAGGTGATTTCGATCCACGACGCCAGCGGGCGCGCCTACAAGGCCTACAAAGGCAACGCCAACGCGCGTTTCCACGTCTGGGCGCTGCCTGATGGCCGCTGGGTGC
>Ga0079224_100013472_pt1 | contig 11381 bp, 8 predicted proteins | sample Stecom2015_FD_80414 | JGI IMG/M metagenome (GOLD analysis project Ga0079224, IMG submission 80414) | Agricultural soil microbial communities from Utah to study Nitrogen management - Steer compost 2015 | ecosystem: Environmental > Terrestrial > Soil > Agricultural land | place: USA: Utah...
CTTTGCATATGTTGTTGGCAATTGTAATTTTAGCATTACAGTTGTATTTAATTCATTTGCTTGGAAAAGAAATTGAACTGCACACTGATTCGTTGAGAAGTTCGAATGATGAACCTAAATACGTTGTTCCGAAATGGATGTTTTGGTTGATTGTTGTCAGCGCGTTAATCACGGCTTACCAAGTAATTTTAGGTACTCAGGTTCGAGAGATGATCGATGAAATGACAATCAATGGGATAACACGTGAAAATTGGAGTTCTCAACTAGGAGTTCCATTCTTTATTCATCGTAGTTTTGCTTGGCTTGTATTGATTTTTATTGTGTTGATTGCTTGGAAGAATGAGCAAACTCAAAAATTGCGACCAATCAGATGGTTGTTTGTCATCCTTGTGGTTGAATTGTTGTCTGGAATCATTTTGGTGTATGCAAATATGCCTGGAATCGCACAAATTTCACATTTGTTATTCGCTATTGTACTGTTTTGCATCTTTACAATGATGTTGTTCCGTTTAAAAATCGCTAAGTAGGAATGTTGTATCTGGGGCTCATCTTTTCTCTTCTAATTGGGGTCATTTTAGGACTCGTAGGAGGAGGTGGGGCAATTTTGACAATTCCGCTCGTTGTATATTTCTTTGGAGAGTCAACAGATAGTGCAACGACCTATTCGTTAATCATTGTTACGGTTTCTGCAATTATTGGAATATTACAACGATTCAATACAAAGCAGATTTCATACAAAGAAGCATTGATTTTTGTCTTTCCGAGTATGACCTTGGCATTTTTCATTCGTTATTTTAGGAAAACATTAATTCCAGATTTTTTTGAGCTAGGAGGGATGGAACTCACAAGAGATTTCGTCATTGATTGTTTTTTAGTTGTTGTCATTATCATTGTTGCATACCGTATGTTTCGTCCGATTCGAGAAACGTATGTTCAAAAGCCATACTCTGTTGTTAAGATCATGTCGTTGGGGCTTATAACAGGAGCGTTGTCTGGTTTTTTGGGAGCAGGAGGAGGCTTTATTATTGTTCCAATTTTAGTTGGAATGGGATTGGAAATAAAGCGTGCAGTTGGAACTTCGCTCTTTATTATTGCTATTCAATCTTCGATTGCATTGTTGGGTGATTTGTTTTCAATTCCTGAGGCTGAATTATTAGCGTTTAATTGGGGATTAGTAGGAATTCTGACGGTTTGTTCAATAGTCGGGGTTTTTATAGGTGGACTCTTACAAAAACGAGTTTCAGGTAAAAATTTGCGTGTAATTTTCGCTTCGATGTTGGTGGCAATGTCTATTTTAATTTTTATTGATAGAATTTTACCTTTTCTTTATTGAAATTTAAAATGGAATATTATATTTGCAACCCGATTCAACGATACGTTGGAGTTGGTAAGGAGTAAAAAAGTTTACTCTTTCAATTGAAAAGAAATTGAAAATTGTTTTGACAATTTTCCGGTCCTATAGCTCAGTTGGTTAGAGCACCTGACTCATAATCAGGTGGTCGCTGGTTCGAGCCCAGCTGGGACCACAGTATTTAAAGCACTTGCAGACATGTAGGTGCTTTTTTTGTTTTACTTTTTTTGGATGAGTCAACTGGGCGAGAAGTTTATCCCGACATTTTCGTCGGGGAACCCAGGTGGGACCACAGTATTCAGCCTTTACAAGAAAATTGTAGAGGCTTTTTTGTTTTGACAGGTGAAACATATAAACATGTACCAACAATCCTATTGGTACAGAATTATCTGAAATTTGTTCTAATTTTTTTTGATAACAAAAAAAACGCCAGTGGAATCCACCGGCGTTTTAAATAGTGTGTTTATTGTTTACGGTCTTAATTTAAACTCAACTCTTCTGTTTTTAGCTTGTTTGATATCGTCCTCATCGCTTTCAACAATTTCAGAGCTTTTTTCAGAGCTTCCTTGTGGAGATGCAATCAAGCGAGATTCAGCAATTCCTTTTTCAACCAAATAGTTGAATACAGCATTTGCACGTTTAGAATCCATGTCTTGGAAGTAGTTTTGATCTTCAGCTGCTTTTACTTCTTCTTCGTCAGCAAAACCATTGATTTGAAGTTTTGCATTTGGATTTGCTTTTAAGATTGCAATGATTCTGTTCATGACATCCTCACCTGCATTTGTAAAGTCGGTTTTACCAAATCCAAAGTAAATTTGCATTGATTTAACCTTGTCTTCTGCAGACATATCTTCTTTCAAATTAAGTGCTTTTTGATATATTGTTTTTGAGTAACCTAAAGTTGGATCCAAAGGAGCACAATCACATGCACTTAATTCATCAATTTGATAAACAGTAATATTATCCAAATAATAATAAGCAGCTGCAATCGGAGTTACTTTAGAATTTGAGTTCTTTTTCATTCTCATATTCTTTGTGTTCTCATTCGAAGTAAAGTTTCCGATAGTAATGAATTTTTCACCACCTTCAGCTACGTAAGTTCCACAAATTCTGTCCCAACCAAATTGAGCGTTGAAAATTTTGTTAGTCTCATCAGCTGTTACATGTGTTTTGTCGATAATACTTTCTTTCGCTTCAGTTCCAAATGCCTTTTTAGAAAAGTTTACACCAATTTGATTCGATGCATAAGAAGAAGCCTCAGCTAAAGAAATGTAGAATTGTACACAATATTTTTCACCTTTTTTCATTGGCACCTCCAACTTGTTAGAAACATAAGTACGAGGTACTTTGTTGTTGTGGGAGTAAGTTACAATTCCAACATAGTTTGAACCATCTTGTGCTGATTCACTTCCGTAAATGTTGTCAGGAGCTCCAATGTTTGGAACTTTTTTCGTTGGGATGAATAAATCGGCACGAGCTCCTGTTGGAGAATACCAACCCATTGCATTTTCAATACTACCTAATTTTTTAGGGTCTTTATCTATAGATTCAAAACTTCCATTCGGTACTAAGTTTTCTTGCGCTTGACCAAAGGCGATTGATACCGAAAAACCGATCATAGCAAGTGCAATTGATTTTTTCATGGTGATAGAATTAAATTTCATAGTTTTTAACAGTTTTAATAAATGTTTTAACCTTCTCAGGATCAACATCTGGATATACTCCGTGCCCCAAATTTACAATATGTCTTTTACTTGTAAAGGAATTGAGCATATTTTTAGTTAATTTTTCAACATCACTGTGTGATGCATAGAGTGCACATGGGTCCAAATTACCTTGAATGGTCCTTGTTTCACCTACGTGATCGCGAATCATCCTTGGGTCCATGTTCCAATCCAATCCAATGGTATTGCAGTTCAAATCTGCTACATCATTTACAGAAGCAATCGCTCCTTTTGAAAACAATGTTACAGGTACATCATTTATTGCATCAGCAATTTGTTTCAAATAAGGTAAACTAAATGCTGAATATTGTTCGTACCCTAAAATTCCAGCCCATGAGTCAAAAACTTGAACCATGTGTGCACCGGCTGCAACTTGTGCCTTCAAATATGCAATCGTTACCTTTGTAATACGTTGTAACAACTCGTGTGCCAAAGTTGGATTGGTGTATAAAATCTTACGTGCAACAGAGAAAGTTTTTGAGCCATGTCCTTCTGTCATGTAACAGAAAATTGTCCATGGAGCACCCGCAAAACCAATCAGTGGAACGCGACCGTTCAATTCTTTGTTTGTAATGCGAATTGCTTCTGTTACATACCCTAATCTACTTTCGATATCAAAATCAGCTTCAGCGAGCTTGTGCAAATCTTCCATTGATTTAACTGTGTTTTCAAACCAAGGACCTTTTTGCTCAATCATTTGGTATTCACATCCCATTGCTTCGGGAACAACCAATATGTCAGAAAAAATGATTGCTGCGTCAACATCTAAAATATCAACTGGTTGAATTGTAACTTCAGCAGCTAATTCAGGTGTTTCAACTAATTCTTTAAATCCAGAAAGTTTTCCTCTTACAGCACGATATTCAGGCAAAATACGTCCTGCCTGTCTCATCAACCACACTGGATAACGTTCAATTTGTTCTCCTCTCGCTGCTCTTAAAATTAAATCATTCACTAACATATGGTAAATATAAAAATCAATTTGATATTATGCGTCATTTGGTTCGATAACAGAGAAAGGAATTTCTAATGCATCGATAAAAGCCTCTGTCTTTTTTGTGTTGGCATTTGTCAAAATAACCAATTGTGTCTTTTTTTCGAGACTTTCAATTAGTCGCTTTAGTTCTGCCTGTTTTGAAGAAGCTATACATTCATCAAAATCATCAATGATGAATAAATCTAATAGTTTCAAGTTGATACCATTTTGTAAGTACAATTCGAAAATTCGCTTTGGATTTCCGACAATAATCTCTGTACCGTCAAAAATATCATTGCGTTGCTGAACGATGTTGCCTTTGTCGTGAACTAAATCTACAGTAACATCTAGTTTTCTGGCAACAGGCGACATGCGTTTATGAACTTGCTCAGCATTTTCAATTGTAGAAGTCATGTAGATCGCTCTAGGAGATCCTTCGTATTCTTGATTGATTTTGTTGAACATAGCCACAATTGATGCAGTTGTTTTTCCTGAATGCTGTGGCGCAATGATGAAAGTAGGTCTTCCAGATTTTATTGCTTTGAAAAATTGAGCTGCTTCTGCTTCTAACGAAACGATTTGCGCACGTTCAAGTGCCTCAATTACCTCGGGTTTTATTTTCTTGAAAGACATTTTGATTACAATTTCTGCGAAGTTAACTTTTTTAAAGGAAAACTCCAGCTTTTACGATTAAAATCAGCCTAAAAATGTATTGGTAATTAACAGGTGTTTAAAACTTTAGATTGGAATATTGTTAACAGTGTTAATATTTTAATTTATTTTTGAAGTATGAAATCCGAGGGAAAGAAGTTAAAAAACAGGGAAAATGTACGTGATGTAATTCTTTCAGCTGCAAAAAAGTTGTTTGTCGCTGAAGGTTTTAAATCTACTTCTATCAGAAAGATAGCGGCAGAAGTAGGGGTGAGTCCAACGACGATTTATTTGTATTATAAAGACAAAAATGAAATTGTTCATGCACTGCATCAAGAGGGATTTGTGAAGTTAAGAACAATGTTGTTGAGTCTCAAAAATGTTGATTCGCCTTTCGAACGATTAAAAGCCACAGGAAGAACCTACATTCAATTTGCGTTAGAAAATCCAGAATACTATGAGGTGATGTTTGTGATGCGTGAACCATTAGATTTTCTGGCTGAAGATGAAAAGGATCCTTGTTGGGAGGAAGGGAGGTTGATTTTTAATTTTATCCGTTACACGATTGAAGAATGTCAAAAAGATGGATTTTTCTTGGGAAGTGATGTTAATGCTGTAACCTTGCAGTCATGGGCTTTGGTGCATGGCTTGTGTTCCTTGCATACGAGTACACATTTGACGAAAGTGGTGCAAAATAATGTGACTACGTTGCCATTGGATACAATTGTTGAAACAACATTTACGGCATTTATCAATTTTATTGAAAGAACCAAAAATAATTAACAGTGTTAATATGATTCGAATAGGAAGGAGTTTAATATGTTTCTTTTTTATACTTGGAGGAACAGTGTCAAGTGCTCAATCAACGCATCTGGATGAATACATCCGTATTGGATTGGAAAGCAATTTGGTTGTCAAACAAAAGCATGTTTCGTTAGACAATGCGCTTACTGCGTTGAATCACGCGAAGTACATGTACATCCCAACGTTGGATTTTCAGATGTTGTACACAACTGCAGCGGGAGGTCGTCAAATTGATTTGCCTGTGGGGGATATGATGAATCCAGTTTATTCCGCGTTGAATTCATTTATTGGGCAAAATTATTTTCCGATGATTGAAAATCAGACAATCAATTTCTTGCCAAAGAATTACTACGATGCACGAGTTCGTTTATCTATGCCAATAATCAATTCCGATATTATTCACAATCAACATATTTCGAAGAAGCAGGTGTTGATTCAAGAGAATGAAGTAGAGATTTACAAACGTGAATTGGTTAAGGAAATTAAATCAACTTATTATGATTATCTAAGTATCATTAAAGCAATTGAAATCAAGAAGGAGGCACTGAAGTTGGCTCTTGAAGCGAAAAAGACGAATGAAAAATTAGTTGAATCGGGAAAGGGACTTCCTGCATATGTGTTGAGAGCTGAAACGGAGATTGCTCAAATTGAAACTGAAATTACATCCTTTGAAGCGAAGCAGAAATCGTTGTTGCGCTATTTTAACGTGCTTCTAAATCGGGAGGAATTTGCAGAAATCGAAATCGACGATGTTCCTCAAATTGTTCCATTCATTTCGAAAGAGGAGTTGAATGTTGAACATCGTGAAGAACTAGAATCTTTGTCAATCGCTATTAATATTCGTGAGGATTTAGTCAAGATGAAACAACAAACATTTGTTCCTCGATTGAATGGTTTTGCTGATTTAGGTTCGCAAGCTGAACAGATGAAATTTAACGATAAATCAATGTATTACATGGTCGGACTTCAACTAACAATTCCGATTTTTAATGGGTTGAGGAATAGCATGCAGATTCGAGAGGCGAAAAACAATGTTGAGTTAACCAAATTACAGAAAACGTATGTTGAACAGCAGGTAAACTTAGCTTTAGAATCTGCTTGGAATGAAGTGAGTGCAAGTACTGCAAGGTATGAAACTTCGTTGAAGCAATTGGAAATGGCTGAAACATACCATAAATTGATTTCCAAAGGTTATGATGCAGGTGTAAACTCGTATATCGAAACGGTTGATGCACGAACGCAATATACATCAGCACAGTTGAATAACGTCATCCAATTATTTCAATTATTAAAAGCATTGGCTATTCTAGAAAGAGAATCAGCTTCCTATAATTTACCAATTACAAATGAAAGATAGCATGAAGAAATTAAAATTATTTGGTTTAGGATTACTAGTTGTGTTTTTACAATTGGTAAGTTCTTGTAAGCAAAATGAATCGTACGAATCAGGTATTGAAGTGGAGGAGGTTATACCAGTATCGCTCATCAATTTAAAACAGGGAAGAGGTGAATCTCAAATTGAAGCCACAGGATTGTTTACAACAGACGATGAAACGTTGCTATCTTTTAAGAACGGTGGGGTTATTGAACGCATTTATGTGAAGGAAGGTGATATGGTCAAAAAGGGACAATTGTTGGCTATTCTCAATATGACTGAACTCAATGCGAAGGCAAATCAAGTCAAGTTGGCGATTGAAAAGGCGCAACGTGACTACAATCGTGCTCAGAAATTGTATCGTGATAGTGTGGCGACATTAGAGCAGTTTGAAAATGCGAAGACGCAATTAGAATTATTTCAACAAGATTTGAATACGATTCAGTTTAACATTCGCTATTCTGAAATTCGTGCTACTGAAAATGGATATGTGTTGTTGAAGTTAGCAAATGAAGGTCAGATTGTTGGACCAGGAATGCCTGTTTTGCAAATAAATGGTGCTATGAAGGGAGATTGGATGGTGAAGATTGGTGTGTCGGATCGCCAATGGGCACAGATAAAGGAAGGAGATTCAGCGTTGATAAGCACAGATTTATTTGAAGAACCAATCAAAGCGAAAGTCCACAGAAGATCAGAGGGAATGGATCCTAGAACGGGAACGTTTCCTGTATTTGTAAAACCAAATTCAACTGCTGGACTGAAGTTAGCAACGGGAGTTTTTGCTCGTGTAACGTTATTTGGACATATTTCAAACTCATGGCAAATTCCTTATTCAGCTATGTTGGATGGAGATGCTGGAAGGGCTTATGTTTTTGTGACAAACGACAAGCAAACAGCTAAAAAGGTTGAGGTGAAAGTTGAATCATTGCAAAAGGATTTCATTACTGTTAAATCAGGTTTGGAAGCATACGAGTATCTCATTGATGCTGGAAGTCCGTATTTGAAAGATGGTTCAAGAATCAAGGTGGTAACGAAATAATCAGAAAACATGAGTATTATTAAGTATCCAATCAAGAACTATCAGTTTACACTCATCATAGTGTTGATGATTCTCTTAACGGGAATTACAACCTTGGTTAGCATGCCGAGAGCTGAGGATCCCGATTTGATGGCTCCAAGTTTTCCAGTGATTGTTGTTTATCCTGGTGCAAGTACAAAGGACGTGGAACAGTTGATTGTTAAACCGCTGGAAGCACGTTTTTATGGATTGGACAATATCAAACGCATCAAGACTTCAATCAATAATGGAATTGCCTTTTTGTTTGTCGAATATGAACATGGAGTTGATTTTGAAGGAAAATTTCAGGAGATTACACGCGAATTAAATGCTGCACAAGCAAATGAATTGCCTAAAGAAATTCGCTATGCTGAGGCGATGAAAATCGACCCGACGAATGTGAGTGTGGTACAATTAGCTTTGGTTTCTGAAAATGCTTCTCGTGCTACATTGAAAAAATTGTCAGATGATTTGAAGCATGAATTGGAGAAGATTAAGGCTTTGAAGAAAGTTACTGTGCATGGATTACCAGATCAATTGGTGCGTGTGGATTTGAATTTGATGAAACTCAATCAAATGAATATTCCGTTGACACAAGTAATGGACGCCATTGGTAGTGAAGCGACCAATATTCCTGGAGGAAGTGTACGTGCTGGACAAAAGAACTTCAGTGTCAAAACAACTGGGAATTATCAAAGTATAGAGCATATTCAAAACACGATTGTTTCTTCTTATCAAGGTCGAAATGTTTTACTCAAAGATGTTGCTACTGTTTATCCAGATTTTGCGCCAGAAACGCATATCACACGTATGAATGGATATCGTGGAATTTTTGTTACAGCAGCACAAAAGGAAGGGCAAAATATTAGTCAAACACAAGAGCAATATCTCAAAACGATTCAAGAGTTTAAAAGTAAACTGCCTTCAAATGTTGATTTAGTGGTGAACTTTGATCAGGCGGTGAATGTTAACAAGCGTTTAACGGGGTTAGGAAAAGATTTTGCAATTGCAATTGGTTTGGTGTTGATTACCTTGTTGCCGTTGGGAACAAGAGCATCATTGGTTGTAATGATTGCAATTCCGCTTTCATTGGCAATTGGAATTATTTCCTTGCAAGTTTTTGGTTTTTCGTTGAACCAACTCAGTATTGTTGGTTTTGTTGTAGCACTTGGTTTGGTGGTCGATGATAGTATTGTTGTCGTTGAGAATGTTGAGCGTTGGTTGCGTGAAGGTCACTCGCGAATTGATGCTGCGGTCAAAGGAACGAAACAAATTGCTCTAGCGGTTATTAACTGTACCGTGACGTTGGTAATTGCGTTTATGCCATTGATGTTTTTACCTGAATTGGCAGGAGATTTCATCCGAAGTATGCCTGCTGCAGTGATTGGTTCTGTAATCGGTTCAATGTTTATTGCCTTGCTTGTTGTACCGTTTTTGTCGAGTTTATTATTGAAGCCTCATGAGCACGAAGGAGGAAACATTATTTTGAGAACTTTCCAAAAAGTGATTCACGCGAGCTATGGGGTGATTTTGGACAAAGCGTTGAAACGACCTGGATTGACTGCAGTTGTTGCTTTGCTTGTATTTTTAGCTTCGCTAGCTGTGTTACCTAAATTGGGTTTTAGTTTGTTTCCACAGTCGGAGAAACCTCAATTTATGATTACGATTACACCACCACCTCAATCAAATATTTATCATTCGGATAGTTTGACGAGAATTGTGGAGGCTGAATTAAAGAAATATAAAGAAGTAAAATATTTCGCAAGCAATGTAGGAAAGGGGAATCCGCGAATTTATTACAATTTAAATCAAGCGAATGAGCGTGAAGATTATGCAGAGATCTTTGTTCAACTTCAAGAACACATCAATGCAGTAGATAAGAATCGTATCATTGATTCTCTTCGTGCAAAGTTTGACCATTTCTTAGGTGCAAAAATTGAGTGTAAAAATTTTGAGCAGGGAGTACCAATTTTATCTCCAGTTGAGGTTAGAATCTTTGGGGAGAATTTAGATACATTGCGTTATTTGGCTAACCAAGCTGAAAAAGTGTTGTACAATACACCGGGTACATCGTATATCAGCAATCCTGTTGTGAATTACAAATCGGATATTAAAGTCAATGTAAACCGTGAAAAAGCAATGGCGATGGGAGTTCCTTCGGTTGCTATTGATAAAACCGTTCGTATCGCTTTGGCAGGTTATGATATTGCAACGTACACAGATCCAAAGACGGATAACGATGATTATAAAATCCGTTTGACCATTCCAAGAGATTCGCGACCAGATTTGACAATATTTGATGACATCTATGTTAATAATGTAGAGGGAACGGCCGTTCCTTTGAATCAATTGGCAACTTTGGAGTTGGAAAAATCACCTGCTACGATAAGTCACATCAATAAAACAAGGGTCGTTTATGTGAATTCATTTGTACAAAAAGGTTATACAAACGATCAAGTGATTAACAAGGTTATTGAGCAAATGGATGCGATGAAGATGCCTCCAGGATATCATTATGAGATGGGGGGAGAGGTTGAAAGTCGACAAGAAGCATTTGGTGGATTTGGAACCGTTGTGATGATTACATTCTTGTTGTTTATTGCTGTTCTGGTACTTGCCTTCAAAACTTTCAAAAGTACTTTGATTGTCTTGTCGGTTATTCCACTAGGAATTGTTGGAGCTGTTGCAGCGTTGTGGATGACTGGTAATCCACTTTCGTTTGTGTCGATTATCGGGATTGTTGCTCTTGCAGGAATTGAAGTGAAGAATACCATTTTGTTAGTTGATTTCACGAATCAGCTACGCGAAGAAGGGATGGAACTCAATGAAGCAATTGAAACGGCAGGTGAATTACGTTTTTTACCAATCATTTTAACTTCGTTAACAGCCATTGGAGGTTTGTTGCCAATTGCATGGTCGAGTAACCCGATGATTTCTCCATTAGCGATTGTAATGATAGGAGGATTGATTTCATCAACGCTACTCTCTCGTATTGTAACTCCAGTGGTTTATAAATTGATTCCACCTAAGATTGTCGCAAAGAATAAGCAATAGAAATAGACTGTCCCCAAAAAGTTAGACACTTATTGGGGGCTTTTATACCCAACCGTTTTTGACTGATTTAGTAATGAGATCTTTGATATTGTCACAGCCAGATTTTGCTAGTATGTTGCGACGGTGCGTGTCGACAGTTAATTTGCTGATGAATAATTCTTTTGATATTTCAAGACTTGTTTTGCCAGCGATGATATATCTCAATATTTCAACTTCCCGTTTCGTAAAAAGCGAATCTTTTGCTCGATCAAAAACTGGAATTTGTGGGTCAACATCGTAGAATGATGGTTCACCTTCCATTCCAATGTATGATAGACTTGGTTTTCCTTCTTGTTTGAGATGCGAAATTTGAGTCATGATGTTCAACGTTTTCCCACCACCACCTTCGA
>Ga0079224_100013473_pt1 | contig 11380 bp, 9 predicted proteins | sample Stecom2015_FD_80414 | JGI IMG/M metagenome (GOLD analysis project Ga0079224, IMG submission 80414) | Agricultural soil microbial communities from Utah to study Nitrogen management - Steer compost 2015 | ecosystem: Environmental > Terrestrial > Soil > Agricultural land | place: USA: Utah...
GCGGCCCGCATGTACGGTCGGGCGGTGCTCCGCCGGGCCGCGTTCAGCGCGTTCGTTGCAGGGGACGTGCGGCCAGATCGGCGATGCTTTTGTCGGGGGCGTAGCGGATGCGGACGTAGTAAGGCGGCGCGCCCGGAGGCGCGATGACGTAAGGAAGCACTCGCCGCTCGGCGTCGGGCAGGCGGCGCTCCAGCAAGCCGTCGGCGGGGAGCCAATCCAGGAGGCCTTCGCCGGTGGGTCTCGGGCCCGTCAGAAGCTCGGGCGCCGCCGACCCCGCATCCACCTGCGCCCGGAAGAAGAACAGCAGCCAATTGTAGTGCTCCGGGCCGGTCTCCGACGCGATGAGTCTCAGTTCGGGCTTTTCCAGCACCAGGTCCGTCTCCTCGCGCACTTCCCGCACGACGGCCTCCTGCGGATCCTCACCGGGCAGCAGCTTCCCGCCCGGGGCGGTCCAGTATCCGGCAAAGGGCTCTTTCAAGCGCCGCAGCATCAGCACCCGCCCCGCGTGCTGGATATAGCACAAGCTGCTGAGGCGCTGCTCCGCCGGCCGCTCCAGAAGGGCGGCGGTCGTTTCTCGCAGCCCCTCCCGGGCCAAAAAATCGTCGACGCGCGACCAGTCGCTTCGCCTTCCATGTGTCATCAGGATCGTCCACTCCGTCGCCCCGCCGCTCCATCGTAGCGCGCCGAACCCGCGCCCTGCCACCTGCATTTCGCGGTATTCACCGCATCATGTAGAGCAAGCCGAGGTAGAGAAAGTACGTGGCAAGAACGGCGGCCGAATCCGGACCGAGCCCCGCGTAACTGCGCCGGGATCGATAAAACAATCCCGTCACCACGATGGCGCTCATCACCAGCCCGACCAGTGCCACCACCGCGTGGGTTTGGCTCACCACGGACAAAATCGGCGTGCCTCGGTAGGCCGCGTCCGTCAGCACGATGATGACCATGTTGAACGTGTTGCTGCCCAGGATGTTGCCTACCGCCAGGTCATACGACCCGCTCAGCACCGCCGTGATAGTGGTCGCCACTTCGGGCAGCGACGTGGCCGCCGCGATCAAAGTGCTGCCGACAAAAGTGGACCCTAACCGAGTGGCTTGGGCCAGCGCTTCACCGGTCCGGCTCAAGCTGATGCCGGCCAAAACCGTGGCCGCCGCGGCTGCGGCGAAGCCGATATAAGCCGTGCGGAGCGGCATCGCATCGCCCGCAGCCCGCTCGCGCCGTTCGCGGACCCACGCGGGCGGCGGATCGACGGCCATCCGGAACTGCTCGTCCGGCTCCCTCTCGTCGTAGCGTCCCAGCATGCGCACGCCCAGCAAATAGACGCAGAAGATGAGAATCGAATCGATGCCGACGCCCAGCACACCCACGGGCAAGCGCACCAAAATGCCCAGCGCGCCCAAGGCGGCCAGCAGCATGCCGAACACCGCCGACAAAATGTGACCCGGCGACACCTTGCGCAAAATCGAGCCGCGCCCTTCGAGCAAGTCCGCGACGGCGAGGATGAATATGTTGAAGGTGTTGCTCCCGTACACGTTGCCGACGGCGATATCCGGAAACCCCATCCAGCCCGCGCTGATGCTGGTGGCCACTTCGGGCAGCGACGTGGCCCCGGCCAAAAGGACCGCGCCGACCCACATGCGTCCCAAGGGGCCTTTTTCCGCGATGACGTCGCTGCAGCGGACCAGCCCCACACCGGCCACCACCACTGCCAGGGCGCTCGCGAAGAACTGAAGCCACAACATGCTCACGGGGTCAAGATCTCCATGGCCACTTCGACGTAGATCGGCTCCGTCCCCAACGCAAGGGCGTGCGTGGGGCGGCCGAACATGTCGTACACCCGTACAGGCAGACCGTCCAGATGCGGCAACACCGCGGCGCCGTCGCCCGTCCGGTGGGCGGTCCACAGCACCACCACGTGCCGGCCGCCGCCGGAGAACGGATGCGCGTGGATGTGGACACCTCGTCCAGCCGCCTCGGCCGCCACGGCCTCGGCATCGAACCAGATCACTTCCGGCGTACTCAAACCGGGCTGAAGCGGCGGGTCTGCTCCGACGGTTTCGGAATCCCGGAACGGTGCCCCGTCGCCGGGCCGCTCCTCCTCCGGGCCCGTGGTTCCACCGTCCTGCACCGGTTCCTCGCCGTCGTCCAGCGCGTCGCGCGCCTCGTCACCGAACCCGCGTCCGTCGGCCACTACCGATACGGTGGGCCGAGGCGGGGCCGAGGGCCAGCCCGCATCGCCCGCTCCGTATCTCAAGCCCGACAGCATCCGCGTCATGGTCGCGTACGCGAACGCCGCCGGCTTGCCGCGGCCGACGCTCTCGTACAATCCGAAGTTGGCCCGGGCGTCGGAGACGTCGGGCGACCGGTCTACCAGCTCGTTCCAAAACACCGCCGACACCCCGGCCGACCACAAGACGGCGTGGGCTTTGACGACGAAAGCGGCCTGCTCGGCCCGACTGACGCCCGGCCGCTTCGGTTCCGACGTCGACAAGCCCGTGTGGGTAGGATAACCGAAGCGCCACACCCAAAGCAGAGGCGACGAACCCGCCCGGGCGGCCAGCGCCCGGACGTCCGCCACGACCCGCTCCAGCCCTTCCGGCCCCGCCGGCCACCGATTGACGTCCAGCGCCAGGCCGTCCACCGCCGCGAGACCGCCCCGGGCCATGAACAGCTCCAACCAGCGCAAATCCGCGCCCGGCGCCACCGCCCACAGGCGGGCGCCGGGGAGGGCCCGTCGCAAAGCCGCGGCGGCGATCCGGATCAGCTGGACGTCCACATCGGCCTCGGCCGCTCCGAACAGCGGGTCCGGCGCGCCCGCCCGGCCCCGGACCACCACCCAGTCGCGGATCTCGCCGCCGTATCGGCTCACCACCCGATGCACGAAATAGTCCCAATCATCCACGTGCGCGCTGGGCCAGCCTGCGCGAGATGCGCGCCCGGGAGGGGGCAAGTCCGCCGGGTAGTGCAGCACCCCTACCACGTGCAGCCCGTGGGCCTGCAACGCGTCGACGGCTTGATCGTACCGGGTCCATTCGAATCGTCCAGGCGCCGGCTCGACCACGTCCCAGCGGAACTCCAGCGGCACCGCACCCGCCCGGACTCCCGCGGCCAGCGGCGCATGCCACCGAAACACGCCCGGCGTCTCACCCAAGTGCATGCCGAACTGCATCCCGCCGGCCGGCGACGGCCCTTCGGGGAACAAGAACGCTCCGCCCAGCGGCTGGGCCGCGGTCCGTTCCGCTTCGGCCCATACGAAACCTACGGCGAGAAGCGCAGCCAGCAGGTACGCTGCGATAAGACGGCGGCTGTCCCGTCGCCTAGGCCCTCTCATCGGACCACCTCTCCTACCCCGAATCGTTGCAACCGCACCGCAAGCCGGCTCGCCCGCGGCTCGTCGGTGACACCGGCCAGCGCCATGCGCAGCGCCCTGCGGCTGCCGACGATGACCACCAGCCGCCTGGCCCGGGTCACCGCGGTGTACACCAGATTGCGCTGAAGCATCACGTAATGCTGCGTCGTCAACGGCAGGACGACCGCGGGATACTCGCTTCCCTGGCTCTTGTGCACGGTGATGCAGTAGGCCAGCGCCAGTTCATCCGCCTCGCTTATTTCGTACTGGACCACTTGCGGACCTTCGGGTTGTGGAAACCGCACCGAGACGACGCCGTTTTCCTGGTCGATTTTCTCCACGCGCCCGATGTCGCCGTTGAACACCGCCTTCTCGTAATTGTTGCGGGTCTGCATCACCTTGTCCCCCACCCGCAGCAGCCCGGCGCCCACCGGCAGCTCGGGTTTTCCGTCGGACGGAGGATTGAGACTCGCCTGAAGCAGCTCGTTCAAATGATCGACGCCGGTCACCGAGCGCCGCATCGGACTCAGCACCTGTACATCCTCGATTGGATCGCCTTTGATAAAGCCCGGCACCCGACGCATGGCCAAATCCCGCACGGTGGCCGCCACTTGGTCCGGATCCTCGCACTCGATAAAGAAGAAGTCGCCGTCCGGGCGGTTGCACACCGGCTCCCGGCCCTGCAGGATGCGGTGGGCGTTGGTGACGATCAGGCTTTGTTCCGCCTGGCGAAAGACGTGGCTCAGCCGCGCCACGGGGACCGTGCCGGAAGCGATGATGTCCCGCAGGGGGTATCCCGGGCCCACCGGCGGCAGCTGCTGCACGTCGCCCACCAGGATGAGTCTTGTACCGGAGGCGATAGCGCGCACCAGATGATGGGCCAAGGATACGTCGAGCATGGACGCCTCGTCGATGATGACCGCGTCCGCGGCCAGCGGCCGCTGTTCGTTGCGTTGAAAGCGAAACCCTTCCCCCTCCACCGGGCCGAATTCCAGCAGCCGGTGAATGGTGCGGGCACTGCGGCCGGTGGCCTCCCGCAGCCTCTGAGCGGCACGCCCCGTCGGGCAGGCCAGTTCCACCTTTTCCCCCGCCTGCTCCAGACATGCCAGCACCATGCGCAAAATCGTCGTCTTGCCCGTGCCCGGGCCGCCCGTCAGCACGAACACGCCGTGCTCCAGCGCGGCCGCCACCGCCCGCCTCTGTTCCTCGCTAAGCCGAAGGCCCGTCTCCCGCTCGGTCCGGGCGATGAGCTCGTCCGCCTGCCACGGACGGCCCACGACGCGCAAAGGGGGGAATTGCTCGTACAAGCGCCTGAGCCCGGCGGCCAGCTCCGACTCGGCCCGGTGCAGCCACGGCAAGTAGATCAATTCCCGCAGCCCGCCCGCGGTCTCCTCGCCGGCGGCCTCGACCACCACCCGTCGCCCCGCGATCATCTCGTCCAGCACCGCGGACAGCGTGGTCGCATCGACTTCCAGCAGCTCCGCCGCTTGCTCCAAGAGGTCGTCCCGGGCCACGCACACGTGCCCGCGTTGGGCCGCATCGTGCAACACATGCTCCAGTCCCGCGGCCAGACGCCTGGGCGCGTCTTTGTCGACGCCCACCGAACGGGCGATCCGGTCGGCCGTTTTGAAACCGATACCGGGGATGTCCGCGGCCAGCCGGTACGGATCGTCGCGCACCTTGGCCACCGCGTCCTGTCCGTACACGCGGTATATGCGGGTCGCGTACGCGGCGCTGATGCCGTGGCCCTGTAAAAACACCATCACTCCTTGGATGGCTTTCTGTTGCTTGATGCCGTCGGCGATGGCTCGCGCCCGCTGTGGACCTATGCCCTCCACTTCCTGCAGGCGTTGGGGGGCTTCAGCGATGACGTGCAGCGTGTCCGCGCCGAAACGGCGCACCAGACGGTCCGCCAGCGCCGGACCGATCCCGCGTATGAGTCCCGAACCCAAGTAGCGCCGAATGCCTTCCGCCGTGGCCGGCGCCAGCACCGTGTATTTCTCCGACGAGAACTGCCGCCCGTACTGGGGATGTTGTACCCACCGTCCCCGCAAGCGGAGCCGCTCCCCCACCGCCACGGCGGGAAACCGCCCGACCACGGTGACCGGGGCGGCCACGGGTTCGGAAGCGAACAGCGACCGCGACGAGACGCCCGGACCCGCGGGGGACACGGGCTCATAGTCACGTCCGCGGCCGTCCGCGATCTTCCCGCTCGGACTCGCCGTGTCGGGCGTAAATCGCAGGACCGTATATCCGTTGTCATCATTGCGAAAGGTGATCCGCTCGACGGTCCCTTCCAGAACCGCCTGCTTGTCCGCCATGGCCGCCTCCGGAGCCAGCAGAGTCGTTGCCGCCCCATTCGCCGAAGGCCGGCGGGCTTCCTTCCCGGCGGCCGCCGGCACGGGCCCGGGCGCGCCTGCCGCGGCCCGTCGGCGTCGGCTCTACGGCCCGGCGTTGGCCCCGCCGCCGGCCTCCTCGTTTTCCGCGTCGTCCGCGTCCAGAGACACCAACCCTAGCCGCACCGCCCACAGGGCTACCTTCGTCCGATCATCCATCCCGATCTTTTGATAAATGCGGCTGACGTGGTTTTTCACCGTGTGCGGACTGATGAACAACCGCCGCGCGATTTCCTGATTCGTCAAGCCTCTCGCGATGAGACACAACACTTCCAGCTCCCGTGCCGACAATTCCTCAAAACGTCCACCGGCGGCATCGCGCATCGCCAGACCCCCGAACCGTGACAAGCAGCCTGCGTTTGTCCCAATGTATTCGGCGCCCGTTGAAAGTGCCCGGGGCAGGCATAGGAACGGATTCCCGAATCGTCAGCCACACGCGGCGGCCGTCGTGGCCGTCCCAGTCGCCCGGCAGCCGGCGCCGCCGGCCGCGTGCTAAAATGAAAAGAGACCGCAGGCAAGGAGCAGGCACGATGGACCGGCAAGCGGAGTATCGCATCATGATCGTGGAAGACGACGCGAAGATCGCGGCCATCCTCGCGGACGAGCTGTGCCGCTACGGTTTTCAGGTGGTCCGGACGGCGACCGACGCCGACGTGAAGGAAGCGTTTCTCGCGCACCGCCCGCATCTGGTCTTGCTCGACGTCAACTTGCCCCGCTACGACGGCTTTTACTGGTGCAGACAGCTCCGGGCCGTTTCCAAAGCGCCCATCATCTTCATTTCGGCGCGGGCGGACGACCTGGACCAAGTGCGCGCCCTGGAACACGGAGGCGACGATTACATCACGAAACCGTTCAACCTGGAGCTGGTCGTGGCCAAGGTGCACAGCAGCTTGCGCCGGGCGTACGGAGAGTACGCCGCGGGGCGCGACGACCGTCTGCTCCACGTCAAAGACCTCGTGCTGGATCGAACAAACAACAACGTGAGCTGCGGCGGACGCCGCGTGGAGCTGACGCCGCGGGAGTTCCGCCTGCTGGCCTGTTTGGCGGAGCGGCCCGGCGAAATCGTCACCCGCGCCGAGCTCCTGGAGGCGTTGTGGGACGACATGGAATTCGTCGACGACAACACGCTGACCGTCAACGTCACCCGGGTGCGGCGGCGCCTGGCCGAGCTGGGTCTTCCGGACGTGATCGAAACAAAGCGCGGCCAAGGGTACAGACTGAACCTGTAGCGCCGCGCTACGGATACGCACAAGGTGGTTGCCATGAACGAATATACGTTTCGGTCTTTTTTGCGCGATCGCAGGCCGTACGTCGCGGTGTACGCCGCGTTCGGATTGCTGGCCGCCGCGGTGGTGCAGCTCGATCTATGGCTGCAAGGCGCCACCCTGCAGTTCGCCAACTTGGCGTACATCGTGTTGCTGGGCTTCGTCAGCCTCGTCGTGTTCCTTCTCCTGGACTACCACCGCCAGGCGCCGTTTTTTCGCCGGCTGAACCGCACCGGCGACGGTGCGACGCTGGATGAAATGAGCGCGCTGAGCGCGCCCGTGACGCTGGAACAGCAAGTGTACGCCGACGCCTGGTCGGCCATGTACCGACGGCTGCGCACCGAATTCGCCGAAGAGCGCCTCCGCAGCCGGCGGCGTCTCCACTTTTTGAGCCAGTGGGCGCACCACATGAAGACGCCCGTGGCCGTCATCGACCTGGAACTGCAAAAGGCGCGGCGGCACGCGGACGGCCCGGCGGCGGACCTGGTGCGAAGCATCGCGGAAGAGAACGAGCGCCTCCGGCGCTCGCTGCAGGCGCTGCTCAACACCGTCCGCCTCGACGAGTTCGAGTCGGACTTCAAGCTGGAGCCGGTCCACTTGCCCGACGTGGTCCGGCAAGTGATCAACGACTACAAGCAGGCGTTCATCACCCACCGCGTGTATCCGAAAATCGAACAGCCCGATGCGGCGGCGCCGGCCGAACTGCTTACCGTCCGCAGCGACGTGAAGTGGCTGCGGCTCGTTCTCGAACAAATCGTGAGCAACGCCGTGAAGTACGCCGCGCGCACGCAGCGGGACGGCAAGGTGACGATTCGCTTCGCGCATGAGGACGGGCATACCGTGCTGGAGGTGGCCGACGACGGCATCGGCATTCCCCCTGAAGACCTGGGCCGCGTCTTCGACCCGTTTTTCACCGGGTCCGCAGGCCGCGCGCACCCCGCCTCCACCGGGCTCGGTTTGTACCTGGCCCGCGAAGCGTGCCGGCGCCTCGGCCACCATTTGAGCATCGACTCCACACCCGGTGAGGGCACCACCGTCCGCCTTCGTTTTGCCCGCGACGCGTCCATCTTTGCCGACTTGCGCTCCGCGGTGACGGCAAGATGACAAGAATGTAAGGTTGGGGCGCCCGATTGTAAGGCGATCCGATGGCTTCCCGCCGAGACGGTGGCTACACTGGCGGTAGAATCATCCGGGGGAGGTATCGCCATGGCCGTACTCGAGGCTACCAACTTGACCAAAGTGTACGGCGGCCGGGGTAAGGTACCCACACGCGCGCTGGACAACTTTTCCCTCAGCGTGGAGCGAGACGAGTTCGTCGGGGTCATGGGCCCTTCGGGCAGCGGGAAGACGACGCTGCTCAACTTGCTGGCCACCATCGACAAGCCTACGTCGGGCACCGTAAAGATCGAAGGCGTGGACACCGCGAGGCTGAGGGGAGACAAGCTGGCCCGCTTTCGCCGGCGACGGCTCGGATTCGTCTTCCAAGACTACAACTTGCTGGACACGCTCACCATCGGTGAAAACATCGCCTTGCCGCTGGTGATGGACCGCCGGGCGGCCGCCGTCGTCCGGCAGCGACTGTCCGACATCAGCACGAGACTGGGCATCGCCGACATTTTGCACAAGTACCCGTACGAAGTGTCCGGCGGCCAGCAGCAGCGGGCGGCCGCGGCTCGCGCCATCATCCACGAGCCCGCGATTTTGCTGGCCGACGAACCCACCGGCAACTTGGACTCCAAGGCGGCGCGAGAGCTGATGGAAACGTTCACGCTCTTGAACGAAGTGGGGCGCGTGACCATCGCTATGGTCACCCACGACCCGTTTGCCGCCAGCTATTGCCGGCGCATTCTCTTCATCCGCGACGGCCGTCTGTACAATGAAATTCACCGAGGCAGCAGCCGTCAGGAGTTTTTCCAGCAAATCCTGGACGTCTTGGCCGTCATCGGAGGTGGAGACGGTGAGTTTGGGGCGGCTGGCCGCTAAAAACGTGTGGCAAAATCGCGGACGCTACTTGGCGTACTGGGGCAGCGCCGCCTTCAGCGTCATGATCTACTTTCTGTACACGGCGCTGGCGGTCCATCCGCGACTCCAAGGCGGATTTGCGGGCGCGCAGTCCGTCGCCGAGGTGATGCAGGCGGCGGCCGTCGTCATCGCGATCTTCACGCTGCTCTTTCTCTTGTACGCGAGCGCGGCGTTCACCCGCTCCCGCATGAAAGAATTCGGGCTGCTGTCGTTGCTCGGGCTCACCCGCGGACAACTGGTCCGCATGGTCGTCTGGGAAAACCTCATGATCGCGGTGACGGCCATGGCCGCGGGCATCGGGTTGGGACTGCTCTTTTTGAAGCTGTTTTTCATGGCCATCAGCGCGCTGCTGCAGCTGCCGGCGCAGCTGCCGGTCTACCTGGGCTGGCCGGTGTGGCGACGGACGCTGCTGGTGTTCGGCTCCATCTTCATGTTCGTCTCGCTGTTGTCTCTGAGGGGCGTGTTGCGGCGCAACATCATCGAGCTGTTGCGTGCCGGCCGCAAACCACTGGAACGACCCACGTTCTCCAAAGGGAAAGCGCTGTTGGGCGCGGTGCTGGTCGGCGCCGGCTACGTCTGGGCCAGCGTTCCCGTTCCTACGGCCGTCGTGCTCGGTGTCGTCCCGGTCACGACCATGGTCTCCATCGGCACCTACTTTTTGCTGCGCGAGACGTCGGTGGCCCTGCTGCAAGGTCTGCGTCGCGTCCAGCCGCTGTACGGGCGGCCGGGGCCGTTTCTCACCGTGAACCAGCTGACGTTCAAGCTGCAAGAAAACTACCGCGTACTCTCGGGCGCGGCCATCCTGGTGGCCGTCATTTTGTCGGCCATGGGCACCATCCTCGCGATCTACGTCGTCGCCGAGGAAGCCGCGCTGTCCAGCGCGCCGCAGGCGATCCAGCTGGAACTTCCCGCCGGCGAGGCGGCGTCGGAGCACGTGGCCTTCGTCGACGCCACGCTGGCCGCGCACGGCGTGGACGGATTGCAGCGGATAGCTATGCGGCTGCCCCGGGCGACCGTGGAGAACACCCGGGCGACGGTCGTGCCGTATTCCCTGTACGAACGGCTGTACAGGCCGGGAGGACGGACGCTGCGGCTGGCCGACGACGACCACGCCGTGCTGGTCAGGCGGTTTTCCGGCTCCGGTGAGGTCCCGTCCGAGAAACCCGTATCCCGCCGCGCCGTCCTTGCCGGCGCCGAGTACACGCTCTCCGTCGTGACCGATCCGGCCGGCCGGCTACTCAACGACGTGGAAGACGTCCTCGTCGTCAGTGACGCGCGGTTCCAGCAATGGGTTAACGACCATCCCGACGCGCCGTTCCGGACGGTGGCCGTCTGGACGGGACGGAACTGGCGCCCGGCGGGAATGGAAGCCGCCTTGGCTGAGCTGCGGGCGAAGTACGAGTGGGACGGCGAGGCGCAGCTGACGACGACGTACGAAATCCACAGGGCGAGCATCGCCCAGTTCGGCTTGGCTTTGTTCATCGGCCTGTTCATCTCGCTGGTCTTTTTTGCAGCGACGTGCAGTCTGCTCTACTTCCGGCTGTTCACCGAAATCGACGACGACCGTCGCTACTACACGCGGCTGCGACAGCTGGGGCTTACGACGGGCGAACTGCGGGGCCTGGCGCGCACGCAGGCTTGGGTGTTGTTCCTGGTGCCCTTCGTGGTCGGGCTCGTCCATTCGACCTTCGCCATGCGAGCCCTGAGCACGTTGATGCTGCGGTCCGTCCTGCTGCACGGTTGGGCCGTGGCCGCCGGCTACTTCCTTCTGTACGGAGCGTTTTTCACCGCCAGCTTCGCACTGTACTGGCGGACCATGGGTTTGCAGGAACACCACACCGTCCCGGCCCCCGCCGCGGCGTCCTGATCAATGAAGGCGGCGCCCTGCGCCGCCTTCGTGGGCGTCCCTTCCGCCGGCCCTCGTCTTCCTAGCGCGGCGGCCGTTCCGGCGGCTTGTCCAGGCTGGCCAGACCGTGGCGCAGCGCGAACACGGCGGCCTGGGTCCGATCGTCCAGGCCCAGCTTGCGCAATATGTTGGTGATATGGTTTTTGACGGTTTTTTCGCTGATGTAAAGAGCGCCGGCGATCTGCGCGTTGCTGCGCCCCTCGACGATGAGCTGCAAAATCTCCAGTTCCCGGGCGGTCAGCGCGTCCACGCCGGTGCGAGGCCGCTCGCGCGCCGCCGGCGGGGCGCCGCCTTCCTGCAGGCGACGAAACTCGCCCAGCACTTTGTCCATCAAGTCGGGCGGCAAGTAGGAGCCGCCCTGGTGCACCAGGCGAATGGCCTCCACCACCCGCCGGGGCTCGGAGTCTTTGACCAGGTAGCCTTTGGCGCCGGCGCGGACCAA
>Ga0079224_100013474_pt1 | contig 11380 bp, 10 predicted proteins | sample Stecom2015_FD_80414 | JGI IMG/M metagenome (GOLD analysis project Ga0079224, IMG submission 80414) | Agricultural soil microbial communities from Utah to study Nitrogen management - Steer compost 2015 | ecosystem: Environmental > Terrestrial > Soil > Agricultural land | place: USA: Utah...
CATGGGCGCAGGCTGGTGCCCGCCGGGCATCCTCGGCATCGGCATCGGCGGCACCGCCGAGAAAGCCATGCTGCTGGCCAAGGAAGCCTGCATGGAGACCATCGACATCCACGAACTGAAGGCACGTGGCCCCAGCAATCGCATCGAAGAGCTGCGGCTGGAGATCTTCGAGAAGGTCAACCAGCTCGGCATCGGCGCCCAGGGCCTGGGCGGTCTCACCACCGTGCTGGACGTCAAGATCCGCGACTACCCGACCCACGCCGCCAACCTGCCGGTGGCCATGATCCCCAACTGCGCCGCCACTCGCCACGCCCACTTCGTGCTGGACGGCTCCGGCCCCGCCGTGCTCCCGCCGCCGCGCGTCGAGGACTGGCCGCAGATCGATTACGGAGTCAAGGACGCCCGGCGCGTGAACCTGGACACGGTGACCCCGGAAGAGGTACAGAGCTGGAAGCCGGGCGAGACCCTGCTGCTGTCCGGCACCATGCTTACCGGCCGCGACGCAGCCCACAAGCGCATTGCCGACATGCTCGCCCGCGGCGAGTCGCTGCCGGTCGATTTCAAGGGCAAGTTCATCTACTACGTCGGCCCGGTCGATCCGGTACGCGACGAGGTCGTCGGCCCCGCCGGCCCGACCACGGCTACCCGCATGGACAAGTTCACCGAGCTGATGCTGGACAAGACCGGGCTGCTCGGCATGATCGGCAAGGCCGAACGCGGACCGGCCGCCGTCGAGGCGATCAAGAAGCACAAGGCCGTCTACCTGATGGCTGTCGGCGGCGCCGCCTACCTGGTGTCGAAGGCGATCCGCCAGGCACGGGTCGTCGCGTTCGAGGACCTGGGCATGGAAGCCATCCACGAATTCGTGGTGGAGGACATGCCGGTCACGGTCGCGGTCGACAGCAACGGAGAGTCGGTACACGAGACCGGCCCTGCCAAGTGGCGCGCCCGTATCGGCAAGATCCCGGTCACGGTGGCCTGATGCCGCCCGGCCGCGGTATCCGGCAACAGGTGCCGCGGCCGGCAACACCGCCGCTACGCTTGCGACGGCGCTAACGACAGCAGCACGATGCCCGCCAAACCCGCCTCCCGCCGAACCCACTCCCCGCTGCTGTCGCTCGGACGCAGCCTGATCGGCCAGCTGCTGGAGGCCGACGGGCTTGCCTCCTGGGAGTGGGAGCCGCGCACCGACCGACTACGGCTGACCCCGGCGCGGGCCTATCTGGGCCGGGCCGCCGGCGAAGAACTCGATACCACCTTCCAGCACCTGCTGCGATTCGTGCACAGCCGCGACCGCAGCCGGGTCCGGGACTGGCTGGCCGCGCTTGCCCGCGGCGAGCCGAGGGGAGAGCTGCGCTGTCGCGCCCTGCACCGCAGCGGCCGCATGCATCACTACCTGCTCACGGCCGACCTCTGCACCGGGCGGCGGCGGCTCAGAAGGCTGCTCGGCACGCTGCAGGACGTGACCGACCGCGTCGCAACCAAGCGGCGCATGCTGCGCCGTCAGGCTGTACTGCTGCAGCTGGCACGCGACGTGCAATCGCCCCTGACCGGGGCCGACCAGGCTCTGCAGCAGCTGGCAGGCACCGCCCGCAAGGCTATCGCCGCCGACCGCGTCACGGTCTGGCTGCTGCAGCCGGATGCGGACAACCGCCTCTACTGCGCCGCCCGCAGCGGCCGCCACGCTGCCGACGACGAGCCCGGCCATATCGACTGGCCGCCCAACTATGCCGCCGCGCTGTCCGCCAACCGTCTGCTCGTGGCCAATGACTGCACCGCCGACCCGCGCGTTGCGGATCTGCGCCGCGGCTACCTTGAGCCGCTCGGAATCCGGGCGCTGCTGGATGTCGCCATCCTCCGGGACGGGACCCTGGCCGGCGTGATCTGCTTCGAGCAGCTGGCCCCTCGTCAATGGGCGCTGGACGAGCAGCAGTTCGCCGTATCGGTCGCCGACCTGCTGGCCGTGGTCCTCGAACGCGTCGGCCGCCAAGCGGCCGAGCAGGCGCTGGCCCGGAGCGAGGCGCTGCTCGAGGACCTGATCAACAATGCGCCGTCGGCGGTGTACGTCAAGGACCTTGAAGGCCGCTATCTGCTGGTCAACCGCTGGTTCGAGCAAATCACCCAGCTGGACCGCGACTGGCTGCTCGGCCGCAGCGACGATCAGCTGCCGTCGCCGGAGCTGGCCGCCGTGCTGCGCAGCCACGACGCCGACATCCTGGCGTCACGCAGCCCTCTGGAAGTGGTGGAACGCCTCCCCTTGCCGGGCGGCGAACGCACCATGCTATCGGTGAAGTTCCCGCTGTTCGACGGCAGCGGAGATCTCTACGGCACGGCCACCATCTCCGGCGACATCACCGACTACGAGCGGACGCTGGTGCAGCTGCGCGAGAGCGAAGCCCGGTTCCGTGCGCTGGCGGAAGCCTCGTTCGAGGCGATGATGATTCACGGCGACGGCCGCATCATCGAAGTCAACAGCAACCTGCTGCGGATGTTCGGCTACAGCCGCGAACAACTGCTTGGCGCCAATCCGTTCTCGCTCGTGATCCCGGAAGACCGGGAGAGGGTCGAGCGGCTGTCCCTCCAAGGCAACACCCTGCATTACGAAGCCAACGGCCTGCGGGCGGATGGTTCCAACTTCCCGATCGAGGTCAAATCCCGCGCCACCGACCTCAACGGCATGTCGGTGCGGGTGGTGACCGCGCGCGACCTCACCGACCAGCGCAATGCCGAGCGGGCGCTGCGGGCCAGCGAGGAGCGTTACCGGGCCTTCATCGCGGCCAGCGCGGAAGCCATCTGGCGCGCCGACGTCGAGCCGCCGATGCCGATCACGCTCGGGCTCGAGGAGCAGCAGGAATGGCTGTACCGCAACACCCGCATCAGCGAGTGCAACCAATCCATGGCGCGCATGTACGGCTTCGAGTTCTCCGACGACGCCATCGGCCTGGCCATGGACGATCTGTACGGGGAGCGTTACTTCCGCCGGATCGCCAGCCGCTTCATCCGCCTCGGCTACCACGTCACCGAAACCGAGACGCCGTACCGCAATCGCCGCGGCGAGTTCGTCTGGCTGAGCAGCTCCTTCTTCGGCACCGTCGAGAACGGCCACCTCTGCCGCATCTGGGGAGTACAGCGGGATGTCACCGAACGCCGGCGCCACATCGCCGAGCTGGAACATCAGGCGACCCACGATCCGCTGACCGGGCTGTACAACCGCAAGTGGCTGACCGCCGCCGTCGACTCCCGCATCAGCGATGATCCCGACGTCGGCTTTGCGCTGCTGTTCATCGATCTCGACCATTTCAAGGAAATCAACGACGCGCTCGGCCACCACATCGGCGACCTGTTGCTGGCGCAGATCGGGCCGCGGCTGCGGCCGCTGCTGGGCGAAGCCCGGCTGGCCCGGCTCGGGGGCGATGAATTCGCCGTCCTGCTGCCCGACGCAGACGCTCGGGAGGCCGAGACGCTGGCCCGGAGTCTGGTGGAGGCCATCCGCCAGCCCTTCGAGATCGCCGGGCTGCGGCTGGAAGCCGGCGCCAGCATCGGTGCCGCGCTGTTCCCCGAGCACGGGCAGGACAGCAACACGCTGATGCGCTGCGCCGACATCGCCATGTATCTGGCGAAGCGGGACCGGCTCGGCTGGGCGCTGTACCGCCCGGAGCTGGACGAACACTCGCCGCGGCGGCTGGCCCTGATCACCGATCTCGGCCCGGCCATGCGGGACAACCAGCTGTACCTGATGTTCCAGCCCAAGATCGACCTGCATTCCGGTCATCTGACCGGCTTCGAAGCGCTGCTGCGCTGGCGGCATCCGGTCCACGGCAGCGTGCCGCCGGAGCAATTCATCCCCCTGGCGGAAATGGGCGAGGTCATCCGTCCGCTGACGCTGTGGGTGATCGAGCAGGCGCTGATGCAGCTGCAGGAGTGGTACCGGCAGGGGATGGCGACCTGCGTCGCCGTCAACATCTCGCCTCGCAACCTGCTGGACGAGGACTACCCGGAGCAGCTCGAGCGGCTCCTCCGACACTACCGGGTTCCGGCCGACGCCTTGCAGCTGGAGATCACCGAGGGGGCGCTGATCGCCGATCCGGAACGGGCCCTCGCCGTCATCCAGCGGATCCACGCTCTCGGGGTGCGGCTCGCGATCGACGATTTCGGCACCGGCTATTCGTCGCTCTCCTATCTCCAGCGACTGCCGCTGGATACCCTCAAGATCGACATGTCATTCGTCCGCCAGATGCTGCTGAGCCATGCCGACGCCATGATCGTCCATTCCACCATCGGGCTCGCCCATAACCTCGGCCTGCGCGTGGTCGCCGAGGGCGTGGAAGACGCCGCAACCCTGGAGATGCTGCGCGAAATCGGCTGCGACGAGGCTCAGGGCTACCACATCGCCAGGCCGCTGCCAGCCGCGCAGGCCACCATGCGGCTGCGGGAAGCGCACACCCCCCTCGGCGCCTGAACCGCGGAGCCTCATGCCGCCCGCGCGCCGCTCTTTGCCGACCGGCTGCCGACCCCATATGAAGGCTATGGCGCTGCTGCGCTGATCCGCCAACACCAACGGCCGGTGCCGGGTAATTCATCATGACGCAGATCTTTCTTGCTCCGCTGATGGCCGCTGCCGCCGCTCTCCTGCTGCTGCAGGGCGGCTGTGCTCCCATTCAGGAGGGCAGCACCTCTCTCCCGCCTGCGGACGAGCGGGCAATCGCCAGGCAGGAAGGCGTGATCGAGCTCGAGTGGCAGCCGCCGCAGGACCGCCTGGACGGCGCGCCGCTGCGGCGCTCGGAAATCGCCGGCTACCGCATCTACGTCGGCGAGACCCCAGGCCGGCACTCCCGTACCATCGAAATCGACGATCCGGAGCAGACCAGCTATCTGCTGCGCGGGCTGCAGCCCGGCAAGGAATACTACGTGGCCATCTCCACCGTCGACCGCGAGGGCCAGGAAAGCCCGAAATCGGACGAGATCGAGATGGCCGCGGCGCCGATCACCGACAGCCAGTTCGCCAGCCCCGACGCCTACCGGCCCGCCGACCGGCAGCGGGCCAGCGTCGACTAGCCAGCCCCGGCCGCCGCCGGGATCTGTCGATCCTCTATACTGTGGAGCCGGGCGCTGCCATGCCGCCCGGCTTTCCGGTCAACCTGTTGCACAACCGCAGTCATGCCCACATCCGAACGCTCCCGCCTCGTCGCCGACCTGATCCGCAGCCGTCGCAGCGTCGACCGCTTCCGCCCCGAGCTGCCGCCGCGGGAAGCGCTGCTGGCGGCGATCGACAGCGCCCGCTGGGCTCCCAACCACCGCCTGACCGAACCCTGGCACTTCTATCTGTGCGGCCCCGAGACCCGCCAGGCCATCATCGATCTCAACGCGGAGCTGGTCGGCGCCCAGCAGGGACCGGCAGCGGCCGAAAAGAAGCGCGCCCGGTGGTCGCAGATGCCGGGCTATCTGGTCGTCACCTACGACATCGGCGGCGACGAGCTGCGCGAGCGCGAGGACTATGCCGCCACCGCCTGCGCCATCCAGAATCTCGCCCTGCAGCTCTGGAGCATGGGGATAGGCAGCAAATGGACCACCGGCGCCGTGACCCGCGACCGGCGCTTCTACGACCTGATCTGGGTCGACCCGCAGCAGCAGCGTGTGGCCGGTCTGCTCTGGTATGGCTATCCCCTGGAGTTGCCGGACGCCAGCCGCAGGCCGGTCGAGGCCATCACCACCGACCTGCCCTGAGCCGGCGCCGCCGTGCTCCCTAGAGCTCCGCCACGAACTTGCGGATCGGCTCGCTCATCTGCTCGCATTCCTTGATGCAGCCCAGATGCCCCCAGGGCGAGTCGACCAGCGCCAGCTGTGCCTGCCCCGGGCTACGGGTATTGAGGATGTCGGCCAGCTCCTCGGCCCACTGCAGACTGTAGTCGGCATCGGTGTCGATGCTGATCAGCAGCACCGGGCACTGGATGCGCAGCACGCCTTCCTCGTAGCTGTCGGCCTGGCCGCCGAGATCGTAGGAATTGATGGCTTCCAGCAGGGCGATATAGCAGTTCGGATCCCGGTCGCGGACGTCGACGTCGACCGTGGCGGTCAGATAGCGGTCGATTGCCCGGCTGCGCTGGCACTGGGCCTCCGGCCCGTCCTGCACCGCGTCCCAGATCGCGGTCTTGAGCAGGTCTTCGTTCACCGAATTGATGCGCAGGAACTGGTGCACGGTCTTCATCGCCAGCAGCGGCCTGCCGAGATCGTACCAGCCGGCCTGGAACTGGGGATCCATCCGCAGGGTGTTGATGATGAAATGATGCGTGGCGATAGCGCCCGGCGGCGTACGGCCGACGCCGGCCACCGCCACCACCGCGCCGACCGACTCCGGGTACAGCGCCGCCAGCTGCAGCCCCAGCATCGCCCCCATCCCGGGCCCGGCCACCAGCCACAGTTCCTCGACCCCGACCGCATCCAGAAAGGCCTTCTGATAGCGCGCCATGTCGACCATGGTGATTTCCGGGAACTGCGGCCCGTAGCGGCAACCGGTCTCCGGATTCATGGTGCTCGGGCTGGTGGTGCCATACATGCTGCCCAGTGCATTCATGCAGAGGATACGGTAGCGCTCGGTGTCGAAGGGTTTGCCGGGGCCGATCAGCTCGTCCCACCAGCCGGGAGCCGGATCCTCGTCGCAATAACGGCCGGCGGCATGCTGATCGGAGAGGCCGCCGTGGGTAATCAGGATGACCGGGCCGTCCGGCCGGCCATACGCCTCGTAGACGACCTGCGGACGGTGCAGCAGCACCCCGCCTTCGGTGCGGAATGGCTCTGGCAAATGCAGGATCTGCTTGTGGACAAGCATGCGGTTCCCTCGCTTTTAAGGTTTATGGCGCTGCCGGCGGCGACAGCCAAGCCGGCGTTCCCTGCGATCGAAAATCCCCTGGCCCGGCGGTTGCGATGGCCGCGCTTTGGTTGTCGCGCAATGCCCATAAATTCGAGTTTCTCACCGGAGGCAGCCGGTTCCGCGGTTGGATTCCCGAGCCTGCCCCGGTAGACTGCCACGATTTCCAACCCAACACAGGATCCCTGCCATGCAAGTTGCCAAGGACAAGGTCGTTTCAATCGACTACACCCTCACTGACGATGGGGGCAGTGTCCTCGATACCTCCAAGGGCCGCGCTCCTCTCGCCTATCTCCATGGCGCCGGCAACATCATCCCAGGCCTGGAAAAGGCGCTGGAAGGCAAGCAGGCGGGCGAACAGGTGTCGGTGCGGGTACCTGCCGCGGAAGCCTACGGCGAGCGGGACGAGGCGCTGACCCAGGAAGTGCCGCTGGAAATGTTCCAGGGCGTCGAACAGATCGAGCCCGGGATGCGTTTCCAGGCCCAGACCTCGGCGGGCGTACAGATCGTCACCGTCACCAAGGTCGAGAATGGCCAGGTCACGGTCGACGGCAACCACCCGCTGGCCGGCAAGCCGCTGAACTTCGACGTCAACGTGATCGACGTGCGCGACGCCACCGCCGAGGAGCTGGCGCACGGTCACGTGCACGGCCCGGGTGGCCACGACCACTAGGCTGCCTGTCTCGGCCAATGCAGCTCGCGCGGGGCTCCCCCGCGCGGCACGGTGCCGCCCTGGCGCCGCAACGCGCCTGCCGTGTTCCCGCCGGCAGATGCTGCTGGCCGTCTTCTCGCGCAGTACCCGGCCGCTGCGCGGCCGCGCTGACGCATAGGGCGTGCCCCAGATCGCCCTGCCTTGACCGTGCCGGCAGCGACCCGATCTAAGTTTCTCCCCCACCATCGCAACCAGTCGAACCGGTCTCGTCCATGGATGCAGGGCCTCCTTCCGATGCCGCGCTGCTCGCCCGGCTTCGCCACCGCCTGGACCCGTCGCTCCTGCGCCTGCGGCTGGGCATCGAGTCCGAAGGCGAACAGCCGGTATTCGGCCACGGTCGCTCCTTCCCGTTTCTGGAGAGGATGGTTTCCTTCGAAACCGCCGTGCGCTGGCTACTGAAGGCGACCCTGCTCTATGAGCGCGGCCGCCGCAACGCGCTCCGCGTCGGCGTCACCCGCAACGTCCTCCGCCTGCCGCGGCTGCCGGCTGCGTTCGAGGGCTATACCGTTCTGCAGATCAGCGATCCGCACCTGGATGCCAGTCCGCTGTTCCCGGACCTCCTGGCCGACCGGGTCAGCCAGCTCGACTACGACCTCTGCGTGCTGACCGGCGACTTCCGCTACCGCACCGCCGGTTCCATGCAGCCGGCGCTCGCCGGCCTCGCCCGGCTGCGCCGCCAGCTTCGCGGCCCCGTCTACGGCGTGCTCGGCAACCACGACTCCATCCATATGGCACCGGCCATCGAAGACATGGGCATCCAGCTGCTGCTCAACGAGTCGGTCGCGCTGCACCGGGGCGACGACGTCCTGTATCTCGCCGGCGTCGACGATCCGCACTATTTCCGCACCGACGACCTCGCCCGCGCCTGTCGCCATATCCCGGCCGATGCCTGCGCTCTGCTGCTCGCGCATTCGCCGGAGATTTTCCGCCAGGCCGCCCATGCCGGCTTCGACGCCATGCTCTGCGGCCATACCCACGGCGGCCAGATCCGCCTGCCCGGCGGCATCGCGTTGACGCTCAACGCCAACTGCCCGCGCCGGGTCTGCAGCGGCGGCTGGCAGCATGCACAGCTGCAGGGCTATACCTCGGTCGGCGCCGGCTCGTCGGTCCTGGATGTGCGCTTCAACTGCCCGCCAGAGGTGGTGCTGCACCGCCTGGTCCGCGGCTGAGCACCTTGCGGGAAGCGCCGCAACCGGCTCAGTAGGGCTTCTTGCGCACGCCCAGATGGAACAGCAACCGCGACAGCGGCAGTTCCAGCACGAAGAACAGCAGGACCACCAGCAGCACTTCCAGCACCGTGAGCGGCAGCCAGAGCGTCAGCACCAGTGCCGGCAGCAGCGCCTCCGGCAACTGGTCCACCGCCAGAGCCTGGCCGCTGGCGGGAATCCCCATGCGCCGCTTGATGAAGCTGGAGAACAGGTCGCCGGCCATCGCCGCCGCGCCAGTCGCCGCCCCGACGAACCAAGCATGACCTAACAGCATGGCGAGCAGAGTGGTCCCGCCGACGGCCGCCCATACGCCCTGCCAGGTCTTGGAATGGCCGAACAACCGGCGACCGTCCTGCAGGCAGCGGCCGCCGTCGACCGGCCACAGGCGGATGCCGGGCAGCAGCCGCACCAGCAGGATGGGCGCGCCATTGGCCGCCATGATCAGTAACAGCGCTTCAAGCATCCGCCACAAGGTGCCTGCCGTCACCATAGCCGCTGCCGACCAACCCGTATGCCGGTTTGCATTCATCCTCCCCGCACCCACTGAGCATAGGACCGAAACCTTGCATGGGTGCCCTCATGGCTAGCGTCCTGCGCACCGCCGCCTGCCTGTGGCCGATGCTGGCCACCGCCTGCGGCAGTGCCGAAGAGCACGCCACCGAGCAGCCGCCGGCCGGCCTCGAGGCACCGGCCGAAGAGAACAGCGTGGACTCCATCCGGGTGCCGCCGGCGCCGCTACGCTACGCAGTGCTGGCGCCGGTACCGAAAGCCAAGATGGGGGGACAGCAGCCTGCAGCGAGACGCTGAAGGCGGGACTCGACGGGCCTGTCGGGAAACCCGCGCTTAGCGGCCGATCATCACGCCGAAGCCGAAATTGACCCGGGGCTGGACGCCGCGGCTGGACGCCTCGGGCTGCCAGAGCTGGCGGTCGGCGATGTCGACCACCGGGTAGGTATAGCTGGCCTCGCCGATGCGGCCGATGACGGTCTCGCGCACGGTGCCGCGGATGGTAATCAGCCGGCCCTGCGCATAGTCGGCGGTTTCCAGATAGCCGGCCGCCACGGCCAGAAAACGGCCCAGCGGCCGGCGGGCGGTATCCGGCCGCTGCCGGTCATCGAGCGGATAGGCGAGGATCTCCAGCTGCGTCGCATCGGCCAGATTGCTGCCGGCAACGATGACGCCGCCCCACAGCACTTCCTGCGCCCGCGCCTTGTCGCCCTCGCTCGCCGCCGCCTGCGGCGTCATGCCGAGGTTGACGCCCGCGGTCTCGAAGCGGGGCTTGCTGGTGGCACAACCGACCAGCAGCAGCACGCACAGCAGCGGCAGAAAGCAGCGGGGCATCACCAGTACCTCGGATATCCGTACCAGCCCGGCGGGCCGTACCATGGATAGCGGTAATAGGGCCAAGGCCAGAAAGGATCGTACCAGAACGGATCCGGCTCGTAGTACCGCGGCTCGGGCTCCGGCTGCCAGAGATGCAGATGCTCCGCCCTGACCACCGGGTAGCGGTAGGGGAACTGCCCGACCGGCCGCGTCTCGGCGCCACCGACAGTGCCGGCTGCCGTCACCAGCCGACCTTCGGAATAGATCATCGGATCGAGGAACTGCTCGGTGCAGGCCAGGAAGCGCCCGGCGCTGCGATCCTGCACGAGCGGCCGGCCGCTGCTCTGCAGTTCCCGCGCCACCACTTCCAGGCAGGTTTGTTCGGAGCGGTTGTCGATCCCGGCGATGGTCCCGCCCCAGCGCACGCGCCGCCCCACATAGCGTTCCGGGGCCTCCAGGACCTGGCTTAGCGCAAGGTCCGGCTCCGGGGCCTGGCGGATGGGCTTGGGCAGGTTGCTGGCACAACCCGCCAGGACCAGGGTTGCGGCGAGCGGCAGGAACCAGCGCATGGCGGCGTCTCCATGGCGGCCGTGCCGGGGAGAGCTGCAGGCATTGCGAGCGCTTGCACGGCCGTTGGCACCAAATATAAGACCTGCGGGCCTGCCCTTCAAAAAGCCGGCTTCCGGCCCGGCGCGGGGCTCTCCCTAGCCGGCGTCGTCGTCCAGCAGGGTCAGGCTGCGTGCCAGCGCGGGCTCGTGGCTGCCGATCAGATGGCGGCACTCCCGCAACAGGGTATCGTCATCCATGGCCGCCCGCAGCGACAGGTAGCCCTGCAGGTCATGCTCGATGCCGGCACGGTTGATGCCGAGCGGCGTCCAGAACCGGGCCTCCTGCACGCCGCCGTCGGCCGCAAGGCGGCAATGGCAGATCCAGGGCCCCTGCGGCGACTCCGCGATGCCACGGCCCTGTCCCGCCCGCGGCTGCACCGGCACCGCAGCGGCCGCCGGGGGGCTGTAAGTGCGGATGATGGCAAGCGCCTGCTCGGCGGCGCAGACAATCTCGACGGCGCGGGCGCGCAGCGCCTTGAACGGGCTGCGGTAGTCCCTGTCCAGTCCGGCCTCCTCGGCCAGCCTTCGCGCCGCCGGCGGCATCCGCTGCAAGCCGAGAGCCACCCGCGCCAGCGGCCCGACATGCAGCCAGGGCGGCGCCGCCTGGTCGGTGAGACTGGCGTCGTCGAGCGCCTGACCGGACTCCCCGCACAGCCGCTCGCCG
>Ga0079224_100013475_pt1 | contig 11379 bp, 9 predicted proteins | sample Stecom2015_FD_80414 | JGI IMG/M metagenome (GOLD analysis project Ga0079224, IMG submission 80414) | Agricultural soil microbial communities from Utah to study Nitrogen management - Steer compost 2015 | ecosystem: Environmental > Terrestrial > Soil > Agricultural land | place: USA: Utah...
AAACGAGTTTTAATTTACGTAACACTACTATTTGTTTGTTTTCAAGCGAATGCCCAATCCGGTACCACTGGCTCCGTTAGCGGAGTAATTTTGGATTCAGTCACCAATCAGCCTGTCGACTATGCTACCATTGCTCTATTTCCTGCCGGAAAGACAAGTAGTGTAAACGGAGGTATGGCTGACAGCAAAGGGAAGTTTGTCGTTACAGACGTTCCTGCAGGCAATTATCGCGTGGCAATCAATTTTTTAGGTTATACTGAAAAGGAGATTAGCAGCATCACGATCAAAGGAGGCGATCTCAATTTGGGCACGATTCTGTTAAGCCCAAGTACGACCGTGTTGTCAACAGTAAATGTTGAAGGCGAGCGGCCTTTGATCGAAAACAAGATTGACCGACTCGTATATAATGCAGAACGCGATGTAACATCAGCAGGTGGAAATGCTACCGATGTACTCCGCAAAGTGCCCTTATTATCTGTAGATATGGAGGGCAATGTGTCCTTACGCGGCGATCAAAATGTTAAGATATTAATTAACGGTAAGCCCTCCGGCGCGATGTCTAATAGCGTGGGCGATGCTTTACGGATGATTCCTGCTGAGCAAATCGCCAATGTAGAAGTAATTACAAGCCCTTCGGCAAAGTACGACGCTGAAGGAACTTCCGGAATCATTAACATCGTAACGAAGAAAAAAGACGTTGCCGGTGTCAACGGATCCGTTTCCGCAGGCATAGGAACCAGACAGAATAATTCAAACGCAAATCTGAACGTTCGAAAAGGAAAACTAGGCGTTGTGGCCAACGCAGGCGCACATTGGATGTGGCCGCAAACTACGACCACTTCGTTTAGTCAATTTGATAATGCAGGCAATATCCGCTTGTCGCAAAATGGATCGAACGAGACAAAGCGTGGCGGCGGCCGGGGATCCATTGGCCTGGATTATGACTTCGATGAAAAGAATCTATTCAATACCACCTTTTCTTTGAATCAGTTTCAAATGGACCTGGATGGTAATTTGAATTCACTCTATCAGGATAATTCCCGGATAACAAGCAATTCGATCCAGGATCGGGGTTTTAATGGCTTTGATTGGTCGGCGGGCTATACACATAAATTTGATAAGGAAAAGCAGGAACTGTCTTTTGTGGGCCAGTTTTCGCGAAATACCAACAATACAGATTACGAAACGCTGTATATCGGTGAGCGTCCAAACGAGCTGGGAATTAATGACGGTACCAACGACGAATTAACTTTACAGATTGATTATGCTCATCCTATACAAGATAAGGCCACAATCGAAATTGGAGGAAAAGCTATCCTAAGAGATATAAGCAGCCTTTCAGAATTACGCGAATTAAGTGGAGGGTCCTATGTGCCTAATCCAGCTCGGTCAAATGATTATTTCTACGATCAGAATGTAGGGGCAGGTTATGCTTCCCTTAACTATAATATAAGTGATAAATACCAGCTTATGGCAGGTGTGCGTGCCGAATATACGGAGCTTAACGGTCAGTCCGTTGGCAGAGATGATAATTTTAAAAACGATTATCTGAACGTATTACCGAGCGCTGTTATTTCACGACAGCTAAACCCGATGTCGAGTTTAAAGTTGAGCTACAACCAACGTATACAACGGCCAAGTCTCTTTTATCTTAACCCTTTTCGAAACACGGCAGATCCAATAAATCAGAGTGAGGGTAATCCGGAGTTAAAACCGGAACTGTCTCACAACTTTGAGGTAGGCTATTCCACGTTCATCAAGGGGACGGTTATCAATGCCTCACTTTTTTATCGTTTAACGGACGATGTGATTGAGAGCTTAACCGTAAATATCCCTAATCCGGAAGAGCCGGGACAGCCGGTCGTTTTGCAGACGTTTGATAATATTGGACAAAACAAATCATTCGGGTCTAATCTATTCATTTCCGTTTCACCCCTTCGCAATCTGACGCTCCGGAGCAATATCAGTTTGTTTACCTATAATACAGAGGCGAGCGAGGTTAGTAACGATCTAAGCACAGAAACGGATCAGACGCATTTTATGTATCGTGCTTTTGTAAACGGAAGTTACACCATTACCAATGGATTTATTGCTGAATCGTTTGTTATCTTAAACTCACCAAGGCGTACATTTCAGGGAACAAGTCCTTCCTTCAGCATGTGGAGTATTGGTTTTAAAAAGGAGTTATTTGATAAAAAGGCCAGCATTGGCGTTAATATCATCGATCCATTTAATGAAACGAAAACTTTCGAATCAGAAATCTTTACACCGGCTTATACACAGCAGTCGAATTTTGTGGTGCCATTCCGTTCTTTTGGTATCACCCTAAGTTATAATTTTGGTAAAATGGATTTCAAGAATACGCCAAGGAAGCCTCGTGGTATTACCAACGATGATTTGAAACAAGGCGAAAGCCAACAGGGTCAAGGAGCTGGCCAGCTATAGAATTGTTATCATAAAAAGAGCGGCTGCATCATCATGCAGCCGCTCTTTTTTGTAGCGTATTTATTGTTTAAACCTACGAAGCAGGTTCACTTACTTCCAAGATTACGTATTTCCTTAAACCCACAGGCATTTTCCATTCCACTTCGTCGCCAACTTTCAAGCCGATCAAAGCCGAGGCAATGGGGGTCAGAACTGACACTTTCTGTTGCTTTATATCTGCATCTGCAGGTGGCACAATTACAATGCTGGTTTTCGCTTTGCTAAGCAAATCTTCGATGGTTACTTTAGAGTTTATTTTAACCCGATCACCTGGCAGTTTATCTTTTTTTACTATTTCTGCACGGCTTAGCTCGTAAGCTAGCGACATCTTGTCGGCAGTAGCAGAAGGGGTTACAAAATTTTTAAGAAGGTTAAAGTCTTCTTCGCTTAAAACTACTTTATTTGGTGAGTTTTCCATAAATTTTTAATTTATTTATCAATTTGACTCGATAAGGGATTAATGTTTTTTGTTAAGATTTTGTTCGGTAGATGCTGAGAAGCAAATATTAGACGACAAGGAATAGGATGAATCGAAGACGCTCCTTAAAACAGGAACTTCGATAAGGGCTGAACGCGCTATATGTTAAATCTTGATTCATTTATTCAAACTTACTAAATAATAATAAAAGAACAAGGATAGTTTTTCAATTAAGACAAAAGTTTTATAAACCGTAACAAAGTTTGTCTTGAATTCTCTAATAAGTACTTTTGTGATTTTAAGTACGTAAATGACGATGAAAATATGAAACAATTCTTTGTTATTCTTTTTTTGGGCATCAGTTTTAACTCCCTGGCCCAAAATCAAATCAAGTTTAAAGAGTTCCAGTTGGATAATGGACTAAACGTTATCATGCATCAAGACAACACGACCCCTATTACGGCGGTTTCCCTGTTGTACCATGTAGGCTCAAAAAACGAAAATCCCGAACGGACGGGCTTCGCGCACTTCTTCGAACATCTATTGTTTGAAGGAAGTGAAAACATAGGACGCGGAGAATATATGAAAAAGATCGAGTCAATCGGAGGAACCTTAAACGCGTTTACTTCCAATGACCAAACCTATTATTACGAAGTCGTGCCTTCCAATTACTTGGAAACAGCTCTTTATATGGAGAGTGAGCGTATGCTTCATGCAAAAATCGATACCGTAGGTGTCAATACCCAGCGGGAAGTTGTGAAGGAAGAAAGGCGCCAACGTTATGAAAATCAGCCTTATGGAACCATTGCTCCTGAGATATTAAAGCGCTCTTTTCAAGTTCATCCTTACCAGTGGGCGCCTATCGGTTCAATGGATCATTTAAACGCTGCAACGCTTGAAGAGTTCATGGATTTCTACCGCACCTTTTATGTTCCCAATAATGCGGTACTTACCATTGCAGGTGATTTAGATTACGATCAAACTGAGAAATGGGTAAGAAAGTACTTTTCTGAAATTCCCAAAGGAACCAAGCCGATTCCTCGTCCGAACGTTACTGAACCGAAAAGAAATCAGGAGATCAGGGATATCATATACGACAATATCCAACTACCAGCGGTGATCCAGGCTTACAATCTGCCAGCTTTAAATCACCCCGATATTTATGCACTTGGAATGCTTTCTACTTATCTGACTGGTGGAAAAAGCTCCTTATTAACCAAAGAGTTGGTTGATAGACAACAAAAGGCACTTGCCATTTCCGCAATACCATTAGAACTGGAAGACGGAGGTGTAGTTTTGCTATATGGTATCGCGAATATTGGAGTGGTAGCTGATTCACTGGAAAGTAGCATCGACACACAAATTGAGCGCGTAAAAGCAGAAGGTGTTTCTGAAAAGGATTTCCAAAAGCTGATGGCCCAGGTGGAAAATTCAGTCGTCTCTAAAAACGCATCGGTTGCAGGTATTGCTCAGAATTTAGCGGAGAGCAAAGTGTACCTTGGTAATGCCAATGAAATCAATAAAGAGATGGAAAAGTACAACAAAGTAAAGAGAGAAGATATTCAACGGGTAGCGAAGCAGTATTTTGATAAAAACGGTCGGGTGGTTTTGCATTATTTACCAAAAGCATCGCAACCGGTGAAGGCAGAAACGAAATAATTTAAAATCACAAGCATGAAAAAGATCAGTTTATATATAGTATTAGCGCTGCTTAGTGTATCCACCATATTTGCTCAAGTGGATCGCAGTCAGTATCCTGAACCCGCGCCTGCGCCGGAAATCAACATAGGCGATGCAGAGACTTTTACCTTGGCCAATGGATTGAAGGTTTTTGTAGTGGAGAACCATAAGCTGCCCAGAATCACGGTTTCGCTTGTCCTGGATCGTGACCCCGTTCTGGAAGGAGCAAAAAAGGGTTATATCAATATGGTAGGCCCCCTGATGATGGCCGGCACTAAAACCATGAGCAAAGATCAGCTTGATGAAGCGATTGATCAGATCGGTGCTCGAATCAATGTCAGTTCTTCGTCGGCCTCGGCATCCTCTTTAAAAAAGCATCAGGAAACGCTGATGAAGTTATTTTCAGAGGTGTTGTTTAATCCCGGATTTCCACCAGCGGAACTGGACAAGATCAAGAAGCAAGTTATTTCAGGTTTGGCCACCGAGAAAGACGACCCTAAGGCCATTGCAGCAAAAGTCAGCAGAGCAGTATTGTATGGCAAAGACCATCCCTACGGCGAGATAACCAACGAAGAAACGGTCAATGCGATCAATGTTGCAGACATTCAAAGTTATTATAACACATACTTTAAGCCTAACATTGGCTACCTGGCCATTGTAGGGGATATCAATAAAAAAGAGGCAGAAGCTTTAGTCAAGAAATATTTTAGCAGCTGGAAAAAAGGAACGGTACCGACTCATCAATGGGAGCCGGCAAAGTCGCCTGACGGCAATAAGGTCATTTTGGTGGACCGCCCGGCTAGCGTACAATCGATTGTCACGCTTGCCTATCCGGTTGATCTGAAGTTTAATAGTCCCGAACGGATTCAGGTAAGTCTTTTATCTTCTATCCTTGGAGGAGGTATGACCTCACGTTTGTTTATGAATCTTCGCGAAAGTAAAGGTTACACATATGGCGCTTACTCAAGCATTAGGCCGGACAGGATTAGCGGCGATTTTCAAGCGGATGCTAGTGTTCGTACCGAAGTAACGGATAGTGCTGTATTCGAGTTTTATAAGGAGTTAAAAAACATGACGGCTAATACGATTACGGAAGAAGAATTGGAACTTGCCAAGGCGAATCTGACAGGTAGTTTTGGCCGTTCACTGGAAAATCCGGCAACAGTGGCAAGTTTTGCATTGAATATCGATATCCATGACCTGCCGAAAGACTACTACAGAAATTACCTGAAGAATTTAAATGCGGTGAAGGTGACGGATCTAAATAAGATCGCTCCAAAATATATGAAACCAGCCAATAGTTACATGATCATTGTTGGCAATACTTCGGCTTTCAAAGAGCGTTTGGATCAGTTTGGGGAAGTAATATACTACACCGCCGACGGAAATATAAAGAAGTAAAGAACCTGATAAAGCAGGACATCAGTATGGATGTAAATGGCGATTAGTACTTGGCGAACTGTTCAATTTGCATTTGTGTGAATTTGAAAGTGTCTTCATTAACGAGATTCCCATTTGCATCTATTTCCTGACGTATATTGGGGATATGAATTTTCAAAGGCATTACATTCATCTGCATATAATGGCAGACACCCGTAAAATGATCAATCCCACGAATGTTTCCATACTTGCCGCTTGACAGCCCCACGAGCGCTACCTTTTTGCCATGAAAACTGAGCGGATAGGGGCAAGCGTCGATAAAGGCTTTTAAAACACCAGGAAAACTCCCATTATATTCAGGGATTACAAAAATGAACTTTTCACTTGCCAATATATTGGTTGCGATTTTCTCAAAAGCTTCACTTCTGGCTCCATAGAGATCAGACAGAAGTAAGTTGGGCGGCAAATCCTCCAACGAAAAAACTACTGAATCCTCGCCCAGTTTAGAAAATTGTTTTTGGTAGTACTTAGAAAGCTTTAAGGTGCTGCTATTTAAACGGTTCGTGCCCGATATAATCGTAATCATATATTTAAATTAAAGATATTATAAGCATCAGGAAAGAAGTTAAAAATTTTAATTTTCGTATCTTAGCCCTTTCATAATGCGAATAAAGCGAAGTTAAACATATTAGCCAGTTTTATTAAACAGAGACGGTAAAATTGTCTTTAAACAAAAATATCATTGCAGGAAAATTGCACCTATGGGTAAAATAATAGCATTAGCAAATCAAAAAGGGGGAGTTGGAAAGACCACCTCATCGATAAACTTAGCAGCAAGTCTGGCTGTTTTGGAATATAAAACATTATTGGTTGATGCTGATCCGCAAGCCAATTCCACATCAGGAATCGGTTATGATCCACGTACAATTAAAACAAGTATCTACGAGTGCATCATTAACGATGTACCCGCTTCGGAAGCGATCTGTGAAACCGAAACCCCTAATCTAGATCTTTTACCAGCTCATATCGATCTGGTAGGGGCGGAGATTGAAATGATAAATCTTGAGAACCGTGAATATAAGATGAAGCATGTGCTCGGTCAGATTCAAGATCAGTACGATTTTATCATCATCGATTGCTCGCCTTCTTTGGGATTGATTACCATTAATGCGCTCACGGCTGCAAACTCAGTGATCATCCCTGTTCAATGCGAATATTTTGCATTGGAAGGTTTGGGTAAGTTATTGAACACCATTAAAATTGTCCAAAACCGCTTGAATGTTGATCTTGAAATCGAGGGGATCTTATTAACGATGTACGATGTGCGGCTGCGCTTATCCAATCAAGTGGTAGAGGAAGTACGTTCCCACTTTACAGACTTGGTATTTGATACCATTATTCAAAGGAATACCCGTCTTAGCGAAGCCCCCAGCTTTGGTATTTCAGTAATTATGCATGATGCAAATTCCAAAGGAGCAATAAATTACCTAAATTTAGCCAGGGAAGTTTTATTGAAAAACGGATTAAGAAGAATAGAAGACCAAAAGGTGACGAAGTAGAATGGCACAACAGCGAAAAACAGGATTAGGGAAAGGATTAAGTGCATTACTAAATGACAACGAGGATATCAGAAATGAACCTAAGAGTAGGCCTGTAATCGAAGAAAAGCCGATTAAGGCGCTAGGTTCCGTCAATCCCATTAATATTGAAAACATTGAAGTTAACCCTTTTCAGCCACGGACTGAATTTGATATAAAAGCACTCGAGGAATTGGCTGAGTCCATCAGGCTGCAAGGTTTGATACAGCCCATAACCGTTCGCCGGCTATCTGATAACGCTTATCAGCTTATTTCGGGAGAGCGGAGATTGCGCGCTTCTAAGTTGGCAGGACTTACAGAGGTTCCTGCCTATGTGCGTACCGCTAATGATCAGCAAATGCTTGAAATGGCATTGATTGAAAATATTCAGCGCGAAAATCTAAATGCTATCGAAGTAGCCCTGAGCTTTCAGCGGATGATTGACGAGTGTAATCTTAAACAAGACGAGTTGGGTGATCGCGTTAGTAAAAACCGATCTACTGTAACCAATTATCTCCGCCTGCTTAAGTTGCCGCCGAGTATACAAGCCTCCATACGTGACAATCAGATCAGCATGGGTCATGCCCGCGCACTGATAGGTGTAGCTGAGGTTGAAAAGCAACTGTTTCTTCACCAGGAAATTATCAATAAAGGCCTTTCCGTTCGTAAGGTTGAAGAACTGGTGCGTATCCTGCAGCAAGATTCGAGCGAACAAACTACCAAGAAAAAGAAGCCACAAGGAAAATCTTTTCAGTTTCAAAAGATTGAAGATGACCTCGCTACCAAGTTTGCAACCCGAGTAAAGCTAAGCGTGGCGGCCGATAAAAGCAAGGGTTCGATCCAGATCCCTTTTAACTCAGAAGATGATTTGAATCGTATTTTGGAACTATTAGACTGGTAAAAATGCGTTACCTCAAAGCACTCTTCCTTATCATGTTTTGTACTGTTGGTTATGCGCAAGCACAGCGCCTTGATTCAGTTCGCCGTGAAATCCAGCAGGTTTCGGTCGATTCACTCAATATGCAGGATACGACGAATATCCCAACGGATACCAACGTAGAAAAAGCACAAAAGCAAGTTGAAGAAGAAGAGCCGGTGATCTACAAGGACTCCACACGCCTGGCTTTAGAGAAAATGACCCGCACAGCGGTTCGCCGTTCGGCTATTTTGCCAGGTTGGGGCCAGTTGAGTGTTAACAAGAAATGGTGGAAAGTTCCTATTATCTATGGAGGTGTGGTCGGTTTGGTGATCAGTTATGATGTCGCGCAGAGCGGTTATAAAGAAATGCTGAAAGAAGCCCAGTTCCGTATAAACAATAACGGCCTTCCTGAGAATGAAAAATATGCTATGGCCAATCAGGAATGGATTATTCAGGCCAAAGATTTTTATCGTCGAAACCGCGATCTAACCATTTTGCTAAGTCTGGGCCTTTATGCGCTTAATCTTGTAGATGCCTATATTGACGCCAAGATGTTCCGTTACGATATCAGTGACGATCTAGCTTTTAAAATCCATCCGCATATAGAGCCACCGGTAGGCCCTTTTGCTGCCAAGACGCCTGTTTTTGGAATGAAGATGGCTTTTACAATTCATTGATATTTATTTTACACAAATAGATATTATCGTATATTGCACACCTAATCAATAAAAAAGCAAGCTATGAACATCGCATTAATCGGTTATGGTAAAATGGGGCAGATTATTGAAAAGATTGCCATTGACAGAAACCATGAAATCGTATTGATTATTGATGAAAATAATCGCGATAGTGTAACCATTGAAGACCTGCAAAAAGCAGATATAGCCATCGATTTTAGTACACCGCACGGTGTTTTAGACAACATTGATTTTTGCATGCAGGCCGAAGTGCCGGTTGTGGTGGGAACTACCGGCTGGTACAATCAGCTGGACGTGATAAGAGAGCGATGCGAAACGGGTGGCCATACATTAATGTATGGATCGAACTTTAGTATCGGTGTTAACGTATTTTTTCATATCAATAAATTATTAGCCAAAGCCATGAATCCGTATAAGCAGTATGAGGTTCAGGTAGAGGAAATTCATCACACTCAAAAACTGGACGCCCCCAGCGGAACCGCCATTACGATAGCCGAAGGGATCTTAGATAACCTGGACAGCAAAGTTAACTGGGTCAACAACGTGGTTGGGGAATCAGACGAAAGCGTTCCAAAACACAATGAATTATTAATAGAGTCACACCGGCTGGAAGATGTTCCGGGAACTCATACCGTGCTTTATAGTTCGGAAGTTGATCAGATTGAATTCAAGCATACAGCGCATAGCCGATCAGGCTTTGCTTTAGGCGCTGTTATTGCCGCCGAGTGGTTAGCAGATAATCCTGGTTTTCACAACGTAAAGGATATGTTCCAGTTCAACTAAAATACAAGCAAAAGAAATTACATGAATTATATTATCTGTTTGATTATCCTGGTTTTAATCCATTTTGGATTGTGGAAGATGTTTGTTAAAGCCGGTCGCCCGGGGTGGGAAGCTTTAATTCCGTTTTACCGCGAATACATTATTACAAGGCTAACAGGCCGTCCCGCTTGGTGGATCGTTCTCTTGCTGATCCCAATTGTCAATATCTTTATCGCTATCACGATCTATATCGACTTTGTTAAAAGTTTTGGGAAACGCAGCTTCTGGGAGCATGCCGGAACTGTTTTACTCCCTTTTGTCGTGTTTCCAATGTGGGGTACTGATACAAAAACTACCTATTGGGGATTGTCAACAACTGATGAATTTAAACAAAAATATCCTTATCAAAAGAGTGTAGGACGCGAATGGGCAGACGCAATAATCTTTGCTGTTGTAGCTGCTACCTTAATTCGTGGATTTCTAATTGAAGCCTATATGATCCCGACGGGATCGATGGAGAAAAGCCTATTGGTTGGTGATTTTATCTTTGTTAGCAAGGTAAATTACGGGCCGCGGGTACCAATGACACCTGTTGCTTTTCCTTTTTCTCATCACACCCTACCGACAGGCGGCAAGGCCTATTGGGAAGGTATCAGTATAGATTACAAGCGTTTACCGGGTTTTGAAGACATAGAGCGAAATGATGTTGTGGTATTTAACTATCCCATGGATGCCGATGCGCCTTTTAACCGTCCGGTTGATAAACGTGAAAACTACATCAAAAGATGTATTGCCATTGGAGGAGACACCTTGCGCATTGTCAATTCTCAAATATACATCAATGGAATGTTGCAAGAGAATCCACCAGAGAGCGAAACTACTTATTACGTTAAAACCAACGGAACAGATCTGAACCCACAAACGTTGTTTGATATGCGGGTAGAAGGAATGCGCCAATCTGAAACCGAATACGTATTCACAATGACCGAAGCTCAGTCGGAAACGGTTGCTTCTTGGGCTAATGTGGAAGTGGTAAAGCCAAATATTTCACCAAAAGATGCTTTTGATGAACAGGTGTTTCCTCATACCCGGATGTACCCTTGGAATGTCGATAATTACGGAGATATCATTATCCCGAAAAAAGGCTGGACTGTCAAGCTTGATAGTCTCACAGTTCCTATCTATGAGCGTTCTATCAGTGTTTACGAAGGAAATAGCTTTGAAAAACGTGCTGACGGCTATTATATCAACTCAGAAAAAGCTGATAGCTATACATTCCAAATGGACTACTACTGGATGATGGGCGACAACCGCCATAGTTCGGCTGATTCCCGTTTATGGGGTTTTGTGCCGGAAGACCACATTGTAGGCAAAGCGTTGTTTGTATGGCTAAGTTTGGATGAGGTTGGTAGCTTCTTTGATAAGGTTCGCTGGAACCGGATTTTTATGGGTATTAAATAG
>Ga0079224_100013476_pt1 | contig 11378 bp, 9 predicted proteins | sample Stecom2015_FD_80414 | JGI IMG/M metagenome (GOLD analysis project Ga0079224, IMG submission 80414) | Agricultural soil microbial communities from Utah to study Nitrogen management - Steer compost 2015 | ecosystem: Environmental > Terrestrial > Soil > Agricultural land | place: USA: Utah...
GCCTCCTACCTCGGGGGTGCGTTCTACGCCGCCGAGCACTGGTCGTGCGGCGGCAGCGCGTGGGGCGGCATCGGCGTCGGCGCGCTCGTCGAGTTCCCCGGCTACGGCGTCTACCGGGTCGACGGGCGGATCGGGGGCCTCAGCTACGGCGCGGACGCCTCCGTTCTGCCCGCGGGCTACGGCGCGTACTACCAGACGTGCATCGGCGGGTCCGCCTCGAACATGACCGTCTGGCTGCTCAACCGGGTCGGCTGAGCGATCAGCGCGGGCGCGGGACGCGGATCCGCTGCGGGTCGATGCCGCCCGGGATCTTGAAGCCCTTGACCTTCGCGACCGAGGTGATGCGCTTCTCGACCTGCAGGACCTCGGCCTTCGTGAGCGTGCGCTTGTACTTGTTGAGCGTGCGCGAGATCTTGTACAGCGGCGTCGAGTCGGCGTCGGGGCCGACGTGGATGGTGTGCACGGGGACGTTCGGCAGCAGGCGGCCGATCGCCACGCGCTCCTTCTCGATCATCGGCTGGGTGCGCGAGCGCGGGCCCTCGCCGATGAGCACGACGCCGGCACGGCCGACGGCCCGGTAGACCGCATCCTTCGTGCGCGGGCTGAAGGCGATCGGCTCCTCGCTGCCGATCCACGAGCGGCGCAGGCCGTTCTTGAGCACCGCGCCGACGGCCCCCGGCTGACCGGAGATCTGCGAGTACGCGGCCCGCTCGGCACGCCGTCCGAGGATCACGAGCGACAGCAGCAGACCCACCAGGACGCCCGTGACGATGTAGAGGATCCAGCCGAGCACATTGTCGGTGAACAGCAGTGACACCACGATCGCCAGGGCGATCGGGGTCACGAACGCGAGGATCAGATACCACGTGATGCCCGGGTCTGAGCGGCGGGTCATCTGGTAGACCTGCCACATCTGCTTGATGCGACCGGGCTCCTTCTCGGACTTGCTGCGTGCCATGATCTCCACCCTACGGTCTGTCAGGGCGTCCTCGGCACGCGCGGGCCGTTCCTCACGACACCGCCTGCGCGAACGCGTCCTCGCCCTCGGCGAGATGACGCAGTTGCTCGGGGATCTCGCGACCCGACGCACGCATCGATCTCGCCCACAGCCGCCCCGCGCGGTAGCTCGAGCGCACGAGCGGGCCGGCGAGCACACCGAGGAAGCCCAGCTCCTCGGCCTCCTCCTTCAGTTCGACGAACTCCTCCGGCCGCACCCAGCGGGCGACGGGCAGGTGCCGCGGCGAGGGCCGCAGGTACTGGGTGAGGGTGATGATGTCGCACCCGGCCTCCCGCAGCTCCCGCAGCGCCTGGCTCACCTCGTGGCGTTCCTCGCCCATGCCGAGGATGAGGTTCGACTTGGTGATGAGCCCCGCCTCGCGCGCGGCGGTCAGCACCCCGAGCGAGCGCTCGTAGCGGAAGGCGGGCCGGATGCGGGTGAAGAGGCGCGGAACCGTCTCGACGTTGTGCGCGAACACCTCGGGCCGGCTCGAGAACACCTCCGCGAGCAGCTCCGGGTCGCCGGAGAAGTCGGTGGCCAGCAGTTCGACGCCCGTGCCGGGGTTGGCGGCATGGATCGCGCGCACCGTCTCGGCGTGCAGCCAGGCCCCCTCGTCGGGCAGGTCGTCGCGGGCGACGCCGGTGACGGTCGCGTAGCGGAGCCCCATCCTGTGCACGGACGCGGCGACACGGCGGGGCTCGTCGGTGTCGTAGTCGGCCGGCTTGCCGGTGTCGATCTGGCAGAAGTCGCAGCGCCTCGTGCACTGGCTGCCGCCGATGAGGAAGGTGGCCTCGCGATCCTCCCAGCACTCGTAGATGTTGGGGCAGCCGGCCTCCTGGCACACGGTGTGCAGGTCTTCGGTCTTCACGAGCGACTGCAGCGCGGTGTACTCGGGGCCCATCTTCGCGCGCGTCTTGATCCACTCGGGCTTGCGCTCGATGGGCGTCTGGGAGTTGCGCACCTCGAGCCGCAGCAGCTTGCGACCCTCCCGTGGGGCGCTCATGCGGGCACCGCCGCGGGGCCGTTCGCGAGGCTTCCGGCGAGGGCGTCCTCGAAGCGACGCACGACGTCGGGCACCACCTGGGCGGGGGTGAGTTCGCGACCGAGCTCACGGCTCATTGTCGTGACGCCCGCGTCGCGGATGCCGCACGGCACGATCGCGCGGTAGGGCTCGAGGCTGTTGCTGCAGTTGAGCGCGAAGCCGTGCATCGTCACCCCCTCGGCCACGCGGATGCCGATCGCGGCGATCTTGTCGGCGGGCCCGTGCGGCCGCTCGATCCAGACCCCGCTGCGGCCCGGGACCCGCACACCCCGGATGCCGTGATCGGAGAGCACGGCCATCAGCAGGTCCTCGAGGCGCCGCACGTAGGCGACGACGTCGACGGGCTCCGCGAGCCGCACGATGGGATACCCGATGAGCTGGCCGGGGCCGTGCCAGGTGATCTTGCCGCCCCGGTCGACGTCGATGACGGTGGTGCCGTCGCTCGGTCGCTCGTGCGGCTCGGTCCTCCTGCCTGCGGTGTAGACGGGCGGGTGCTCCAGCAGGAGCACGGTGTCAGGCGCCCGGCCACTCGCGACGGCGGCGTGCAGGGCACGCTGACGTTCGAGGGCCGTCGAATACGACACGGAGTTGGCGCTTAGCCCCGCGTCGACATAGTCGACCACCCGTCCACCCTAGACGCTCGTCTCCTCCCCAGGGCACGCGTCGGCGGGCATTCTCGAAATCGTCCCGGATGCGGTGCGCCGGCCGCCGGGGGCGTCCACGATCGGAGGGTGAGGTGGACGCGACAGCACCCGGGCATCCGTACCGTGCGCCCGCTCGCCCGCGACCAGCACCGCGAGAGCTGGCTGGTGCAGCTCGACGAGCCCGCCGGCGGGCAGGCCGCCGTGCTCGTGCGACCGCTCGACGAGCTCGGGGCGCGGCGGCTGCGCGCCGAGATCGTCGCCCTGCATCGCGCCCGGGGCACGGGAGTCGTGTCGCTGCTCGACGTCGTCGACGAGGAGCACGGGCCGGGACTTCTCCGTGCGCACGTCGCGGGCCCACGCCTGGGCCGCGTCCTCGCCGAGCGGCGCGACTGGCACGCGGGGGAGGTGGTCGCGATCCTCTCGCCGCTCGTCGATGCCGTGGCGCGGCTGCACGGCAATGGGGTGGCGCTCGGCGGGCTGATCGCGGGGGAGGCCGTGCTCGGCGGGGACGGCGCGATCCTCGTGGAGCTGGCGGAGGCGGAGCTCTTCGCCGCGGAGGCGCCCGAGGCGGTTCTCGCACGCGTGGGCGGGGTGGCAGCCGATCGGGAGTCGCTGCGCGTCCTCGCGACCGAGCTGCTGCGCCGGGTCGAGGGAGCTCGCGCCCGCGCGGCCCAGCTGCTCGCCGAGGAGCTGGAGGGCTGCGGGGGCGCCGAGCTGACGTCGCTGCTGCGGGCGGGCCTCGACGGGCTCGCGGCGGCCGTGCCCGTGCGGCCGGCCGCACCCGCGTCACCGGCCGTGTCGGACGGAGGCGCGGAGCGGCTGCTGCCGGTCGTCCGTGACGACGGGCACGAGGTCTCCGGGGTGCCCGAGACCGCCGCAGCGGAGCCTGCCGGGGCCCGACGCCTCGATCGTCTCGCGATCCGGGCACGAACGCTCGGCGGGGTGCTGCGGGCGCGTCTGGATGGGCTCGGGGCTCTGCGCCGACGCGCTCTCGTCGCGGGTGGGGCGGCGCTGTGTGCCGCCGCCGTGTTCCTCGCGCTGCCGGGGGGCGGGGGCGGCGTCGCCGCGCCCTCGAGCGCCCTGCCCTCGAGCGCCCAGGCGCGCGAGCAGGGCGCCGCCGACGAGACCACGGAGCCTGCCACCGTGCCCTCCGGCATCGGCGAGGCGGCGATTCTGGGGGACGACCCGATCGCCGCGGCCACGGCGCTGCTCGAGCGGCGCGCCCGGTGCTTCGCCGAGCTGTCGCTCCTGTGCCTCGAAGACGTCGACCAGCCAGGATCCGCCGCCCTCGCGGCCGACCGTACGGCGCTCCTCGCGCTGCGTGCCGGCGATGAGGCCCGCTACCGCGACGCCGACGCCTCCGCTCCGCGCCTCATCGAGCGCCTCGGGGCGGGAGCCCTCATCGAGGTCGGGCCGGAGACGGCTCCGGCCTCGCTCCTGCTGATGAAGAGCGAGGCCGGATGGCGCATCCGCGACTGGGTCGCGGGAGGCGAGGGCTAGATGCCGAGCGATGCGCGGAAGTCGCCGCCCTCGAGGCGCGCCTTCACGGCCCCGAGGAAGCGCGCCGCGTCGGCTCCGTCGATGATGCGGTGGTCGTAGGAGAGCGCGAGGTACACCGTCGACCGCACCGCGATCGCGTCGGTGCCGTCGGCGCTCACCACGACGGGCTTCTTCGTCACGACGCCGGTGCCGAGGATGGCGACCTGCGGCAGGAACACGACGGGCGTGTCGAACAGCGCGCCGCGCGAACCGGTGTTCGTGAGGGTGAAGGTGCCCCCTGCGAGCTCGTCGGGCTTGAGCTTGTTGTCGCGCGTGCGCTCCGCGAGGTCGGCGATCTCCTTCGCAAGCCCCGCGATGTCGAGGTCACCCGCATTGCGGATGACCGGCGTGAGCAGCCCCCGCTCGGTGTCGACCGCGATCGAGAGGTTCTCGGTCTCGGGGTAGACGATGTTGTCACCCTCGACGGTCGCGTTGATGATCGGGTAGGCCTGCAGGGCCTCCGTCGCGGCGAGGGCGAAGAACGGCATGAAGGAGAGCTTCGTGCCGGTCTTAGCGAGGAACGCGTCCTTGACCTCGTTGCGCAGGGCCGCGATCTTCGTGACGTCAGCCTCGACGACCGTCGTGAGCTGCGCCGTCGAGTTCATCGACACGACGGCGCGTTCGGCCACGACCTTGCGCAGACGCGTCATGGGAACCGTCGTGCCGCGCAGGGGCGAGACCTCCAGCGCCGGGGCCGCGGGAGCGGCGGGAGCCGAGGCACCGCCGGCAGCAGCGGCCAGCACGTCCTGCTTGCGGATGCGGCCGCCGACGCCCGTTCCGGAGATGCCGTCGAGCGCGACGCCCTTCTCGTTCGCGAGCTTGCGCACGATCGGGGTGATGTAGCCCGCGTGCGCGGTGGACGCCGCGGGGGCGGACGGGGCGGCGGCGGGAGCCGGGGCGGCGGCGGGAGCCGGGGCAGCGGCGGGAGCCGGAGCCTCCGCCGCGGGCGCCGGGGCGGCCGGGGCCTCAGCGGCGGGAGCCGGGGTCGGCTCGGCGGCCGCGGGGGCCGGAGCCTCGGCCGCGGGCGCCGGAGTCGGCTCGGGAGCGGCGGGTGCCTCGGCCGCAGGGGCGGCCTCAGCGGGCGCCTCCTCGGCCGGAGCCGGGGCCGGCTCCTCGGCAGCGGGAGCTGCGGGCGCGGCAGCCTCGCCGCCCCCGGAGCCGTCGCCGATGCGCACGAGCGGCGCCCCGACCTCGACGGTCTCGTCCTCGGCCACGAGGATCTCCTCGACGACGCCCGCCACGGGGGAGGGGATCTCGGTGTCGACCTTGTCGGTCGAGACCTCCAGCAGAGGTTCGTCGACCTCGACACGGTCGCCGACCTTCTTCAGCCAGCGGGTCACCGTACCTTCCGTGACGCTCTCGCCGAGAGCCGGAAGGCTGACGGATTCGCTCATCGGTGCTGCTCCTTGTTCAAGCCTGTGTGCTTCTAGCTTATGCCGCCCCGCTCAGCCGTGGAGCGGCTTGCCGGCGAGGGCCAGGAAGGCCTCGCCGAGCGCCTCGTTCTGAGTGGGGTGGGCGTGGATGTAGGGGGCGATGTCCTCGGGGTGCGCATCCCATCCGACGATGAGCTGCGCCTCGCCGATGAGCTCGCCGACGCGGGCGCCGATCATGTGCACGCCGACGACGGGGCCGTCGTTGACGCGGATCGTCTTGATCACGCCCGAGGTGCCGAGGATGCTCGACTTGCCGTTGCCGGCCAGGTTGTACTCGAGCGCGGTGATGTTCTCGGCGCCGTACTTCTCGGCGGCCTTCGCCTGGGTGAGGCCGACGGAGGCCACCTCCGGGTCGGAGTAGGTGACCTTGGGGATGTTGACGTCGTCGATCGTGATGGGAGAGAGGCCCGCGAGGGTCTCGGCGACGAAGATGCCCTGCTGGTAGCCGCGGTGCGCGAGCTGCAGGCCCGGGACGATGTCGCCGACGGCGTAGACGCCGGGAACCGTGGTCTGGAGCTTCTCGTCGACGACCACGAAGCCGCGATCGAGCTGCACGCCGACCTCCTCGAAGCCGAGGTTCGCGGTCACTGGGCCGCGGCCGACCGCGACGAGCAGCAGATCCGCCTCGATCGTCTCGCCGTTCTCGAGCGAGACGACGACGCCGGAGTCGTTCTGGGTGACGCCGGAGAAACGCACGCCGAGCTTGAACTCGATGCCGCGACGGCGGAAGGCACGCTCGAAGTGCTTCGAGATCGACTCGTCCTCGTTGGGGACGAGGTGGGGGAGCGCCTCGATGATCGTGACCTCGGCGCCCCAGCTCTTCCACACGCTCGAGAACTCCACGCCGATCACGCCGCCGCCGAGCACGGCGACCTTCTTCGGCACGAAGTCGAGCGAGAGGGCCTGCTCGGAGGTGATGACGCGTCCGCCGATCTCGAGACCGGGAAGCGTGCGCGAGTAGGAACCGGTCGCGAGCACGACGTGCGTGCCGCGGATGGTCTGGTCGCCGACCTGCACGGTGTTCGGCGAGGTGAGACGCCCCTCGCCCTCGATGGTGGTGATACCGCGGCTCTTGAGAAGACCCTGCAGGCCCTTCCACTTGCCGGCGACGATCCCCTCGCGGTAGGCCGTCACGGCGGCGACGTCGATGCCCCCGAACTGCGCCGCGACGCCGTACTTGGCGGCGTCGCGCGCGACGTCCGCCACCTCGGCGGAGTGCAGGAGCGCCTTCGTCGGGATGCAGCCGACGTGCAGGCACGTGCCCCCGACCTTGTCCTTTTCGATGAGGGCGACGGACTTGCCGAACTGGGAGTAGCGGAGCGCGGCGGCGTACCCGCCGCTTCCCGCACCCAGGACGACGAGGTCGAAGGTCTGCTCGGACACCGGAGAAACTCCCTTGCGCTTCACGTGTCGGAAAACCCCGCGTCATGGATCGTGTCGCGGAGGGGGAATCGGCAAATCGTTGCCTGCCGAATCGACACTACTACGGTCGTGCCAGCTGCGCGGTCAGGGTGAGGAGCGTGCGCACGGCGACCGCGGAGGGCCCCTTGCCGACCGCGCCGTAAGGCGCGCCGGAGTTGTAGGCGGGGCCCGCGACGTCGAGGTGCGCCCAGCCGATGCGGGCACCCGGGCCCTCGCCCCCCGCCTCGCCGACGAAGGCGCGCAGGAAATGCCCGGCGACGAGCATGCCGCCGGCCGTGTGCCCCGGCTTGGCGTTGGCGAGGTCGGCGACCTCCGAGTCGAGCACCTGGCGCAGCTCGCTCGGGAGCGGCATCGCCCACATGGCCTCGTCGGAGCGCTCGGCGGCGTCGAGCACGAGGTCGACGGCGGGCGTGTCGCCCATGACGCCGGTCGTGCGCTCACCGAGGGCGACGCGGGCGGCGCCCGTGAGGGTCGCCACGTCGACGAGGAGGTCGGGGCGCTCGTGGGCCGCGGCGGCGAGCGCGTCGGCCAGCACGAGACGTCCCTCGGCGTCGGTGTTGGTGACCTCGACCGTCGTGCCGTTCCACATCCGCAGCACGTCGCCCGGGCGGATGGCGCTTCCGGAGGGCATGTTCTCGGCGAGGCACAGCCACGCGGAGACCTGCACGGGCAACCCCCGACGGGCGGCATCGAGCACGACCGCGAGCGCGGTCGCCGCGCCCGTCATGTCGTACTTCATGGTGGGCATCGAGGCGGGCGGCTTGAGTGAGAGCCCGCCCGAGTCGAAGGTGATGCCCTTGCCGACCACCGCGAGGTGCCGCTCGGCGTCCGCGGGCCGGTAGCGCGCGATCACGAGGCGCGGGCCGCGGGTCGAGCCGCTGCCGACGCCGAGGATCCCGCCGTAGCCGCCCGCTGCGAGCTGCTCCGGCTCAAGCACCTCGAGCTCGAGCGGCAGGCCCTCGGCCAGGCTGCGCACCCGTTCGACGAAGGTCTCCGGGTACAGGTCGGATGCCGGCTCGTTGACGAGATCCCGCACGAGGTGGGTGGCGGTCGCCGTGGCATCCGCATCCGCGACGACGGCCTCGGCGTCGAAGGACTCGGGCGCGAGCAGGGTGATGGCGCGGACCGGCGTCTTGGGGCCGGCATCCGAGGCGGAGCGGTAGGCGAGGTAGGCGTAGGCGCCGCTCGCGGCCGCCTCGAGCACGAGCGTGGCCGTCTCCTCGTCGGCGACGGGGAGTGCGAGGGCGAGGGTCTCGAGCCCCGCCGCGAGCCTCCCGGCGGTGCCCCCGGCCGAGCGCAGCGCCGAGCGCGACGCCTCCGAGCCCAGGCCCACGAACGCGACGGGGGAGGCCCATCCGCTCGGGATGGGGCCACGGCGGAACTCGTCGGCGGCGCCGGTCACCCCGAGCTGGGGGAGCAGCTCGGCCAGCCCCGCGGGTGCCTCGTCGAGCGCGAGCACGGGCCCGTCGGGGCCGCGCGTCACGCCGACCACGACGAGGGACGCGGCGACGCGGTCGAGGGGGGAGGTACTGAGCGAGAGAGCGGGCACGGCCATGTCGCCAGGCTAGTCTCCCGGGCTGCGGATGTTCGCTGTGAGCATCATGCCGCGGGCCGGTCGCACCGGCGTGGCGGCGGGGCTGCTTCTAGACTCGAAGCATGGAGCAGAAACCTCTCTACGAGTTCATCGGCGATGTCGCCGATGTTCCCGCTGGGCTGCACCTCGTCGCAGGTCTCACGGGTTTCACCGACTCCGGTTCCGCCGTCTCCCAGCTCACCGAGGTGCTGCGCGGGATGCCCTCGGTGCGCGACCTCGTCGTCTTCGACAACGACGCGCTCTTGGACTACCGTGCCCGCCGCCCGATCATGTTCTTTGACGAGGATCACCTCTCGGGCTACGAGCCCGCGAAGCTCGTGCTCTCGCTCGTCGAGGATGAGCTCCACCGTCCGTTCCTGCTCCTCACGGGCTACGAGCCCGACTTCCGCTGGGAGGCGTTCACGCGCGCGGTCATGGAACTCGTGGATCGCTTCCAGGTGGCCGACACGACGTGGATCCACGCGATCCCGATGCCGACGCCGCACACCCGTGCGATCGGCGTCACCGTGAGCGGCAACCGCCCCGATCTCATCGAGTCGTACTCGATCTGGCGCCCGCGCACCCAGGTGCCCGCCAACGCGCTGCACCTGCTCGAGTACCGCCTGCAGGAGTCGGGTCACCCGACGGCCGGCTTCGTGCTGCTCGTGCCGCACTACCTCGCCGACACCGAGTACCCGCTCGCGGCGGTCGCCGCGCTCGAGTCGATCAGCTCGGCCACCGGCCTCATCTTCCCGACCGACGAGCTGCGCGAGGAGGGTCGGGCCTTCATCCAGAAGGTCGAGGAGCAGGTGGCCGGCAACGCCGAGCTGGAGCGCCTCGTGCAGACGCTCGAGGAGCGGCACGACAGCTACATGCAGGAGAACCCGCTGCCCTCGCCCCTCGTCGACGAGGACGGCGAGCTCCCGAGCGCCGACACGATCGCGGCCGAGCTCGAGCGCTTCCTCGCGTCGCGCCGCGACGACCCGAGCAGCTGAGTGCGCGCACGGCGCGTCACCTCGTAGCCTGAGGGCGTGAACTCCGCTCGCTCCTGGCTCGTGTTCGGGGCGGCCACGCTCGTGTACCTGGTGAGCGTCATGCAGCGCGCCTCGTTCGGGGTGGCGGGCGTGGATGCGACGGAGCGCTTCGCGGTGAGCGCCTCGGTGATCTCGATGGTCGCGGTGGTGCAGGTGGTCGTCTACGCGACGCTGCAGATCCCGGTGGGCGTGCTCGCCGATCGCGTGGGAGCCCCGCCGCTCATCGTGCTCGGCGCGGTCATCATGGGGCTCGGCCAGGGGCTGCTGGCGATCTCGGGCGACATCGGCGGCGCGCTGGCCGCGCGCGTGCTCGTCGGGGTGGGCGACGCCTTCACCTTCGTGTGCGTGCTGCGCCTGCTGCCGGGCTGGTTCGAGGGGCGCATCCTGCCGCAGCTCTCGCAGGTGGTGGGGATGACGGGGCAATTGGGACAGATCGTCTCGGCGTTCCCCTTCGCCTTCCTGCTGCACCTGCAGGGCTGGACGCCGGCGTTCCTGATCGCCGCGGCCGTGAGCCTCGGCGTGGCCGTGCTCGGCGCGATCGTGATCCGCGCCGGCCAGGAACGGATCACGACGGCCGAGATCCGCACCATCGACCCCGCGGAGCTCGGTCTGCGCGCGAGCTTCCGACGACCCGGCACGCAGCTCGCCTTCTGGACGCACCTCATCTCGGGGACCGTCCCGGCGATGCTCGGCATCCTCTGGGGCTACCCCTTCCTCACGGCGGGTCTCGGCTACGACCCGGGCACGGCCTCCGCCGTCTTCACCCTCATGGTGGTCGGCACCTTCGTGACGGCCCCGCTCGTGGGGCTGCTCATCGCACGCCACCCCTTGCGTCGCAGCGACCTCGTGCTCGCGATCACGTGGGGCACCTACCTGCTGTGGACGCTCGTGCTGCTGTGGCAGCCCGCGCCTCCGATCTGGCTCGTGGCCGCCTTCTTCTTCTCCGTGGGGGCGTGCGGGCCGGCCTCGCTCGTGGGCCTCGACCTTGCGCGCAGCTTCAACCCCCGCCACGCCCACGGCTCGGCCGCAGGCATCGCCAACTCGGGCGGCTTCGTGGGCGGTTTCCTCGGGATGCTCGTGGTGGGCATCGTGCTCGACATCGTCGACGAGGTACGGGTGGCGGGAGGCGCCCCCTCCGAGCTCTACAGCCTCGACGGCTTCCGGGTCGCCTTCTTCTGCACCTTCATCACGGTGGTCGTCGGAACGATCGGCCTGTACTGGAAGCGCGCGCACACGCGACGGCGGCTCTACGAGGAGTCGGGAATAGTCATCGCCCCCTTGTGGGTTGCACTTATCAAGGCACGCGGCAGGAGGCGTCCTCCGCGTGTGAGAGAATAGACAATCCAGAGACCCGGTCGAATCCCCGTCACCACGTCGTTTCGCAGGATCCGTCCTGAACAACGACCCGGGGGGACTTGACACGGGTCTACCTACTGCCCAGACGCACTCCCACCCGCGAAAGGGGTCAGCATGGCCACCCCCCGTTCGAAGTCGACGAAGGACACGGTCAAGGACGATCGCGCGCCGTCGGCGACGGCCACGGCGAAGTCCGCGACCACGACCGCCACCCGGGCGACGACGACCGCCAAGAAGACCGCAGCGAAGGCGTCCACCGGCACGAGCTCGGCGAAGACCGCCACCAAGCCGGCCGCGAAGGCTGCGGCGAAGCCGGCCGCGAAGACGGCTGCGAAGCC
>Ga0079224_100013477_pt1 | contig 11378 bp, 6 predicted proteins | sample Stecom2015_FD_80414 | JGI IMG/M metagenome (GOLD analysis project Ga0079224, IMG submission 80414) | Agricultural soil microbial communities from Utah to study Nitrogen management - Steer compost 2015 | ecosystem: Environmental > Terrestrial > Soil > Agricultural land | place: USA: Utah...
ATGCGGCCCGACGGCTCCGACGTGAAGCGGCTGACCGATCAGCCGGGGTATGACGGAGGCGCGTTCTTTTCGCCCGACGGGAGCTTGATCTGCTACCGCGCGTCCCATCCGACCGGCGAGGCGGAGCTCGAGGACTATCGCGCGCTTCTCGCCGACGGACTCATCCGTCCCGGTCAGCTCGACATCCGTGTGATGAATCGCGACGGATCGAACCAGCGCCGGCTCACCGACAACGGCGCCGCGAACTTCGGCCCGTTCTTCCATCCGAGCGGGCAGAAGATCATCTTCTCCTCCAACGTCCACGATCCTCGGGGGCGCAACTTCGATCTCTACATGGTGAGCCTGGAGGGGGGAGAGCTCGAGCGCGTGACCCACGAGGACTCGTTCGACGGATTTCCGATGTTCTCGCCCGACGGGCAGTATCTCGTCTTCGCGTCCAATCGCGGCGCCCGGCACGAGGGAGAGACCAATCTCTTTCTCGCAGAATGGGTCGATTGAGAGGTGAAGCGCCGTAGGAGCGGAGCGCGTTCCGCCGGCGGCGAGGCACGGCAATCTCTCGATTCCACCCGGCGGAGAAGAGGTGGCGCGGCCCGCTCGCACTCGGCGGCGTGGCCCTGGATCGCGGCCGGAGCCCTGGCGTTCCTGGCCGCCGCCGCGACCTTCGATCCGCGCCTCTACATCAACGGCGACAACGTCTCCTACATGTTCCTCGCCCGCGACGTGCTCGAGGGCGATCCGTGGCCTTCCAGCAAATTTCCCCCGCTCTTCCCCTGGCTCCTGGCGCCGGTGCAATGGATCTTCGGCTCTCTTGCGAAGGGGTCACTGGGGATCGCGCCGCCGCGAGACTGCCTGATCGCGCAGAAGCTTCTCGTGCTCGCGTTCCATGGGGGGGCGATCGCCTTCCTGGTGCGGATCGTACGCCGCCGGGTGCCGCTTCCGGCCGGACCGGTGGTGGTGTTCGGCGCGGCCACCCTCCTGCCGGTCGTCGAATACGCGCACTACGTGATGTCGGAGATTCCGTACCTGTTCTTCCTCGCGGGATCGCTCGACGCCGCCGATCGATTGCTCGCCCGCTCCCGTGCCATGCGCGCGGACCGGCCGCAGGCGTCTCCGAGCGCGGTGCAGCCTTCCATTGACCACGAGATCCAGGGCGCGCCGCAGTCTTCTCCGGGAGCGCACGAACCGTCGGTCTCCACCGCGTCGTCGGCGGGATCGAGCAACGAGGGCCAGGTGTTCTCGTCGTTTCTGGCGGGGCTGCGTTCGAGAGAGGTGTGGGAGCTTTCGCTGTGGATCGCCGCCGGTTTTTACACGCGCTCGGCCGGGATCTCCGCGGGACTCGGGATCGGGATCGCGTTGCTCGCGCGGCGGCGGTTCGGCGCGGCCTTCGCATACGCGTCGGCGTTCACGCTCCTCGCGCTCCCGTGGGTCGTGCACGGGATGACTTCCGGAGGCAATCCGTACGTCGACCAGTTCCTCCTCGTGAACCCGTACTACCCCGAGTTCGGACGCCTGGACGCGGCCGGGCTGGTCGAGCGCTTCTGGGTCAATCTCCGCTCCTATGCGGAGCTGCATATTCCTGCGTCGCTGGTTCCGTTTCCGTATCGATCCACCTATTCGCCGCCGATCTGGCAGAAGACCGCGCCGCCGCTCTGGATCACGATTCCGATTCTCCTCGGGATCCTCGCGGGATCGGTCCGCATGCTCCGCCGCTTCGATCCAGTGGCCTGGGGAGTGATCGCCTCGATCCTGCTCGTACTGATTTGGCCGCCGATTTGGGCCGCCAATCGCTTTCTCATCCCGCTGGCGCCGTTCCTGTTCTGGTTGTTCTGGGAAGGACTGCGCCTTCCGATCGTGCGCCCCTCGGTGACGAAGGCGGTGCGCGTGGTGGTGCTGGGCGTCCTGGTGGCGCACGGGATGCTGGCGCTCCGCAACTACGAAGTCGAATCGAGCGCGTACGACCCGGTCTGGGGAAACTATTTCGCCACGATCGGTTGGATCGCGAAGAATGCTCCGGCCGACGCGCACATCATCGACCGCAAGCCGGGTTTCGTCGAGTTCCTGAGCGGGCGCAGCGCGGCGATGTTTCCGCGCGAACCGGATCCCGATCGGATGGTGGAGTTCTTGCGCACCTCCGGCGCCGACTACGTGCTGCTCAACCGCCTTCCCTACGACGACATCGGCCGGTTCCTGGTGCCGGTGGTGAACCAGCGTCGCGAGCACTTCGAGGTGGTGTTCCAGATCCAGGATCCCGAGCGCAATCCCGCTCTCAATGGAGATGCGTACGTGCTCCGCTTCCTCCCTTGAAGGAGCGGTCCCCGACCGCGCGTGAGCGATAGCGTTTGCGCAGAGGACGGCGGAGAACTACCGCGCGGCGGCGGATCCGCCCTGGCGCCGAGGAGCGCTACGGTGTGGGGGGACGGCGCGCCGCGCTCTGTTCCATCGCGGTGTCGAGCAGACGCAGGAGGGAGGGGAGCAGAAGCTCGAACTCCGGCTCCGGATCGGGTGGATTGAAGATCGAAAACGGGTGGAGCATGCGGCGCCCGGGCCACTTCCCCAGTCCTCCGCGCGATACCTCGACCAGGAACGAGAGCGCGCCGTGCCGGGCGAAGCAGTCGATCTCCGTTCCGAAGGCGCGGAACCAGAACGCCCACCGTCCGAGCTGCGCGCATCGGTACGCGGGGTGGAACCCGGCGGCGCACCGCGCGTGGATCTCGGCGCTCTCTTCGATCCGACGGCTCGCTCCGGGCGGATAGAAAATCCACCGTCCGAACGAATGGAAGGAGAGCGCGACCGACGGCCGCTCCTTCTCCACCCAGGCGCAGATCGCGGCGGTCTCCGGTTCGCTGGCCGGTCCGGGGCCGGGATTCCACATCGGCCACCAGTCGAGCCAACGGGGCCGGCGGCGATGCGCGATCGGGAAGTTGCGGTTCAGATCGACTCCGGCGGCGTTGCCGCGCACCCAACGAAACCTGCCGGCACGCAACCCTTCCTCGACGCGGGCCGCGCCGTCCGGGTTGGCGTTGGGGATGGAGAGCAGGGCGGGCCGTGCCTGTCCCGTTCTTGTGTCGAGCAGAGACTCGAGCAGTCTCAGATGCGCCGATCGGCCGATCCACTCCATCGGATGGAGCAAGGAGACGAAGAGTAGGGTGGGAGACTCGCCGAGACGGCCAGGAGACGCCCCCACGGCCGGGAAACGCCAGCCGAGGACAGGCCGGCCTTCGCGCGATCGGCCGAGGATCTGGCTCGATCCGCCGTGCAGGTCGGCGAGTCGGCGCCAGCGCGCCTCCATCTCCTCGTTGGAGGCGTAGCGTCCCGCCACCGTCGACGGCGTTCCTGTTTCCGCGCACGCCATGGAACGCGAGTGTACCGACGGCGGGGCCCCTTGTTGCTCCATTCCTCCGTTGATAGTGTCTGCGCGTGAAGCGAGCTCGGCATCGCTCGGTCCACCACGGCGCAAGGCGCACGGGGAGTCAAGACGCCCCAGAACGGACGGCATGATCCACAGGTCGAATCGAACTCCCGGAGGAAGCGCGAAGTCAGGCGGTCGGCGGCTTCTCTCGGGTCCCGTCTCCGCGCTCGCATCGGCTCTCGCGGCGCTGCTCGTGTTCGCCGCCGGTTGCAGTCAGAACATCGAGGAACTCGATTCCGGAAAGCCGGTGCCTCCCCCGCCGCCGTCCCTGGAACAGCAGCTCGGTGCACCGCCCCCCAGCGCCTCGGCGCAGGCTCCGAGCGGGAGCGCGATGGACACCCCTCCGGTCGCGGTCGATCGCGGGATTCCGCCCGGAATCACCGGAGAAGTCACGGTGGACCCGGCCTACGCCGACAAAATCCACCCGGGCGCCGTGCTCTATGTCATCGCGCGCGTTCCGGGAGGGCCGCCCGTCGCCGCGCGCAAGATCGAGCATCCGGTTTTCCCGGTGCGATTCTTCCTCGGGCAGGAGTCGGTCATGTTCCAGGGACAGAGCCTGGAAGGCGAAGTGGAGCTGAGCGCGCGCATCGCGCAGCACGGAAGCGCCGGTCCCGCCGAGCCGGGAGATCTGTCGGGGCAGTGTCCCGACAATCCGGTCCGCGTCGGCAACTCCACCGCCTACACGATCCATCTCGACACGCTTCATTGAGAGAGGCTGCGACCTCGCGCGCTCCCGGTCGTTCGTCGAGGGATGGACGGCCGTCACCAGTCCTGCTGCATCCGCTCACGAAGGACGGCGGTCGCTCCACTCCTTCTCGATTCGGATGGCGAGATCGGCCAGGTGGGGATAGATCGGAGACGCGAGAGTCGCAATCCGTGTAAGCGCGCGCGGGACGTGCTCGAGATATCCCGGCTTTCCGAGCGCGCCGCCCAGGTAGCCGAACGCGCCCAGCGCCTGCATGAGCCGCGCGAGCGCGACGTGGGGGAACGACTCCCGGAACTCCTCGCCGCGTCCGGTCACCCGGAGATAGTGATCGAACAGCCGATCCCGCATGTCTCCCAGCTCGGTGTACGGATCGAGGAGGAGTGAGGCGAGATCGTAGGCGGGCGGGCCGAGCCGCGCTCCCTGGAAGTCGATGACCGCGATCCCCGCGCGCGTGACCATCAAGTTGCGCGACTGATAGTCGCGATGCATCAACACGCGCTCCGCGGGATTGCCCGCGCGCTCCGCGATCGCCGCGAACTCGGCGCGGAGCTCGGGCGGAGCGGATCCAGGGCCGGAGTGGCGCTCCACCAACTCCCGGTTGAAGTAGTCGATCTCGTAGCGGAGCACGAACGCCGGGTCGTAGTCGGGATTGAAGGTCCGCTCCGGATCGAACGGCTCCGTCGCCGGCCGCTGGATGCGCGCCAGCGCCTCCACCGCTTCCCGGTACGCCTGCTCGAGCGGGTCGATTCCATCCGCACTCTCCCCGCTCGTCGGCTGCAGATCGGCCAGACGCGTCGATCCCAGATCCTCCAGCAGCAAGATTCCTTCGGACTTGTCGAACGCGTGGATTCGGGGAACGCGGACCCCGAGTTTCTCCAGATGCTGCGCCACGTAGCAGAAGGTCTCGTTCTCGTCCGGCGCTCCGGCGCGGCGTGGATAGTTCGACCTACCCGGCGCGGGGGGATTGAGCACGAGCACACGCGTCTGGTTTCCGGAGATGACGCGGATGAGTCGCCGCGGCGAACCGTCTCCATGCATCCGTCGCAGTCGGATCCTCCGACCCGAGGATGGACCGAGACCGGATGATGCGGAAGCGGGCTGCGAAACTCGATCCGTGCGGCCGGAAGTCGTAGGCGTCTCGTGCGAGGAACGCTCTTCGAACGCCGTCGCGTGTCGATCGAGGAAGCGGAGGCAAGTCTCTTCCTCCCGCGCGGAGAGTACGCGGATCGGCCGCACTTCCCCCGCGAACGAGACGATTCGCTCCCATCTCCGTTCCCGCTCGGTGGAACCGATGGGAGCCGACGAGGGCTCTGACCCATCGGGCAAGGTTTCCGCTCCACCCGGTAGCGATGCAACCCCACCCGGTGAGCGTTGCGCCTCACTCTCCGATCCTTTCGACCCACCCGGCAACGATCCGGATCCCACCACCACACGGTCGAGATACGCGCCGGCCGGCACGATCGCACCGGACAACCCGACGCTCGCGCGGATGTCGGCTCCCGCTCCGATGCGCGCGTCGGCGGCGAAGATCGACTCGGGACCCGGACGAAGCAGCTCCTCGGGCGGCGATCCGGTCAGATACGCCTCCGTGCTTCCCGAAGCGAGCTCGCGATGGACCTCGAGATAGCTCTCGATCGTTCCCACTTCCAGAAACGGCGCCGGCTCCGGATACGCGCCCAGTCGCCGTTCGCGCGCCCATCGGCGCAGGTGCGGCGTGAGCTCGACGAATCCGCTGCGGGGCAGTTCGCCGATCGCCTCCTGCGAGAGCAGCGACACTCCCGAGAAACACCACAGGTCGGACGCGGAAGGATCCGGCCGCTTCTCGATGCGCTCGACGAGCGACCCCGCCGCCGCGATCTGCGCATGCTCCGGATCGCGCACCAAGACGAGCGTCGCCGCGTGGCCGCCTCGCCGATGCGCGTCGAGGAGCGCGTCCAGGTCGAAGCGGAGCAGCAAGTCGACGTTGTGGATCAAGACCGGATCGCTGGTGAGCAGAGGAGCGGCGTTCGCGATTCCGCCGCCGGTGCCGAGGATGGTCGGCTCGGCGATCACTCGCACTTCGGGAAGGGCCAGCCGCCGTCCGTCCGGAGCGTCGAACGGCGTGCCCGCATGACGCTCGCTCCATTCGATCACCGCTCGCGAGAGGTGGTGGACGTTGACGACCGTGCGTGTCACACCCCGGGTCGCGAGATGCCGCAGCACCCACTCCAGGAGCGGACGTCCCATGACCGGGAGCAGCGCCTTCGGAATCGTGCCGGAGAGCGGCGCCATGCGCGTGCCGAATCCCGCCGCGAGCACCATCGCGACGGGGCGCGGCTCACGCATAGAGCAGATCGGCGCTTCGATCCGACTCGAACTGGAGGATCTCGCCGCTCCAGAGCGTGGTCAGCTCCGCCGGCTCGGCGCCCGCGTCGAGAGCCATCCGTACGCGCTCCGTTCCGAGGATGAGGTCGATCGGCAAATGCTCCGTCTCGTACTCGTAGGGAGGCTGCCGCCACTCGAACTCCGGATGAACCTTGCGGATCGCGGCGAAGATTGCGAGATAGGCAACCACCGGCCGGAAGCTCCGTCGATCGGTGACATGGAGCTGGAACCCGCGCACCAGTTCACCGGCGAACTTGTGGAAGGTCGGCTCGAACGCGACTTCGCGAAGCTGGAATCCCGCGAGCGGATCGAAAGTCCGCGACCACGCTTCGATCTGACGCGCGACCCGATCCGGATCCAGCCAGGGTGCCCCGAACAGCTCGAACGGTCTCGTCGTCCCGCGCCCCTCGGAGAGATTCGTTCCCTCCAGCATCACGCCGCCGGGATAGACGATCGCGGTCTCGAGAGTCGGCATGTTGGGAGACGGCATCACCCAGGGAAGTCCGGTCTCGTCGAAGTACTCGCTTCGCCTCCATCCTTCCACTTTCACCACTTCGATCTCGGCGTCGAGTCCCAGCGAGCGCCGACCGAAGAGACAGTACTCGCCCGCGGTCAAACCGTGCTGGAGCGGCACCGGCGCGTAGCCGACGAACGAGCGAAGGCGCTCTTGCACGATCGGCCCATCGACCCGCTCGCCTCCGATCGGATTCGGACGATCGAGGACCCAGATCGGAATGCGCGCCTCCGCCGCCGCTCGAATCATGTAGAGCGCGGTGATGAGAAACGTGTAGACGCGGGTTCCGACGTCGGGGACGTCGATCAAGATCGCGTCGAGCCCCTCCAACATCTCCTGGGTCGGCTCGCGGACCTCGCCGTACAAGCTCCAGATCGGCCGCCCGGTGCGCGCGTGGCGACCGTGCGCCGACTCGATCATGTTGTCCTGCTTCTCGCCGGAAAATCCGTGCTGCGGAGAGAAGATGCGATCGAGCTCGATCCCGGGAGCGTCGGCCAGGATCTCCGGAGCGCCGCGCAGCCGCGCATCCACCGCGGCGTGATTGCAGAGAAGGCCCACCCGTCCCTGGCCGGGCAAGGAGAGTCCGCGTTCTGCGACGACGTCGAGTCCCGTGCGTACCATGATGCGGGACACCGTAGCGCGAAGCCTCGCGGCGGGGAAGAGGACGAACCGCGCCGCTCAGATTCAGAGCACGGTGATCGACACGGCGGGCAGCGCCTCGGTTCCGCGCACTCTGGCGAAGTAGATCCCCGCTCCGACCGGACGCCCCTGGTCGTCGTTGCGATCCCACCACACCTCGTTCACGCCGGGGCTCGACAGCCGCTCCGACCAGATGCGACGCCCCGAGGCGGTGAACACTTCCACCACCGACGCCGAGAACGCGCCGGAGGAGGCTTCCCATCGTAGCCAGGTCCCGCGCTCCACCGGATTCGGCGAAGGAGGAAGCATCCGCCCCAGGGACTCGGCGACCGTTTCCGGCGCCGCCGCCACGTCGTCGAGATCCAAGGAATAGAAGGAGCGTCCGTACGTCGCCGCCACCAGGACGCGTTCGGCCGCGTTCCACTCGAGGTCGGTCACGACGACGTTCGGCAGACCCGTGCCCATCGCGCTCCAGCTCTCCCCTCCATCGAACGACTGGAACATGCCGACGTCGGTCGCGACGTAGAGCCATCCCGGATGATCGGGATCGGCGATCAGATCGTTCACCGGAGCATCCGGCAGGTTGGACGAGATCGAGACCCAGTTGACTCCTCGATTCGTCGTGCGATAGACGCGCGGGAGCGGCTCGTTCCATCGGAACCCGGAGATCGTGACGTAGGCGCCCGAAGCGAGGAACGGATCGGGCCGCACCGACGTGATCCAACGATCCGGCAGACTCCCGCTCACGTCGGTCCAGGAAGCGCCGCCGTTGGTGGACACCTGCACGTGACCGTCATCGCTCCCGGTCCAGAGGACGTTTCCGTCCAGCGGAGAGATCCCGATCGTGGTGAGCGTTCCGTTGACTTGCCCCGCGTTCCCGGAGTGCGGTCCGCCGGTCAAATCAGGGCTCACCGCGGTCCAGGAGGTGTTGCTCACCGAGCGGTAGAGGCGGTTCGTCCCGAAATAGCGGCGATTCGGATCGGTCGGATCCTGTGCGATCGGGCTGTTCCAGTTGCGGCGATCGCTCCCTCCGATTCCGCCGGTGGCGTCGACGAAGGAACTCCCTCCGTTCGAGGAGAAGCCGAGCCCGCCGTACTGGTACTGCGCCCAGATATGATTCGGATTGGCCGGCGAGACGAGCGGTCCGAATCCATCTCCTCCGAAAATGTTCGTGTAGTCGTCGATCTGTCCCGAGAGCGTGCGCACCGTGCCGTTGTCTTGCGCGCCTCCGTAGAGCGCGTTCGGATTCCCCGCCACCAGCGCCACGCGATAGAACTGTGTGATCGGCTGATCGGGGAGGAAGGTCCAGGCGTTGCCGCCGTCATTGGACCGGTAGATACCGCCGTCGTTCCCCTCGTACATCACCGGATTGCTTCCCGGCCCGAAGTCCATCGCGTGATGGTCGACGTGCATCTCGGTTCCGACGTTGGTCCAGCTCGATCCGCCGTTCGTGCTGCGATAGAAGTCGAGCCCGAGCACGAAGATTCGGTTGGGATCGACCGGATGCGTCCGGACGTTGCCGAACCACCAGCCATAGCTCGCATAGACTCCCGCGAGCGATCCGTCGCTCGTGCGAGTCCAATTGAATCCGCCGTTGGTCGACCGATAGACGCCGTCGAAGTATCCCGTGCGATCGGCGTAGATCGCGTGCATCACGTTCGGCTGGGCGGCGCACAGACTGAGCCCGATCCGGCCGTCGTTCGGATTCGGGGCGGGCAGGCCGCCTCCCACGATGCTCCAGGTCTCGCCGCCGTCGGTGGTGCGATGCACGGCGCAGCGAGGGCCGCCGTAGTCGTACGACTCGGGCTGGCGCAGTCGCTGCCAGATCGCGGCATAGAGCACGTCCGGATCGTCCGGACGCTGGATCAGATCGACCGCGCCGGCGTCGTCGGCCACGAACAGCACCCGCTCCCACGTCTCGCCGCCGTCGGTGGTGCGATAGACGCCCCGCTCTTCGCTCCGTTCCCAGAGGAGGCCGAGCGCGGCTACGAAGATCCGGTTTCGATCGGTCGGGTCGATCCGGATCCGTCCGATCGCGCCGGTGTGCTCGAGTCCGAGCGGTTCCCAGCTCGCTCCGGAATCGGTGGAGCGGAAGATTCCTGCCCCGCCGTACGCCACGCCCCCGCCGCCCGGATTGACTTCGCCCGTCCCGACGTAGATCACGCGCGAGTCGACCGGATCGATCGCGAGAGCGCCGATCGAGAGCGTCGGCTGATCGTCGAAGATCGGAGTCCAGTGCTGGCCGCCGTCGGTCGTGCGCAGCACGCCTCCTTCCGCGGCCGCGGCGTACACGATCTGCGGATCATTCGGGTCGACCACCAGGTCCGTGACCCTCCCTCCGATGTCGGTCGGTCCCCGGAAGGTCCACGCCGCGCTCCCGCGGCTGGCCGCGCGCATTTCAGCCGCCGCCACCTGCGCCGCACGCCACCGCTCGAGCGGAATCGCGCCCAGCGGATACGCCCGCTGCGCGAGGAAATACCGGTCGGGAGCGCGCATCCCACCGGGCCGCCGCTCCTCCGCCTCCGCTTCGCCCGGACGCTGCGCTTCCCTCTCCAGCCGTTCGCCTTCCGAGGGCGCACCTTCTTCTCGATCCTGAATCGTGTCCGGACTCTGGAGTCCGTCGGGAAAGACGCCCCGATGTTGCACGAGGGCCAGCCAGACGACGGGCGCCAGGAGCAAAGGGATCCACCGGATTCGCGCGGAACGACGAGACAACAACCAACCTCCCGGGTAAAGATCGAGGGACCACTGGCGCGGCAGTCGAGAACGCTTCTCGGACCGGCGAAACGCGCGCTCCCGAGTATACCGACCGCCAGGCGCCTCCGGCCACCTCGTCCCGGATCCGGCCCCGCCGTTCCGATCTAATTCGCTTGCTCCCGCCGACTGGGTGACGGGAGAGTAAAGCTCCCATGGACAGCACCACTTCCGCATCGGAGCTCGCGACCGAGCTGCTCGGTCTACTCGAAATCCCTTCCGTGACCGGCGCGGAGAGCGCACTCGCCGAAGCACTCGACTCGCGCTTTCGAAAGCGTCTGCCCGCGGGGCTCACTGCGCGCCGGTTCGGAGATTCCGTCGTGGTCGCTCCGCACACCGTCTTCCAAGGAGACGGCGTCCGTCCGCTCGTGGTGCTCGCCGGACACATCGACACGGTCCCGATCGGAGAGGCGTGGCCGCCCGAGCTGCGCGGCGATCGAATCTTCGGCCGCGGTGCCGCCGACATGAAAGCGGGCGTCGCGGTGATGCTGCGCCTGCTCGAAACGCTTCCGCCGGACGCCGGCTTCGCGGATCGCGCGTACGTTTTCTATGCGGGGGAGGAAGGGCCGGCCGCGAACAACGACTTGCCGAACGTGCTCGCCGCGGTACCGCGGCTCGAGAGCGCGGATCTCGCGATCCTCCTCGAGCCGACCGCGGGCGCACTCGAGCTCGGATGCCAGGGGTCGCTCCACGCGCAGGTCACCTTCCGGGGCCGTCCTTGCCACAGCGCGCGTCCGTGGCTGGGATTGCATCCACTGCCGGCGGCGCTTCCCTGGCTCGAGCAAGTGTTGCGGCACCCGATGCGGCCGGTGAGGATCCAGGGAGTCGAGTTCATCGAAGTGGTCACCTTGACGCTCCTGCGGAGCGGCGAGGCGCGCAACGTCCTTCCCGGAGAATTGATGGTGAACCTGAATCTGCGCTATCCGCCCGATCGCACGGCCGAGGAAGCGGAAGCGTTCGCCCGCTCGCTCTGTCCCGCACCGCGCCCTCTG
>Ga0079224_100013478_pt1 | contig 11378 bp, 8 predicted proteins | sample Stecom2015_FD_80414 | JGI IMG/M metagenome (GOLD analysis project Ga0079224, IMG submission 80414) | Agricultural soil microbial communities from Utah to study Nitrogen management - Steer compost 2015 | ecosystem: Environmental > Terrestrial > Soil > Agricultural land | place: USA: Utah...
ATATATCCGCATTAGAAGAGTCTATAACGCGCACCAAAGCATATGCTAAAGCAGGGGCTGAAGGGATATTTGTACCATTAATCGAAAGTGAAGAAGATATTAAAGCCTTATTGGATGCGACTTCATTACCACTCAATGTTTTTCTAACACCCAACCTTCCTTCTGTACAGCAGCTTAATAAATTAGGTGTCAAAAGATTGAGCCACGGTGCCAAAATTTATGAATGGCTCATCAAGCAAAATACGAAAGCCTTTGAGGACTTCATCAAAAAACCGCAATTACCAAAGTAACAATTTATAATTCCAAAGTTCCCATTCTTCAATCCGGTCGAGTGGGAATTATTTTTTATCGCGGTTGACTTCAGTAAGCCATTTAAAAAACCAAAAATCTCCTAATATCCCAACTCCTATTTTTCATTTGTGAATAATGATTTGTAATACAAAAGTCTGTATTTTTCAACTTTTATCACAAAAAAGTCAAAGTGGTTTCCGAGACTTTATAATCTATTAAATATGTGTTTATTTTGTAGCATAATTTTTGAATTTATTATTTAAAAAGTCAAAAATTTAGCGAATTAATTAACATGAAACAATATATATTCAGGGGGTTACTTCTTTCACTGTCTTTGTTGCTAAGTATGTCTGCCATCGCGCAGTCCATTCAGTTGAAAGGAAAAGTTGTTGATAAAAGTACAAAAGAACCAATAGAGTTTGCAACAATTGCTATTGTGGGTAGCAGCAAGGCAACAAAAACGGATGAACAAGGGAATTTTGAATTTACTGTTCCAGCTATAAGTCTTCCTGTTCGTGTGAGTTATGTAGGATACGAATCCATTCAGTTGGATCTTACACAAAATAAATCCTTTTGGAACATCGAACTTTCGGCAGAGAATGAAATTGAAGCTGTAGTCATTAAAAGACCCAAATTAAAGTATTCCAACAAGAATAATCCTGCTGTAGAGCTAATCCGTCAAGTGATAGCGCATCGCGATCAGAATAGATTAGTGGGGCAAGAGTATGTTGAATTTGAGCAATACGAAAAAATAACCTTGGGTTTGAGTAATCTTTCCTCTAAGTTCGTAGGAAGAAAAGCTTTTAAGAACTATCAATTCCTATTTCAGAAAGAATCAGATAGCATTTCAACTTACGCACTTCCGGCCTTTATGGAGGAAAAAGTTTCCAAAGTTTATTTTAAAAATAATCCTCAAAAAACAAAACAGTTTATCCTCGCTCACCAAAAGGCAGAATTTGATCCAAAATTTGTTGACAATGAGGGCTTGGCTACTTATTTCAACAAGTTGTACGACAAGGTGGATATTTATGACAACAATATCACTTTATTGACGAATCAGTTTTTGAGTCCTATTGCAAACAGCGCGCCTACTTTCTATCGATTTTACATCACGGATACGATTAAGACCAGCTCGCCCCAGCTGATAGAATTAAGTTTCTTCCCTAGGAATAAGAGTGACTTTTTATTTCAAGGAAAACTCTATGTTACCCTGGATGGGCAATATGCTGTACAAGGAGCTAAAATGAAAGTCAGTGACGAGATAAACCTCAATTTCGTCCGCGACCTTAATATAGAACTGACGTTTGAAAAAGATAATATAAACAAGTATTTCCTAAGTCGCAGTGCGCTCGGGATAGATTTTGCGTTGACTGGAAAAGGTACCGGCGTACAGGGCAATCGCGTAGTCTATTACAAAGATTATGTCAATGGCTTAGCCAAACCAGATTCTTTATATGAGGGTCCTGAGATTGTGAATCAGGTGAAGACGCATAAGGCAGCAGATGATAGGCAATATTGGGCTGGCCTTCGCCAAGCGCCGCTGACCAACCAAGAGCTATCTATTTATCAGAATATTGATTCGCTACAGGAGATGCCATCATTCAGAAGGTTTATGGATGTGGCGGCATTGCTATTATCCGGTTACAAACAAGCTGGACCTATAGAAATTGGACCTGTCAACACATTTTATAGTTACAATCCGATCGAAGGATTGAGATTACGTATTGGTGGCCGTACTACCGAACAGTTTAGCACGCGGTTCTTTTCCGAAGGCTATGCTGCATATGGTTTTGAAGATCAAAAATGGAAATATTTCATCAGCGGAACTTATTCACTAAACAATAAATCTGTGTATAAATTTCCGCAACATTATATCCGAGCTTCCTATCAGCATGATACTAAAATACCTGGTCAAAATTTAGAATTCATTCAAGAGGACAATGTACTCTTATCATTCAAACGTGGTGAAAATAAAAGCTATTTGTATAATGACATTTACAAACTGGAATATAAAGCTGAGTTTCAAAACAATTTCTCCATCAATGCAGGATTGACGAAGTGGAAACAAAATCCGGCCGGAATTATCAAATATCAAATTATTCCTGAAATCGGTGATCCCACACTCATCTATGCATTGAATACAACTGAAGCAAGCATAGGATTCCGTTGGGCGCCCAAAGAGCAATTCTATCAAGGAAAATTGTACAGGACTCCTATTTACAATCAATATCCAATCCTGACCTTTAATTATACTGCCGGTATCAAGGGCTTCCTGGATGGAGAATATAACTACCATAACTTTACCGCGGGAATATTCAAGAGAACCTATTTTTCGCAATTTGGATATGCGGATATTAATGTGGATGGAACATACATAGCAGGATCAAACATACCTTATCCCCTGTTGACCCTGCATAGAGCCAATCAGACATACGCATACCAGCTGCAATCGTACAATTTGATGAATTTCATGGAATTCATATCGGACCATCACGCGTCGGTGAATGTGCAATATTATATGAATGGATTTGTACTCAATAAACTGCCGCTGATCAAGAAACTGCAACTACGTGAGGTGTTTAGTTTCAAAGGCGTGTACGGAGGGCTACGCGACAGCAACAATCCTTCATACAACAGGGATTTGTTTGCATGGCAAAGAAACTCAGATGATGAAATTTCGTCGTTTACATTCGGAAATAAACCGTACATGGAAGCCAGTGTAGGTCTAGCCAATATCTTTAAGGTATTGCGTGTAGACTATGTCAAACGGTTAAATTATAACGACCATCCGGGCGTATCCGATTGGGGTATTCGGGCGAGAATCAAAGTGGATTTTTAATTTTATGTTTTAATATCGAAACGGGGTCTATTTAATTACTCCTGATGGAATGCGAAGCGAGATCTTCGCATTTTTTATTGTATAAAAATAGTAAAGCAACCTGCAAATAAATCACAGATTGCTTCCATTTAATTTCCCCAATGATGGTAGATTGATGGTATTTTAATCCATTTGGTCATTGTTAGAGCTTTGACCAAAGTTTTGGCTAACGCGCCAAAAGCGTCAATTCTTGATCATTGTACATTTTTGCACCTTTCAAATATTTAAAAATAATATATTTAGTTCTCTCATCGGACATTTTATGGAGATTATTTACTAAGAAATTTTTATCCTCCTCAATATTTTGTTTATATCCTAAAAAATCGGGTATATAGTATTGAATACAAAGTCTTATAAAGCGTAATTCCGTGTTATTTGGTTCAGCTTTGATTTGTGTTTCCAACATCTTCTTACCGCCTTTGAAATAGTTCATTTTCTTGAATGGATTGGAAGTATGCTTTGCCATAAACATATGAAAAGCCGCTTCATAACCCTTCTCTATGGGCGATTTAGCATGATTTTGCAAATGGCTCAGATACTTTTTACACAAGGCCTCATCCTGTACGCCTTTATTAAAATCCTTCCTGACCTCATGCAAATTTAATTGCTGTGCTAAACTATCAAAAACTATAAAAACAAAAATAAACGTGCTAAAAAGCTTAACCATATCATCAACTTAAATTTAATCTAACGCAATATAATTTACAAAAAACAAGCCAATTTTTTCAGGGATATATTTAAATTCTGTTTTCAACTTTATTTTACCAACTCGTTATAAAGCAGGTTTATGATTTCAGAAGTCAGTGCGATATTACCATCCTTGCTTGTCGGCACGCAGCCATTTGTGATTACGACAAACCCATATTTTTCTTTAGGATTAAAAAACATAGAACTGTATAACCCGTAAGCTGAACCAGTATGTCCTACCAGATGTTGACCCTCAATCAATTTATTTGTTTCTAATAGAGCTAAGCCATATCCTTCTTTTTCAGACACCTTTTTTTGCATCGTCTTAGAAGCTTTTTTGCCTAAAATCTTCACCTTACCCAATTTTCCATAATTCATATGCATCATCATATATTGGGCAAGATCGGGTGCAGATATTTTCAATCCTCCCGTGGGCGAAAAGATAGGCGTGCTCTCTCCCATTACGTAATTGCTGATTTCCTCCCTGCGCGGATGGTAGGCCAATGGCTGCACCTCAAATGCATCCTTCTTGCTATCATAAGCGTAGAGGGAAGCAAAGCGTGTCTGATCCAAGGAATCCACACAATGGCCTGCTTGCAGTCCCAAAGGATTAAGGATTTGCTGGCGTATATAGGTGTCAAACCTCACGTTTGTAAGACGTTCGAGCACTGCGCCTGCCATATTGAAATTTAGGTTACAATATTGGTAGTCCGTGCCTGGCTCGTAGCTGTTATAACTCTTTTGCCAATTTGGATTTTTAGCAGGATTAATCACATCCAATTCAAAATAACCATTTACATCATTGATACTGGAGGTATGAGACAGCACCATCCGCAAAGTGATTTTTTTGTCTGGAAAGTTAGGATTGCGGATTGGGAAACCAACTAAATCTCCAAAATCATCATCCAACGATATTTTCCCTTTTTCTACGAGCTGCATGATTGCCGTAGAAGTGAATGATTTGGAGATCGACGCAATTCTAAAGAGGTGGCGATCTACATCGAGCGGCGTGTTATTTTCGATCGAACTTTTCCCTAAGGCATCTTTCATAATGACTTTTCCATCTTTCACGACGACATACGCGACACCTACAGCTTTATACTGATCGGCAATAGCTTGCACTTGATTTTTGATATCTTGACCAAAGAGCATGGATTTGCTTAAAATAAGGGTTAGACAACAAGTTAGAATTCTTTTCATTTTTATATAAGTAATTTAGGTGTATTTTAATGCTAAACGAAGGCCATAGCCAATCACTATCGCAATGGTAAAACTGGCTAAAGTTCCTACCAATATATATTCTGTAAATTTTGTATCCTTAGCATTGGTCAAATCGCCAAAGCGGAATATGGATTTTGCGGCGAGCAAAAAGCCTATTCCCGACAGAAAACCAACTTGTATAAACAAGACTATAATCAATCGCTCCATAATGCCGATGATCAAGCCCGCATCCAACAGACTCTCTTGACGTTTATCTTTAAATACATTTTCTTTATCCCATTTGCTGAAAAATAGTCGTAGAAAAATAGGACTTACGACCATGACCAATAGCAGTGCAATGCAATAAAGCATATTTCGGGTGCTGAATAAGAGTTCATGCTCCAACACAGGCATACCATAATTATATAGGACTAACGCCACGAGCACGCTTAGGTGGAGCAATTGGTCCACACAAAAGAAAAGCAGGGGCTTGGACGGGTATTTTGCTTCCAGCCAGATCTTCAGGCTATCAATAGCAAGATGGGATATTCCGATAAAAGCAATCATTAGCCCATAATCCGCCAAATCCGGTATAAAAAATACTACCAATACGAGTATGTGTATCAGCACATGCAGCAGCAGATAGCCTACATGCTCTTTGCGCTTGGTTACCATCGTTTTGGTCTGTAGGACAAAGTCACCTATAATATGCGCTAATACGAATTTTAAGAATATAATTAACATTGTTTAAGGAGTTGTTGGGTACAATATTCTATTGCGATTCTAATTTTTTGCCAACTCGCATTTCCCAATTCCGTGCTTATCTGGCTTTGGTATTTTTTATTTAGCAGATGAGCGATTTCCTGTTGGTTAGCTTCTGGATTTTTGATGATGGTAGATATCGTCTGTGCCATATTGAATGTCCAACGATTAGCTAATTCTGTAGCCAATTGCAAAATAATATTGGTCTGTTCGTTCCACTCCGTCCAGGGTGATTGGACATGAATATAATTCTTGTCCAAGCGGTCAAATGCTTCTCCAGAATTGATTAAACCCTCACCCATCGAATTTTTGATATGGGTATCCCAATATGTAATCTCTCCTATTCCCAAGCCAATACGCACATCCAGCGGTTCGATGCAGCGCATACTCGCCTTGATAAAAAAGATAGCCTCTATGCATTTTTCGAGCGGAATGGCAACCTGAAAACTGTCGCCTCTGAAAATATCATAATTGTCCGTATAATATTGAAGAGCATCCTCCAGATGCGGTAACCATTTTTGTGTTTCGACGCGTCTCGAACCTACTATGTCACCCGTCAATATGGCGTACATCTTTTTCATTATTTATCTCTTGGTTGTATTTGTTACTAAATATAATGATAAACATTCTTATCATCAAATTTAATGATATTTATTAATATTACAAATAATAGTGATAATCTATATTATCACAAAATAAAGTGATACGAAAGATTACTCTCGTTTTCCGTAGCGCTGTGCGATAAAAGTGATAACAAAAATCTGAAAAGCATGATAAATCATAAGGGGCAAAAAATAAATGCCTGTATAGGGATTATTCAAAAAAATAAACTTTCCAAAAACACTTCCATGGGTCAAGGACTTTTTAGAGCCACAAAATAAAGCGGTAATCGTATCTTCAATAGAAAACCTAAACACAAACTTGCACAAAAGGTATAGTAGTGCATAGACCAGCGTAAAAAATAAGGCCACCGCAGCAAACAGTTCGATTACGTAGGCATTACTTAAGGTTGCAAATACACCGCTTTGGAAAGAATGCGCAAAACTGCTGTACACAATAAGCAGTATTATACTCTTATCAAAGTTGGATAACATTTTACTATTTTTGGTTGCCCATCCACCCCAAAATCGCTGTAATAATAATCCTGCCAATACCGGAAGAATAATCTCCACCATTAACCCTGCATAGACATCCAGCAGGACATTCTCTGTCGTAAAATCTAAAAATAAGCTCATCCATAAGGGCGTAATTGCGACCCCTATGAGTCCCGAAATACTGGCGTTAAAAATGGCAGCAGGCACATTGCCCTTGGCTAAAGACACCATCACTACAGAAGAAGAAACGGTAGAAGGTAATGCCGCCAAAAAAAAGAAACCCATCCATGTATGCTCCGTAAGAAGCACTCCTATAAAAGGTCTAAATAAAAGCACGATAAGCGGAAACAGCAAAAATGTAGATAATTGCACCACCAAGTGCAACTTCCAGTTTCTAAGCCCAGTCTTTATCTGAGCGAAACTCAATTTAAGACCATAAAAAAAGAAAATCAACGATACACCTACCGAAGTAAGTACATCCAAGAAGGCACCATCTCTATAAATAGCCAACTGCAGAAAAAAATAGGCTACAGCAATACTTATCAGCAAGTAAACAATAAAAAAATCAAATTTCATAACATTCAAATATAAGGTATAATCCCATAGCGTGAACATCTGTACGATAAAGATAGCTAATCCTCCATCAATCTATAGCCAAACACAAAGCATTATGATAAATAAAATTTCATCTACAAAAACTTTAGAAGTTATTAACAAAACAAGCTACAAAATGTATTTTATATAATTATATTTGTATCGTTATGAGCACACCATCATATTTATCAGATAGAATCAATAGCCTTTCAGAATCGGCAACATTGAAGATGACCAAATTAGGTCGCGAACTAGCAGCTAAAGGAATTAACGTCATCAGTCTAAGCGTAGGCGAACCAGATTTCAATACGCCAGATCATGTTAAAGAAGCCGCAAAAAAAGCATTGGACGATAATTTCACCAGATATTCGCCGGTACCGGGATATCCTGAGTTGCGTCAAGCCATCGTAAATAAGCTAAAAAATGAAAATGGCTTGGATTACGATATTTCGCAAATCGTAGTATCTACAGGTGCTAAACAATCTTTATCGAATGTAATCCTTACACTAATTAACCCAGGTGAAGAGGTGATAATCCCGACTCCGTATTGGGTATCATACTCGGAGATGGTGACTTTGGCGGAAGGTAAGTCGGTATTTATTGACACGACTATTGAAAGTGATTTCAAAATCACTCCTGAACAATTAGAAGCAGCGATCACGCCTAAATCTAAAATATTCATGTTCTCTTCACCTTGCAACCCGACAGGTTCGGTATACAGTAAGGATGAATTAGCAGCATTGGTAAAGGTTTTTGAAAAACATCCAAATATATTCATCATATCCGATGAGATCTACGAACATATTAATTTTGTAGGCAAACACGAATCTATTGCTCAATTTGAAAGCATCAAGACCGCGTAATCATTGTGAACGGCTTTTCCAAAGCATTCGCTATGACGGGATGGAGATTAGGCTATATTGCCGCAAATAGAGAAATAGCTGCCGCTAACGACAAAATGCAAGGACAAACGACTTCCGGAACGTGTTCGATTGCTCAGCGTGCAGGAATAATAGCGTACGAACAAGGTTTGGATTCCGTATATGCCATGAAAGAAGCGTTCGAGCGTCGTCGTCAATTGGTATATGAATTATTAAATGATATCCCTGGCGTGAAAACCAACTTACCAGAAGGAGCTTTCTATTTCTTCCCAGAAATCAGCTCGTTTTTTGGTAAAAAAGATCCTGAAGGCAATGTAATTAAAGACTCTTCGGACTTGGCATTATACTTATTGAACCACGGCCATATTGCTACTGTGGGAGGAGACTCTTTCGGTAACAACAACTATATCCGCTTATCATACGCCGCTTCGGACGAGAACTTGAAAGAAGCATTAAGAAGAATGAAAGAAGCTTTGGCTAATTTGGTATAAGAAAATAGAGAATCAAAAAGAAAAGGCTTGAAATATTTCAAGCCTTTTCTTTTTGATTAATGACCAATGGTCGTACCATTTGGAATGATCGCATTCTTTTTAACCACCACTATCCCTTCTACTATGGTATAATGTTCGAAATCTTGGTCAAGAAGATGCTTACCTCCTATTATCCGAACATCGTTGCCGATACGGCAGTTTTTATCTAAGATCGCATTCTCAATATAGCATCTTTCGCCTACCCCGATCGGTGGTGGCTGTTGGGAAGATGTCTTTTCTACTACTTCGCTCAAGTCTTCATAATAATCCGAACCCATCATATAAGTTCTTTTGATGACTGTACCGCGGCCTATGCGTGAACGAATACCGATGACAGACTGCTCTATTTTGTCACTAAGGATGATACATCCATCCGCCAAAATAGCACTGTTAAGCGTAGTTCCCGAAACTTTGGACGGCGGAAGCATACGCGGACGTGTGAATACAGGGTCGCCAAACAGATTAAATAAAGGAATATTATCTGTTAAGCTGATATTGGCTTCAAAAAAAGAAGGTATCGTACCAATATCTGTCCAATAACTATCAAATGGATAACTTAATACTTTGTTGTTTTCAATGGCTTCGGGAATGATTTCCTTACCGAAATCCATACCAGGATTATCGCGTAATAGTTGCGCTAAAACACCTTTTGAAAACACATAAATACCCATTGAAGCCAAATAGTTGCGTCCCTGTCTCGCTAAGTTTTCCGGCACTTCGGAAGTCCAATCAGGAAGTAGATCGTCGGATGGCTTCTCTATAAAAGAAACGATCTCATTGTTTTCATTAGATTTCAAGATACCAAAGGCATGAGCTTCTTTGGCAGTCACCGGAATCGTACCTATAGTAATTTCACCGCCATTATTGACATGAAAATTCACCATAGCTTCATAGTCCATCTGATAAAGTTGATCTCCAGAGAGAATAAGCACATAATCGTAATCCACGTTGGCTAAGTTCTTTTGGGTGCGACGAACAGCATCTGCAGTTCCTTCAAACCATCGATCGCCTTCATTCGTCTGCTCGGCAGCAAGTATGTCCACAAACCCCTTGCTGAATACACTAAAATTATAGGTATTCTTGATATGCTTGTTGAGGGATGCCGAATTGTATTGCGTGAGGACAAATATTTTGTTATATCCCGAATTCAAACAGTTGGAGATAGGGATGTCGACCAATCTATATTTACCTGCTATAGGAACAGCAGGCTTTGATCTTTGGTCTGTCAGTGGATAAAGTCGAGTACCTCGACCACCACCTAGCACGATGGATACAACTTTATGTGTCATATTATTTAAGTAACTGGTTATATAATTCTATATATTTCTTTGCAGACTTGTCCCATGAATAATCCAATGCCATGGATTGCTTCACTATACTTGCCCATTTCTTTTCATCCAAACTGAACTCCACAGCACGCTCGATTGTCGCTACAATTTTATCAACCTCGAATTCTTTAAAAACAAATCCATAGCCTTTTGGTTCAGAAACATCTATAACCGTATCTTTGAGGCCTCCTATTCCCCGTACCACCGGGATAGTGCCATACTTTAGCGCGTAGAGTTGATTTAGGCCACAAGGTTCTACCCTCGATGGCATTAGAATTATGTCCGATGCTGCATATGCTTCGTGAGCTAGTGTTTCATTGTATCCAAAAAAAGCTGATACTTGGTTTGGATAAGATTGGCACAGTAATCCCAGATCTTGCTGAATCTGCTCATTACCTGAGCCTAAAATAAATATAATTAATTTTTTTTCATTCTTCGAATAAAATTTGCGGATTACTTCAGACAAAATATCAGCACCCTTCTCTTCAGCAAATCGTCCAATATAAGTCAGTAGTAAAGAATCACTGGGAAGATTAGCTTTTTTGCAAAAAGCCTCCTTATTCTTGCGCTTTCCAGTTTTGACCGTAGTGTTACTATAATGATAAGGAATAAGTGGATCCGAAGATGGGTCCCACACATCCCAATCAATTCCATTTACAATGCCAAAACCTCTACTTGATTCATCAATGAATAATTGTTCAAGACCTTTACATTCTTGAGAAAGCTCCTCCAAATAGCCTTCGGAAACTGTAGAAAAGGCATCACAACAACGTATCGCGGAAGAAAATGGATTAATCACCCCACTCCAGTCAAGGAGACCCCATTTCCAGGTATCAAAGCCAGGTAATAGAATCCCCTTATTCCAATTCATCCATCCTTGATATTGCCCATTATGAATCGTGAACAAGGTCTTGATGTAGGAAAGTTCTCGAAAATCATTGCCATATTGAAGCAAAAATGGGATTAAGCCCACATGATGATCTTGACAGTTAATCACATCGGGGCGTATATTATCGGTCAATATCCAATGTAAAAAAGCATGCTGGAAGGCTATCCATTGTTCACCTTCATCAGCATATCCATAGACCTCATTACGGTCTAATAAACCCGGAACTTTAATTAAATATATTGGA
>Ga0079224_100013479_pt1 | contig 11378 bp, 11 predicted proteins | sample Stecom2015_FD_80414 | JGI IMG/M metagenome (GOLD analysis project Ga0079224, IMG submission 80414) | Agricultural soil microbial communities from Utah to study Nitrogen management - Steer compost 2015 | ecosystem: Environmental > Terrestrial > Soil > Agricultural land | place: USA: Utah...
CCCGGTTGCTCGTGCTCGGTGCCGTCGCTGCGGTCGGTGGCATGGTCACCTCTCGCGTCCTCGTCCGGTTCACCGGTCAACCGGGTGAGGTGGTGGGGCTGGACCGCCTGGTCTCGGCCGTCGCGCATTCGCAGATGCCGCTGTGGCTGATCTCGGGAACCGGGAGCGCGCTGGCCGTCCTCGCGGCGCTCGTGCTCCTCACCCCGCACCTCAAGCGGTTCTCCCGGCCCCTCGTGGCGCTCGGCCAACTCTCCCTGACCGTCTACGTGGCACACCTCGTGGTGCTCTCGACCGTCGTGCGACCCGGCCCGTGGACCCCGGAGGACGGGCTCCTGATCACCGCCGTCATCGGCGTCGCCGCCACGATCGGCGCGACGATGTGGCGATCGGCATTCAACCGTGGCCCGCTGGAGGCGACGCTGCGGCTCCCTCGTTCCGCCGGCTGAACAGCAGGGGCTCTCAGCGGTCGATGCCCAGCGCCGCCGCCGCGTGGTCCGGCAGGGTCCTCGCGTGCAGATCCCGCAGTCGCACGAAAGCGCTGCGCAGACGTGCGTGCTCGGTCAGCGCTGTCAGGGCGGCATGAGCGATCACCGAGGTGAGCACACGCACACGCTCGCGCGCCGGAAGAGACACGACGTAGGCGGTGTCGACACCGACCCGGACCCGGTCGAGGCTGAACACGGGTGCCGTCCACCGCTCGTCCAGCTCGACGCAGACCATGAGGGTGGTGCTGCCGTATCCGGTGCTGTGGCCGGTGATGCGGACGGGGCGGCCGAGCCCGTCCCATAGCGCAGCGTTCGCCCGCGTCGCGGCGTCCTTGCCGAGTGCCTCCGCGGGGCTGATCTCCTCACCCATGAGCCGGTGCACCGCCTCCGTCTCGCGATAGGCGGCCCGCATGTCAGCGGTCAGCTCGACCGTCACGGCGGCGAGGTCGGCGACCACCTTCGTCGAGACCTCCAGGCCCGGGTGCTCCGGGTCGTCCGCGCTGAAGTCGTGTTTGCGCGGCAGCTCCGTCCAGCGGGGCTCCGGGTAGTCCAGCATCGCGGGATCGAGCTCGTCGGCGAGATGGCCCCGCTCCCGTGCGACGTCCTGGATCATCGCCCGCAGCGGCCAGGGGAGACGGTCGTCCACGATATCCAGGGCGCTCGGCTCCGGGCCGGTGTCGATCGTGGCCATCCGGCCGGGCTCGCGCAGCACCCCTGCGAAGGACGTCGGCCCGGTCAACGCGGCACGCTCACGTGCGAGGCCGAACCGGCGCGGCGAGAACGGCTGCCCCGGCCCGCGCCACGGGTACGGGCGCACGTGCGCGGCGTGGGCCGGCGTGTCGAGCATGGCCGTGGCCACGTCCAGTTCCCGGAGCAGGCGCGCGCAGTCGGGCCCGACCCCGTCGACGACAGCGTCCAGGCCTTCTGGGTCGGCCGCAGCCTCGTACGGGTCGGGAAGCGAGTCGACGACGGCCCACAACGTGGTGAGACTCGCAGGGTCGGTCCCCGACGTGCGGGCTTCCTCGCCCAGCGGCGCCCCGAAGGCGCGTCGGCGCAGCACGTCCAGCCATCCCATCCCGCAGTAGCGTAGCTGGCCGCTCTCGCCGGGGCCCGCGCGTCGAGCCCGGTGATGTCAGTGGCCGCTGGCATGGTGCGGCCCATGGAGATCACGACCGCGCTCATGGCGCTCGTCGCGCTCGTCACCGGAGCCGCGCTCGGCTACGCCGTCGCCCTCGCGCGGCGATCCGATGACAGCTCGCTCGGTCACCGCGCGGCCTCCGCCGAGGCGCGGGCCGAGCGGCTCGCGGAGGAGGTCGAACAGCTCCACGAACGTTCTCGCCGGGATCAGGACGTCCTGCGGGCGCTGGCTCCCGTCGAACGAGCCCTGAGCCAGGTCGGCGACCACGTCGCCGAGCCGGAGAAGGAGCGTTCACAACAGTTCGCGGTGTTGACCGAGCAGTTGCACCACGCGCGGCGCACCGATGCCGAGCTCCAGCGGGCGACGACGCAGCTCGAGTCGGCTCTTCGGTCCACCTCGGCACGAGGGCACTGGGGCGAGGTGGAGTTGCGGCGGATCCTCGAGGCCTCGGGGATGATGCGTCACGTCGACTTCGCCGAGCAGCACACGCTCACCGGGCGCGGCGCAGCCGGCGGCCGGCCGGACGTCGTGGTCCACCTGCCGGGCGAGCGATATCTGGCCGTCGACGCGAAGGTGCCGATGGATGCCTATCTGGAGGCAGCGGCACTGGGTGAACGCAGCACCGGGGAGGACGTCGAACGGCGCGAGCAGCTCCTCGCGGCGCACGCCAAGGCGCTGCGCGGACACGTCGACGCGCTGGCGCGTCGTGCCTACCACGAGCACCTACCCGGCTCGCCGGAGCTTGTGGTGCTGTTCGTCCCGGCGGAAGGGCTGCTCGCCGGCGCGCTGGAGGCCGACCCGACCCTCCTGGAGCACGCGCTGCGGCAGGGGGTGGCGCCGACGGCGCCGGCCTCCCTGCTGGCGCTGCTGCGCACGGTCGCGTCGATCTGGTCGGCGGAGCGGATCAGCGCCGAGGCGGACGAGCTGCTCGCGCTCGGGCGCACGCTCCACGAGCGTCTCGGTGTCGTGGCCGGCCATCTGGGCTCGCTCGGTCGCTCGCTGCGTTCATCCGTCCAGCACTACAACCGCGCGGTGGCATCCATGGAGCAACGTCTCCTCGTCACGGCACGGGATCTGGAATCGCTCGGCAATACGGAGATCGGTCTGGAGCCGGTGAGCTCCGACGACGCGCAGGTGCGCACATTCACCTCGCCAGAGCTCACGAACCCGGGCAGGACGTCCGGCACGGCGCCGGACGTTCTCCACGAACGCGCGGGGTGAGAGACTACGTGCTCCAGCCCGCGCTCCCTCACGCAGGCAGCAGATCGTCGGCGGCGAAGACCCGGATCGCCTCGTCGGTGGCGAGATGGATCGGCTGCAGTGCCACGCCGGTGCGGGCCGCCGCGTCGATGAGACCGCGGGCCCACCCGAGGTCTGACCTGGTCATGCGCGCCGGCCCCGGACGGGAGAGCAGGAGGGCGACTGTGCTGTCCGCGCCGACCGTCGGGAGGGTGAGCTCGAGGACCTGCATCAGGCCGTCCGCAGCCTCGGGATCGAGGTGCTCGGGAATGTCCTCGACCCGGGACAGGGGCGGAGCCAGCAGACCGTCGGGGGTCACGAACTGGAACCACAGGTGCCGCCGGGTGAATCCCAGCGGTCCCATGAGGTCCCGCCAACGGCGGAACACATCCTGCGGGGTACGGATCGGCGTCGGCTCGTCGAAACCAGAGGGGTCTGCTGTCGTCGGCATGGCCGGGACATTAGGGATCCGGCAGCCTCGCCGCGGCGAGAATCCACAGCGGCGCCGCGAGACGTGCCGAACGTGTGGACGGTCCGGCGATTCCGGGGATCTGTGGACGGTCCGGTCCGGCGGCTGCGACGTTCCTGTGGGCGCCGCGTCGGCTCGGGCAGGCGTGAGCGTTAGGTTGGACGTGTGCGGATCACTCATCTGGGGCACGCAGCCGTGCTCGTCGAGACCGGCGGATACAGCCTGTTGATCGATCCGGGCAACATCGACCCTGCCTGGCACGAGCTGACCGGCCTGAACGCCGTCCTGCTCACCCACCTCCACCCCGACCACCTCGACCCGGAACACCTGCCGGCATTGCTCGCCGCGAATCCCGGCGCCCAGATCGTCGGCGAGCCGTCGATCTTCGAGGCCGCCGCCGGCACGGCCACGGGCGGGGCCACGGGCGGGGGCGCCACCGTGCCGGAGCTTCCGGGCGCTGTCGCGTCCGCGCCCGGCGAGACGACCGCTGTGGGCGAGGTGCAGGTGACCGCTGTCGGGGGACGGCACGCCGTCGTCCACCCCGACCTGCCGCAGATCGGGAACGTCGGGTTCGTGATTTCCGCGCCCGGCGAGCCGACGCTCTTCCACCCGGGAGACTCCTACGCGGCCACACCGGACGGCGTCGACGTGCTGGCCGTGCCGCTGTGGGGGCCATGGGCCAAGGTCGGCGAGACCGTGGACTTCGTCCGCGCCGTCGATCCGTCACACGCGTTCGCCATCCACGACGGCCATCTCGCCGACCGGGGTCGCGCCTTGGTGATCGGCAGGATCGGAGCGATGGCGTCCGTCGCGGTCCACGACCTGAACGGCCAGGGGCCGGTGTCGTTCCCGCTCGAGCGTCAGGCCTGACGAGCCCGCGAACGCTTCGGGTGGTCCACCTCGTGGCCGGCCGCCTTGAGGTCGGCACGCAGGTTCTTCGGCAGGGTGAACATGATGTCCTCGGTCGTGGTGCGGACCTCCTCCACGCCGGTGAAGCCGAGGGCGTTCAGCCGCTCGAGCACCTCGCGCACCAGGATCTCCGGGACAGACGCCCCCGAGCTCAGGCCCACGGTGGTGGCGCCCTCCAGCCAGGCGGGGTCGAGATCCTCGGCCTTGTCGACCCGGTAGGCGGTGCCCGCACCGGCGTCCAGCGCGACCTCGACGAGTCGCACGGAGTTCGAGGAGTTCGCCGACCCGACGACGATCATCACGTCGGCGTCCGGAGCCAGCTTCTTGACGGCCACCTGGCGGTTCTGGGTGGCGTAGCAGATGTCGTCGCTCGGCGGGTCCTGCAGGTTCGGGAACCGCTGCCGTAGCAGCTCGACCGTCTGCATCGTCTCGTCCACCGAGAGCGTGGTCTGGGAGAGCCAGATCACCTTGTCCGGGTCCCGGACCTCCACCTTGTCCACCTCGTCCGGGCCACCCACCACCTGGATGTGCTCCGGGGCCTCGCCGTGCGTGCCCTCGACCTCCTCGTGGCCGTCGTGGCCGATGAGCAGGATGTCGTAGTCGCCGCTCGCGAACCGGACGGCTTCCTTGTGGACCTTCGTCACCAGCGGGCAGGTGGCGTCGATCGTGGCGAGGTTGCGCGCGGCCGCCTGAGCGTGCACCGCCGGCGAGACGCCGTGCGCGGAGAAGACCACGCGCGCACCTTCGGGCACCTCGTCGGCCTCGGAGACGAAGACCGCGCCACGCTTGGTCAGCGTCTCGACGACGAACTTGTTGTGCACGATCTCTTTGCGTACGTAGACCGGCGCACCGTACAGCTCCAGTGCCTTCTCGACGGCGTCGACGGCCCGGTCCACGCCGGCGCAGTACCCCCGGGGGGCCGCGAGCAGGACCTTCTTCCCGTCAGCACCGGGCGTGACGGCGATCGAGTCGGGGAAGGCGGAGGCGCCGGCGAGAGAGACGGGGCCGCCCGTCTCGGCGGAGGGCGCATCGGTTCCGGTCGTCGAGGTCACCGTGCCAGGGTACGTGCGGGGCGCCGGGACGTGCGAGGAGACGTGTCGCGGCGCACAACCCGCGTGGGACCATGCCGTCATGACGCAGAACCTGCTCGAGCCCGACCCGATCCTGCTGCCCGCCGACCTGGACGATCCGGCACGGTCCGGCCTCGAGGCCGGGGCGGACCCGCGCGAGGTCGCCGCGGCGAATCCGGCGGCCTCGTTGCCGTGGGCTCGCCTCGCCCGCCACGCGCTCGACGGCGGTGACCCGGTGGCCGCCTACGCGTTCGCCCGCACCGGCTACCACCGGGGGCTGGACGCCCTGCGCAAGGCCGGCTGGCGCGGGACGGGCCCGGTGCCGGCCTCGCACGTGCCGAACCAGGGGTTCCTCCTCGCCGTGCATGCTCTCGCCCAGGCCGCAGCGGCCATCGGCGAGACCGCGGAGCACGAGCGGTGCCTCACACTCCTCGACGACTGCGACCCGGCCGCCCGCGAGAGGCTCGACCTGGCGTGACCGGCCAGGAGGCGTCGCCGCCCCGCCGGCTGGCCGAGCGCGCCCTGGACACGACGGCGGAGAATCCGTGGCCGCTGCGGCTGCTGTCGTCCAAGATGGCCCAGTACATCGATCGGATGCCGCCGGTGTGGGTCGAGGGTCAGGTGGTCCAGCTCAACCGCCGTCCCGGCGCGGGACTGGCATTCCTCACGTTGCGCGACACGGCCGCCGACATGTCGCTGCCGGTCACGGTGCACCCCCGCATCCTCGAGGCGGCGGCCACCCTGCTGGGTGAGGGCGCGCACATCGTCGTCCATGCCAAGCCGACGTTCTGGCCCAAACGCGGCACGCTGCAGCTCGAGGCGGATCAGCTCCGCGCCGTCGGTGTCGGTGAACTGCTCGCGCGCATCGAGCAGCTCAAACGAGTGCTCGCCGCGGAAGGGCTCTTCGACGCCGAACGTAAACGCCCGTTGCCGTTCCTGCCCGCGGCCGTCGGCCTGATCTGCGGGCGCGAGTCGAAGGCCGAACACGACGTCGTCGTGAACGCTCGGTCCCGCTGGCCCGGGCTGACGTTCGAGGTCCGGGAGGTGGCGGTCCAGGGCGGGCGTGCCGTCGAGGAGGTCAGCGCCGCGCTCGCCGAGCTGGACGCCGACCCGGGTGTCGACGTGATCGTCGTGGCGCGTGGCGGCGGCGGCGTGGAGGACCTCCTGCCGTTCTCGAACGAGACGATGGTGCGGGCGGCCGCGGCCTGTCGCACCCCGATCGTCTCCGCCATCGGGCACGAGACCGACACTCCGCTGTTCGACCTGGTCGCCGACCACCGCGCGTCCACCCCGACCGACGCCGCCCGCCGGGTGGTCCCCGACGTGGCCGAGCAGCGACGCGGGCTGGCCCAGTCCCGTGACCGTATCCGTCAAGCGATCACCGCCCGGCTACGTGCTGAGCAGGAGACCCTCCGGGCGCTGCGCGACCGGCCGGTCCTGGCCGACCCGCACGCGCTCGTCGAGCGACGTGCCGAGGAGATCACCGCCGCGCGGGCTTCGGCGGGCCGGGCGCTGACGTGGCGGCTGGAACGGGTGGGCGCCGATCTCGAGGGTCACCGCGGTCGCCTGCGCGCCCTCTCCCCCGCCGCCACTCTCGCGCGTGGCTACGCGGTGCTGCGCACGCACGACGGCGACGTCGTCCGCGCACCGGCGGATGCCGAGCCGGGCGACCAGCTCGAAGCGCTGCTGGCCGGCGGACGCCTCGTGGTCGAGGTCCAGGGCGACCCGGACGCCAGGACGATGGAAGACTGAGACAGGTGAGCAGCGAGACGAGCGTGAACACCTCCGCCGACGACGTCGCCGAGCTGAGTTACGAACAGGCGCGCGACGAGCTGATCGACATCGTGCGCCGGCTGGAGGCCGGCACGACGTCGTTGGAGGACGCGCTGGCGCTGTGGGAGCGCGGAGAAGCGCTCGCGGCACGCTGCCAGCAGTGGTTGGACGGCGCCCGCGCCCGTCTCGACGCCGCCCGCGGGACCGGCACCGCCGCCGAGGACAGCCAGGAGGACGACGCCCGATGAGCAACATCACGCCCGAAGGACCCGCCGAACCGGAGGGCGCGACGCCGCCGCAACGTCCGGGCAGGCCGCCGGCCGGGGACGGCGGCGAGGTCACCCGCCGCTCGGACAAGGCGCCTGCGGACCGCGACCCGTTCCGCGCCGAACAGGACCCGGAGCTCGACCAGGGGGCGAAGGCACCGACGACGGCGGCCTACGAACCCGACGGCGGCGCACCGGACTCGGCGCTCGTCATCGGCGAGGCACTCATCGACGTCGTCGAGCGCGCCGGCGAGGACCCTGTCGAACACCCAGGTGGCTCCCCCGCCAATGTCGCGGTCGGGCTGGCCCGGCTCGGCCGTGACGTCGAGCTGGTCACCTGGTTCGCCCCCGACGCGCGCGGGGCCACACTCCGCAGCCATCTCGAACGGGAGAACGTCCGCCTCTCCGGCGCGAGCGCGCGTGCGCCGCGCACCTCGACGGCGCACGCGACGCTGGACGCCTCGGGGGCGGCGACCTACGTCTTCGACCTCGATTGGTCACCGCCCGTCCAGCAGAGCGAGCGCACGCCGCTCGTGGTCCACACCGGGTCGATCGCGGCCGTCCTGCGGCCGGGCGCGGCCACCGTCACCGAGATGGTGGACCGGTATCGCGAGGACGCGACCGTCACCTACGACCCCAACATCCGGCCGCACGTCATGACCGATCGCGCGGCCACCCGGTCCGCCGTCGAGAAGCTCGTGGCACGGGCCGATCTCGTCAAGGTCTCCGACGAGGACCTGAGGTGGCTCTATCCGGACGAGGACGCGCTCACGGCGGCGCGCCGGTGGCTCGGCACCGGTCCGGCGGCGGTGTGCGTGACGCGCGGCGAGAAGGGGACGTGGGCCGCGACGGCAGGAGGCCTCGAGCTCACGGTTCGCGCGCACCCGGTCGAGGTCGTGGACACCGTGGGTGCGGGCGACTCGTTCATGGCGGCGCTGGTCGATGGGCTCTGGGCCGCCGGGCTGCTCGGCGCAGTGCGCCGAGCAGACCTGCGCTCGGTGACCGAGCCGGTGCTGACCCGGGTGCTCGAGCACGCCGCACACGTGGCCGCCGTCACGGTCTCCCGGCCGGGTGCGAACCCGCCCACCCGCTCGGAACTGACCCTCGGCTGACCTCGGCCGGTTCCTCGAGCCGGGTGCGGTTGAGGTGGACGGGGTGTTGAGGTGGACGGGCCGGCGGACCACCCACGTCTCGCCGAACCGCGAACCGTTCCGTCACCGGTGTGGTGCCTCTCAACCGGCCGCTGCCTGCTCCTCACGTTCGGCCCGCTGCCGGGCCCGCTCCATCGCGCGTCGGCGCTGCTCGCGCGCCTGCTCCTCGAGCTCATCCGCCCGCGCCGGGTCACGAGTGAGGTTCTCCCCCGAACTCGGATCGAAGATGTACAGCGAGGACCGGTCGAACGACAGCTCGGCCACGTCCCCCTCGCGCACGGACGAGAGGGCATCCAGGGCGATGACCATCTGGGTGCGCATCCCCTCCCCGTCGAGCTCCCGGTCCAGCTCGTCGAGCTGGTCCTTCACGGCCTCGTGGGTCTGGAACGGCACGTAGGCGTAGAGCACCTCGCCCATCCACTCGGTGACGTCGACGTCGGCATCGAAACGCACCTCACGCTGACCGCCGGTGTCGCTCTCGGCGAACGCGTCCGGCCGGATCCCGACGATGACCAGATCCCGGTCCCCGATCGCCCGGCGCAGGTGCTCGTCGATCGGTACGTCCACCATCGGCAGCGAGAGCGTGTCGCCGGAGACCTCACCGGGCACGAAGTTCATCGGCGGGGAGCCGATGAACCCGGCGACGAAGAGGTTGACCGGCTGGTCGTAGAGCCCGCGAGGGCTGGCGACCTGCTGCAGCTCGCCCCGCCGCAGCACCGCCACCCGGTCACCGAGCGTCATCGCCTCGGTCTGGTCGTGCGTGACGTAGACCGTCGTCGTGCCGAGCGAACGCTGCAACCGCGCGATCTCCGTGCGCATCTGACCGCGCAGCTTGGCGTCGAGGTTGGACAGCGGCTCGTCGAAGAGGAACGCCTGGGCCTCCCGCACGATCGCTCGGCCCATCGCAACGCGCTGGCGTTGGCCCCCGGAGAGGTTGGCGGGCTTGCGGTCCAGGTGTTCGTTCAGTTCGAGCAGCCCCGCGGCCCGGCGCACCTTGCGGTCGATCTCGTCCTCGGAGAACTGCCCGCGCTGCAGCCGCAACGGGAAGGCGATGTTCTCGTAGACGCTCAGGTGCGGGTAGAGGGCGTAGTTCTGGAACACCATCGCCAGGTCGCGGTCCCGCGGCGCCTTGTCGTTGACCACGGCGTCGCCGATGCGCAGCTCGCCGTCGGTGATGTCCTCCAGGCCGACGATCATCCGCAGGATCGTCGACTTCCCGCACCCGGACGGGCCGACCAGGATGACGAACTCGCCGTCGGCGATGTCCAGGTCCACCCCCTTCACGGCGGTGAACCCGTCCGGGTACGTCTTGACGATGTTCTCCAGCGTGATCGATGCCATGGAGCCTCCTTTACCGGTGGTCTCGGCGGCCGCGGGTCATCCCTTGACCGCGCCCTGGGTCAGGCCGGAGACGATCCGGCGTTGGAAGAGCAGCACGATGACCACCACCGGCACGGTGACGACGACGGCGGCCGCGGAGATGGCCCCGGTCGGTTCCTCGAACTGCGAGGCCCCGGTGAAGAACGCCAGCGCGGCCGGGACGGGCCGGGCCGCCGAGGTGGAGGTCAGCGAGATGCCGTAGACGAAGTCGTTCCAGGCGATGAAGAAGGCGATGATCGCCGTCGTGAACACGCCGGGCGCGGCAAGCGGCACGACCGCCTTGCGGAACGCCTGCCAGGTGGTGGCGCCGTCGACCTGCGCCGCCTGCTCGAGTTCCCACGGGATCTGGCGGAAGAACGCCGCCAGCGTCCAGATCGAGATCGGCAGGGTCAGCGAGAGGTAGGGGATGATCAGGCCGAGCCAGGTGTCGTACAGACCGATGGACCGCCACAGGTTGAACAGCGGCGTGACGATTGAGATGACGGGGAAGACCGACACGGCCAGCGCCGTCGTCAGGATGAGCCGTTTGCCGGTGAAGTCCAGGCGGGCGATCGCGTAGGCCGCGAAGGTGGACAGCACGACGGCGACGACCGTGGCGATGACGGTGATGCCGATCGAGTTGCGCAGCGCGGGCAGGAACAGGTCCTGGGCGCTGCCGCCCGGCGCGAGGATCGCCGTGTAGTTCTCCAGCGTCCACTCCGGCGGCAGGAAGGTGCCCTCGAACAGCCCCGCCTGCGTCTTCAGCGACGTCATGAGGATCGAGGCGACCGGCGCCAGCGACCACAGCAGCACGGCCGCGGCGATGAGGATCCAGGCCAGCTTCTGCTTGGCGGTCAGTCCACCCATGGCTCACTCCCCCCTCGCGCCGGCGAGATCGACCTTGAAGCCCTTGATGGCGATGAAGCTGATCAGCAGGACGCAGATGAACAGCAGCACGGAGATGGTCGAGCCGAGCCCCAGCTCGAGCCGGCTGATCGAGGTGTCGTACGCCAGTAGGGAGAGGACCTGGGTGTCGTTGGCGCCGCCGGTCATGATGAACACGTTGTCGAAGATGCGGAACGCCTCCAGGGCCCGGAAGAGCACGGCGACCATGATCGCCGCCTTCATGTTCGGCAGGATCACCTTGCGCAGCACCTGCCAGCCGGTGGCCCCGTCCACCCGGGCCGCCTCCTCCAGATCACCGGGGACCTGAGCCAGTCCGGAGAGGAGCAGCAGGGAGATGAACGGCGTCGTCTTCCACACCTCCGAAGCGATGATGACGAACAACGACGTGCCCTGGGACGCGAACCAGTTCAGGTCCTCGGTGATCCCCGGCAGCCACGAGAACCAGTTGTTGATGAATCCGCCGGAGTTGATGTCGAAGGCGTAGAACCAGGCGAAGGCGGAGACGACGGTGATGATGCCGTAGGGCACGAGGATCGCCGTGCGGATGAGGCCGCGGAGGTTCTGGATCGCGCGGTGCATGACGAGCGCGAGGAGGAAGCCGAGGACGAGCTCG